>JAABUL010000764.1_pt1 | contig 66663 bp, 69 predicted proteins | sample 5559151 | NCBI WGS metagenome assembly JAABUL01 (sample SAMN10711876, study PRJNA513368) | rock metagenome | isolation source: Antarctica rocks | place: Antarctica: Victoria Land, Pudding Butte sud | reverse complement strand
GACTTCGAAACAAGTCTATGCTCTATCATCGATCGCTCGTCGCTAGAGCATAGACTTGTTTCGAAGTCAACTCTATTCAGAGTTGGCTTATGTTCTTCTGAGTCATATAGATAGTCGACCCTTCCCTTCTAGATACTTTTCTTCCTTAGCATTTATATACTCGTTACATTACACTCATATAACTCGCTCTATGCTGATCTCTAACACTCATATATCTTCTTCAATCATTTATCAGACAATATCAGACAATATTCAGAACAGCTGACTTACTGAATATGATCTCAAAGAGCAATTCTGCTTCTTTGCTTTCTTCGCTACTGACTGAACTAATGATGAATTGATCTACTCTTGACTCACTATCGTATTTGATCGAAATACGAGATCAAAAGTCAGAAATTCACACGATTATTGCCTTCTATTTGTTGATGAGCATGACAGTCATATCAACATAAAGTTTCTTGACTAGTGTGAGCAGAACAAGATGCTTGTGACTTTATATTCTTCTCATTCTACACATCATCTTCAATCTTTGAATGTCAGCTTATTCAATTCTTTGATCAATTACTACTTGCAAAATCTGAATGATTGAATCTTTAAGAGTCAAGAACTTTCTTGAATATCAAAAAAAGACTTCTTTGATCTATTTTAACCTGCATATTAAGTTGCTTTCACATCTGTCAACATCAAAAGTGAATGAGAAAAGACAGAATTGCTGTCTTTCAATTTGTCACAGATCATAAAGCAGATTAAATTGAATGCTAAATCTGTTTCAAGACATTCTTCTTCTTCAGCATTGTCAGAAGCTGATTGAAGAAAAATTCAATGATTAATGAAGTCAGTTGTAGAAGAAGCAATTGATTTGCAAGCTTATAAGTTAACTTGAACAATACAATTGAAAAGCTTACTACAGATGTTGCTTTTCTGAAAGCAGAAAATAAAGATCTTTGATGAACAGTATGTATTGAAAGAAGTCGCAGATGACGTGAAAAGTCTTTATTTAATGATTTAGAAATTAATGATGAGACAAAGAAGATGTTTTTTAGTTCTAATAAGATGATCAGCGATGAAACTCATCTGTATGCAATGCTGACTACGAATTTACTGTTTAGCTACAGTAGAGTTTAAAGATTATCAAAAGTTTGAATGACATTGAGATGTTACATGATGATGAAGTGTTGTGCATTGATCGTGTGCAGAGTTTTCGTGATCACACAGACTTTGATAATCTCAATGTGCATGCTACAAGCAATCTGCACGCAGATGAGAAAGTCAAATAGAACGCAGAACTACGAGAAAAATCGCTTATAAAAATCATTCAATTCAGTATCTTGTCATCGTGATAACAAGAACTGAGACAGAACATTCTTATGTTTGATCTGTTGAGAGTGATTAGCAAAAAGAACTTGAATCATGAACATTCTTTAGATTTACATGTTAACTACGTATAGATCTTGTTAAGACTGCATGTCTGTTATTACGACATAAACAACTCATGAGACTTGTTAAGTTTGACATGAATAAACTCAAGAATCTCGTTAATATTGTTTAACAAACGTTCAGACACAGACATTTTATACATGAGCAATACATTGATGAGAAGACTTCGTTAAAAGAAGAGAAACACAAGCGAATTAGTAAAGAATAATCGAACTACGCTGTCTGATTAAAAGTGTAACATATGAACATTTCTGCAAGACACGATTGATCTGCATGAGAAAGATCTTTACAGATAACGCGAAACAGATGTAGACTGATTGCGTCAAGTCGAGTACTCGACTTGAAAAGTGTCGAGTTGAATTGAAATTTTTTTGAAAAAGTGTCGAGTCGAGTTGAGAAGTTGAACTCAAGCACTCGAGTCGAGTTGAGAAGCTTGACTCGATAACTCGACTCGAAAACTCGACCCAACTCGACAAGATATTAGATAGGTGTAAATAGCTTGGTTGAACAGTCTTCATGATCTCTTTCATGACTTTCTATCATGTTTCCCCGTCATGACTCTCTATCAAAGTCAAACGACCTTCATGTTTTCCCTTCATGTTTCCCTTCATGTTTCTCGCCATGACTTTCTTCATGTTTCTCTTCATGTTTCCCTTCATGTTTCCCTTCATGTTTCCCGCCATGACTCTCTTCATGTTTCTCTTCATGTTTCTCGCCATGACTTTCTTCATGTTTCCCTTCATGTTTCCCGCCATGTTTCTCGTCATGTTCTTCGTCATGACTCTCTTCATGTTTCTTGCCATGACTTTCTTCATGTTTCCCTTCATGTTTCCCTTCATGTTTCTCTTCATGTTTCTCGTCATGACTCTCTATCAAACGTTCTTCATGTTTCTCTTTATGACTCTCTATTAAAAGATAATGCAAAAAGGTAATGCAAAAGTCAAAAACCGGAAAAATTTCTATATTTAGTTCTTTTGACGCCAAGCTTGAGTTCTTGGCGAGTCAAGTTGAGTTGACTCAATTTTCAGTCGAGTCGAGTCGCGTCAAGTTGAAAATATGAGCAACTTGACTTGAATCGAGTTGAAAATGTGAGCAACTCGACTCGATCTCGATTCAGGTTCAAAATGTCAACTCAAAACTCAACTTGACAATCAGTTTAAACAGATGAGTTGCACGCTTTACAAGCGAAGCGAGCGTCTGCAAGACATGATATACAATGACGACAACTGTCGATCTTAAGAATCTCACTTCTTCACTGAGCTTTGACTCTTGAATGTCTTGATGATAAAGTCAATCTCTAGTCAAAGACATCATTTGTATAGCTCAAGAAAACAGTAGCGCATGTCGATGTGATTAAAGAAGAAATTGATTGCGATATGCATATGTATCGCAGACGAAACGTCTGCGACTCATGCTTAAAAAGTAAACTGTTGAAATTTGAGCAGTGAGAGATCTTGTTCGCCTTGAACTGTGAATCTGCTGCAAGAGACTATTTCTCGCTAAGAAGAAAATCAGCATAAAGATTGTGTCTTATGTATGTTGCATGCAACGTATGCAACATATTTTCGATAGACGCTGTGCATTGATTACATGCAAAGTTTTCGCGATCATGCAGACTTTGATAATCTCAATGCGCATGTTACAAGCAATCTGTACGCAGATGAGAAAGTCAAATAGAACACAGAACTACGAGAAAAATCGCTTATGAAAATCATTCGATTCAATATCTTGTTGTCGTGATGACAAGAACTGAAACAGAACACTCTCGTGTTTGATCTGTTGAGAATGATTAGCAGAAAGAACTTAAATCACGAACATTCTTTAAATCTACATGCTAACTATGTATAAATCTTGTTAAGACTGCGTGTCTATTACTACGACATAAGCAACTCACAAGACTCGTTAAGTTCAACATGAGCAAACTCGAGAGTTTCATTAATATCGTTTAACAGACGTTCAGACACAGACATTCTATACATGAGCGATACGCTGATGAGAAGACTTCGTTAAAAGAAGAGAGACACAAGCGAGTTAGTAAAGAATGATCGAACTACGCTGTCTGATTAAAAGTGTAGCATATAAACATTTCTGCAAGACACGATCGATCTGCATGAGAAAGATCTCTACAGATAATGCAAAACAGATGAGTCGCACGTCTTACAAGCGAAGCGAGCGTCTGCGAAGCGTGATATACAATGATGACGACTGTCGATCTTGAGAATCTCACCTCTTCACTGAGCTCTAACTCTCGAATGCCTTGATGATAGAGTCAATCTCTAGTCAAAGACATCGTCTGTATAGCTCAAGAGAACAGTAGCGCATGTTGATATGATTAAAGAAGAAATCGACTGCGATACGCATGCGTATCGCAGACGAAACGCCTGCAACTCATGCTTAAGAAGTAAACTGTCGAAATCTGAGCAGTGAGAGATCTCGTTCGTCTTGAACTGTGAACCTGCTGTGAGAGATTATTTCTCGCTAAGGAGAAAATCAGCATAGAGATCGTGTCTTATGTATGTTGCATGCGACGTATGCAACATATTTTCGATAGACGCAGAAGAACGATCAGAACGCATTCTCTACTATCGATCAGAGCTAAGCATCGAACGACTGCGATCGCACATCTATATCACGAACTATCAACGTCTACGTGACACAAGACAAGAGCAGAATAGAGTTATTTGATACAATAACACTCTACCTTCTCATTGTACGCGCCTCTCTTTCACGCATATTTTCTTGCTCGATGAATGACAATCATTGAGCAAAGAACACAGTTTCGGCATTACAATCACGAGCATCACGAGTGCAGAGAATCATGGTCTTCGCGATCGAAGATCGAAACATCGTTGTATAGAATATCGTCAATGAAGAGCAGAGCAAGGACGATGCATTGCAAAGAAACAGCACAGGCACGCAGTAAGAGTTTACTCGAGCGTCACGCGCTGAATAGAAGCTATAGGTTCATTACTGAATACATAGTCTCAGCGTTATTGTTTCGACGACGTGCAGCCGCTGTGTAGCCGACGAGCGATTTTCTCTCCCAGAGGGTTTTGTCCGTTCGATACACATAGCATAGTGTCCCTCATGGGTCGGTTCAATACCGATGTCACAAGGGTGTATGAAATAAATCAAATCAAATCAAATTTAATAAGATTCAGGCGGCTCGTGATCGTCAAATTCAAAGAATCGAAGAGAAACAGCAAGCTGCTATTCAAAAGGCGAAAGAAAAGAAACAAAGAAAGCTTAGAAAGCTAGAGAAACAGCGTTTAATAGCTGAAAGAAAGGTGAAACGAGAAAAAAAGAAGACGAAGCGAGAGAAGGAAGCGAAGCGGAAAAAGAAGCTACGGGCGAAGAAATTGAAGCAACGACGTCTAGTTCAGAAGCAAAAGCTGAAGGCTAAAGAGCTTCAGAAAGGGCAAAAGAAGAAGTCTAAAGAGATGAAAGTACAGCAATTCACTGATTTTGTTGCTATTGAGAAGGTGAAAAGGGGGTCAAGTCAAATCAGGTCTACGCGAGCTGAAAGGCAATTCAAAGCTTCTAAGCGATTTGATGATTGATTCTTATAGCTTGGAAGCTTCATATAGATATCGACAACTCTCTATATTAATTGCAATTTGATTCTATGAATGGTGGTTGAATAATAATAAAAAAAGTATGGGTTGCTAATCGGGTTTAGGGTGTGCACGGGACCGGAACGTGCATCGGGCCGGGAATACTCCTATCATGACTGGGCTAATAGCGGCACTGCCATAGCTTTTTCAATGCAACCAATAACATGCCCTACTTTACAGCTTGTGTCAAAGAGACGCTGCGCATGTTTCCACCCACCCCGATAATCCTTCCACGCTATGTTCGCAAAGGCGGCTTGAGCCTCAACAACACCTGGATTCCAGAGGGACACCGAGGTTACCGCCAACCCTTGGCTTACAAACCGTGACCAGGGCACCTTTGGGATAGATTCAGACACATTCCGGCCAGAGCGATGGCTTGAAAGTACCAAGAGAACAAAAGAAATGGACAGGTGTATTTCTCCTTTCGGGTACGGCTCGAGAGAATGCACAGGGAAAAACCTTGCGCTGCTTGAAGCGCAGAAACTTGTGTCTGCAGGTAAATATATTGCTCCATAATACCAACAGTGATCTGAAATCTAATAGCCGAGGCACGCGTAGCTTTTCAGAGACTTCGAGTTCCGGTCGGCAAGTTTGGGGAGACCATGGATAGGTAAAGATAGAGGGATCAGCATATACGAGAATCAATGGATGACGGTCCAAGAGCGGGAAAAAGCCACAACATCATAGCTATGATCTTCGATGGCCAACCGCAACTGGTAGGTTGCGAAAGACATAGGTCTTTGGAATACTAGAGACGCACATAGCAGCGTTTTTACGTATTTTCTGCGCCTTTGTTCTCAAAATGTCACAGATAGCACCAAAACGTCTAGACCTTATAGGCTTGGTGACCATGAGTTCTCACCTTCCACCTCCTAGATAGCCTCCTAACAGCAACAACCAAAATATCAATATGCCCCTATATGACCTCGTATTCCAACATATTCTGGGCTTATCGAACAACACCAGAGTATCCCACCCTTCTCACATCAATTGATAGAGCGATAATGGGTTTGATCCTTCTGGTGAGGAAATCTGGTTGGAGTCACCGATGCGTGGGATCAAGCAGCAGATACGAAGCCCTACCTCTACCCTCGACGAATCGTTTCCAACCCCCGCAAAAAAACTTCGTAGCACTGATCTACTATTCAGCATTTAGATATGCACCGGGTCTTCTGGATTGCATATCTTCATCTGTGATTGACGAAATGATTGTCCGCGGATTTCATGGAGTTGTTGTTATGTGAGCATAAGACAACGATTTACGATTTCCTGCGAGCCACCACTCGCCCACGCACATCCTTGTCGACGACCAATCCTGTCGTGAACGCTGCTGTCTTGAAGTTTGCTGTAAAGTCAAAAATCGCATTATGCTTTCAAGATATTAAAACAATTGTGTATTCCTGGGACCAAAAGACAAAGACGTTGAATAATCGCATTGCCATTTGCATAGATATAACGGATGAAGATGTTGAACAATCGTGTTATCAGAGACGGGCTGACTGGGTATAAAATGACTCGGATCTTTCAACTTGGTACGCATCTGCACACCTTCAATCACAGAACAACATCTCATCAGACAGTCAAAAACTCAACTCACAATACCACGAAACTCAAAACACAAGATGCCGTCCACCCCGAATGTTCCTGAGGATGCGGCAGAGTATGCTCTCATCAAGACAGTCGCCGCCCTCGAGCTCAGCATAGAAGCGAACACGGCGGAAATGGAAGCTAGTCGAATGGAGCTCATGGCGTTGCATGCCAGAGCCCGAGCCGAGGAAGCAAAAACGGAAGCGATTCGACTCAGTGCACCCTATGCTACCTCCCTCGTATTCAGGTGTGGACTTGAATTGGGCTTTCTCCGTCAAGTGGCCCTTGCTGCTGTGCTGGCAAGAACGAATGTTCAGAAGCTGGTTCGATGCTTCGCTCAGGCAACGCTTGCTGCTCGATTGGGAATGGACAACGAAGCCGCCGAGTTGCAAGATATCTCGCCTTTCCATGAGGTGTGCGATGCTGTAGAGATGGCGGTTGAGGCTGGCATCCCAGTGGAACACCTTCGTCTTACCAATCGCTTTGATAATGAAGGACATCGTTCCGACATAATCCGAACTGCTCGTGCGACCCTTGACTACTACACGGAACTCCACAAGCCTCAATTCGAAGATGCGTCTCGCGGCGCCGAAGAAGAGTCTGGCTCCGAAGACATTCCCATTGCAGATGCCGAACGCATTCCCATGTCAGATTATGGAAACCTTTTCAGAACCATCCACAACAGAGAAGAGTTCGATCCCGCCCAGATCGGAGGCTGTCTCTTTGGAGCGACAGGGAACCGCGGCGTTCCGTCTAGCTCTCCGTCTTACTTGGATTCTGCAGCTAGAGGACCCAGCGGAACTACCCAGAACGAAAACTCTTCCCTTCCAGAAGTGAGGGAGGGTCATGAGAACCGCGGCTTTCCGTCCTACTCGAACTCCGCAGAGAGAAACAACCGGGTCGGTCGGCAAAGACGCCCCTCGCCAAGGATGAGAGACGGCCGAGGAGCTGAAGGGCATCAAGAACTTCTCTTCAGCCGAAACCGAGACAATCTCTTCGGAAGAACGGAAAGCCAGGGATCCGTGCGGAGTGGAGCCAACAAATTCGAAAGAAGAGACATTTCCCCAAAGCCACTCAAAACGAGTCTACACTATTCAGGAGGCGATTGAACCAGCCAACCAGGCAAGACCTAGAAAAGCTCGACAAAACCAACAGAACATGTCCGATATGTCTTGGTGCCAATACCACCCACGGGCTCATAGGAGAATCTTGCCTCGATGTTTCCTCTCATACAAGCATGCAATATCTCGATTTTAGATCCTAGACTTAGAAATGCAATACCTTTTCATCTCGACATATGTCCTACCAGCTATTTTTCATTCAAAGATCTCAACATAATGCTGTTCATATTTAACGCTCTTCAAATTCACAGTTTCTGCTAAATAATTGAACAACGGACTTAGCTCTCCTACTGACATTTTTTGATTCCCATGAACCTTCCTGGTTGCTCATAAGCTTAATTGCGGAAGAACCTTACCCTACCCGCGAATCGATCCAAGTGACAATCCCCAGTATCTCTAGCCAAACTTAATAGCGTTCTAGACCTTGTCTCATCTTAGGTCTCTCGTCCTGTTCTGGACGCACTCTTTCGGCTTGTTGTGTCAACAACGTCGCTTACAACGATCGAGGTAAAGAATTTGGACCAAACCATTAAAACATCTGGGCCCTGTAAACTGTACTGCAGCTTCCTCCCCCAGGAACCTCTTTGAATTTGCATATCCGATCCGCTTGGGCTGCCAACAACCGAGGACGCCAACAATACTAACAGTCCATTCAAACAACCAGAGCATTGCTGCGGAGACAGTGACGGGGAAAGAGATTGATACTTGGTGTCAAGCGTAGTAATCCGACCGGAGAGGTTAGTTAGAAAGTCCACTGGGTAATGATGGTTATATAATTCATTGAACAACTCTGGCTGATGGAATTACCCCAACAACAAGCTGATTCTTGTCTCGCACAACTGTACCCATGAGCTTGGATTCCATCTCGGGATCTCTTAAGAGGACTACCGGTGGAGAGCATTTCGCAGTTTGGGACTGGATAATTTGCCAGAGCTGGGAACATTGATTCGAGAACTTCCAATTCGTGCCTACGTTTTCAATCGGGTTTGGAACAAAGTGAGCGATGTCTCTGCTTTGAAGGAGCTCTGCTTCACTCAGTCCTGTGTTCTTCCCGTAACAAATGCCTGGTTATGGACGAGTTTAGTGCTCGGTATTAATTGCATCTCATAGATACTCGCTGCTAGGATTAGGAGTGCCTCTAGGGCTGAGACGAAACGTGCTAGTCCTAATCTGGTAACCTTCGCGCAATGTAATCAAATCAGAGACGCGGTCAGCAGCCTGCAGTAAGTTCGGTCCCTACTGCGACCGCAAATATAGATAGTATCATACAAAATCCTGCACGACGCATATTCCACTGACTTATATACTGACATGTCTTCCCAGCCCTTCAGACATTCCTGAACCAACCCTCAGAGCATCTGCTGTAGATATTAATGAAACAAGCCCATCATTTCCATAGTCTACAACAATATCGTTATTAATATCATGGGCAAACTCGTCAAACTCATCGGCTCTGGAATTGGTCTCGCTGCAGAAGCAATTGCAGCCCGAAGATCGTCATCGCCTTCCGGAGCATCCAGCAGCCGCAGGACGGTCGACGACGCTCCTCCTCCATACGTCGACCTACCAGAAGAACGCGCTGACGAACTTATTGCCAAGGGACAAGCTGTCCCAGCTGACCGCAAAATCGGCCATTCCGAAGACCAAGGCTCGAATTCAGATTCCAGTGAACTTGATGAAGCGGACTGGGAGCTCGATGAGGCCGGGAATGGCTATGCTGATGAGGAGAACGAACCTAGTGAGCGCCAGGCCGGTGCTGGTGAGCTCGTGCAGTCGTTTCTTGTACAGCATCCGCCGCCGTATACCACCGCCAAAGGACGGCTACCTTGCCCTGTGATCATCCCACAGCGCAGACCAAAGGATAAAAGCCGCGGCTTCGTTCGCGCTTATGCTCCGGTGCTCATGGATTGTGGTATTGACCAAGCTACGTTTTTGGATTTTTTGAAGTCTTTTCATAAGGCAAGCCAGGTAAACTATAATCCGTCTAGATCTACCCGTCTGAGACGTCCATTAATTGCAGGTCATCTGTAGGCGTCACCAGTATACACTGTGATAAATATTGCAGCTGTAGGTGTGGGTTTTGTTCCGGAGATAGCAGCGCAAGTCACTGCAGCTCTTGTGCAGGTGACTGTGGGCATCGCCAAAGGGGTGCAAATCAGGCAAAGGTGAGCTGAGCTATTCTCCGGACATTATAATTTCGTATCAATCAGTGATCCGACTTAAGGACGAATTCATTCCTAGACCAAATGAACGACAAGCTGTTCCGCCCACATGGTCTATTTTGTTTAATCATGACCTACAAACCCGAACAAAAAGCCAGCCACGAGCAAGTCGACATCTCCAAGACCATCGCCAAATCGATTACCCCATCGGATTCAAAAGTTCGCGAGCAGCTCAAGGGTCTCAAGCTATCAAGCGCCAAAACCTACGGAGAGTTAGAAATGCCAGAATCCGCACCATTAACCTTCCCAGCGCTGGATGCAGCAGCGGTCTCTACGGATCAAGAAGGGAAGAAGCAGTCCCAGTTCAAAAACAGCTCCAAATTTGTAGCGAATTACCTTGACCGCCGGGCTCAGGCAAGCTATGTGAGCCCAATTCTTTTCCTACAAGCAAAGCATACACATGAATACTGATAAATACAGGCCAAAGAAAATCCCAACTCCACTCTTGCAGCCGATCAAAGCGGAACTACATTTGCATCCCGCTACAGCGACCCCAGCCACCCAGCTTCAAGCGGCTCGCTCGTATCACTAGTCACAGGCGGAGCCCTGGTAGGTGGAAGAGAACGGCGGAGATCCCGCCGAGAGGAGCGAGGAAGGAGACCTCGAAGGGAGCGAAAGGGGGGCCTGAAGAAGCGGCTGCTGCAGCAAGTAAGTGGAAATTTCAAGGCTAGTCTGCGGACTGGAGAGATTTGGGCTTACATGCTGGTTGTAGGATGTCCTGTACCTTATGATTGTGAATATGCCAACGGATGAGGAGATTGAAGCGGCAAGGGTGCTGCTTGCAAAGTAAGAACGTTGGGTGGTGTTTCAGAATTAGCACGGTCAGTGTTTTATGCTAAAATGCAGTTTGAATCTCCGACTATTCTTGGTCCGCAGGAACCGAACTTGCAAGGCACAGAGAAGCTCTTCATCAAAGATTCGAACAACAATAGTCCGCACATTTCTTATTATATTCATCTCCATTATCCAAACCATCCAGCTTCCCTCCTTCACAAATCTTGTTTCCGCAACCCTCAATAAACCACATTTCTCAGACTACCCTCCCCTCCCCACACAAATCACAAATCTCCACCACCGTCTTCTCCTTCCCCACCCTCAGCCGCCTACACTTTCCCCCACACCTCCCACACTTCTCCACTTTCCCCTGGCCCCCACACCCCTCCCCCTTCCCCTGTCCCGACTTCTTCCACCACCACCGCGGCAGCTTGCGCTGTTCCCACCACGCGGCCTTTTCCCAGCGGCCGGGGCGGAGCAGGAAGGCTAAGTCTGCTTCGTCGAGGACGATTTGGTCTTCGTTGACGAGAGTCTCGGCATCGTCTACGAGGGTTTCGGTGGAGGCGATCGACGCGGAATCGGGCGCTTGTTGGGATGGGCTTGGGGATGCATCGTTGGGGACGAAGGAGGGAGCACGAGAAGGCGGGTGGGTTGGTTGTTTGAATAGATCTTCCGACCTTGGAAACCCTTCCTGTCCTGGCTGTTCGAACAATACCTCACTCGCACAACGCTCCTTTCCCTCACCGTCACTCCCCAATCCCTCGGCTTTTGGCTCAGGCTTGGGCTCAGGTTGTTGTTCCTCGGCCTTCTGCTCAGGCTCGCGCTCGCGATGAGGCACGAAGCAGAAGGGGATGGAGCCTGCGAGGAGGTAGGCGATTGTTTCTTCGTAGAAATGTTGGAGAGGCATGGACGGTTGGGGTTGAAGGTCGATGCGAGTTTAGTGTTCGAGAGGGGTGATGGATGTGGATGTGATTGGAGGATTTGGAGGATTTGGAGATTTGAGAAATAGAAAGGACAGATGGATTGAAATACTACCTCAATGGGGTTGAAGCTTTGAAACGGTTGGGACGTTAGAGAAGAGGAAGCGGGAGTTCGACGCAGAAATGCAATAGTAAGACGAGATAAAGACAAGGCATCGAGCGTCGAAACAATGGTATTCAGCTGTTTCAGCACAGCGAGACAATGAACGACATATTTTTATTATCATGAACAAAGAACCCCTACACACCAAATCCAAATCCCTGTATCGACAGAGAAAGAACCGAAACTCGCGCTGCCAACCCTCCTCACCAACCGTGCTTGTAAACCCTCAAAGCAACCTCCCTCTTCACAATGCAGGACCCACAACCTACAACCCCCCTCATCACCACCCCCCTCCCCACCTACACCCGACACACCCACCTCCTTCTCTAGCAACATGCAAACAACTCGCCCCACAGTACCCGCATGTTTGGCGCGTGGCTTGCTAATCTCGGTTGCCGGAAAAAGGGGTGGCGAGGTAGTCTTCGCGGGGGGAGGGAGATTGTAGAAGAGGTTGTTTTTTGTTTTGTTTTCGAGGGGTGCGTTTTTCTGGTGTTTGAGGTGTGTGAGGGGGGGAAGAGGGTGGAGAGAGTAGGGAAACATGATGGGATGGTCGTGGTTGTGGTTGGTGAAGTGGTTATGGGTGTTTGGGGGCTTGCAGGATTGGTGGAGGAGTTTCTGGGAGGATGGGGTTTGGGTAAGGGAGGGACGGTATGATGGATGGAGAAAATAAGCAACAAGTTTCCTTGAATAAAGAGCGTGATATCGTCAAAACTCAGGCGGAATTGAGACCAACGACCTTCTCCAACAAGAAAACAATAGCCCAAGACCGTCACTTTGAACAAAGCCCAGCCAACACACCGAAAAATCGTGCCCCGGGAACGCACCACATCCCACTACACAGTAGCAGCCCTCCCGTCCCCCATCCCCCACCCACAATCCCGACAAACACTCTTCCCGCCCCTAAGCCCCCTCCCCCTGCCCCCACAATGCGCGCACCTATGCACCATAATCACCACCTCATCGCCATCGTCGTCATCATCCCCACCAGCTGATGCCTTTCCCTTGCGGAATTTGAGTTTGAAAGGCGAGCAGGAACCGGGCGTAAGGGACATGGAGCATGTATGCACCGTGGTTGGTTTGTGGTCGTCGTCGTCGATAACGGAGCGTTTTCGTCTGTGGAAGGTGAGTTTGAAGGGGGTGCAGGAGGCGGGGGTGAGGGAGATGGAGAGGAAGGCGCAGGGAGAGAACATGGTGGTGGGGTTGGCAGGGCCGGGCGGTCGGTGGGATTGCTCGAGGTAGGTTCTGGGGATGGGGTTTGGGGATATAGAAAGTATAAAGGAAGAGTGTCGAGAAGCGTGATGACGAGATGGAGCACTTGCATGCACTGGAAAGTGCAAAAAGAGAGACTCTTTCGGAGAAGCGTGACAACAAGATTGTGCGCTTACATTGAATAATAGGCTTGGTATATCAAAGGAGCGGAAAACGATTCAACGTGGGAAACTAAGAACAACGGTCCTTATGAACAATGTCTTTGTATGTCAAGAATGAAGAAGGAACAGGATCATGAAAGGAAGAAGAAATTGAAAATATGGTGCTAAGCGAACATACACTTCCCACCTGTTTCTCAAAGGATCTTTCTCAGAGGGATAGTCCCTTTACAGAAATCCATTCTTAGTACAATAATCACAGTAGTCTTGCCCATTAGGCAGTCGTCTGCAGTAGTTGTTACAGTAGCCGCACTTGTCGACCATGAGCTCGTCCTCCTTGAAGAAATTTACGAACCCCGATAGAGAGCGCCTGGAATGATCGAGTAGCTTTTGGCGCTTGTTCCACTCGCTTGATGGAGCGAATCTCATGGGTCGGGGCCGGACTTGACCAGTTTGAACTTCTTGCTTGGAGCGAGAGGGAGAGACGGGCTTCTCTTTGTCATCAAATGTCAAATGAGAGTCTTGTGAGCACTTGTCTCCCTGGTCGGACTTTGGTTTCCTGCCGAAAGAAGGCATGGTTGTCGATTGATGAGGTTCCGCCTTAAACAGATTTTTGGGTGAAGGTAAAGCGTTGCGTATTGGATACGTTGAAAGAAAGGATAGAATTTTATACCCATCGAAGCTAGAAACATAGTGGAAGTGTGATAGGACATGAAAGTAAACAATGATCTCAAGGGCTAAGACACAGCAACAATGACTAGGTAGACATTTGATGTGACAATGTTGACCAAGTAAACACGTGCCAACACAGGAACAAACATCTTCTGTCAATCCAGACTGGGTCAAATTTGTACGGGGCCATCCAGGCTGGTATAATTTCCATTTTAAGCGATTGGCTGGCTAAGGTAATTCCAGCCATGATCCTCACCCAGCAAATTCCGTACCGGCAAAGGAGGAAAGGACGCCATGTCTCGAGCATTTGAAAGACTCCATGGGCGATTGGCAGATGCCATCTCAACGATGTTGGATTGTGCCAGGACACCTTTTGATTTGGCTAGCTCATGCCCATGCTTGGCGCGTAGACTATTATCGCTCTGGTATTACCAGTAGGCCCAGGAGAGAAGCGACATAGAGGTTATGGCTCATCTGTGGGGTCTTCGCTAGATGCTTTGATGCTGTTGAGCGACTCTGTCGAGGCAACTACACGATTGTTGTAGAGATTGGAAAAACTTGATCAGAACATGCTCACGAAAGAGAACTGGCACTGACTGGAGGTTGTGCAGGTATGGCATCAGGGTCGCACAACCGCTTACTAACGACAACAGATTAATAATGTAAAGTCTCATTACAAAGCATTCGACAACTTTTCCCCCACCTGATGCTTTATCGTAGCCTCTCATCGTACCTTGACATGACTTAGCTACCTCTTACATTAGCTCTTGTTTGCTGCCTCGTTTCACACGTCTGCATCGCAACAGGCTTTTACCTGCTTCTCATCGCCTACTCTCCCAAAATGAGTGTTTCAGAATTGGATATTGCTAACACTATGGCCTGGCTCAAGGAGGTCTTTTCTGCTCTTTTTCGAACAAAACATTCGTTGCTGACCGTGGTCGGACATTCAGTTCCACCGAGCCGGCGATGCCCTTGATCCCGAACCATGGATAACAACCTTCTATACTTTTGATGCAGTGCAGTATTTCGCCAGCAATACACCAGTGAAGGGACGAGAGGCTATCCTCGAAACCATGACTCGACAATGTTCTGTACTGGCAAGCATGAAGCATGTGTAAGTCCGCAGGAGGCACCACTAGAGATCCTTAGATGTGACTTTGCGCGACCGTCTCGCATTTGTCTTCCAGTTCCCTTGACTTTGTCTCTGAGTGCCGTACTAATAGGCAAGATAGTCTAGGTCGCGTCGATGTGCTTCAAGATCGGATATACCAAGAGTCAACAATCACATATACGGTAAAAAACGATCCGGAAACGGAGGAAGTCGTGGTTAACGGTTTTGCAATTTACCACAAAGGGTTGAAAGACGCACAGATGAAGAGGTGAGTCTGCCGCAAGGGATCCTTATATAGCATGATAGGAACCGCGGTCTAAGAAGAATGCAGGTTTGATGTGTTCGGGGATTTCTCAGAGCTGGGAGAAAAGATCGCAAAATGTGCAGGCTAATGTGGTTTGGATGTTCTCTCAAGGGATAGGATGCTGTTGGTCATCCTAGGATGATAAAGTTCTCCTTGACCCCCTACCGACTACAGTGATTCACCGTGACCAAGCTGTAGAGCAGGCTTTCCAGAATCTGCTCTTGTTCATCAACGGTGAAGCTCCCGAGAGCAATGGTTCTTACTGACTCAGATAAGATTTCCACATTATACCCACTGGTTTGAGATAAATACGGAGGTACACAACCACACAACCTCAAGGTAACTTGCAGCGACGACATGTTAATAATCTTCTTAATATAAAGAGTCTGTCGGCATGGTAGAAGAGTCCGGCCCAACACCGTAATTCTAGATGATTGTGATATATCTTCCTCGATGCGGATCGAATCGTACCACTATAGACCTACACGAGAGTCATCCTTATCTCCCAAAGTGAGACGTAGATGACAACAGAGTACGCAACCATTATCTCAGGAGAGCGATGCCATGGATAGGGCTCCTTCAACGAGTAAGTCGACATGGTAGTTATCTAGCTTCACAGATCCGAGAATGAACAAGTCGCCGTACCAACAGCTCAGACTTATTAGTACGATTCTTTCCTTTTGGCCGCTAGTCTTGCATCTTTTCTCTCATCTCCTCCTCTCCAGATTTGGCTTGGCTTTGGTGTAATATATCTCTCCCTGACCCGCGCTAGACTCTCATATGCAACATGTTCCCGCGCAATATCTTCCCATGTATCTTCCTCGATTTGAGCTTCTCCTTGCGATATGTATTGGGCTTGCTCGATTGACGTATCTCCAACGAAGGTTGGAGATGGGCTAATTTGAGATACCAGAGGTGCTTCTACCTCCACAATAATATGGTCGGCGCAACGACAGCCACAGCCTGAAATACATAGGCCATCTTCAGTGGCTGTTGTAACCTGGGAAAGCATGATAGAGCGGCATGAAGCATGGAGAACATGACCACAAGCGAGACAAGGGGAAGAAAGACCACGAATAATTTCAGCACATAGAAGACAGATCAGAGAACTCTCTGGACCTGTACAAGATGCAAACCGCTGATCTTTATGGTGCTGGGAAACCTGCGAAGCGAAAGTCGTATGACAGGTTACGAAGCCTAGCCTGGCGCCTGTTTCTTCGTCGGCACTCAGGGATTCCATATTAGAACTGCCAATTGCAATCGAGGATGAAAATCCGGGGACGAGTTTCGGGGGGTAGCCTGGTACAGAAGGTGGTTGGTCGTTGTATTTAAGCAACTCGCATCTGGCAAGAGGCATTTCCCATACGATGAGCATGTGCGCGTACAGTTCTCGGTATGCGTGATACCGCCACGATTGAGCAGGATCTAGTAACGACCTATCAGCGTAGCCTTCGTTGCCAAATTGGTCTTGATTCTTCAGTTTTGTGGTGAACACAGATACTTTAGGGATGGCGATACCCTCCTCGGTATCAGAGACTGAGAGTGAGTATACATATTTGGGGTCTTCGGCGGTGGTCGATGATTTAGTGAAGAAACTTGTTGCACCCCATGTTACGCCAGTAGGTGGAGCTCCAATATAGCTTCCTGCAGGGCTTAAACGTTTTCTGGGATAGGTAGCCGGAGGTGATGACGACACCGACGCACTGAAAGAGAAAGGACGCGAGAAGGATGCAGCAAAAGTACTCGCGAGGTTTGAGCTTGAACGATATGTGTTTCGATGATATTCGGGGGAAATTGGTATAGTAGACCCCAGCGGATCGGTCCTTTCGAAGCTTGTAGCTGGAGGACGGTGAACGTTCGGGGGTGTGGCGCCGGTTGAGAAAGGTGTCATGGGATCACTTATTGTGGCACCGACAGAAGAAGATGTAGAGTGCGGGCCGCTAACTCGCTTATGCGAATCAGAAAGCATTGGTGTTGCGGGTCGAAGCAGATTTTTTGCCACTTCGAAGGAAGGAAAATAGCCGACCAAGGTATCGTTCCAATCCCCTACCAAATGCGAAGAACTTCTTTTAATTTGGCTTTGCAACTGCTCATTGTCCGTCTCAACCACAGTCATAAAGCATTTCGCCAAGAGGGGTTCGCTAAGTACACATGATAGCATTGCCAGCATCTGTATGTCTGCAAGCCGCTCAAAGTGCTGGAAACTACCATACAGTTAGTAAATAGAGTCAAAACTTTGACGGCTTGCAGGGCTTACAGTGAATCAATAAGCCAACGTCTTCCGAAAGGATGATTGCCCCATTTGATACTGCCTCTGATGTTCCTCCGCATGTTCTCCTCAGCCAAGTCGAACGTCAAATCTACCGCACTATCCCTAGATTTAAGAGGAGATACTATCCGATGTGCGACGACAACGATAAGTTCAGCATTGTCTTTGAGGAAAGGATGCTGCATCATCTCCAGGGGAACTTCGTTCTTCAACAGCAATTGAAGAAGAAGCCAGATAGCGGCGAGATCTGAATCACCACTCTCTTCGGCAACCCGAGCATTGACTTCGCAGCAATCTGATCCTACTCCACTTACCACGTAACTGTGCGCGAGGGACCTTTTGGAAGGAAGAAGATTGCTGCAATCGTGGATAGCGATGTAATTATTCGTTGTGGAAATTGCTGACGTAGTAAAACCAGCTCCTCCACTAGACTTATGAGAGTCATCCACAGAAAGCACGTCCTGTGTCTCAGCCAGACTGCCACGCCAAGCCATAGACGGAGGAAAGTGGTGGCGAAGCACGCCGTCTCCTTCCGAGGAAGACGACGATCCAGATGAGGATGTCGAAGAATCAGAATCACCGTCTTTCAAAGTCTTGAGTGGCGATGTCAATCTTTTTGGTATAATCGATCCATTATGCAGGCGGCCGAAACCCTCGAAGATGGTCTTGCGACTTTTTGATGACCGATCACTAGTCCTCAAACTCAAAGAATCGAGCAAAGAATGTGTTTTGTCCTCTTTAGGCGGGAAGAAACAGATCAAACGTCCATCATCAGCCCACATTGCGCCGCAAGCCTTCGGTAATGGAACGTTATATTGAGCGTTCGACACGGCAATTGTGCCATCACTCATGTCTAGTGCTTGAATTCGTAGGCGTGTGGTTCCACCAAGCTCTTCGTCTTCGTCGCTTGAGCTCAGAGTGGGATCCTGCACCAAGTCCATGTTGTTACTTTCTCGCCGCTGTTCCAGCCAGCCTAAGCTCTCTTCCAAATCTTGCTCACCTAACAAGTATCGGAGAGAAGCTTCTAGCGAGCTTTTCTGTTGGATCATATACCTTTCTGCAATCATCTCGACTCCAGCGCATATGTGAGTAAGAGACTCATCACTGATCAACGTTGTATGCTCAAATTCAAACTTGGGCGCCGCTGCACTGGGATATTTGGCAGGGAACTCAACTCGACACTTCATATGAATGTTACTACTATCAGACCCCCATGGCCCAGAGAACGAAACGATTACAGTCCGGGTTTGCATGTCAATCTTGAGAACGTTAGCGGGTATCTGTGTGGAACATCCAAAGCGGACAGAGTACAATACCTTTTCAAAACCGACTTTTCCAAACTTATCGCCTATGTGCGAAATCTCCTCGCCGAGTGACTCAAAAGTATCCCAAGATTTGTCGGCCTTTAATTCAGGAGATAATATTGATGCGAGGCTCTGATCCATAACTGAGGGTGTTGTATCACGTTTTCCAATCCTGACACCTCTCATCCAAGATATGGCGTCCATCTCACCAGAAGCTTTTACCTTCTTCCCAGCCACTGAGCGTATGAAACCCTCATTTCCCCAGCCAACCCTTGTGGGCATGGCCGCTTGAGTCATGCCGAAAGAGAGCCCACCACTATATCCAGGATCTACCCCCTCGTCGAGATCAAACATACCAGCTACTGAGGAGATTTTCCGAGTCTTAGTGTCGAAACTTTCGGGCCTGTCTCGAAAACTCTTGTACGTTGCATTCCTGCGCGTAAAATTCAATTTCGTTTTTACTTTCATGCCTTGCCTGTAGCCAACACTGTCTAGTACATCATCACCAACACGATGTAGACGCAAATTACGGTCGGTACCCCAGGATACGAGCTGGAATTCGCGGTTGTCAATATCGTCACCTATAGTGCCCCTGAACCGCCACAGAAACTCTTTCACTTGATCGTTGTGGCCCGAAAACTGATACACTGATGTTGGCGACATCGGACTCTTTGTTCCTACACCCTCGTCTAGACCGTAGTCATAAAGATGTAAATCATGGTCTCCACGCTGAGGCATAGCCAAAAGACCCGATCCGAACGGCGTGTACCGTGCTCGCCAGACTGGGAACGGGGTGGCAATTGTTCGGTCTGGCTTGTCATCGTGCTTCGTGTAATCCCAAAATTTGATGGTCCTGTCCAACGAGCAAGTTATCAGATTGTTTGTTGCTGTCCTATTCCAATCAACCCCATAAATCTTCGTGGCATGAGCTTCAATAGATTTTAATGGATAAGCCCCCTTCCGGTCATCCCAGATTCGCAGGAACTTGTTGTGAGATGATGCCAAGATATGGGATTCTTGGCGATTCCACTTCACTTGAGTTGCACCCGCGAACCAGTCACAGAAGGTCACAGCAGGTCTAGCCGGATGACGTAGATCCCAACAATGTACAAAACTATCAACAGCACAAGTGGCGAGGACATCGGGATGATGTGCCGAAAAATTTATATCTGTAATGGCTCGAGTATGCGCATGTAGAACGTGCTCAATGGATGCTTGCGAGGATATCATTGCAAGATTCCAGACAAGGGCTTTCTGGTTCGATGTACTTACCACCCAATAGTCTCGAGATGCAAACGGTGACCATTGGACATCAGCTACCTCCCATGGTGTTCGATGGGGGAGATGCCTAGGAGGTGAGTAAGGAGAGTCGAGGTCGATGATATGCAGACCCTGGCGCCTGCTGCTTATAAGCACCGAACTCCGTCAACGTTTTGATACGTACGAAGCCAAAACTACATCTCTACCACATGGTGATATGGAGGCAGATCCGACAGGCTCGTCGAGGCGAAATGAGCCGTCCTTCCCAAAGGTCGGGCTGTCGAATGCGGAAGCCAAGCTCTTCAGCTCTTCACTTCCAGCCATGTTTACTACCTCAAGGTCATGATCGTCTGACAGCCGACCGAATGCGATTGATGATAGGATAATGAAGACGCATGGTGCTCAAGTATCATCTTCTGCACCTTCTCCTTTCTCGATATATCACGACTCCATAACTACAATCTTTTTATCAAACAATCGAAACACGAGAGAACAAATGCCGATAACGATCGACATCCACTGTTTGTTATCGATTGGGACAGACTCGTTGGCAGGCGAGTTTGGCTGTTGAAGTGATTAAGTGAATTTCCGTGTCAAAATGCTGACTCGTAAAAACATTACCTCTTCACCACATTGCTGCTGTGCATCAAAGCATGATGAAACGTTAGTGAATATGGCTCATTTATGTGCAGAGACAAGTAGCCTGATAAGGTAGATGATCTCGCGCCTGGCGTCGAAGTATGCTCTAATAAAGCTAGTCCTATTTTAGCTTGGCGTTCAAACCTCCCCCAGGGTCTGCGTCACAGCAAGTTTGAACGCAAGCACACTCTTGCTTCCCAGCATTTGCTCCATACTGTTGTCATTTACTATATTCTCCGCCGGGCGTTACACTACTCCGCACAGTCTTGCTTGCTACCTCCATATGCAGTGACAATCTTTCTTAAACGACAGTATTGCCTTGCCCTTCGCTCCTCGACGAAACCCCGCGATTTCTAGATCAAGCAACACCTTGAACAGATTCAAGCGTAACGAAGCGCTACTAGCGACTTGCTGTGACAGTATCAATAACAGAAAAGCTCTCGAATGATCTCGGCCGGTATGGCTGCCTTACCGAAGAGAATCGTGAAGGAGACTGAACGTCTAATGGCCGAACCGTAGGTTCTCTCTAAACTGCAACACGGTATATCAGGATGAAGGCCGCCATTCTGACCATATGCTGTATTTGCCAGAGTTCCAGGCATCAGTGCTGTTCCTCATGAGGATAACCTGCGATATTTTGACGTAAAGATACATGGTCCTTCTCAGTCGCCTTATGAATGTCAGTCTCATTTTTTTCTTTCTCGCGAAATTTAGACTCAGCTAATCCACAAATAGCTGGCGTTTTTAAACTCGAGCTCTTCCTCCCAGACGATTATCCCATGACGCCACCAAAGATAAGATTTCTTACTAAAATCTACCACCCCAATATCGATAAGCTTGGTCGAATATGCTTGGATGTGCTCAAAAGTACATATGAGTTCTCCCGCCATTTCTTCCCACATACTCATGGTAGTAGGCAATTGGTCTCCAGCACTCCAAATTCGTACGATACTCCTTTCAATACAGGCACTTCTGGGAGCTCCGAACCCAGACGATCCCCTAGCAAATGATGTTGCTCAGAGATGGAAAGAGGATGAACAGGCTGCAATACAAACTGCCCGAGAATGGACGCGCACATACGCAAAGGCTTGATGGCGTTGAAGGCTGTGGAATGTCAGGAAGAGGGGTACAGGCGTGACGGAACTATGCTTATGGTGGATAGAGAGGCTCCAGGTAGACATATGATTCTTTACCTAGGTATCGAGGAGTATCTTTTCCCTCTGCAACTTTCCAATACTTAAGCGTAACAGAACTCTGTTGTCATCTTTCTTCGTTCTGCCAATTTTCCTATTGATTACTTGTCGAGAGCCTCTCAAGACTAACGGATACCTGACGTTGGACTCCGACTGTTGCTACTGTGAAAGGTGCTCCCTAGGTACCGCATTTATCGCTCTCAATCGATGCACAGTACGAGGAACTCTCGAAGTTTCTGCCGAAGAACTCTCTTCCCGTCAGCTATTGTGGGAAAGAAACAAGTTTGGTATCAGTAATCTTAAGTGATTTACGATCGTCCTACATGGAGATTTATTGTGATATGCAGTTTTATAGGCCATTGACCATCAGCTAGTTTTCAGCATACTAAGACCACATGTGAAGAGCTGTGTCTGAATACGGTGGGAATATGCTTTCCCTGAACGGTAGCTGTCTTACCTTTAGTGTAAGTCATCCAAGCTCCACCTAAGTTAGATAGGGTAAGATTTCCTATTGCAGTCCTAGTCCTGATGTATTCATGATGGTCAAAGTATTTGCCAATCACGTTCTACTGCTTACCCTCTGCCAAAGGTGTCCTGGCCGTCGCCAATCCCGACCGGGTTATTTTAATACGACGTATTTTAACCCAACACACCCTCCTTAGTGGCAAAAAGCGTGATAAATCTTCAACAACGAAACGAAGTTTCTTACACCCTCATCTGTTCAAAACATCTTCTTTGCTAAGGTACCAAACATTCCCATATCCCTTCCATATCGCTGATGCCCTTAGTGGCGGGTATAGGCGATAGCGCTAGCATTCGCGGCTAACTGGTTGGGGTGATCTTTCAGTTATGGCTCTTCACGACCTGCTCACGCGTGCTCGCACGAGATTTGCTGCCTCCACCGTTGCTACCAAGGTCTCTGCTGCTCTCGGCATCATGTCTGGCTACGCATTTGCTCGTAAAGCGCTCAAACGTGCTGGCAATGTATGTGCTCCTACCTTACTTTGGTCAGTGGTGATCTTGAAACTCAACACTCGGTGATCTAGGACGAAAACGCTGGCAGCAACGCCCAGGAGCTTTCATCTTCGCTTGCAGCCCCCAGAGCTCCAGAAAACGTTGCTAACGGGGACAACAATCTTGATCAGATGTTACAGAGCGGTAGGATTACGTTCAAGTCTTCATCTAAAATTAGGAGCTAACACAATCAGCGACTACAGGCCACAGCTTGGATGCACTTTCAACTCCTCCGCTTCCCAATGATGGAGCTCGCACCCGTTACTCGCCTCCTGACAAAAAGCACACAGACCAAGAACTTCTACCTAAGCCCCTGAAGATCCGTGATACCAATTCCCCTGATGACAAAGATCGTGAGACATCTTTCTTGGATATGCTTAAGACTAATCCTCTCGAGGAAATCAGTCCGCTGAAGGGGAAAACTGGTACCTCAGCCGCATCTCCAACCATAAAGAACGGGCAACACCTTGAAGGTGGGCATAAAGACGACACGTATCCTAGGATCAAAACCACTGCGCAAGCTACGGGATCGAAACCGTTGGGCTTCCGCGAAAGCAACGCGATCGAGAATGTTGGTGACGGAAGCACTGAGATGCCACCCCTGCGTCGCGCCATGACTGATCCATTCGAGGAGACCAAACCTACAAAAGAGACCGCAAAGACTACCCAAGTATGGACGCCCTTTGCTATGTCTCGTCAGCTGATGACTCGCTTTCGCCTTGATCAAGATAGACAACGAGAGCACGCCGATAAGTCCGGCAGCAATGATAAAAACGATGAGTTCTCTCTTCGAGCTTTGGCAAAGACTGATCCTGCCTACGAAAAGGGGGTTGTCAGTCCGAGCTACACAGGATTCCAGGTGGAATCTCCCGTTAGCACTCTACGTCGTGAGGTATCTTCAGCTTTCAGTAAGGAGACTTCCGACCTGACCATGACTCCGAACGTATCTACCCACTCCATGTTGTCTCAGTCTAAGTCAAGAGAGCGTAAGCGTTTGTTGGCTACTATCAAAGAATCTCCAACCACCAACGAATCATTCCCTCGCCAGGGAAGCAAAGTCCTATATGATGCTGAGGCAAGTAAACTTAGCGGACGTTACAAATTCTCTACTCGCGACGCGGACTCTAGTCCATGGTCGACCCCTTCGGGCAAACGAACGACTCGGAAGAACGTACTGACTGCGGACACAATCAAAGCGTCCATCAAAGCTGGCGTGACGAGCCAGAAATCTCCAAACCCGGCCAGTAGCAAACCTAAATCAATGTATAGGTTACCCGATGCTCCTGAGCCGATTTATCCACAGGGAGGGCCATCCCTATTCACTGATGGCCATACTAAGGCCAAACAATTTGGCGCGTCTTACCTTCAGGATGCTTTCGGCGGCGAATCCAGCAAGGAAATTTATCATTCGGACAGCTCCAGGACTGTATGGCCCGAGACGGAGCCGGACGAGGAAATGCAAGAGGAAGCAGAGGAGGTGGGAAAAGTGTTTTTCTTCGAAGACTTCCATGGAGAGAACATTGTCAAGACCAAAGCTGGCAAGGGCACTGAGCAGACCTCAGGTCAGAGTAGTTCCGAGCAAGTAATCAACAACGGCGAAGTAAAAGTTGAGGCTACGGCTATCGCGGATGACAGCTCTGATCATAGCACTATAAAAGGGGTTTCCACCGTTTGCCAGGACATAAACCAGGCGATCTCTGAAATCGACGAGGCTACTCGTCATGAGCAAGCTACTCGTAAAGACGAAGCTGCGCGTAAGGAGGCAGATGCTCGCCAGCCCAAGGGGCACGAGGATATCAAAACTTGCAGGGTGCCCTAACCTACTGTCTTCTCTTCAATTGGATTTTGCTAACGCTCGAATATTCAGGTCGATGAGTTGCGCAAGAACACTGGCACCGAGGTTGTTCTTTACGCCGAGAGTGATCTGCGCCCCAAGCACCCCAATCACGGGCGCAAATGGAATGCAAAGAATCTCTTCTGTACCAACTGTCAAGGTAAATGTGCAGTATGCAACGCTCCCTGCTGTGTCCTGATGAAGGCCATCATCGGTATGACGGAAATAGAGGATCAGGCCAACTTGAAATATGATGAGGATCAAATCTGCCAGTTAGCTTGCAGCATAGACTCGTTGGTTGGCGAACATGGTATGGATGAGCCTACGTTCATCCGGTGCACTCAATGCTTCAACTTCGTCTGCCCCGATTGCTGCAGTCAATGCCCGGTCTATCCTTGCCACGATTGCACCTGTAGGGTATGTTCGAATCACGTCCCCAAAGATTATGCCGAGACCTAATTTTCTCACAGAAATGCAACCTTGAGGGTCAGTGGAAATGCTGCAACTATCACGACAAGACGGACATTCCGGATCATATTAAACCGTACCAGCGTTTCCAGCACCAGAGAATGTGAAAATCGACGGATGGGATAAAGTCCAATGACTGTTCTCATTTGTACTTTACCTAGGGTGACCCATGGTGGCTAACGCAATGATTGGATGAGATACTAGGTACCTTAGGGGCCCTTGCGAGAGTTCTAAACAGCCTGTCATAGAACAATGTCCTTTTAGCATACTGTCAAATCAATGCTAGTAATTTTTTAACATGATATCAAAAATGACATGATGTAATATTGAACAGCTTGTTATATGTGACCGATTATTCCATGTCTGAACATGAACACATGTTTGTTTTCAACAGTATGTAAAAAAACATTAAAAGATAACGTTACTTAATTACATTTAAAAAAGTCCGTCTGTTCATGTCTTAACCTCATATTCAGACTTTCATGTTTAGCGGCTTATTAAACGATGGATTATACTCGATAGCTGTACATTTCGTTTAGTATGAACATTTCTAATGAACAATTTGTTAAGACTTTTTACTAAAAACGACATCTTACATATGTACATCATGCACACAGTAAACATTTTGTTTAAAGGTTTTCTTATATTAATGTTAACAGCAATTTAATTTTAATAAAGATGCTTCCATGTTCTGCTGAATATCTGTTAACAGGTTTGGTTTTTGTTAATAGTCTGTTAAAGCATATCATTAACAACAACAAGTCAATATAAAAGTGCCATTGTTAAGCGGCTTGATATAGCAGATTTCAGAACTTGATTTCCATTTCAGCAGTCTGCCAGCAGTTTATTAGCAGGCTGTTGCTTAACCACGCAAGGGCCTCCAAGGAATGTGATGCACAGGTTTACGGCAATGGAACGGGGGGAGCAATACTATGACTGCGCAAAGGAAACACCAGGTTTACGGGATGCCCCCGAAGCGCACAAATTCAACGCACAGTTCGCCGGATACTTCTTTTGTAGGGGGGACTCCGTCAAAAGAAAAGTATATCATGATTTTAATCTACAATAAAGGTTTGATATAAGACTTTTCGCTGTTAAGACTTGTTTTCTTTCACCTATTCAGCACTAACAAGGTTGTTTTTAGATCGATTTCTAGTAGCCTGCGAAGCAGCATTCAATGTGAGATCACGAGGCCGACTTTCATTAGTCTTCTATTTTATGACTCGATCTGATCTTGTTGCCATCGAAGCTTAGAACGACGACGAAGCGAGGTCAAGTGAGAACAAGGTCAAGAACACTCTTCTTGCTTCTTTTCGATCTTTCTCTCATCTTTATGAATGATCGTGAAGCAGAAGCCGGAGCGATGACGTGCGTGATCTTGATTCGGAACATCGTATTGCTCGCCGTCTTCTGAAGTGATCAGGTGCTTCGATAAAATCCGGTCTATGATCTTCTAAACGACAGGTACAAGAGTCTCGTCTCGCCGAGGATAAGAAAGTCGTGAGGGCATGACGGCAGGAAGGTGAGTAGGTGAGTGAGTAGATGGGTGAAGTTTTTCAGGTATTAGCAAGGAGTATGAGTACGAAGTTGATTTGCTTCTATGTTCGAAGGGAGAATCAATTTGATCAACTAAAATATGGACGAAGAAGGTTCATCATGATATGCCTCACACTTGGCGAAGTCGTCCCGAATAAATGAAGTACCTCGCGAACTGTATGCGTTAAATTTGTGTGCCTCGAGGGCATCCTGCCAGGTTTACGAGAATGGAAAGGATACGAAAATGTCATGATAGCCATAGCGTAGGAAATTACATGCAAAGTATATGTCGATAGCCACAGCATCGGAATTTATATGCAAAGCATATCTTGACTTCTGGTTCAATCGCCGTGAAGTCCCTTTCTTAAGATATCATGTGCATACATGCCTATCTAATTTCTTGGTTTTCGATGAAGTCGAGGGTACTCGCTTGGCTGCCTTTAGGCCCTAGATAGTCGTCACGTGTCCCACATAGCCGAATCTCGCGAAACCGTCATCCTAATATAGGCACACACGAACCGCAGAAATTCACGATTCTACACGCAAGGGCTACACAACGGCGCAGCCAATATGCGTACTTACGAGGACACCTTCAGTGGTGACAAGATCTATCCTGGAAAGGTATGCATAGCGCGTTGCATGTGCCGAACAATCCACAAACCAACATCTACCTACTCGTCACATGAATACTGCGAACTCAAATCTGGCATTGAGGGAACTGGGCCGCTAACAACACCGTGATATTTGTAGGGAAAGCTCTACGTCCGAGGCGACAGCAAGATCTTCCGCTTCCAGAATGGCAAGACCGAATCTCTCTTCCTACAGCGAAAGAACCCTCGCCGAATCGCATGGACGACTCTTTTCAGGAGGCAACATAAGAAGGGTATTTCTGAGGTATGAAACTTGTGTTTCTACATTACATTTCTACGCCTAGCCTGCGCTTGGAAAACTACATTGCATATGGCAGTTTATACTAAAGGGCTTGGTCCCATCCAACCAAACCGAGCTTATCCATTTTAATAGAGGTATTCAGGTGCCTCAAATCACACCTCGCTAACTATATGCTCTCTTCAGGAAATCGCCAAAAAACGCACCCGCCGTACTGTAAAGCAGCAACGGGGCATTGTCGGTGCCTCCCTCGATATCATCAAAGAGCGTCGATCCCAACGCCCAGAAGCTCGTGCCGCAGCTCGTCAGGCCGCCATCAAAGAAGGCAAGGAGAAGAAAGCGACAGCAGAGAGCAAGAAGAAGATGGAGAAGGCGAAGAGTGCGGCGGGAGCAGCAAGGGGACAGCCGGGACGGATTCAGTCGAAAATGGGAGCGAAAGGGGCCCCTAACAAGGGTATGGCGGGGAAGACACGATAGGTGGTGTGGTACGAATTGGCGGAGGGGTTCTTGCTTGATGGGCATAGGGAGCATGTGTCTAATCAAGATATGGTCGCACAAATGAATCCCTGATCTGCTGCTGTGGTCTTGCAACTTGGATGAACCTTTGTAGATTCGAGCAGCTGTTGGGTGGAAACAGTCGAACCCCTAACGATTGCGTAGCGTTATGCATACGCCAAGAGATCGTTGTACAATAGCAACAGTTTCCGTTATCCTTCTCCAAGTACTGCCTGTACCAAAGTGCGACAGTCTTGGCTTGCCAATGCGAAGAACGATTGAGCACGGTAATTGGATCCTTATCAAAGTACAGGCTAATTGATGAACGAAAGGTAGATGTACTGTAAGATAATTAATCTGACCGGAATTCCCCTTCGTGTATAATTCAAGCATGTCATTCAATTAAGCGAAGAACTGAGCGAAAGTGGGGGGCACGGATAATTCTATGAAATTGCATCTTTCATTTATCTAATTAATAGCTGGTAGTTATTTAAATTTGCAACCATCCTATTCGTCATAGGCACCATCTCAAGCTTTTTCCGAAAGTACCCCTCCGTAGTTTTCTGTTTTCTATCCACCATTTCTATCTATACCTCTCCAAACTCACATAGCGCGTTGTGATGGGATCTCTTCCTCCTTCAAACGGCAAGATCGTCCTTGTCTCTGGTATCAATGGCTAGTACGATCCCCCAAACACCCTATATGGCTCATTATACTGATAATTACTCTCAGCATTGCCTCGAGGATTGGCCTCGATCTTCTCGAAAAGGGTTATACCGTAAGAGGAACTTCAAGAGCAAAGCACAGCGCGGATGCCCTCATCAATGGCGCCTACAAACAGTACGCAGATCGTGTCCAAATGTACTCGGTCCCTGTGATGACGGACTCTGGCGCATTTGACGTAGCAGTCAAAGGTTCTGCCTACCCCAATATCCACTCCCAGAGCCCGCCTAATCCCGCCTCTAGGCGTGACCGCAATCATTCACACCGCATCTCCTATAAACTTTGAAATCAAAACTTGGGACGAGATGGTGGTCCCTGCCGTCAACGGCGCCCTCAGCATTCTAAATTCCGCGTACAAGCACGCCGGCCCTCAACTGGAATCCTTTTTCATAACCTCCTCCTTTGCCGCCGTCTCCGACCCTTCGAAAAGACCCTATACTTTCACCGCCGCGGACTGGAACACATGGGCCGAAGCTGAACACAAAAAGCTGGGCTCCGACACCCCACCCACTGTCCTATACCCCGCCTCCAAAGCCGCTGCTGAGCGCGCCATATGGGATTTCGGAGACGAGCACAAGGTCTGTACCTGCTCACCGCATTCAAATCCGTACTGCGGAACTAATTGCCATAAGCCCCCCTTCGCAATCACCTCCATCAACCCCGCCGTCGTCACCGGCCCCCCAGTCCAACCTCCGTCCTCGCCCACCAATCTCAATGAAACCCTGAAGCCCGTCTGGGGCCTCTTTTCCGGCAGCGTTACCACCATTCCCCCAGCCATTGGCTCCGCCGGCTACATCGATGTGCGCGACGTCTCCGCCATGCACGTCTGGGCAACCGAACACCCCAAGCAAGCAAACGGGCAACGGTACCTAATGGCCAAAGGGCGTGGGGTGCCACAAGCCATAGCCGACATATTACGTCGGAGATTCCCGGAAAGGAAGGGGGTGATACCCGAGGGAACGCCGGGCGAAGGCTATGTACCAGGGTATGACTGGCCGGAGGGCGGAGCGCGGTTGGATATGGAGCCAGCGAAGCAGGCGCTAGGGAGAGAGATGGTGGGGTTTGAGGAGTCCGTGTTGGATACCGTGGCAGTGTTTCAGAAGGTTTATGGGAAGGAATTAGGGGGGGGGGAAGAGATGAAGGGGAATGAGTTGAAGATGGGGGTGACGGATGGGAAGGTTGCATAAGGGAGGGGCTCGGGAGAGTGGTTAGGTTGGGCTGCAAATATGGTTATTGGGGGGGTTAGGATAGTATGTACAAAGACATTGGCATTGCCTCGCGGTGATCTTTCCGAGTTGGGTACCGAGGAAGAGTATTCCTTGGCCAAAAGATTGAGATTTACCAAGAACATCTCTGAATCAATTGAACTGGGTTGTTGTACGAAGGCAATATCCCAATTCACGTCACAGCCACCACTATCACCGTCATGACCCCTAACTGTCACGATACGCTTTCCCCCATCCACGAACTTTCTCCTCTTCCCCCAAAGGAGCGCTACAACTACCAGCTATCCGCCGAACAAAATCGCAGTATTGCCATTCTTGCCACAAGGTTTTCGTAGCGTCGGGAGGTCGTTCAAGTGTACGGACGGAGGATGAGACTCACTCGATTCTCCTATGGAAGTAGCTAATCTACCCCCATCGTGTTAACCCCTTTCATCATAATTCATCTGACCCATGATGATCTGCTTAAAGCAACGATTGATAGCTTCCACTTCGGACAAGATCGTGACTGTCGACGCGAGCATAATTTTATGTTTGCATAATAGAAAGGATTGGGAGGGAGTGTGAAATTGAGTTGAGAGAGGCTGGGATTAAGGGGTGGAGAGGGGGCTATGTACTATCTTTTTGAGACCTATAGTAGCAAACATTCCGCTGCCCTTACGCACGTTCATTCTACGTACATACGAAAAGGAAGCTTGGTCTCCAACCCACCAAGTACAGGACTCCTTGGCTCTGGGCCGTCATTTCTATTGTCGCTCGAATTCTCCACATAATTGCTCACGTCCCGCTCCATCTCAACATCGGCTTCTGCTTCGTCCTTGTCTACTACTTCGTTGCCCTGGTAGACTTCGACACCTAGATATTCTTCATCGTGGTAAGTGTTGATGTGGTCTTCCTCGTTCTCGTTGAGGTCTTCCAAAGTCTTCCTGGGTTCTTGTAATAAGAGCCATTTCGATCGCAGTTTTGTTGTTGTCCTCCTGGCGGTCCACAATGACGGGCGTTTCACTCCCATAGCTTTTACCTGCTGCTGGCTGTAGATCTACATAACCCTTCTTCCTCTTCTCCTCATTGCCAGCTACCCACTTGACCCACTCACCCCATTTCCGTCCTATAGGCTAACTTCTGCCCTCAGGTAATCCTTCCAGCTCCCGTTTGCGACCATGTAGGCTTCTTCTTGGTTTCTTTGTTTCATCAGATCGGACAATTCCTTCTCCTCCCACAACATCTGCCATACCTCAAATGCCTTTCGGGCATCTGGAGCCATCAACAAAAGGAAGGGGGGTTCGCTCAGAATCAACAGCTTTAGTGTAAAAGCAAAAACCAAGTTGCTCGCTGACTGCTCGGGAAAGACCGCACCCAGGGCTGGCGAGGTAATTATGAAGCCATCGTCGCCCGTGGCTGCGTCTTGCCTGTTCAGAAGTTTCGCAGGGGAGATCTTTTGTCAGTTGGGAGGAGGACCTACGTTCAGACACACAATCTGTAGCTGTATACGTCAGCAAGTATAAAGAAAGTCAACATGCAAAGCAGTGCAAATACGCTGGGTACCAGCAGAAAGGGATTAAACACACGATTAGCTCAATACGTAGCGTTGCTGATGCTGAGCCATATCCGCCAGACTGGGTTTAAGAGATAACTCCCTTTGGTGGATTTAAGTTTTGGTTCCTGAGTTCGATTCACCAGAGAGCATATGATAGTTTTGGCACCTCTTTCACATACTATCGAGGCCACGCAACGTCTCTTGACAGATGGCTGCATCATGCCTCTGCAAAGTCGCTGGCTTGCGTGCTATGCACGATTTTCGAACACAGTCCACAGGACTTTTGTACATTTTGGTGTTGAGGCCTAGTCAAAGAATGATTCCGGCAGCCATCCAACCACTTTGACTCAGCGCAATAAATCGAAGCACGCGCATCTCATCTCTATCACAATGACCCCATATGACTGGGCGGTACTACCTCTTTCCTTCGTAAATATGGCATTCTTCCCTACACTAGGGGCTTCATTGGCGGTGACACAACGTATCAAAGAGGTAAAGCGCGAATATAACCAAACTATACGGAATTTCTAGGAGCAAGGAACAAGAGAAGAGAAGAGCAATGAAATAGCTTAAGGATTGCCCTGTCCAACCCTAGGGTAGAAGACTCTTGAAAACAATGCCGAAACCTCTTTGGAGGGTGCAATGTCTTGCCTGCTCTCGTGGTCAAATACACCTGGTTCACATCTAGGATACCATCTGTTGAGAACAGCGCCTGGAGAGACCTTTGACTGCCTTCCATCAGGTATGGAAGCGGGATCTAGTTCACTGTCATGATGGGGATAGAGCTGTCATCCAGGCAAAAGAGGGCGTCCATAGAATGCGAAGACTGCGAAAACTGCAAAAACTGGATTCTTCGGACACACGAGAGGAGCAGAATACTCTGGAGATCAGATTGTTTCGACGTTGCAGCATGGGTTGTCGTTCGTTGCCTCAAGACCTCAGACGTGCAGGGCTAAGCCCCTTCGGGTTAGCTCTGCTTACTTCGCGAGCTCAGTGCAATCGCAGGCTTCGCAGCTTCCGTGTAAGCAAAGCGCTAACCAGAAGGGGCTTAGCCCCACACGTCTGAGGTCCTGAGGAAAAATACAAGCCTTGGCTTGGGTTCCATTGCAAAGCTAATGTGGTAAGATGAATTAGGCAAATGAACGTATCAAACTGATCAATCTCGAATTCGTACATTCAGCTGTCACTTTGTCTCATAGTCGAAGTGGTGTGTTTCTTCATTTCACCGCTCGGCATGGCCATAAGAGTTTCCTCAAGGATCTCAATAGAAAGCTTCTAGGAACTTCGCTAACGCTGGACTGCCCAATGATGATGTATTTGTGGCAGCAGATGCGCACCCAGAGGCCGAAGCAAGGAATATGGCCTCAATCCCCCCGAAGCCGTTTGAGGCCAAACGCTCTTAATTGTGCTTTCATCCTTTGTCCTTCACAAAGGGCAGCCGATCTGAATAGTATTGTTTGTCGGCTGTTGAAATTTTCTTTGGCACTGGGAAAGAACCATTGACGATGTTAGCTCGTTCAGAATGTCGTTAATTGTGTTTAAAGACTCGATAATGTCGCCAGTATTAAACATGGTAAGAACCCCCCAAAGACTCTCTAACCCAAGTAACTGTTTCAGTTTGATTAAAAGACCCCCAACCTTTCGCAATGGATTTGCCTTATCGCCATCAAGAGTTCTCAGATCAGAACTTACAAGATATGGGGTTTCTACACACCGAAGCAGCAGAGAATGACCACTACGAATTGACCTATCCGTATGTACCCCACCCAAAATCTTAAAGGAAGATACAAGCTCACCAAAATCCCAGGATCCATCCCATCTTCCAGCGTAAACAATGGCATCACTGCGATGACACGAGTTGGGCAGACTTGGATCCCGTGCTTCGACTAGCATCTGCGCTTCTAGAAAGCCCTGCCAGCCTGAGTTTCATCTGCTCTATCGTCTCATCACACCGCGAGATCCTACAAGAGGAATATGAATGCCTCAAACTCCTAGCCACTCGCATCCGCCAAATCGACAAACCGAAAGCAGAGATACGGCAAATAGCCACATCCGTCTTGCAAAAGATGACACAGGTCACGCAATTCAGATGGTCTACACCCAAGGGTCCAAACAAGTTCTGTATAGATGGACAAACCTGGCGGAACGGCCATGAAAAGGTTTGCGTTCACCCTAACACATCAGGTTTCAAATCTACGATTTGCATAAATAAGTATATTTTTCAAGCAGTGGCCAAAGCAGCCAAGCCTATCAACAAGGCTCCGTGGAACGTCTGCTTAAAGCTCAGATGGCAATTCTTATCCGCCAGCACTTTTTGCCATGAAGTGATACATGCCATCCAACAAGCCGTCCGGGTCAGTCTTATTATGGTAGAACCTTTCTGGGAGGACGACCGTATCGCGGAATTGGGACAGGCATGGGAGTAAGTTAGAGTGTGTTTTCCGTCCAGCTTCATTACATTGACTAATATATATCAGGTGTGTAGTCTACGGCGGTAAGCCTTGTCCCTCAGACGATCTATCCTCTGGAGCATTCCTCATCGTGGAAGCAGATAAATACTCTCACAACCAAGTAAGCCCGGCCAGTCTTACAAGAAGAGGCCCCGCGGAATCCCAAACATATTATTTTATTCCTATGGCCTTTATTGCCGGAATTCAGAAACAAGAATTCTGGGACACCCTGAATGGTGATGCAAATCGGCTACGCGTCCCGAGATCGGCGGGCTACACGTATTACATCCGAGGCGAAGATTTGGATATAGAAATATTTACCAAGTTGCCAGTGTGTTCGGCCTCTCTGAAGTCCCTTGATGGCTAACTACTGGCGACACAGGTTCCCCTAATGGCCGCAAACTCAACGTCAACGTCAGCTTAGGGTCGTTCCGCTTTTTTTTCGACCAGGACAACCAAGATAAACTCATTTCACCTACAAGTAAGTCCAACGACTTGAATATATCATGACTCTCCTACAAATTGTTTAATTGATTAGTTTATTCATCACTATCTAGCTATGTGTATATCTAACATAAGCTTTCTGTGTCTAGTATCTAGATGGAAATCTGTAGGCGAAACTCCCCTCTATCTCCCTCCTTCCGCCTATTGTGTTGCCCGCTTTGTCCGCACTACGTCCCATTTCTATTATTACCCCTTGAACCTCCTGTTTGTGTGCTCTCTTCAACTTTTTCACATGAACTCTCCGATCAAAACGGAAAGTTTTGTATATAACCACAAATCGAGGAAACATTATAGGTCATGTTACCCAATCGTCTATCGCCTTTGAACTTCGATTGATATACTTTGTTCAGCATATAACTCTCGAAAACCCTGCATATAGTAAATTAACAAGGAAAACCCATAGATCATCGAAACCCTTGAACCCAAAAAGACTTTCAATGTATCCATTAAAGTTTTCAAAACAAACCACTGGAATCATAACAACACAAAGTCGCTAAAAACAACCAACCCATACACGCACGTTAGCAATATTGATTAGATCACTAAAATCGAACCAACCACCAACAACATGACCAGCAGCACTACGAAAGGAAACAACCCCTGGGATGATATACAACCCAGGGCTCCCCATTCTTCGAGTGCTACCTATCAAAGCCGCTGCATATGTTCAATACAATCAAAAGGCCAAGCAACTGGTTTCGACGAATGAGCGTGTACGGGATGAGATGAGAGGTAGAGAGGAAGACGAGAGGTAGAGGCAGAGGTTGTGTATTGTGAGATGCCAGTTGAAGATCTAGGGACGAAAAGGAAGGAAAGGAGGGGGTAATGGAAGAGTGATAGGAAGGACTGTGTGTGTGTGGTGGTCGTGGAAGCAAGCAGAGAAGAGCGTGCTGGAATCTCTACCATCCCACCATCCCCTCCTTCTCCTCCTCCTCCTCCTCCTCCTCCCTCCCCGTCCCCAGATCAACCAAACACACCCCCACCCCCTTCCCCATCTCACCAACACCAGAAACTTTCACTACCCATCCACACAATAAACCAAGAAAACAAGAAAAAGCACACACAACCCGCCACTTCCAACCCAAAACCCCTGCACTCATTGCGAACAACATGTTTTTGCAACCATAGACACAAACAGCAAAGATAACCTGTGGGGGAGGAAAAGGCCGAGGTTTTTGTAGCAGGCGAGAGATGGGGGGGGGGCTGGATGAAATACAGTAGAACAAGAGAAGTCCTCTGGTTGCGTGTTTTTCCAAAGTCGCCCACATCGATGCGACGTCCTTATTGTCGTCGTGCAATATGTGATATATTATAGTTCATTTCATTTCCGCAAGGGGGCAAAACCCCGATGGAAAGGCAGACTACTGTAGTTGAAGTGAAGTGGAAAAAGACGTGGTTCTCCTTACCCACAGTACCTCTACCTACAGTATATATATATATTTATTATCTTTGCTGAGAATCAGATAGTGAATCTTCTAAACATGACGGCTTATATGATTCCGCCGCTCAATATGTGCCTGTGTTCTCCAAATAGTAACTACTGCGGTAGCTTTAGAGGGTGTATTATGTACCGGTTTACAAGTATCGAAAGAACCAAAGGATGCGTTTATTTTACTCCCTATTGCAACTGTAAAGAGGCCTATTATTTCCAACAAACGTCTATGCCACGTCTAGTACCTATCAAGGGTCCAGCACATCACCCCCACATGCCCCACCGCAAAAGCAGAAATCTCTACTGGTATTCAACCAAATCCTCAATCGGACCAGATCCCTCGACCCCCCAAAACCCCCGCAGCAACACCAAACCACCCTCAAGCCTTCGCCAACCTCGCCCCCGAAACCAGCGGCTCCACCAGTTCTACAAAAAACGTCCGCGACTTGACCCCCCAAACCATCAGACTCGGCACCCTCCATCCAAACAACATTCCGACGCCCCCTTTAGGCCCAATCGGCACCAACTGCGTCATCTTCTCGCTCTTGTTGTACGGCGTCTGCTTGACCGCCTTCCCATCCGGGGACAAATCCGCGAGGATGGAGGAGCACAGGGGTCGTATGGGTTCTATGGCGTCTATGGCCGAGCCGGCGCTGTAGGAGGCCACGTCGCCGACGGCGTAGACATTTGCGGCGGTGAGGAGGCGGAGGGATTTGGGGTCGGTAAGGACGTAGCCGCGTTCGTTAAGCCAGGCGGAGGGGAGGAAGGAGGTGTTGGGGCGGCCGCCGGTAGCGTCGATGTAGACGTCTACGGTTCTGGAGGTGTTGTCGGAGAGCTGGACGGTGGTTTTGCGGTTGTCAGCGGAGGGGGTGGCGGCGGTGACTTTGGCGTTGTTGATGGTTTTGACGTTCATGCGTTTGAGTGTTGATTCGGCGGCTTCGCCAATGGCGGGTTTGAGGCGGTGGAGGAGGGAGTGCGTGCCGGACAGGATGGTGGTGTTCGCTTTGGGGAAGACAGTGGCGATTTCTCCTGGAGCGGTTGTTAGTGGATACGATTTTAGGCGGAAGGAGCGAGGGGGATACTGACCAGCCGTTTCTACGCCTGTGGGACCACCGCCAGAGATTAGGATCGTGGATGCATTGGGCAAGGCTGCGTGCATTTCCTTCATGGAGGAAACTGTTGTTTCGTGAGAGCCATGGAGCGTCCAGAGGGGAGAGGCCGAGGTTGTGCCTGTTGCGATTACGAGGGCTGAATAGCTGACCGTCTTCGTACCTGACTCTGCTGTTTGTACTGTCACGGTCCTCTGGTTTTGGTCGACACCAACTGCTGAGCCTATCACGAGGGTGAATTTGTCCTTGGGATATTGCTTGAACCCATCTCCAATGGGCTTGAAGATCTTAGAGAATGGAATGAGCTCGGAGTTGATCAAAGCGCGCGGGGCTCCGATCTTCCAGAAGAAATGGGTAGAGGGGGAAATGAGGGTGAGCTTGTAGGTTGCGGACTTGTTGGCGTCTTGGAGGGCGGGTATGGTGTGCTTTAGGAGGTAGTGAGCTGCAAGAATGCCAGCAATGTTTGCTCCAACAACCACAATGTCATGAGAGACCATGGTGACAACGATGCTTCGGTTCTAAGAGATTCAATGAGGGCAATGAGGGCAATGTGTGAAATGAAAACACTAAATGCTTGGTATAGCACAAGATTAACAACAAAGGAAAGTATGAGAGCTGCACCCGGCCACTTGTATCCTCCTTCTTCTCGTCTTAATTCTCGACATGCCTTCTATCTCGGTCAGTCGTTCTGAGGCTGCGAACCTGCATTGGTAATTCCCTGACAGTGAAGGACCGATGGGATCTGATTTGCTTTGTCAAGGGAAGGAGTGTAATTGGATGTCTTCGGAAGCAGGAATCGCCGGGTGCGAGAGAGCGGGAACATTCTTAGTGAAAGTCCCGCCGTCCCCTCGGTCTCTCCCCACACCTTATCAATCTTATTTTGACGCTCATGGTTCGAAAGTCCGAAGGCCGAGAGCTCGCTAAGCTCCTACAAGGCTACAACAGCCTACATGCTCCACGCCTAAGGTACCTACTTGTACCCACGCACGCCACGCGCCCACGCTACCTTACCTTACCTACTAAATACTTTACCTTATCGACTCTCATTCTTCTAAACTCAGGCATTTCGATTTGAACGCACAAGGCTCTTGGCTTCTGTATATATTCTACCTGCAGTACCATCATTTCTGTATCTTCATCAGCGGCAGTCTCGCCCTTTCCTTGTTTCCTCCATCCCCTCCTGCAATCGAATCTTTATCAAAACCTTCTTTTGCCTGCCTTTCTTTTTGGAGAATCATGGACGCTTCCTGTCCCACACCGTTCTTTTGTCGAAAATTTCCAATCTCGAAGCTTGCACTGTGCTGTGACGATAGGAGCTTGCGGCTGGTTCAGGGACTGTGCTTATAGGGTGGGAATGAAACAGGAAACAAAACGAACAGGATTTGAAGGAGACTGCATGGGAGGTAGGGTTTACCTGCGGTCTCTCAATGGCGGAGGGAGCTACGAATTGCGGGTAGGTGGAAAAAGTAAGTGGACTTGTAGTTTGGGGTGCAAGTATATCGGAGTTTAGGTGTAAATTAGCGTCTTTGCACCCAATGCTGTAAGCATAAGTGGTATATGAAAATATCTACAACAGCAGCAAGAAGAAGACCAATCAAGTGGCGACAAGGACGTCACTTGTCACTAATCCAAGCATCCTATAAGCACAAATCGTTAACAAACCTACCTCACCCAGTCGTTACAGCATTCCAACTCACAGGAGTAAGAACCTTCCCTACCGCCATCAACCTCTCATTCGGCTCCTTTCCCATCCACAATTCCCTGTTTACATCCAAGCCCTCCTCGATTTCCCAACCTCTGCCTCCCTCCACATACACTGACAGCCCATTGCATTTCTCCGCTTCCTCTTTCCCTTTGCTCTTCTGAGTGCCAGCCACGAGACCCAAAGCAACGTTGGCAACATCTTCTGCCGTATTCATGGCCAGGTTGTTCTCGCGGAAGCAGGTAGAGACGGCACGAGTCAGCATGCCTGTGTCCGTAGCGAGGGGGCAGATGGCGTTTATGCGGATGTTGTGAGTTGCGGGGAGGGTGTATCGGAGTGTGCGCATGAGGCCGAGGAGACCGTGTTTGGCGGTCTATGGGTGGGGATCGTAGTCAGTGGACGAGTCCCGGACCTGTTACGAGTTCTTTTGGATAAAAAGTTAGGGAAAGAGAGGGACAACGAACAGAGTAGGTGGCGAGGCCAGGGGTTCCTAGAAAGCCGGCAGCGGAGGACAAGAGTATGATCGATTTGTCATCGGTAGTTTGGGCGTTGTGGCGGAGGTAGACTGCTGCTATGCGGGCGAAGTAGAGCGGGCCAAGGAGATTGACGTCCAGGACGAGGGTGCTGGGAGGCTAGCCTTTTGCATCAGCTATCAAAGCTCAGGTTGTCCTCTCGTCTCTCGGTTATAGCTCAGCACCTTTTCCACGTCTTCAATCGTCAATCCAGAGTCAAAGATATTCCCTTGCTCCATAATGCCTGCAATACCCATGGCATGATCGACCCTTCCGTATGTCTTCAAGGCGAGGCGGAACAAGGCCAGGTTATCTTCGTATTTCGTAACGTCGGTGCGCAGAAACTGAACCTTCTTGCCATCGTACTGCGAGGAGACCTTCTCGCCAGACGCTGAGTCGAGATCACCGAAAACGACGAGAGCTCCACGCTTATGGAAGACACCAACGGTAGCAGCGCCAATCCCATTCGCTCCACCTGTTCGAATCAGCCTTGACCTTGAGACAGAGAAAACAGGCCAAGCAACCAGTCAGCACAATGACCTTGTCTTGCAGATTGCGGAGCTGCTCTAGATCTGGTGCGAATTGGGCCATAATAGCTGTCTCTCTTCAATATCCAACCCAGAAAGGGAACTATGCCTATATGCCTCGGAATCTGAGCTATGATCTGGCATGTTCGCGATTCCAATCATTTACAGTCTCCACTGCATTAGTGGGATTGTATCGTACTGAAAGGCGGGGCCAGCACCCAGGTTTCACTGCTGTGTTGGTCATAATGGCTCAGCTTGGCCCTGTAACGTGCCACCATAACAGAGATCTCCTCGTGTCAATCGGAGCAAGTCCGGCAATACATGGCATTATTGCTTTTCACTCGTGTAAGGTAGTAAGTAAGGTAGTAGATGATGTTGCACGCAGGTTGCCTCAGTTCTCAGACGTGCCAGCGTCGCTAAGCCCGTTTGGGTTACGGCACCCGTACGCTGAGTAGTCAGCCAAGGTTAACCCGAAGGGGCTTAGCCACGCTGGCACGTCTGAGGACTGACAGGAAGTCGATCGCACTAGTCAAGTCCGGTAACTCCGACACATTTTCTAGGTATTCCTTTTTAGTTGATTGTCCTCCTTTGCTTGCTGAACGATGCCACTTAAAATTGAGTCAATCCTCCCCATCGAAGTAAGTTTTCCTTGTTTCTACTTATTCTTGGAGTCTCCAAACATATGCCTGGCTGTTGAGCACAACTGGTCTGGCTTTGCGTGATATCTTAGCCATGCGACGTTGACCATCACCAGCACCTGTGATCCAGATGGTGGAAATGAGGGCATCTAACGTGAAGATCGAGCTTTCCAACGCATATTTTCCCTGAGAGCTAGGAACCGAACCAACCTGAAGTCGAAACCCGTTAGGTTCTACCCGTTACAGCATAGAAGCCATCATTTAGCTCAGTGTACAGTCTAAACGATAGCCCAGGTCGCCTTTGTCAATGTACGTCGATGGTAGTGCGGTGCATTGAACTGCATTCTTTACTGAGCGGCTGATCACGCAATGCCACCCAATGATCTTCTGGTTTGACAGTGAGACCCCCTCGTTCTCTGCCACCAATTCTCGAGAAACCTGACAATATTGTGCCCGCGGATGCGAGGTATTATGGGTCCATTTTTCAAAATTCGAGACCATTTACTTCTTCCATGATGGATATTCCTTGCAAAACGTCCATCTTAACATTATTGGTCGCCAAATGGTACGTCTTAGGGTTGTGTTCGTCTAGGGAGAAACTTTGGTGCAATGGTCCATCCGTAATATGATTGTCTAAGTGCATCTGATGGCCACGATCTCTGTCCCGGTGGATTTGTGTCCCTACTCTTGTCGTTGTCGATTGCAAGAATCTTGGCATTTCGTGGTTAAATGGTTGAAGGCTGCTTGACCAACATACGTCGTTCCTTGGCTTGGAAAATCGAAAAATGCAAATCCAGCCACGAATGTCTCGGGTGGTTCTGCTAAACGTGTTCGACTGTTGGGACTTTTAACCATAACAAGTCTGAGAACATTATAGGTAATGAGGGGTTCTGTTCAAACCGAAGGCGGAAGGGCACATGGGGAGCTCATGGGTGGTGAGTGGAAAGGGGCAGAGATAACCCGCTATCCAGCAAATAAAGACCTTGAAGCCGCTCGAAAGATCTGTCCGTTCGTCTGAAATCTGCACAATACTGTGTGTCCCCTTCTAAGAACAAAATGGTCGTGTTTGGTGCTGGTACCGTTCGGAAAACGCAAAGCGCGACTTGGTGAGACGTCCACGGTGTCACTGAACTCCCAGAAATGGTAGTGCAAACTCAGATATCTTATTTGAAGCAATGACGTGTCGTCGCTCGTTATCCTTTCGGCAATCTAGACGCTCTGGCCCACATATAAGGAATAAGCGTTGAGATCTCGACAGCCTGGATACAGGATGCTGCACATCTTATCATGGACTCGGTGAGCAGGAGTTCGAGCAATATTTGTTTTGTTCACATGTCAAAGGCCGTCGAAAGCGCGTCTGATTACGAAGGATTTGCGTATTTTATTCTCCTTCACACCATGACGAAATTGCTGTCAACGGGTCTTTGACGACTAGCTTCGGTCTTGCTGCCATTTTTAAATACACACTTCTTTCAAGGTTCGAAGACAGTGTAGCGTATCTCAAATTCTGGTTTTGGTCACTGGATAATTTCTATGGTATTGGGCTGTGCGGTCACACCGACTCAGAAGTGTTTGATCCTACCTTTTCACGTCATACAATACGCCGCTGGATTTTCTATTTCTTCAATCAAAGACATTCAGTTTATATTATTCTTCGCTCATGAGCTTTATTACAAATACAGCGTATTCATTGTCTTACAATAGAGTCTTACGGAATAGCGGAACTACTGCTTTATAAACCTAGGAACACTCTGGCATATTCTAATGTTGAATCATCCTGACCGCATTGTTCAGACGTTTCTTAAAATGCCTTGAACCCGCAGGTGTCAAATGCTCGTTTGACATAGCTTTGAGTTCATGAGCTTTTCAAGAGTGAAAAGATGTAATTGAAGTTAAAAACAGAAGAAAGAGAAATCATGTGATGCTGATGTCACAGAACTATCATTTAAAATGCAGAAAAATGACAAGTAATGAGAAAGATTTACGTGATGATCAGGATTTTGAGCAAGCTTTCACGCAAGCTTTGAGCAAAATATGTAGTTTGACTGTAGAATCGCTACTACTGAGTAATTCATTATTTGCGCAACGGTTGAGAGACAAAACAAGCAAGAATGCAATGCACGTTTATTGATCGCATTCAAAAAATATAAAGAACTTCTTACCAGCCCGAGGCCAGCCCGCCGCCAGCCCGCCGCCACATTAGCAGAATTAGCAAGTCAATATTGACGAGCCGAGTTCTCGAATTGCCGATGTATGCTTTCGCTATGAATTGATACGTTATCAATAATATATCAATTCAGGATTGATAGATTACCTACCTTATCGCTGCACATATTTCCTTCATCATTCGCATAGCGGCAAAACATCTCCCTCGGCATTATCACAATCTTTTCATTCTATTAATCAAGTATTAATCAGCAAACTGTACGTTAATACGTTATCAATCATCAGTCAATCCCTTCTGCATTTGATCAAATCACATCTTGGTGATTAGATTAATCATCGATCAATAAGTTATCAGTAAATGATCAATCATCTTTCCCCCTCAACAATTTGGGTGGAAACAGAACAATGGTTCAGATTAATTCAATGTACTAGGTGAAAATTTACTAACCTGGTTCTTTTGCCAGGCGGGATGCCAGTCCGGACTTGTGAGCATCTGTTGATACACTTTGTAGCATTCCACGTCTTTAATCGATGGCTAATTAATGCCTGATTGATTAATTACTGGTTGATTACTGATTGGTTTATGGAATACGGATGATTGTAGATTGATAGATTAGTTGTAAGTGTAAAATTAACCTCAGGTGTTAGCTTGGTTTTTAGCTTCGGACATTTTGCATGGTCAGCCGAGCCGAGCTACCTCCTTTTCAGTCAAGCTGGCCCTCATTTTGACGTTGGTCTCTTCTATTCGTGCAATCCATCAGTTACAAAATCACAATCTAGTTATCGTCCTTTTCATTTTCCTTGTAGCGGAGCCATCATAGCATTGTGGCAGACAATTTCATATAGTTTTGATTAAAATTATGATGCTGAATTCTCGAGAGATCTTGTTAGTCTTTTCAAGAAGTATCCTTGAGCTTAAGGATCGAAGTTCTGTGACATTAATGATCAGGTCTTTGTAACTTGTCAACGCAAACTTCTTCTGTCTTGAATATGTTCGCGCGAGAAGTAGTAATTAAAAGTCTGTCGAGTCAAGCGAACAGATTAAACGTCTAGTCAACCTAGAATGATACACTTCTCAGTGTTAATTCTAAAGGGATTTTGTTTGATTCGATGCACAAATCGCTCTTTTCTTTCAAACAATTATCAAATGTACCTGAGCGTCATCACCAAGACTGTGTCCTTACTACTTTGTCCTTTATAAGATTGATGACCCCGTATCATTCCTAATCTTGCCTTCTTCAAAGGTCCTTTCCCCACCATATCGAGACAATAAAACATACCGACCATCGTTTCATCGAGTAGATGCCGATATCCCACAACCGAAGCGAACGCCAAAGGCCGAAGTGCAGCGTCTTCGTGAGCCAATTCGATATTGATAGCAAGGTACGCTTGTTTGCAGGCATTCAATCCTGGCAGTTTGGTAATGAGACAGACGAGAGGTGTCAAGTCCTGCGGCAAAGAGCAACATCCTCGCCGTTATGTGTTCGTTAAACGCAGGAACATCAGAAACACGGCTCCAAATATCATGATGTGTGAGGCTTTCATTGTCCGTCTCTCGCTATCTCGCCGCCTCAGTCTCTTCGCTCCATGGCTTTTGTCTTCCCCCAAGCCCCAGGTCTTCTTTCACATGGGATTCGTTCCGGCTTGGAGTCAACAACCCTATGTATCTCGCAAGATCAAATGTCACAGCCCTTGGAAGATCAGCAAGGATATCGCGCCCATGCTCTCAGCGTTCATCAATGTTTGATGTCCTCGAGCATTTCCTACGACCCCTGGCAAGCGTCTCTCTTAAAAGTTGCTGGATCAAGCCATTTATCCTGAACGCATCGTTGCACACCACGAAAGTGAAATTGGAACAAAGGCTCGATTTACTCGCATCCAAGTTGAGAATTAGATATATGCTCCTTTCTGTCTCTCCTCGTTCACGATCTAGCAGATCAAGCAGACTTTCAAGCTTCACCAAGCCTGAGATGGCTAATTCTGACGCAGATCCGGATTTCTCGAATTTAGCCAAAAAAAAATAGTTATGCTTGATCGAGTTAAGAGAACGGACACTGCGGAAAAGGAAATGGATTTGGTCGTGGCGGGAAGGTGCTCTTTGGCTGTTTTTCTTTAGTCTTCATTGACTTTATGTCGATGAAGTTCGTGGTGAGAGAAAGTGGCGGCAGTGGCACTATGTGTGGTGCCTGAAATCAGAAACATGTAATACTGTCCGATGGGATCATGCTTTCTTCAATTGTGAATTGCTATGTGCAATTGAAAATCCTTGAATTTCGTGAATATCTTCAAACTGACTTCATGACGCTCTTTGCAGACGTGTAGTAGTCATAGCGATTTAAAGTTTTAAATGATAATCATAATTGTTCTTGATGATTTCTTTTATGATTTTTCTATTCTAAGTAATACACCAAACTTCGGGTTAGTGTCCAAGGTGTCAAAGTCAATTTCTAGTTATAATTACTGTTGAATAGGTTTGGTCTGTTGACGTTGCGGATTTTCGACGAATTGGATGAATCACGATAAAGTATCAGCTCTCCTTGTTGGTAGGCAGCTTGAAGCTCAATTTTCCGTAGCTCTTTATTTCCGTATACGTTTCCTGCGTCTTGCTGCTTGTTCCGCGCTTGATTATAGTCATTTGATATTCACTCATAGACGTTCTGTAGTTGATCTTGATCAACAAATGTTTATTCTGCTCACTGATAATATTCGCAAAATCATTATCGATCAAGAACGAAAGCTGAACAACGAGTTGGTCAAGCTTCTTATTTTTTTCATCTTGCTTTTGGTAGTTCAGTTAGGTCTTCTATCAAATGCGAGGTGTATTATGATCAATCTGTTGAAGCCTTTCGGTTGACCAAAATACTCTCTTCACGTATTCGCGCTTTGTTCTCGTCCTTGCGTTCTGGAGACGCTCCTTTGTATCTCAGGAGCGCAGAGATGAGATGACTGGACGCTGCTTGATTCAGGCTGCTGCTTCCTTCACAAATTTCACATCATCCCTCTGGGCATGTTCAAAGCTTGATTTAATCTGAACAAGCGAGCTGTCTCTTGCTAGGTTCTCTATTCGATGCTGAATACCTGCCGAAAAGCTCGTAAAAGCTGTTCAGCTTGAATATGTGCAAACCCGCTTGCGCCCATCTCGACGGACAATAATAATTCAAGTGGTCAAGCTACAAGAGTCTTCATTGAATATCAAGATCGGCAAGGTATCAGTTGAGAGGAATCGGACAGCTCTGCCAGGAGCACAGGACGAATTGATTGTCAAGCCCAAAAAGGCATAAGATCTGCAATTGAAATCAAATTGACGATTACACTATCTCAAGAAGACAATACGTCAGGAGTAGCAATGAATTCGCGTTTGTCCTTGCACGGTACGTTGACTTGTCAATATAGAGCAGCTCTTTCCCGAATTGAACGGAGATGCCTTTATTTGTGCGGCTGGATTGTTCGACCCCATTTCCTGACCTGAAGGCCATGATAGCGGCCTATTCAAAACATGCCAAGAAGTTTTCGGAACCGGGGCATCAATATCCTGTAGACGGTTGCAGTGTCATCACTGGGTCTACGTTAGAAGGTAATTTGTCGTGTAGCACGACTTCGAACGACTGGTCATCTGCGGCTGATGGATTATTCTTGTGTGTAATATCATCCAAACTTGCACGAGATCTCTCACGTTTCGTCGGCTTATTTGAGAACATCTGAAGTTATTCTTTGTCTGTAATGTAGGAGTTGTTGTGAGGATGGAACGTGGACGGAAGAGATTTAGTTGGGTCGTTCGTTACATGAATTTGCACGAAGCCCGCCATCACTCAGTTGCTTGAAATCTAAATCTTTTGTGCGAATTCTGCAAGGGGTCTTGCAACGTTCGTTATACCTCCTTACGCAGCAAGGCTAAATCAACATCTTGGTATACGAGGACACGAGGGTAGAAAGGCATATAGATATATTTGACTGAACTATCTAGTAGGTAGAGCATTCGGATGAAGGATGAAGGAAAGAAGTGGGCGAAGGGTAAATACCCATCCACTAGCGCCGGATTAATGCGGAGATTGCTCCGCCGGATCAATGCGGAGATTCCTAACCACAGGGGTAACAGTACTGTTCCCTGTTTCCAACACAACAAAGGCAAAAGGATGAAAAGAAGAAGAGAAGAAGCATTCTTTTGGCGTATAAGATGATCCAAATCAACTTCTTCTGAAAAATTTAGCGTTTATAACCCATTCTTGATTGGTATTGTGAACAACACAAAACGTACAACCTTGACAATTCTGCGCCTTCATAAGACTAGAAGAGCGTTAGATTATCTTCACAGCCATTTGCCGCTCCATAGAAGCGAATACTTGCAACATAACGGATACTCATGAAATTTAGCTTTCCTCGGACAGAACAAGATATGGTGGTGAATGATATTTGGGGACTCGACCACCTCATTCTAGATTTGGAAGATGGATCGATATCGCAGTCAAGTACCTTTCATTTGTCGAGCGTGCCTTCCTCGAATGGAGTTTTCTTTTGAAAACGTAGGCGGTAGGAGATTTGCGTAGAAGAATGTAATTTGCACAGGAAGAAAGTAATTTGCGTAAAAGTAAAAAGTTTTGTGTGCAGTAAGTATTGGAAACACTCTCTGAATGGAGTGAAGGTTGGCTTGTGCAAAGCACCGGCTTTTCCAAAATGTGAATAAGATCGAGCATCCTCCCATCAATTCAAATTTCCAAGGGAGATAAATTGCCCCTTTTTTCAGCTTCCTCTCCTTTAGGTCTCTCTTCGAGCTTGAGAATATAGGATCATTGAGATAACACATATTCTTTTCTACGTTGTTGATGGGATTCGCTCTTTGTGCTTTCAACACTGGACTGATAGTCTCACTTCGTTTGATTTTCTTATCTTCATTTTCTTCTGCTGATGTTCGGAAGTCTCTTCATCTACTTTTCCAGCTCTGGGCGGCTTCGCTCGACAATTTCTGCGTCTTCAGTTCCAAGAAGGCCTTTGCTAGCTCGGTGAATGCTGGACTACATGCTGAAGTGCTTTGGTGTAGCAAGCGAAGTATAAACCTTCGTGCGATTAGAGTAAACAGCGTTCTTCAGACCCTCAAACCTTCTTCAAGGTAACCACAGTCGCCAAGATCTATTAAGTCCTCTTAGCTAGATCAATAGCTAAGTAACAGCTTTCGCGGCGCTCTGAAGAGAAGGCGTTCACTTCTGTGTTCGAACGTTGAATGCGATGCAAGTATGTTCCCGTCTTTTGCCTCCTCGTGGCGGGATTGAACCCCAAACCATGCACAGCAACGATGCTAGAAGAGCCCGTCAATCGGTCTTCTCCCGAATTTCATGCAATGAAAATTGAATAGAGCTTACTCTGCTTTGATGCTTACTTTTTTGATGTTGGCCGATTCTGTTGAATTTCATGACACTTGTGATGCGATGATCGGCTTGCCCTCTTCTGCATTGGCAAATAGTAGTTGCACAGATGTCAAAAACATGGATCAAAGGACGAGCATTGCGCAAAGAGAAAAGACTCAGAGACTCTCGAGTGTTGACAATCGATTGTAGTTTAGAGCAATGCTATAGCTCACGCTGACCGAAGCCAATCAGCTGACGCTGATCGTTCTTCAGAAGTGACTCTCAGATCGTTGACTTCTTTCGTCTCTTTGACTTCTTTGATTTCTTTGACTTCTTCTGCTTCTTGAGCTGCTTGAGCTGCTTTGACTTCCTTGATTCTTTCTCTTTGCTTTGAATTTTCTCTGCATTTTTTCTTAGAAGGTTGATCATTTACTTTCACGGCTACTACAGCATCTTGAACACCTAGATCAATGTCAGTAGTCGAAGTATCAGTGTTGCTGCTCAATTCCCGCTTTTCCCTCAGCCTTTTACGCTGCTTCGGGTTCGATTTGCACTTCCGCTTGGGCGATACAGTAGTGCTGATATTACTTCCAGGAGCTACAAACCCTAAAAAAACAGACGTTTGGTCAACCATGACGGGAAGCAGAACCGTCGAACAGTATAATGGTAGGTCATACCGAGAACAAGCTTTGGTACCTGCAAATTGGGCAATCAAATAATGAATGGTCAAATCGGTTTGGCCTGTAAACAGCTTGAAAGACAGCTTCATCGCGGCGATGAACGCCGCAATCTAGGCCAAAGAGTCAGTGTCAACGATTCTGAGCATGACTAGCATCGCGGTGCTCTGGAAAGAATGTATCGTAGATTGAAGAAATTTTATGAGCATGATTGTTCATGAATATGAAGAGTACGGTTGAATGTATGGAGAAGTGCTTTGGATTGAAATGTTTAAGTCTAGGGATAGTGGTTGCTCATGAGATGTGTGCCGAAATAAGAAAGAGGGAAGGAGAATTGAAAAGGGGGGTATTTGCTTCTATATGCCTCTTAATCATGTGCATCAGCAACACATAATATGGCGCACGAGACTTGAGATGTGTGAGGAACGTCCCGAGGCTTTTCATGGTCGAGTTGGCGGTGAAACTGTCGGCGGTGGACACGGTGGCATGATGATGAGGAATCACGGGCGGAAGAAAGAAGCTGATGGAGAAAGAATTCGAATCAAATGTAGATAATGAGGAGAAGAAAGTAGAAAGAAAGTCGATAGACAAAGACGTCGAACAGAATCGAGTTATGACAAATGAAGGAAAATCAAGAGAGTCAATGAGCAGAGAAATCGCACAGGCTCGAGGGGTTGTTGCGAAGAAATAACGTGAAGTAAAGAGATTAACAGGATTTTTATGCTGCCGTGCTGCGGGAAACACTTAAAAGGATGATTTTGATTCCGGAAGGCGGCGCATACGAGAAAATCTCCCTCATGATCCGGTTTTAGCGGTTCTCAATTGCAATTCCAATTATCATTATTCCGTACGGCGTCTGCATATCTCTCATGTTCGCAATGCTTTGATCTGTAACTTGTTGTTGTCTCAATTCGAGCATGATTCATTGCCTCTAAAACTGGGAATCTCTTCACCACACCAGCCAGAATTCATCATCAGTCTGGAAGCTGAGATAGTACTCATAGACCCCACACACATGACAGTCTTCGAAGGAATTAGGTTTCCCAATGAAGAGCACAGCACCATCGCTCGATGGTCTTCTTACTCGCGGCGAAATTGCTGAAGTTTAGGGCTTAGTATACTCTTAAGCCTTGGATTAGAGGTTATAATAGACGGTGTTTCCAGTAGCGGAAAATGCCTGCCAGTACGTTCCAGTTTTGCTTGGCTGCGTCCTCGATAGTTCCATCATAGACTCTACCAAAAAGCGGTCCCAGAGTATTTATGTTTCAATTTTTCTTTTGTAAAGCTTCGTTGTAACCACCCACTCAAACTCACTTGAATGTTTCGTGAGCGGCGGAATTACGTACGCCTTCATCTTGAGGGCAGAATCTTTAACATATGAATATGTGGTTTGTCGCGCCACAGATCTCTGTTACAAATTGTTGGCTTTGTCAACGCCACACGCGTTTTTGGCGCGCCGATGATGCCGGTTCGTCGAGACTTCAGTGTTATTTACGCCAGATATTCGCTTCCTATCTCTTAGTCTTCGGCATGAGCTTGGCAAGAGTTTCTGTGATAAAAGCTCATCAAGCAATGTACATGTCACGGATTCAATCTTTACCGCTCATCAGGGCTATCAAAATCATGCAACTTCCATTCAAAGATCAAAAGAGGTTATCAAAGCAGAACCGTGTGTATCTCAAAATCGAAGACATTCTCAAAGTGGTTTCAACATTTCACTCGACAACGATGATCCGAGGCTATCTGTTCAAGCTTCAGTTGCCATCGACATCCTTTGAATCCTTACAGCGGACCAGGCTATAGTCTGCAAGCTGCGCATATGATATTCATTCTCGGAGGATCTGGTCGTCCATTCTATTTTTTCCCTCGTTCCTTTCCGAATACGCGTGGAGCGTATTTGCGAGATTTTTCATCGCCTATAAGGCATTCGAGGGTAACGAAAAAATCCTTATGCCAACAGTGCAAGCCATTTATTGTTCTTTCTTTACAGCTGCGGTCTTGCTTAACCAGAAGTTGAAGTTTATGTCGAGATAAATATAGCCCGATTCTTAATTTCCATCTGACATATATTCGATACTAAAGTTTATTATGTTTCATGTTTCATGTTTGACGAACGCTTTGACCGTCACGAAATACAGGTGTAATAATAAAACACTCGAACGTCAAGCTCTGATTTCATCCGAGTTGACGAACAGACGTGTTTTCCCGCAGCGAAATCGAGTCTGTGAATAACTTCACTGAATATAACATCTGGTGTCAGGTTTTTGATTCTCACTTTGACTGGTCGTTCGTAAGGCGGTGCCGTCGCCTTGCACGCCGCAAGAATTTCTATTATGGGACATAGAGGTTCAAGGTGTTGAGGAAGGTAATTGTATTTGTCGGACATCATGACAACAAGAAGAACATATCCAGTAGCCGTACGGCGAGTCTCAGTGACAGGGATAGAATCGAATGTCATTTTCACCCCCTTGAGCCGAACAGATGGAACAATCTTGGGGAACCAAACACTGCATATTGAAATCCGGTTTGATTGGGAGAGATTCATTTAGACGTAGAATATGAGGGAAATTTAACTGGGCGACGGCCCTGCTGTAACTGTACGGCGAGAGGATGGACACATGAATCCATTGGGGTGGCTCGTACATCTCTTTGCCAAACGCCGTGGCATTTGCGGACATGGGGTTTTAGTACTCGGCCAGGCGCACTCCACGAACTGTATTGATTACAGCTGAGGCGTTATTGCGAACGAGGTAAAGGTCGACCATAGCCAACTTCCGATTTCAACGTTAAGCGGAGCAAAACATGTACGGTGACAGTTAGATAGAAAGACCAGATAGAAAGACCACAAAGGATGCCAACCGAGTGAAACGGATAGCACATAAATCTCCGAGGATGAGGCGGGTTGTGAGAAAGATGGTGGATGTAGATGTGACGAAAGTAGTAGGCGGCAAAGCCACCAAGTGTCTTTGCGGCTAATCATCGAACCTTCAGTGCATCTTTCCTTTTCCAATATACAGGGCAACCTTTCTTTCCAAGCTATCGGTATATTTGGCCAACGCTTCTGTTCCCCTCTTGTTCGAAACACAATTGACAGAATCTTTAATTTCATGGTTGCTAAACTTCGTAACAGGGAACTCTATTGGGGAATCAGGCGTCTGGTTCGTTCCGGTTCATTTTATCTGTTGATCTTGTTCGTGCAATATGGTGGCAATTATGTACTTATATTTCCTCCGTCCTAGTAGGAAAGGGCCTATAAAGTTTTTGATATGAAGAGAAATTGAACAGGGACTCCTAAGAGAACAAGCCTTGAGATTGATGCCATACAATTTATCGTCATACTGTAGCATTCTAATGTTGCCGACTCGGGTTCCTGTTCGGCTTTGAGAGAAAAGACAAAGGGTTTCGATAGCCCAATTGCGAGTAAAGGCAGGCGTGGAGATAGTCCCAAGTGAGGCTGGGACAGTGTCGTAATTAGACCTGCTAGCATTTGATGGATATAGCTTGATGGCGAATATATATGCCTTTCCCGTTATAGTGGCATTATGCTGTCCCATCGGCGGATTAAGCCAAGATAAATCAGCATATGAATAAGTTGCTTGTTTGAGGCCGGTTTCTGAGGAGATATCCAACGCCTGATGGCATCATGGTATACACGAGTGGTCTCTCTGGATGTTTCCATATGACGGTATTGTCTCTGATATTTAGTGTCGCCGTATAATAACGACAACAAAGGAACATCGTAAATTCAAAGCTAGACTTCCAAACGACGAGAGAGTTTAACGACATTTGACAGGTTGAGGTCATTCCCCTTTGTACGCGTCGTGCAGCTTTTCATCAATAGTATGAATAATGACACTGTAAGATAAGCATTTTCGACAAACATCGCTGAGAAAAAGATTGTCAGAACATGATAAGTGTCTGTTCAATGATCTGAAAAAAAAATCAACGAGTGATTATACCACGTACTTCTACACAAGCTTGTCAATCAATATAATGATAATTCACTACATTTACTACTTGCTTTTTACGAGACATCTTGATAAGTGATGAGTTGTGAAGTCTTAAAGCTGTGAAGATGTGAAGATATAGAGATGTAAAAATGTGATCATGTGAAACTGTAAAGACGTGAAGATGAGATAGCGACTCGTCATCGAGAATCTCGATCATGTCGATGTCGTTCACATTCATTGATTTCTCGTCATGTAATAACGACGAGTCTTCAGACTGCGTAGTATATGCCGTGACAAAGACAAAAGAGAATTTGTATCATCATTCGTCGATTGTGCGTCGAGTTCAGATGAAGACGATGTTCTAACATACATCGTACTAATTAGTCAAGAAATGCTTGAAAAGAGATCACAGAGCTTACAAGGAAATATTGTTGTCCTTGACTGAACGTTTGCCTCAATGAATAACCGATAGCGGCTTTTTATCAGTGCTGTGTCCCACGTCGTCTCCCAACTGAGGACCAAGCTCCAAATCACGCGGCGTTCTGCTACGCACTGTATAAGTCAAGATACTCACAGCAAAAGGCTGCAGAGCTTACCGAGAAATCTTGCTCTTTGTGCCCCGGCAGCGTTTTGCCAATCCGTACTGCCGATAGTTATTCGGAATCCGTGTAGTCGGATAAGACGAGAGTTCCGAAAGCCTGAACTTCCAGTGGTTGGATTATCGAGTTTTACACGTTTGGCTTGGGATGTTTACGGGGTGTTCTATGCTTTCCTTTAGTTGAAAGCTAGTAAAGAAACCCATATTCCTTGTGCTAATTGCAACCGCCTATAAGACAAATGACAAACGGTGCTAAGGAGTCGACGGCGTAACCAGTAGGCCGCAATTCTACCCTTTGGCTGCATAGAAGCAATTAATGAACGTAAGATTGATGTTAACGATCCTGACCCTTAGCTCATCTATGATGTTGGAATTCCGCCTTGAAGTAAGCCGTTATAGATAGCCATCACATCTTGGGAAAGTTTATTGAATTGATGGGACTCCTGGCAGAAATTGTGATGTCTTGATGCTAGTCTTGAATCTCATTCCAGCTAGGGTCTTTCTTATCATCCGTATCCTCGGATAAACGAGGCCGATGGTGTATCGTACTTAAACCTGTTCATGGAGCAACTGTATTGCACCGGCTCTTGAAAGATGGGCCATCATGAAGTCCTTACAAGTGTTCTTGACCGTCTTTCGCCATCTTAGAAAGATTTGTTATTTCTCATGTCTCAGAGGACCCACGGAAATCCAGCCCTCTGTTTCAAAGCCGACTCTGGCAGCTTCGGAAGTGATTTCGAAATCACATGGAGTTTCGCCGGCTGATGTCGAAAAAGGCTAGATGATGAGAAACTTTCGAGACGCAAAATGTGTTGATCTAAGAGCATCAGATGTATTTTTCGTCATGGGGTATGTTTGCAGATTAAGTACGGCAGCTTCTTGGTTACCAGAAACCGTTGCATTCCAGTTCTCTTGGTTTTTCTTGATGCTGTCCATTATCTTAAAATCTTCTTATCAACGGCTTTTCGTGCATCAATGATATTTTGTCGAGCTTGCGTCACTCTTTCTGAGTCTCTTTGAGCTCTGTCAATAGCTTGATTTAATTTCATCTCGACAGTCTGATCACTCATGAGAAGATCTATCATGCGTTGGGGCTCATACGCACGGCTTTTCGGCAAAAGTCAGTCCTTTGTCTGCCGGGTCAAGATATTTGACGGCATTCTCAGTTAATCTCGCTTTTTTTGTTATTTCAGAACGCACAAGATTTCCTGAATCGATCTCTGTGAATTCGACAGATTTAACGGCCGCATTGAATACCTCCATGGTAGCCTTTTTCTGGTCTTGCTCATCTTGCAGTTTATGAGCAGATACCCAGGGCTGGTTAAAATTGCTCGACCAATTTTCCTTGGAGTTGGCAACCCCATGCTTCACGCCTTTCAATACTGTGGACCCATTTCAGGAAAGGGAGACCTTAATTGACCCGTTCATGGTGTGCTGCCTCTTTGCACTGCTATATTGTCTTGGTTGGTATACTTTTGGAGATTCGAGGACTTCTTGAGGCAGTTTTTCGCTTCTGCGATCTTGAAGCTGACTTATTGTTCATGATGAATACACAATCCACTGACAACTTTTCTTTAATCGCCAAGCATCCTCCCGACAGTATCTCTGACGTAACGCTATTCAATTCACGTTCATTCTTAGTCCTGTTCACCCATGCATATTTGATTGAGAGATAGTCTTCTCTGCTTGCTTGAAAGAGGTCATTTGAGCACTTCAGTGGAGTATCTTAACAATTTTGGGAGGGTTTCGGGTCGTCCGGGCTCCGCTGATCTGTTATACTTCGGAATTCTGGCATGCTTGGCACGTTCCTGGGTAGTATATCTGGGGATATCAGAAATGTCTGGACGGTTCCTACCTTGCTTTGGTCAATTTCCATTGGTGTCTGTGGAACGGACTAATCTCTAGGGTTACGGCAGGCAAATATGCAGTTGTGTCCAACTTCGTACTGCGTGTAAAAGCATCGCCTCTTGCAGTAGCATGTAAGGGTTGGTTTCGTCGGGGTGCGGAGTGCCGCCGTCAACCCCATTAATCTATCGCGAGTTTGCTTCGGGAAGTTGTTTGCGAGTTGATACCGGGCGATTGGATTCAATTTTGCTCACATCCAATCGGGAATAATTCGATGCCGTTTGCCTTAAGGTATAGCAGGGAGTTTGTTGCCTGCTGGAACGACTGCCTGTTACTCGAAGAAATTCGGGCTTTGCTCTCCACCACTAAGTATCAACAAATACGACGTCTCGCGAGGCATGGTTCGTAATATGATCTTGTCTTCTACTCTACTTCCATATTGAGCCATATTCAACCGACCTTGGGCGTCATGTATTCATATGGAATGTTGCATTGATTACCGTTTTGTAGAGTATGGCAAGCACTGGACTTATCATAATACGCGCTGGAGAGAGATGTAATATCCACCACCAATAGTGGATGACCCAAGATTCTTTGTGGATTCTGTGGCACCTTAGTGTAGCAGGTTGTTGATACGTGTACTTAACACCGTCTGCAAAGGTACTTTTATAGAAATAGAAGAGTGTCGACGTCTTTCTCATTCGGTTTCTGACATGTGCTGTTCTACTAGAGACAGGGACTGGACCCATATTCGGTATTGGCTTGGATAAGATATGAGTTGCCAGAAATAAGACTTATGGACATAGGGGTGGGGATTTCACTCAAACTGCGGGTTGGCGAATACTTAAGGTGCCCGGTGACTTCGCCGTTAAGGCTCTGTGTGACTTTGGTAGAACTGTTTCCCAAGCGTGGCCAGTAGTTGTGGTCATCAAATGACATCTACTAGAATACGGAACTGTTTCATTGTTCCTTGTCGTTATTTGACGGTGTATGACATAAGAGCGTCTCACAGCTCTGGCAAGTTCATCATCTGAAGCAGTCGGATTGTGAGCCTTGAACGATTCAGGAGTTCCCTTGCGTATTCTTACGTATTCTTCAGATCGCTCAGACATTTCCAGTAGGCTCAATAGGTTCAATAATGTGGTCAATAGTGAGACAAATGTGAAAAAACCAAGCTTCAGATACTGGAAACAGATTGTGATTCTCTAAGCTCGGCGCCGTCGAGTATAGAGCTCTCATTTCGTCTCGAATTAGTATATTTTAAACGATCTTGGCCATGATTTCGTTCACGGCCGTCGCCATCTTCAAACAAAGTCCGTGGAAGGGAATACTTCGATCCGGAGATTATTGACGATAACCACTAGGCGTATTTATTTGCATTCGTCTCGCTAGAATCTGAGAAGCTGTTGCTGGCGCAATCCCCTGCCAAATTAGTACAATCAAAGATGCCGGCAGACTCGGGTTTTCCCGCAAATCGTCTAGTATATATATAACGAAAGGCAGAGACATGCCAATCGACGAAGGCAGAAATGGCTAGACCCGAGTGGGCGGCCAATCTCATCTCTTAGGTTATCCAGAAGGACAACCAGTTTCGTGTTCTCCAAACTGGTCAGTTCAATACCACGGCTTAGTAGTCTTCAATTATCAGAGTGCCGCATAGACAGACACGGCAACTTGACACTTACTCTTAGAGATCCGGGCTTTGCGCCAAAGGTGGTGTTAGATGGGTGACAGGGGATGTTGGGAAGTATGGGGCAGAAATATAAGAGAAGAGGGAGTGAAGAGAGGGAAGCCTAACGTAGAGGGACTGGTGAATAAAGAAGCACGAGCCTAAAATCCTTGTTTCGCGTCAACCACACATAATCGATCCCAGGGAAACTTAGGTTCATGAGCTGGGCTAATAGCTTTTCTAGAACAAATGTCTGTACTCTCTTGTTCTGGGTTTAATACAAAGTGTTCAGAGAGGGATGAAGTGGCGCTTGCCTCGCGATCAATTTTGGGTGTCCAGCGCTGGTAGGGGGGCTAGTAACGGCTTTGATGAGGGAAAGGTGTCGTGATGGAGAGATCTGACGAATGTTCAGATCTAGCGGTGGCAGTTGCGCAAGAGGTTCTTTTCTGAAACTTGAGCGTGGGCTTCTAACAGGTGTCAGTTTGCCCGCGTTAGAACATATGCTGGGGGGAATTTCTTTTTCAAGATGTGATGATGGCAATGAACAAGAATTTAGTCGTTCTCCGAAAGCATGAATTGCGAGTGAAATGCAGTATGAATAAGGATCCTAAGGAAGAGACCACAGTGGCAGTATAAGCTACGACAGCCAGTGGAATCTTATGATTCAATAACTTTCCTGATTGACCGCCATCATTTAATCCTTTGGCGGCTCTTTGCCCTTGATTCTTCGAAGATCAGGCCATATCTCGCAGAAGTATATGAAGTCATACTCCTCCAGAACGGGTCGAGGAACGGCCACCGGACCGCACACGGCTTGCGCCTTGGGTAGAAGGCAGGTAGAAGGAACAGCGAGAGGTTTGGCCACCCCAGTGGCAGTTAGAACGGGCACCGGAGAAGAAGTGCTCTGCATCGGCCTCGAGCCGCACGCACTCCGTCATCGGTCCATGACCATCCCGACAATGCCCGTAAGGCCTATTCGGGATATATCCCCGAGTAAAGGCCATGATGGCCTGGCGATAGGACGAGTGATTGCCAAGGACGACCCGACCACGGTCCACACGATAACGCGCCTGGCGAACACAGGGCGGTTTACTGATTCGGCGTTCCACCAAGTTTCGAGGCTTCCAGCTGCTCACTTCCTCCATGTCGTCCTAATCATCTTCGTGTGGGTAGAAGAATTGAAGTAAAAGTGCACGCATTTGCTGACATCGTATGTGAAACTGTGTTTTATTGGGAACCTTTTGACGGCTTTTGTAAATATGCGAAAGATTTGTTCACTCAAGCCTTCGCTTTCAGCTGCTTCCTCCAGCATCGCAGCCTTTCGAATACGATCTCAGTGTATTTCCAAACCAGACCTTATCGTGGCCCTCGATATATATTCTTCCTTTGATCATAGAGAAATATACCGCATAACTTAGTGCGCTGTTCCAAAGTTGTCCCAAATGAAAGCTTCGATGAAGTATAGATGCCGCACACAGTGGTGGGGATCTAGACTTGCAGTAAAACTGAAGGGTGATGCTGCATATGGCTGGCCCATATCAGTAACAGATAGGGCCTTTTCATGCGTTAAGTTTGGTAATTGCACCCAGGGTACATTTCCTTGAATGTCGGGTCCGATTCATGATCTTTCTTGGCTTATAAAAGAGAGCAAAAATGCCCTTTATATATCGCACAGACAGCTTGTCTTCTTCATAAAAGAACAGCAAGTAGTGATGCTGTGCTTGCATGCCTCGATTGATAAGTGATTTGAAGTCCCGACGTCACTCTCGTTTTGCGAACGTCCGGATTTTACAAGGATGGATGATAGTGATAGCGATAACACAACGATCCATTGGATCCGAACCAGCTGAGAATGCTCCCGGTACGAATTGAGCCTTTGTCCTGCCTTCGTATTGGATCTCTAATGGTCAAAGGTCGTCAGTTTATGATTGTAGACTAATGCCTTTCCAGTGGTGAGAGTCCAATATCTAGACCCAGAAGGTTGTGTCAGATTGTCGGTCTCTTCCTCATCAGCTCATAAATTTGACGGAGATGCAGATCGGGTGGGAAATCCAATGCAGTTGACGATTAGGAGAAATTCACGATAGACAAAACACTAGGAACCCATAACAAGTATTTCTAGAAATTGGTCTGAAAAGCTTAGTATTAATCGTGACTTGTGTTGATTAAGATTAAGTATTGATAGACTTAGCAGTACGCATAGGGCACGACGCTGGTGAAAACAATGGCTGAACATAGCATTAGGTTGCGCAGAAATGTAAGCCTTAGCCAGAAGAAGATGCCAACATGGACGCGTAGGAAGCAGTCCGTGGTGAGCAAATTGTGTATCCCGAAGAAATTTGTGCAGGTGCACTGGACTTGGAGGGCACGGGCTTGGCTTCCAGGAGGGAAGAATACTCTCCCGTCCGAGCGTAGCTCAAGCGAGTAAAGAGTGCAGTCTCATCAAGGCACTCGTTGAATCGCGTTCCAGCGACCCCGGGGACAAAGGGCGTTGAAACAACCTGGGAGATAATCGGATAAGGAAAGTGGCACAGGTGTGAAGATGCAAGTGAATCAGAATACAAGTACCGTACCGTCATGAAGCCGCTGTGCACGATCTTGCAACGGCTATGGTAAACCTCTGTCCTTTCCCTCGTTCGTGGTTGAGGCTCAGCATGGTGGTTGAGATGCGCTTTTAGGTCCCATTATGGGCATACAGTGTTGATAACATCCCGGGGCCACCGGGAGTACAGTACTACAGTATTCTAGGTGGAAATGTGTGGTAAGCATACTCTAGCCTACGCACAGTAGCCGCCGCAGTAAAGCCGTGAGATGCAAGCGTTGAGCCTCAGAAGATCTGGCCGTCGTGAATACATAGTTCACGCCAACCACTGAGCTCCTCAGTACAGTTGTGCGTCGGTAAGACTTACTCCATAAAGAACGCGTTCCGGGATGATCGCCCTTCCCATCATCCCATGTTCGACGCCGGCGAACCTTATCATAAACGGGCGCATGAAAGTACATACACAAATGTATGGACTCTGGCCTCCTGGAGAGAGTTGCGAATACTTTATAGAATTACATAGCAGAGAGCAGAATTCGCAACAGAGGGCCCTGCTTGACATCGCTATCCGGATGTTGTCGTGCCGCTTCGTCTATCTTAATTGTTGGCTGTGCCTTCACGGCATTACGGAGTGGAGTACAGTACCTACCTAGCACGAGTAGGTACAACTCGTGGTACTTTACCCTATTTCTGTGGGTCCACGCTACCAAGATTTGCGCTAGCTGGAACAACCCAGGGGCAGAATTGAATGCCCTATCGAAAGCCTTTTCTTGCAGCCTAGGTAAGGTACGGTATGGTTGATGTTTGAGAAGTCTAGTTGAGATCCAATCAATGATCTTTGCGCCATTGTCGATTTCTCCGCTGATCCGCTACTCGATCCAAGCTGGCCGGAAGCTCTAACACTACTCCCAAAAGCGTGAGGTTCTCCGGACTAGGGATTTCAACGCGACTCACGCGAGACGTCGTACGAAACATGTGAAATCTGGTGTGTAGTAGCAGACTTCATTGGCCCCTTACTCGTAGCAATTAATGTCAGATTACCCCGTCTAGGTACCTAGACGACTTCACCACTTCTTTGAAGCCACCCGCGAAAATGCTTGTTCCACAATAGAATATTCATTTCACGTTACGAATCCTCAGTCATCAAAGCCTTCCATCGCTACCTTATTCATTCTTCCCATAGCGCGCCAAGCAAAAGCCGAAACCGATCATCTAGATCCACATACGGCAGGGGTGTCAGCTGCGTGGGGTGAATCGGGCGTCATAGCGTACAGGGTTCAGATCTTGCTACGGAGCTAGACGAGATTGGATCATTAGAATCGACGCCATGGGAAGCCGAGACCCTTCACTCTCCTTCACCTCTTCCTAGCCGTCATCACATAATGCCTGGGGTGCCTGATACCACGGATCAGCTCGACGAGCGCAGCGTCCAGTCTTAGCCTCTTAAGTCTCCATCGTCGATCAGACAGGGACGCGGCTTGGCTTGTTCCCGGCTGCGCTTGTACTGTACCGGTACCTGCTTATCACCTCCCCTGCAAGTAACGTGAAGGAAGAGATCTAACTCGAAACTTTCCGTGACTTGGCCCATGAAGCCTCTCTTCTTAGTCCCTGGCCGTGGTAAGGGGATGCCCCAGCGCCCCAGCGTACCGTGCTGCTGTCTGTTAGATTGTCCGAGATAATAAAGCTTCAGGAATCCCCATATATCTTACTTTACTGTACTGTCCTACATCGCATCATTGCATTGCATTGCATCAGAAACGCGGGGAAACAACGTGGGAGAAGCCAATTTATAACCCCAAAGCCCTTTCCCAATCCGATATTCAGATGAAACCGAGCCCCCACTTTTACTACGTCACTAAAAAATCTCAACTTCTTTCCAGCAAGACCATCTTAAGATACTCTCGTTCTACATCCTGACCACTCTACACATAATCAAGCGCTGTCTTGTACTGCACGACTCTCTGTCATTCACTGTCACATCCTAACCTGCAGTCATGGTCTACTCTCTTGCCTACCGTCGTCCTCCCCATGTCGACTCCGCTCGATCCTCCATCATGGGGGACAAGAAGCCCAAGTCCATTGGGGCGTCCAGTATCGACTCTGCAGGTACTGGAGTTTCTGTGGGAATACCGAACGCTCTGTCATTCGATCGTATCATCACTGGGGGCACCTGCCCGGTAAGCAAGTTTCTCCATACCTTCTGCAAAGCTGCTTCTCGTTCTCGAGGATACCTTATCATTTGCCGCTACGCCCATATGGGATTCATACCTATTCCAGCACCCCTGGCATCGAATATGAGCCTGCACATCAAATATTCACTCTACCAGAACTAGACCTATCTGATGCTTTTAGTGTTACTTTCCCATGTGGTATAAGGCTAACATGCACGCTCATAGCCATGCACCACCCGAGATTTTATGAATTATCTGATCTATATTGAACACGCGGCGGAAAATCTACAATTCTTTCTGTGGTACCGGGACTACATAAAGCGGTTTGGTGAGCTTCCGGACGGCGAGCGAAAGCTTGCGCCAGAATGGACCGTCGAACAAGCAGAAGCAGACGCACAGGCACTTGCTACTCAGAACTATACCAACAGCACCAAGCCTGTCAGTGCAGAGACAGCGGCCGTGTTCAAGGGCACCGACTTTGCGCCACCAATGTCCAGCGTCACCGAGATGAAAGGGAACCCATTCAGTACTCCACCTCTGACACCATTAAAGGAAAGAGAGAGCTTTGCCCAGTCCGATTATGGCTGGAGTGACAACGCTTCCAGTGTCAACGGCTCTTACAAATCCTCATACAAAAAGCAGGCCGCTGGTGCATTCGAGGCAGCGGACCTCAAGTTGCAGCCTTGTGAGCACGGCGATTTATTTTTTTTGGCCTTTGAATTCAAGCTAATCGATATGCTAGTCACTATTCAGCCTTTCCGTGAAGAAATTTCCCGCATCATCTCCACATACATTGCAGACGGATCTCCCCGCCAGCTCAACCTCTCATCCAAGGAACGCTCAGCTCTCATGCGCGCCTTGGCAGTCACCACTCATCCCTCTGCATTCCGAGAGGTTGTTCATACCGTAGAATGGTCTCTACGTCATCAAGCTCACCCCAATTTCATTCGCTGGGCCATCTGCAATGGCAACCGACCCCGCGTAACCTTCGCGCGCGGGCTTGGTCTCGGCGGTATCATTGGTGGCATTATCGCCGGTATCCTCATCACTCTCAGCAGTGCTGGACGTGCTTGGAGAGTCCTGGCGGCTGTTGGCTTCGTTATTGGTGTTTCAACGCTGATCGCTGCCTGGAAGGGCATGTGCGTCGTAAGTAGCCCCCAACCGGTCCGCACTTATGAAGACCCAGCTAAGCATGTGAAGGTTCTTCATGGCATGCACCACCGCCATCTCCGACCCTGGGAACTCTTCGCCGAAGACGATGACGCCTCTTCGACTTATGAGATGAAAAAAAGCTCCTTCGACAGCTTTGGCAGCAATAATAGCTACGAGGACGAACCGTGGATCGCCAAGTACGAAAAACGCAACATCATCCGCAAGGTTCTGGATCGTGAAGTTTGGATCCAAGAGCCAGCACTCCGCCAGATCCAGGACACCATCTTCCTGCAGGCAATTTGTGGTTCCATCGTTATCTCTGCCGTTTGCGTGGCCATCTTTGTTGCTCTCCCAAAGGGACGCTTCTACTGAGCGTGCATGCCCTTGAAACTTTGTGCCATGGTTGCAACATCAAGTGTGTTCCAGGTTTCTGCCACTAGAGTAGTTCTACATTTTTGCAATCTTCGCTTCTTGCACATACTTTGCACCATCTGCTTACTACGAAGAATACCTCGCCGTCCAAAAGGCGTTGGACTACCCCATCTGGCGTTTCTCTGGTGGGTTTCTATATGGGATAGCTTTTGATCTTTCGCGGACTAAAAGAAAGTGCGTATATGTTACGGTGGTCTGATAAGCGGAATTCTACGAAAATTATTAATATACTGGTCCTTCGGACATAATCTGTACAAAACCTTAGCTTTAGCAAACGGAGTGGACGCTTTTACCACGAGAATATCTCACCATGCATTCATGGGATGACCAAACGTTCCATCTCGCCTGTAATCCCATTCACCTTGCACTTCTGATTCTTCCCTTTTCAAGTGCCGTCACAGCTTTCTACTGTCTATGCTGCAGCAAATCAAAATGACTTCACCGCCAGCAGCTCAGGTAGTGATAATTTCCAACTTCGATCACATGTAGACGCAGTCGGTAGCTCAGCCCTACCACACTAACAAAGCCACTTTACCGAATGAAGACGAATATCGAATTGTCAAGTCCATGTTTCTAGCTACTTGCGACCGCTTTCTCGGCTTTCATTGAAATTAGGGTGATTGCTGTTTTCCCCGCGGTGGTTCGAGTCGGCCCCATCCTAGATCAACACCGCCTAGAAATGTTTGCGCTTTTCAAGATTCGCGTTACCTATATTCATAATCCCCGAAAAACAATCCAGATATTTCGTATACCTTCCAGTCAAAACCAACTCTCTATTAGCGCAGCACCTTTCTCCAATCTTTTCTGTCTTTGGTTCCCAACTTCTTTTGCCCATTTCCTTTCCAGCCACCCTTCGCCCCCTCACATGCCTCCCCCAATCCCGCCATCATTCCAAGCTCTCAAATCCCGCATACTCTCGTCCCTCTCCGCCGACCCTTCTACCTACACTGATGCTTCTCCCAAAGGCTCTGTCGATGCTGGCATTCGGGATTTGATCGACAGGATCAATGGTCTAGATGGCGTGGTCACGACGAGCAGCTGCGCGGGGAGGGTCAGTGTGTTTCTTGAAGGGTCTAAACGCGTTGAGGGGTCGAGCAAACAGCTGGAAGATGAAAAGTTGCGGGATGATGGTGATGGAGATGGGGTTAGAGTTCAAGCTGCGGTACCAGGCGGTAAGGGGAGGGGTGGCCGTTGGCTATATGTTTCTCATGACCCAGATTTGATACCGCCGGATAGGGAAAAGGGTTATTTTACGAGGATTTTTGGCCTTTGTACGGCCGGAGATGAGGGAGGTACTCCGGCTTCCACTACTCCATCGGCGAGGCGCTTTGTGCGGTTTCAATTCGAGCCTTTTGTAGGTTTCCTTGTGTTTTACAATTCTGAATATTTCGGCCCTCTGTTTATGTCCAGAACATAAAGCCAACACTAAGTGGTCTAATATCTATGTATTAAACATAGATCCTCCACATCGCCACCGCCTCCCTCCACCACGCCAAACCCATCCTCTCCGCTGCCATCAACGCTGGCTTCCGAGAAAGCGGCGTGCAATCACTCAAGAACCTTGCCGATCCAGGTGCTTTCCCAATGGTCGCTGTCCGAACAGCGGGATTGGCGCTGGCGTCATTGGTCGGTGTTTGCAATGACAGCATAGCCGAAAGCGACGATGAGGTACGGAGATTGGTTAGTGAAGAATACCTGGAAATCTTGGTGGGGATGGCCAATGAAAGATTTGTGGCTAATAGGGAGAGGATTGCACGGTTTGAACATGAGCTTTTCAATAAGGCTAACTCGGGTGAGTCCTGGGAGGATGGGGATAGTAGGAGGGAGAGGAAGAGAAGGGAGGGGTTGGCGAGGAGGGGTGCGTTGATGAGGGAAATTGGGGATGAGGGCAGGAACAATATCGATGAGAAAGATAGGCAGATTGCCCTGACGGACGCAGCCTTTATCTCGCCTCTTGGCCTGGAAAATGATATCTGAATGCGTTCACTGTACGTGGGAAATAATGTAAAGGCCACGATGGGCTACTTGATGGCAAGCACTTCCATCATCCATTGGACCGGGGACCACGGCGGTGAAAAGGCGTGACAACTGCCTACACTCCGCCTACCTTCAACTCCGGCCAACCAGAACCCCAGCTCCATCCATCTCCCAGTCTACAACTCGATGGATCCCACAAGAACAACGTATCTCCGGCACCAACTAGAGAATGAGAACACCCCTCCTCCCCAGCCAAACCGCATAGCCCCGAAACACCGTTCCGACAGCATCCGCAATCAATCTTACAAAACCCTCCCTCACCAGAACACTACTCCAACCCTCCTACATCCGACACGGCAAACACATACCTTCCCACTCACAACCAACGCCCACCCCTCATCACTACCTCCGAGGCACCCAGTCCACCCTTTCCTCCCATGCCGCACAATGACCTCACGCCATAGGTATACCGCCCTCGCACAACGCGCCGACGACATGCAATCGTCCAGCCCAACCGCCCTCGCACCTGCATCAGATAGTTCAATACTTGCATGAAACCCCGACTATGCACACGAGATATGTCGTTGTATCTTCCCTAAAATTGAACATTCGCCTTCGCCGCGGTTGAACAGACCCAGGCTTTCCTATCTTTTTTTCTCTTCAGGGATTTAAGAGCCCTACCACTAGAACGACCATTCGAAAGGGAAAGCCATACCCACTAACCACCACCCACAACACCCTCCCCCTCCCCCTCCCCTTCCAATCATCCCTCCTTCCAATCCCCATCCCCTCACCCCTCGCATCCAATCCACCCTCCCTCTCCTCTCCCATCTCCAAAAACCCCACCTAAACAAACCAATCTTCTTCCATTCCATAAAAAAAAAACATCCCAAGAAGCGACGAGTACTCTAACTAACCTACCAGGAGTTTTTTGCTATTTGCTATTATTGTCTATCAAATCCGATTTAAAATCAAACACTTCAAAAGTACCAAAATCTCCAAGAATTAAACCATTGCGATTATTTTCCTTGATCCAACCACCTCGTTGCGTTGCGTTGCGTTTCGTTGCACACCTTCGTCCACATCCACCTCAAAGCATCCTCCCTGCTCTTCCTCTCTCTCTCCCTCTCTCTCTCTCTCTCTCCCCCCTCCCCCCCAAATCCCCCACCCAAACCCTCCCTCCCTCTCTACAACCCCATTCCTTTTTCCATATATACACACAATTTCTCCTTCTCCTTCTCATTCTTTTTCCAAAAACACGCCCCCCCTCGCCTCTTTCCACAACCTCTCGCTCGATCTCTAAACCCCTACTTGATATTCTTTCCCCCAACTTTGCACCATCCTAAGCCCTCAAGAAGAAAATGTCAGGAGCTGTATTCGCGATACTTTCGACATTCTCTCTTTTTCTGATATTGATAGTGATAGTGATAGTGATAGTGATACCACACACACAACACGCCAAGTCCCCCCCCGCTCCGCACCACCACCACAACCCCAACACTTCCCCCAGCTTTCTCTTTCTCCCCCTTCCCCCCCCCACACACCCCTTATCCCCCACCCCTTATCCCCCACCCCTTATCCCCCACCCCTTATCCA
>JAABUL010000763.1_pt1 | contig 66713 bp, 53 predicted proteins | sample 5559151 | NCBI WGS metagenome assembly JAABUL01 (sample SAMN10711876, study PRJNA513368) | rock metagenome | isolation source: Antarctica rocks | place: Antarctica: Victoria Land, Pudding Butte sud | reverse complement strand
ATGCCACCAACCCAATTGCCATGTTCTGAAGGGGTGGATCGGGAATTATCTACCGACGGTCGACGGCATTCGCTCTTTACCAAGATGTGCTATCTATCAACTGCACAATGTGAAGGAATGGGTTACACAACTGGCTGTATTATTACATAGAGAATAAAGCGAAGATAGAGGCGATGGAACTGGCTAATGCTGGTATAGAATACTATATTAATCACAATCCAATGCCTCACCTTCCAGTTTCTCCAAGGAACTCTGTTCTCTCTCTGTCATTCACTTTTCCTTGCCTAAGTCCATCCCCTTTAAGCCTCAGTTTGACTTCTTACATATCTATTTTGAACGCTGCTTAGCGTTGAAATATTTGAACGACATTACCATTGTGCATGCCGTTGCCAGTGGGCGTAAATAGATTCGAAATTCCAAGCGGCTAAAAAGTACTTTGATTTCGCCACCTGTCTCATAGCGTTGTGCATTCGAGAACAACTTTTGTTCTGTTGCCGGGGTCGATAGGGCTAGCCTTGGCACAGGGCAGGATCCGAGCCATTAGCGCTGACCCACACGACATTTACGGCAGACCATATCGTGCAAACTGAAATAACTCGGATCTCAGATATCGAACGTCGAACGTCAGGCGGGCGAAGCTGTGAACCCACCTCAAAGATGTTAACCTGATGTTCATCGCAGTTAGTTAATGTATATTGTAGTATAATCTTTAGGTCAATCTACACAGTTTCTACATGCTCACCAGCCTACCCACCACCCTACTCACCACCATACATGCTCACCAGCCTACTCACCACCCTGCTCACCACCATACATGCTCACCAGCCTACTCACCACCCTGCTCACCACCCTACATGCTCACCACGCTGCTCACCATTCTACATGTTCACCACCCTACCTCTCGCCTACCTACATGTTCAGCTACCAACTCAGCTACCTACTTGTTCGCCTACTCATCAGTCTACTCGCTTCAAAACATGCTTCATGCAACGCGTTTGAATATGCATCATTTGCTTCATAGTTTACTTCATAGTATGCTTCATACATGCTTCATAGCACATGCTAATTAGCTCAATAGAAAGCATTCTTCATGACTCGATATCAAACTTTCTATCAAACTCTCTATCAAAACTCTTTATCAAACTCTCTATCAAACTTTCTATCAAACTCTCTATCAAACTCTTTATCAAAACTCTCTATCAAACTCTTTATTAAACTTTCTATCAAACTCTTTATCAAACTTTCTATCAAACTCTTTATCAAACTCTCTATCAAAACTATCTATCAAACTCTTTATCAAAACTCTTTATCAAACTTTCTATCAAACTTTCTATCAAACTCTCTATCAAACTTTCTTCATAACTTTCTTCATGACTCTTTATCAAACTCTTTACATGCTTCAAATTACATGTTGATCAAGTGCATAACATGCATTAAACAATGCTTCAAACAATGCTTTTTACATGACTTTCTATTTACTTGTCACTCTACATACTCATTTAACAAAGTGTTTGATAGAAATTCATAAAGAAAGTCATGAAGAATGTTTGATGTTGAGATCGTGTCTAGAAACTAATCAGAGTGCATGCATGACTAGAATGTTTGATCTATAAAGATAGCTATTTATAAAGATAGCTATAACTAAGACTTTAGAAATACAGAAGAAAGAAGATACAAAAGACAAGAAGAACATGCTTTATATAGTAGTTACTCAGATTGATGCTAGTCTCAAAGAGAACGTGTTGAAACACAAGAAAGATGTTGATTTAAAAAATGTTTGCAACACAAAGAAATGTGTTTGTCATAGAAATCTGTTGATCACTCGTAACACAAAGAAGTGTGTTTGCTTAAAAGACATTAAAAGCTGATTAGAAGATGCTAGAAAAGAAAAAAGATGTTGAATCATATCTGAGTCAAATCTGAGTCAGATTTAGATCAAATCTTAACTAAATCATTGACTAGTTTTAATTAATTCTAACACATTGATTTGATTTGATTTGAATTCATACATTTTTGTGACATTGATTTAAGTTCAACTCATGAGAGAAACTATGCTATATGTATTGAATGAACAAAACTTTCTGAAAAAGAAAATTGCTCATCAACTACATGATGACTTTATGTTGTTGAAACAATAAAATTAACACTATATTATCAGTAATGAATCTATAGCTTCTATTCAGCGCATGATGCTCAAGTAAACTCTTGATGAAAGTGTCTGTGCTGTTTGATTATGATGCATCATCTTTGCTCTACTCTTCATTGATGATATTTTATACAATGATGCTTTGATCTTTGATCTTCGATTGTGAAGTTGATTTCGTTGCATTCATGATGCTCATGATTGTAGTGTTGAAAACTGCGTTCTCTTGCTCAATGATTGTCATTCATTGAGCAGAGAAATATGTGATGAAAGAGAGATGCACATGATGAAAAGATAGAGTGTGATTGTACTGAATAACTCTTTTCTTCTCTTGATTTGACTTATGTCACATAAACGTTGAATAGATTGTTAGTATAAACATGTGATTGCAATCGTTCAATGTTTGACTCTGATTAATAGAAAAGAATGTGTTTTGATCGCTTTCTTGCACTCTCAATTTTTCACGTAGATAGATGTATGATCTGATGTCAAGTAAAGAAGATGAGTTCAAGCTCTTTCAGTATATCAGCATAATCAATGAGTCACTACTTCTTCAAGCACATGTAGTCTTGATTCTTAAACTCATCATCTGAAATCACTATTCTATCTGATATCTTTTCATCAATTACTTGATAACACTGTCAATGTAATGAAAACGTTTCAGTATATTGACGTGATTGATGAGTCATCACTTCTTTAATCACTTGCAGTCACAACTTTCAAACTATGCATCTGAATTATTTAATCACTAGTAGTATCTTTTTATCTTTTATTAACATTGACATGTCATTAATCTTTCTCATAAATTAATTGTGATTGTTAGAAAGAATGTTGTTGCATGAGTGAAAACTCTGCATGATAACTTTTCTGATCACGTAACATTCTAACATTGTTCAAACTGCGTTGAATTGAGATTTCTTGACTCTTCTGACTTCTATTCAAACATAAAATAGAATCAAAAGATTCGTAGTCAACACTATGTATAAATGAATCTCGTTGTCAGTCAATTCTGACACATTCATAACATTATTTTTCTCTTTGAAAATTTATGTTTGCATGAATAAAACAAATGAAACACAAACTTTCACTGTTTTTCAACTTAGTATGACTTGTTTGAATAAAGCTTATGAAATTCAACTAGAACTTCTTTCAAGCTCTTGAATTTTTCTTTATTGATATAGTATCATTTATTGTTTTAATCTGATTGACAACGAGATTCATCTGTACGTGATGTTGACTATGAATCTTTTGATTCTATTCTGTGTTTGAATAGAAGTCAAAAGAGTCAAGAGATCTCAATTCAACGCAGTTCAAACGATGTTAGAACATTGCGTGATCAGAAAAGTTGTCATGCAGAGTTTTCACTCACACGACAACACTCTTTCTAACAGTCACAATCAATCTACGAAGAAAATTAATGACATGTCGATGTCAGTAAGAGATGAAAAGATACTACTAGTGAAAAAGACAACTCAGATGAAGAGTCTGCGAGTTGTGACTACAAGTGATCGAAGAATTTGCGACTCATCAACTGCGTCGATATCGAAACGTCTTCATCACATCGACAGTGTCATCGAGTAATTGATGAAAAGATATCAGGTAGAATAGTCGTTTCAAGTATTGAAAGACATGACTACAGTGTTCGAAGAAGTAGTGACTCGTCGATCATGCTGATATATTGAGAGAGCTTGAGCTCATCTTCTTTACTTGACGTCAAGTCATTCATTTATTCACGTGGAAAATTGAGAGCTCAAGAGAATGATCAGAACGCATTCTCTTTCATTGATCAGAGTCAAACATCGAACGATTGCGATCGCACGTCTATACTAACAATTCATTCAACGTCTACGTGACACAAGTCAAATCAAGAGAAGAAAAGAGTTACTCAATACAATCACACTCTACCTTCTCATCGTGTGCGTCTCTCTTTCATCACATATTTCTCTGCTCAATGAATGACAATCATTGAGTAAGAGAACACAGCTCTACGTACGTTACAATCACGAGCATCACGAGTGCAAAGAAAACGTCTTTCATCTTCGAATCGAAGATCGAATCGAGACATCATTGTATAGAATATCGTCAATGAAGAGCAGAGCAAAGACGATGTGTCATAATCAAACAGCACAGACACTCTCATCAAGAGTTTACTTGAGCATCACGCGCTGAATAGAAGCTATAGATTCATTACTTGATAACACAGTGTCAATCTCATTGTTTCGACTGCATGAAGCAGTCGTATAGATGACAAGTGATTTTCTTTCTCAGAGAGTTTTGTTCACTCGATATAAATAGCATAGAGTTTCTCATAAGTCGAGTCTAAATCGATGTCACAAAAGTGTATGAATTACAATTACAATTACAATTGTTTTAATTTAGTTCTGTTTATTTGATCTTGTATTGTATTCAATCTTGATAGCATCTAAAGTTCAAAATGTCATTTATCTTTCAATGATCATCATTCTTGATTGTCAATGATTTAGAAAATTTCAAATACTGTTTTGATAATGAGTCTTGAGAATAAGAATGTAATAGCTTCAAGCTGAACTTTGAATGCAATTGCTTCATGCTTATTGATAAATGAAGATGATAAAAGATCTTAACTTTGACAGTGATTTGATATGATTCTAGCTGTTTATCTTTCAAATCTTTACATGATTTAATTATCTTTATGTTTTTAAAGAATAATTAAATTCAGTTGTTTACTTCATAAATTGTTGAAATCATGTCTAGAAACTAATCAGAGTGCATGCATGACTAGAATGTTTAATTTATAAAGATAATTATAACTAAGACTTTAAGAATACAGAAGAAAAAAGATACAAAAGATAAGAAGAACATGCTTTATATAATAATTATTCAGATTGACGTTAGTTTCAAAGAGAACATGTTGAAATACAAGAAAGATGTTGATTTGAAAGATGTTTGTGACACAAAGAAATATGTTTATCATAGAAATCTGTTAATCACTCGTAACACAAAGAAGTGTGTTTGTTTAAAAGATAATAAAAGCTGATTAAAAGATGTTAAAAAAGAGAAAAGATATTGAGTCATATTTGAGTCAAATCTGAGTCAGATCTAGATCAGATCTTGACTAAATCATTGACTAACTTTAATTAATATGTAGTGAACTTGCTAACATTCACTGTGAATTAATTAGAATTAAAGCTTTGATCTTATTTAATTCTGACATATTGTAATTGTAATTATAATTGTAATTCATACACTCTTGTGACATCGATTTAAACTCAACTCATGAGAGATTCTATGTTATTTATATCGAGTGAACAAAACTCTTTGAGAAAGAAAATCACTCGTCATTTATACAACTGCTTCACGCAGTTGAAACAATGAGATTGACATTGTATTATCAAGTAATGAATTTATAGCTTCTATTCAGCGCGTGACACTCAAGTAAACTCTTGATGAAAGTGTCTGTGCTGTTTGATTATGACACATCATCTTTGCTCTGCTCTTCATTGACAATATTTTATACAACGATGTCTCGATTCAATTCTCGATTCAAAGATGAAAGACGTTTTCTTTGCATTCATGATGCTCATGATTGTAATGTATGTAGAGCTGTGTTCTCTTACTCAATGATTATCATTCATTGAGCAGAGAAATATGTGATGAAAGAGAGATGCACACGATGAGAAGATAAAGTATGATTGTATTGAGTAATTCTTTTCTTCTTTTGATTTGACTTATGTCACGTAGACATTGAATGAATTGTTAGTATAGATGTGCAATCACAATCGTTTGATGTTTGACTCTGATTAATGAAAGAGAATGCATTCTGATTGTTCTCTTGAGCTCTCAATTTTTCATGTGAATAGATGAATAACTTGATGTCAAGTAAAGAAGATGAGTTCAAGTCTCTTCAATATATCAGCGTGATCAACGAGTCACTACTTCTTCAAGCATTGTAGTCACGTCTTTCAATACTTGAAATGACTATTCTATTTGATATTTTTTCATCAATTACTTGACAACATTGTTGATGTGATGAAGATGTTTCAATATCAATGCAGTCGATGAGTCACAAATTCTTTGATCACTTGTAGTCACAATTCACAAACTCTTCATCTGAGTTGTCTTTTTCATTAGTAGTATCTTCTCATCTCTTACTGACATTGACATGTCATTAATCTTCTTCATAGATCAATTGTGACTGTTAGAAAGAGTGTTGTCATGTAAGTGAAAACTCTGCACAACAACTTTTCTGATCACGCAACGTTTTAACATCATTTGAACTGCGTTGAATTGAGATCTCTTGACTCTTTTGACTTCTATTCAAACACAGAATAGAATCAAAAGATTCGTAGTTGACATCATGTACAGATGAATCTTGTTGTCAGTCAATTCTGACATATTCATAACATTATTTTTCTCTTTAAAAATTCATGTTTGCATGAATAGAACAAATGAAACGCAAATTTTCACTGTTTTTCAATTTAGTGTGACTTGTCTGAATAGAACTTATGAAATTCAACTAAAACTTCTTTTGATTTCTTGAATTCTTCTTTATCAACATAGTATCATTTGTTATTTCAATCTAGTTCTGTTCATTTGATCTTATATTGTATTCGATCTTAATAACATCTAAAGTTCAAAATGTCATTTATCTTTCAATGATCATCATTCTTAATTGTCAATGATTTAAAAGATTTTAAATGCTATTCTGATAATGAGTCTTGAGAACAAAAACATAATAGCTTTGAGCTGAACATTGAATGCAGCTGCTTCATGCTTATCAATAAATGAAAATGATAGAAGATTTTAACTTTGACAGTAATTTGATAAAGTTCTAGCTGTTTATCTTTCAAATCTTTACATGATTTAGTTGTCTTTATGTTTCTAGAGAATAATCAAACTGAGTGATTTACTTCATAAATGATGTCTCATTTATGTTTATTGATTTGAGCTTTGATGATTTGCTTCATCTTTTTCAATTGCTAATAATTGAAAATAAGAAGTTCTTTCATTTAAATAATAATATTATTTGCTTTTCTAGCTTCAAGACATTCACGAGTTATTTCATAGTTAATTGTATTGAAATCGAAACTCATTCAAGAGTGAAAACTTTTATTAAAGTAGAACGAAGTCATTGAGATGATCGAGAAGATATTAAAATTCTCGCTGAATTTCATCATGAGAAGTCATTTTGCTCAGTCATTCTGCATGTAGTTACAGTAAATTCTTAATTCACATTCAACATTTTGATTAGCTCATTTTGATTAATCATTGATCTCAGAATGATAAACTGTTGATAAACTAGCTGTGATTCTTAGTCACTTACAAAGACTTTGTCACATTATTGATATGAATTGAGAGTCTCTGTTTGAAACAATAGAACTAGATAAATCATGAAGTCGATAAATGTTTCATAACATGATTCAAATCATTTCTTCAACTAAGATGTCATTGTCTTCTCAATAATAGAAAACATAGTGATGTTTCTTGATGAGTTAACATATGATTGTGCAAATGATGTTATAATCTTTTGATAGAAATAGCTCAGTGATGAAGTTCATAACTATATTCTTTCAGCATTTCTGTGAAATTAAGAAAGAATGATGAAGTTCATTGATGCTATCTTTAGATGTTTTGCTTCGTTAACAGACATGACAGTTTCAAATGTAACGTTTAATCGTTGCTTAATGATCTGATTAATAGTAGAAACATTAAACTAAATCAATAGTTCTTTGATTGTCAGAGTGAAAGATGAAAGACTGATCATGAATTTTCTGCAGCAATTTTGTATGCATATTCTCAGAAATTCACAGTAGATCTTTTCTGAACAGAACGTTGTTAACAATCTTGCAGTGCTTCAATTCAGTGCTATGTAGCTTAAGCTTGTTTTCACTTATAGCTGATTTATACTCATTGCAAAGCTCATTTGTCTTGTTAACATCTTTTACTCATTGATAGAGATCAACTTCAGATTCAATAGCTAGAATATTTATTCTATTGAATGTCAGAATAATTTGATAGCAATCTTCAGTACGCTGAGTTGATTCAAAAACATTGATCAAAGACATTCTGATTAAAGCATTGACTTTAAAGTTCATTTTGTCTGATCAAAAAATGATCTGAAAGTTAAACTTGAATAAAATGTTTAAATAATTAACTTAATGTTGAGTTAACTGTTTGTTTTTCATGAAGATCTTCAAAGTCTGATGATCGATGAACATCTGAATGAGCAGCTTTGTGCATTTTAGCTTAAGTCTTCAATGTTCAAAACATTGAATAATGATTAGTAATTTCTTGTCATAGATGTGATAATTGCATTCAGCGAGAATCATGCTTTTGCTGTAGAATGCTATTGAGTGAAGAACATTCTCATTATCATACTGTGATAGTATTTCATCTTTGACGTAGTCAGATGCATTGATTTTCAGAATAGTCTGTTGTTTGAAATCAAAATGTCGTAGTATTGAAATCGAGCTGACTTGTTTCTTTAAATCATCGAAAGCTTAAATACAGACTTTGTTTCATACAAAAAATGTGTTTTTTCTAGTCAGCTGAATGAATGATTTGACTAGCTTCAAGAAGTTCTTAATGAAACAACAATAGAAGTTAACAAATTTCATGAAGCTTTGAACTTCTTTTAGATAGATTGACGTAGTTCAGTTTACTATGACTTTCACTTTGATAAAGTTTATACGAAAATCTTGTTCTGAAACTATGACTTCTAAAAAGATGATTTCTTCTACATTGAATTCGCACTTTTGAATATTCATCTGTAAGTCAGCTTCTCATAAACGACTCAATATCATTTTGACATGTTGTTTATGTTCTCATTGAGTTTTGCTGTAGATCAGAATGTTGTTTAAATAGACTTGACAAAAGTCATTTAGAAAGTTTCATAGAACATCATTCATGTTATGATTTTAGTCTTTGTTTATTCTTTCTAGTCTTCATCTTGAGTTCATTCTAATTGAGTTTAGTGAGCATTCAAGCTAGAAGTGATGTCATTGAGACTCTGCATCATATGTGTAAGACATTAATTCAATCAAGTCTAGCACAAAACTGAGAAATACACATATAAGAATTGAGTTCTTTTCTGTAAATACTTTTCTTTCTTAGCATTTATTTATTAGTTAAATGACACTCATATGACTCACTCTATGTTGATCTCTAACAATAGATAAATGCTAATCAACTACTCTGCTATTAACATGTAAATGATACGAAATAATTTACTTCGTTTATTCAGAAATTTGCAAGAGATTCTTTGAATTTGTATTACTTTTTATTCGCAAGAAATTCTTTGAATATTATATTTATTTGTTTATCAGAAAATTCACAAGAACTTCTTTGAATTACATTTATCAAATTTATCTATCTTTATCTTCAATTTCTCATCATGACACACGACTTTGAATCAGTCGAGTTATGAACAGCTCATCTGCTTAGAAGCATTGCTAGTAAACAAGTTTTTCTTATTTCTTTCGATGCTTCAGCGAAATCTCAGAATGTTGCTATTTCATGAAACATCAACATGAATCAACAACTTTGTCAATGAGCTATTAATCAATCAGATGAAATCATCAATGTTACGATTCTAGCTACGCATCTATGTTGGTAGCTATGTTGATGACTATGTTGATGACTATCGTCGATCGCTCGTCGCTAGGCTATAGAATTGTTTCGAGGTCAACTCTATTCAGAGTTAGCTTATGTTCTTCTGAGTCATATAGATAGTCGACTCTTTTCTTCTAGATACTTTTCTTTCTTAGCATTTATATACTCGTTACCTTACACTCATATGACTCGCTCTATGCTGATCTCTAACATTATATAAATGCTTCTTCGTTACAGGCGAAGAGAAATAATCTGCATCGACTTGCTCTGCTCGATTCACACGACTATTGACTTTGATCTAGCCGACTCGCGATCGTGCAGGCACTCACCCTTCTTTCTCGTGAGCTGACTCAGCGAGAATAAACAAAAGATTCGAACTCGTGCGCTGGTCAGCGAGTATAAACAAACGATTGAAATCATTCAACTAGGTCAAAGATCAGCGAATTAATCGTTCATTCAGATTCGCAAGAAATTCTTCGAATTTGTTGAACAATCAAAGAGACCAGTCTAGAACTGCGTGAAGTCTCTACCTCGATGAGCAAACCTCAACAGTGAGTCTGCTTCAATGACACTCATCGTCAATGCGATGACTCACCTACTCTCATCGCTCTACCCATCAGTGAACCGATCCGTCTACTCGTTCATGTGCAACTAGTGAGTCTGCTACAATGACACGATAATGTCTTCAACAACAAGCAAACCTTTGAGCTTGTTTCTATATCAAAACTTCAGTGAGTCTGCTTCAACGGCACTCTCAATGCGATGATCTACCCACCCTCATCGCTCTACCTATCAGTGAACCTGGCCCGTCATCGAGTTCACGTGCAAATAGTGAGTCTGCTACAAAGACGCCTTTCGTCAACGTGATGATCTACCTACTCACATCGCTCTACCTATCAGTGAATCTGGTCAAATGTCCACGTGCAACTAGTGAGTCTGCTTCAATGGCACGATCAATGCGATGACCTACTCACTCTCATCGCTCTACCCATCAGTGAACCTGATCATACGTTCATGTGCAACTAGTGAGCCTGCTACAATGACATCATTCTACCTTGCATAGTGAGCCTGCTACAATAGGCATTTCGATTCTACACAAGGCTAAGAAAATACATTCATGCGAACATGAATCGTTGAAGAAGGAAAGTAATGTTACGATTCTAGCTACACACCTATGTTGATAGCTATGTTGATGACTATGTTGATGACTATCGCCGATCGCTCGCCGCTAGGCTATAGAGTTGTTTCGAGACCAACCCTATTCAGGGTTAGCTTATGTTCTTCTGAGTCATATAGATAGTCGACTCTTTTCTTCTAGATACTTTTCTTTCTTAGCATTTATATACTCGTTACCTTACATTCATATGACTCGCTCTATGCTGACCTCTAACAATCAAGATGCTGATTGAGCTAAGAGATCAATGAAACATGACTTTAAAACTCAATGAGCAATGAATTGATCTACAAGTCGATCACATCAAGAGACTTGATGAGCTAGAGACAAATCAAACAACAATAAACACTCAAAAAGAGACTATCATTGAACTATGAGAGAAAGTATTGAGTCTCAAAAAGAAACAGCGTTCAGCTGATCAGTTTTAATCTCAACAGTTTACTGAGTCTTGATTTACTACGAATCATTTATCTTAACAAGATATCAAGTTGCATGCTTTTATCGAGAATCATACTCAATGAGAGACGTTTACTAAGTTCATTTCATTTGAAAACAAACATCATCGACTCTACAAATTTTCAAACTCATTTATATTCACTGATGAAGATGAATTGACTTGAGAAGATTAAAGAAACAAGATGAACGACAAGCTGATTGTCAATGTTGATCAATTCAATGATGAGACTATCTGTATTATTTACATGATGTTTAGACTAGAAGATGACGCTGCAAAACACATTTTCGCTCAACGTTGTTTTAATTCTTCAAATTCATTCACTTCAATCTACGAGCTATTTGATCATTTGAAAGAAATATATGATGAACTGAATAAAAATTGAAAGTCTTGACGTGAATACAACATTCTGAGACAAGCAAACAAGTCTTTCAATGTCTTTTACTTCGTTCAACTTTATGAAGCTATTCAGCTATCTCAATTATGATGATTGCACTTTGATGAATGATCTTCAGAATAAAATCAACAATCATCTGCAAAATGCTTTATCAGTCTATTCAGAGAACTTTACTTTGCTTTTTCGTTTAAAGAAATTTCTTCAAGATGTGAATAATAAACAGCGAGTCAACTATCAGCTACACAGCGAACGTTGCACTGTCATCATCAAAGTCACTGTTATATCTGACAAATGCACTACTTCATTGTCAATGATGACTTTGATAATTAATTATGTTAAGTCTATCATCTTTTCTATCTCTGAGTCAGCAAGATCATCTATCATCTGCTACATCTGCAAGATTTCAAGTCACTTATTCAAGAATTGCTTTTAGAACAAGATCAACATTTTTGCATCTTGAGCTTTCACTCTTCGTTTACATGAAATCATCATTTCGAAGAATAAAGAGAATGAGAAAATGTCTTCTTTTGAGAATAACAAGGCAAAAAACTAGTGACTTTCATCAAAGACGCGATGAAAGATGTGTTAATTTCTTCAATGATGAGCATGTCAGATGATTCTTTTGCTTCTGAATCTTTGACTATTAAATGTGTACTTTCTAGCAATGAAATTGATTACTCATTGAAGTCATTGATTGACACTGAAGCTGCTGACTATTCGTTCATTAATGAAGTGATTGCGCAAATTGTTTATGATCAGTTGCAAATTAAGTCTTTGACTTTGATCAAAGCGAAGTCAATACGAGAATTCAACGATCATTATGCAAAAAAACTCATTACTCATGTCATTTATTCAAATCTGACGATTCAAGATCATACAGTAAACATTGCTTCTATGTTGATCACTCAATTAGAACAACATCAAATGATTCTAGGAAAAACATGAATGAACAAAACAGATCTAGTCATAGATATGCAAATCAACTTTCTTCAATTTTCGAATTTCAATTCTCGCTCAACTATTTTTTTCTCAAGTGAAAGAACAATGTTGAAACAGAAGAGCTTGACTTCTACTCATATACTAAAGAGATCTTTCTCTTCTGTTACATCTCAATCTAGTCAGAAATTATTCTCTTTCAGTCAGTTCAATGAGAAATTAGTTAAACTAATTAAACAGTCAAAATCGTGCAACGCGACTTTAACTAACGTCAAAATTTCTAAATCAACGTCAGATTCAATGAACATTGCAATGATAAAGACTGCAACTTATAGAATGTTAGTCAAATGATTAAACATGAAAATTTTTACTGTTATTGTCTTGAAAATTGATCGACTCATAACTACAGTTGAAAATAAGCTTGAAGAAGTGAATCTGCATGAGCTTTCACACGTCAAGACTCTTGAAGAGGTCAAAGTCAAGCTTTTCTTCAAGTATCATGACTATCTGAACATGTTCAATCGAGCTATGATCAATCAGCTATCATTTCATCGTTTCTATGATCACAAAATTGAGTTGATCAACAAAGAAACACTCTCTTGAAGCAGACTTTACTAGATGTTTAATCACAAACTTCAGAAGATAAAGAAGTATCTGATCAATCATTTAAACAAAGAGTTCATTTTCTTCAGCTTTGCATCATACATCTCACTCATTTTGTTCATTGAAAAGAAAGACGAAAGTCTGCGTTTCTGCATCAATTACAGAAAGCTCAATGCTTTGATTAAATGAGATCATTATTCTTTGTCATTGATAGACGAGACTTTTGCTCATATACAAGAAAGCAAGTATCTGACTCGATTGAACATTATTATCACATTCAACAAACTATGCATGCACTCAGATAGCAAAGATTTGACTATCTTTATTATCTTCTTTGATTCATATAAATATTATGTAATGTTCTTTGAATTAATCAATGAATCTGCGTTCTATTAACACTATATAAACGACATGTTGTTCAAGTATCTACATCAGTTTTGTCAGATTTATCTAAATGACATTATCATTTACAGCAAAATCTTGAAGAAATACAAGCAACATGTATGATTAATCTTGAATAGACTATGAGAAGCTAATTTACAGATAGACATTAATAAGTGCAAGTTTTATGTTCAGAAAACTATCTTTTTAGAACTCTTGATATCAATCAAAGAATTGAAGATGAACTCGCAAAAGATGCAAGCAGTCGTTGATTAATTTATACTCAATAATCTCACTCAGATGCAATTCTTTATTGACTTTTGCAATTTCTATCAACGCTTCATCAAGAACTTTTCGAAGATTGTTTGTTCAATAATTCAACTCACTCAAAAGAAGATCATATTTGAATGAAATGAAGTCTGTCAGATCATTTTCAATCATATGAAGAGATGTATGATCAAGAATTTTATACTACGTCACTTTAATTAAACTCATGAGACTATTCTTGAAATTAACTCATTCAACTACGTCAATGATGAAGTTCTCTCTCAATATGATGACGAAGAAGTACTACATTTGATTGTCTTCTATAGTAAGAACATGTTTTCTGCTGAACGCAATTACAAAATATATGATAAAGAACTTCTGATCATTATTTGAGCATTTGAACACTGACAATTCAAACTGAAGCTAACTGACATTTCTATCAAGATGTTCATTGATCATTAAGCGCTCATTTCGTTGATGAAAGATAAAGAGCTGAGCAGACATCAAATGCATTGAATTCAGAAGCTCATTGACTTCAACTTCAGAATAATGTATCAATCTGATAAACAAAACATTAAGATCAATGCATTAACTTGTTGAGCTGACGTCATGCTCAGAGATTCAGAAGATGAGCATGTTTGCTATCAATGAATCATTATTCTGACTTCAAATTGAATGAAAATTGTTGATTTAAAGAAAAACATCAGTGAATCAATTAATAATAATAATAATAAATTCATACATTCTTGTGACATCGATTAAGTTAACTCATAAAGAACTTTATGCTATCTATATTGAGTGAGTAAAACTCTCTGAGGTAGAAAATTACACGCTGTTTATACAACTGCTTCACGCAGTTGAAACTATCATTATGAGACTATGTATCAAATTAGTTCGCGTTGATTGCATGTTAAAGAATGAGTGACTCAGTCATTTTAAATTGCTTCAAAAGCTTCATTTTCATCATCATTCTTGCAGCTGCTTTGAGATTCTTTGTGATAGCGACGATTATTTGATAGTTCAAGAAGTCGATGTCTTGTAACATTCTTGATCGCAGATGCAATCAGTTCAAGCAATGCATGAGTACATGTTTCGTCATCTGATGATTTCAGTCGCAGTCACATCATATGTTGTCTGCGTCTGAAATGTTTCTGAAGTGCAGATAAACATTCAAATCTATGCGTTTGATTTTGATATGAGTGACGAGAGTGCTTTCAACTTTCTGAAAATCATTTCACATCTTTATCATCTTGTTGAACAGATGCAATCTTTGTGTCAAGATGACGTGAACGTCTGCAATGCATTTTCTATATTTTTCTCAATGTTGCTTTCACTGACTTCTGTAATACTGTGCTATTGCGATGCTGTCGCTAGTCGAAATCGTCGCAGCGAGAGCTAATCACTTGCGTCTCAACTGTATTTTCACATCTTCTTGAATTAAGTTGTTCAGAAACGTCACTTTCTTGATGACAAAAGAGCGAGAGATGATGTGATTGATACTCATCAGATGAACGCGTATCAATTCACATGTTTATCTGATTTTCTGTGTACAATTGTTAACTCAACTGCGTAACATGATCTTGTCTTGCAGCATGTTCAAATGAACATGCAGCGAGCTTGTGTATGTTTCTGCTTTCAGAGTCTCAATGCTTACTCTTTTGAACATTTCTGCAACGTGACGCAGAGTCTAATTCTGTAGTGTTTCAAGTCTGCATTCTTTGTCTGACAGCTCTTTCTCTTTTTCTCGCTGATGTCAAACTGATGCTTCGAATGCAATTTCTGATCTTACTACTGCTGAGTATATCTGTCTTGCTTTTGTGAAGATTGTTTCTCATGTGAAGACTTCAAGTCAACTAAGTGCTAGCATTCATGTGACGTGATTCACTTCGATTTGACGAAGATGCGCGTCTCATTGCAATTTCATGTTCAGTTGTACTCTCAGAACTTGCACATCTGATTTCAACTTGATAACTGAACTTTCTATTTGTATGCTAGTCATCATGTCAAATCTCTTTGATTTTCTGATGAAGTGCGTAAGTTCATACTTGTTAAAGATTAGCATAGAGTGAGTCATATGAGTGTCATTTAACTAATAGATAAATGCTAAGAAAGAAAAGTATTTACAGAAAGAAACTCGATTCTTATATGTGTGTTTCTCAGCTCTGTGCTAGATTTGATTGAGTTGATGCTTTACACATATGATGCAGAGTTTCAATGACATCATCTTTAGATCAGGTTTTCACTAGACTTGATTAGAATGAAATCAGGCGAAGATTAGACGAAGACTAGAATCATAACATTACTCTTTCTTCTTGACTATTCATGTTTGCATGAATGTTATTTCTTAGTGCGCTTTTCTTGAATATTTGATATGAAAGTCATTAATCATCTTTTGAGCGTTCATAAATTCGTCATCGTCAGCGTTATATCAGTTGAGATCGTTGTCATAGCTCTTTCATTTGACTCAATATTGAAGTTGTCTTTGATATTGTCAAAAGTTCAATATATCATTGATCTTTCATTCGTCTTCGTCGTTTATTACTATTGATCTCGAAGATTCATTCTTTTGATCAGACAGAGAATCATCAACGACAGAATGAAGAAGCTTTGAATGAAATACGTCATGTATATGCATAGTCTCTGATAGTTTCAACTTATAAAATGAGTCAACAGAGTCAGTGATCTGAAATGAGTCAAGCATCTTGTCATTCAATTTTTTGAAAGATCTCGCTGTAATGATGTTTTGTTCATTCAGAAACATCTTTGATTCAATTTTGTAATTGATTTTCTTTTTATGTTTGTTAGTCTGATTCATCATTTGCTCTCGTGTTTTGATCAAAGCTTCGCGAGCAAAGATCAGTGTCTTATTCATGTGATTGAATATATCTTTGACTTGAGTGATCTGCAGACGTTCGCGAGTGCTTTCATACTTGATGATGTCAGGGTCGAAGCTCATACGAGAGTGAAAGCTCTTGTTCATGAAGAAGAGAATCAATGAGATGACTGAAGACAAGGCGTTATTGTTGACAAACTCAATCATGAGTAGTCACTTGAATCAGTCGTTCTGCATGTATGAACAGAAGAAACGAAAATATCGCTTGACATTCTGATTGACTTGTTCGCTTTGACCGTTGATCTGAGAATGATAGACGATGAACAATCGAAGAGAAATGCTCAGTCATTTGCAAAGAAACTTTCAAAGAATGAAGATGAACTGAGAATCTCGATTGAATACAATGAAGCTTGATAGATCGTGAGTTTGATATATTCATTGAAGCAACATTTCAGCTGTCTTTTCGACTGTGATATCTTTATCATCAATGATGCAAGAAATATAATGTCTTTCTTTCAACAATCTGCAGATGACAGTCAGAATAGCGTTGTAGTTGTATGAATCAGATAAATCAATAATGAAGTTCATGACTATGTTCTGTCATCGCTGTTCAGATATCAATAAAGATTGAAGCAAGTCATTTGATTTATTTCTAGATGTCTTTGATCGTTGATAAACATAGCAGTTTCGAATATATCGATCTACTGTCTTTCGCATGAATGATCAATAGTAGTTTCGTTTGATGATCTTCATCGTTCTAAGAATATCGAGATGATCTATTAAGGGTTGATCGTGCATCTCATGAATCAGATTCATTTGCAGAAGTTCATTGAACGAAACTCATAGCTGACTGTCTTTGTATAAGATTTCATTCTGAACTCGACAATTCTTCAGCTTGATATCTTCACATTGTGCTTCGTCTCTGACCTTTGCTTCACGAAGTAAAGTACAATTCTCGTCGATTTCATTCACGTCAAGAACTTGTTTATAGATTGACTTGCTGACGTTCTTCTTTAGATCAGCAATTTTCATTCGATTCAACGTCAAAATAATGATTCATTGATAGCGAACGCGTTCATCATCGAAATCTCTGAGCACGAAGTCAGCTTGACGAGTTAATGCATCAATCTTAATGTTCTGTTTGTCAGATTGATACATTATCTTGAAGTTGAAGTCAGCTAACTTCTGAACTCAACGCATCTGACGTCTGCTCAGCTCTTTGTCTTTCATCAATGAAGTGAGTGCTTGATGATTGATGAACATCTTGATAGAAATGTCAATCAACTTCAGTTCAAGTTGTCAGTGTTCAAAAGCTTGAATTATGATCAGCAGTTTCTTATCATATATCTCGTAGTTGCACTCAGCAGAAGACATGTTCTTGCTATAGAAAGCAATTGAATGTAGTACTTCTTCGTCATTATATTGAGAGAGAACTTCGTCGTTTACGTAGTTGAATGAGTCAGTTTTCAGAATAGTCTCACAAGTCTGATCAAAGTGACGAAGTATAAAAGTCTCAGTCATACATCTTTTCATGTGGTTGAATGCAGTCTGACAAGTCTCATTTCATTCAAATATGATCTTCTTTTGAGTAAGTTGAATCATTGAATGAACAATCTTCGAAAAGTTCTTGATAAAGCGTTGATAAAAGTTGCAGAAGTCAATGAATGACTGAATCTGAGTGAGGTTATTGAGAGTAGATCATTTCACTACTGCTTGTACCTTTCGTGAATTCATCTTCAGTTCTTCAATGAATATCAATAGTTCTAGAAAGATGATTTTTTGAACATGAAACTTGCATTTGTTTATGTTTATCTGTAGATCAGCTTCTCGTAGTCTATTCAAGATCAAGCATACATGTTGCTTATGTTTCTTCAAGATCTTGCTGTAGATAATAATGTTATCTAGATAGATTTGACAAAACTGATGAAGATATTCAAACAGCACGTCGTTCATATAATGTTGATAGAACGTTGATTTGTTGATTAATTTGAAGAGCATTACATGATATTTGTATGAATCAAAGAAAGTGATAAAGATAGTTAAATCTTCGCTATCTGAATGCATTCGCAGTTTATTGAACACGACAATGATGTTCAATCAAGTCAGGTACTTGCTTTCTTGTATTTGAGCGAGAATCTCGTCAATCAATGACAAAGAATAGCGATCTCATTTGATTAAAGCATTGAGCTTTCTATAATCAACGCAGAAACGCAGACTATCGTCTTTCTTTTCAACGAACAAAATGAGCGAGATGTATGAAGCGAAGCTAGAGAAAATGAATTCTTTGTTCAGATGTTCAATCAGATACTTCTTTATCTTCTGAAGCTTGTGATTGAACATCTGATACAGTCTGCTTCGAGAGAGTGTTTTCTCGTCGATCAACTCAATCTTGTGATCATAGAAACGATGAGATGATAGCTGATCGACCATTGTTCGATCGAACACGTCTAGATAGTCGTGATATTCAGAGAGAAGCTTGATCTTGACTTGCTCGAGAGTCTTGACGTGTAAAAGCTCATGTAGATTCACTTCTTCGAGCTTTTTCTCAGCTGTAGTTATGAGTCAATCAATTTTCAAGATGATAACAGCAAAGATCTTGACATCTGATCATTTGACTAACATTCTATAGACTGCTGCCTCTATCGTTGATATGTTCATTGAACTAGAAGCTGATTTCAGACTGAACGTTGATTTAGAATTGACGCTAGGCAAAACTGCGTCAAGCAATTTTGACTGTTCAACTGACTTCTCTTTGAACTGACTGAAAGAGAGTGTAACAAAGATAGTAAATCTCTTCAAAATATGAGTAGAAGTCAAGCTTTTCTGTTTCAAGATTGTTCTATGACTTGAGAGTAGAACAATCAATTTCAAAATAGAAGAATTGAAATTTGAAAATCAAAGAAAATCAATTCACATATCTATTACTAGATTGATCTTGTTCATTCATGTTTTTTCAAGAATCATTTGATGTTGATCTAATTGAGTGATCAACATAAAAGCGATTTCAATTGTATGATTCTGAACAGTCAGATTCAAATAAATGACATGAGTAATGAGCTTTTTTGCATAATGATCGTCGAATTCTCGTATTGACTTCATCTTGATCAAAGTCAGAAATTTGATTTGCAGCTGATCACAAACAATCTGCGCAATCACTTCATCAATGAACAAATAGTCAGCAGCTTCGATGTCAATCAATGACTTCAATAAGTAACTAATTTCATTGCTAAATAGTACACATTCAGTAGTCAAAGATTCAGAAGCAAAAGAATCATCTGACATGCTCATCATTGAAGAAATTAACACGTCTTTCATCGCGTCTTTGATGAAAGTCTCTAGTTTTTTGTCTCACTATTCTTGAAAGAAGACATTTTCTCATTCTTCTTATTCTTCGAAATGATGATCTCATGTAGACAAGAGATGAATGCATGAGATGCAGAAGTATTGATTTTGTTCTGAGAGCAATTCTTGAACAAATGATCGAGAGTCTTGCAAATATAGCAGATGATAGACGATCTTGCTGACTCAGAGATAGAAGAGAGAGTAGGCTTAACATAATCAATTATCGAAGTCGTCATTGACAATGAGATAGCAGCGCGTTTATCAGGTACGACAGTGACTTTGACGATGACAGTGCGAAGCTGACTGCGTAGCTGATAGTTGACTCGCTGTTTATTATTCACATCTTGAAGAAAGATTCTTAAGCGAGTGAGCGAAGTAAAATTCTTTGAACAGACTGATAAAGCGTTCTGCAAGCGATTATTGATTTTATTCTAAAGATCGTTCATCAGAGTGCAATCATCATAATCAAGATAGCTGAATAGCTTCATAAAGTTGAAGTAGAAGACATTGAAAGACTTGTCTGCTTGTTTCAGAGCGTTGTACTCACGACGACACTTTCAATTTCTATTCAGTTCATCGTATATTTCTTTCAGATGCTCAAATAGCTCATTGATCGAAGTGTATGAATGCGAAGCATTATGTTGACATCGAGCGAAGATGTGCTCAGCAGCATCATCTTCTAGTCTAGATATCACATAGACAATACAGATATTCTCATTATCAAAGTGATTGACATTTGCCTGAAGCTTGTCGTTCATCTTGACTCTTCAGCTATCTCATGTTGATTCATCTTCATTGATGAATACAGATGAGTTTGAAAACTTGAAAGACTTGTGATGATCATTATTGAATAAAGTGAATGACTCACGTCGAGTATGATTCTCGATAGATTGACGAGATAAAGGTTTCGTAGACTGACGAGATCGAGACTGATTCACTGAATGCAATACTTCTTTGAGTTTATTCTTGAGATTCAACATCTTTTCTTGATAGCGTTTGTTTGTCTCTTCTAGAGTGTTTATGATCATCTATTTGATCTTTAGTTGATTCAATCTCTTGTCATGTTTGACTTGAACAACAATTCACTGCTCATTGAGTTTCAAAGTTATGTCTCGTTGATTTCTTAGCTCAATCAGCATCTTGATGATCTCATCTGACTGATTGATAGCTCATTGACGAAGTTGTTGACTTATGTTGATGTTTCATGAGATAGCGACATTCTGAGATTTCGCTGAAGCATTGAAAGAAATAAGGAAAACTCATCTACTAGCAATGCTTCTAAGCAGATGAGCTGTTCGTGACTCGACTGATTTAGAGTCACGTGTCATTGTGAGAAATTGAAGGTAAAGATAGGTAAATTTGAGTAAATTTGAGTAAATTTGAAGATGTGTTTTGATGAAAGTAATTCAAAGAATTTCTTGCGAATTTTCTGAATGAACGAAATAGGTTATTTCGTATCGTCTACACGTTGATAGCAGAGTAGTTGATGAGCATTTATTTACTGTTAGAGATCAGCATAAAGCGAGTCATATAAGTGTCATTTAACTAATAGATAAATGCTAAGAAAGAAAAGTATCTACAGAAAGAAACTTGATTCTTATATGTGTGTTTCTCAGCTCTGTGCTAGACTCGATTGAGTTGATGCTTTACACATATGATGCAGAGTTTCAATGACATTATCTTTAGATCAGATTTTTGCTAGACTCGATTAGAATGAAACCAGGCGAAGACTAAATGAAGACTAGAATTGTAATAATACTTTTCTGATGCGAATGTTATGTCATAAGTGCGAGCTCATTTCGCGCAGATGTCGTGCATTCTGCTCAATGTTCTGCAGATTTCTTCAATGAATCTATCGTATGCTAGAATGTTAATGTCATTTACGAAGTCGAGCACTTCAATCTTAATTTTCAATGCTTTGCACTTCTCAATCAGACTTGCGTTGAAGAATAGAAAGAGAATCAATGAAATAAAAAATTTCTGCAATATGTCTGCGTTTATCTTACGCATGTTACTCGTTTGCTCATTGAATCTCAGTGATGTTTCTCAATTCTTAAGAAAGCTACATGTTCATTCAACTATGTAATTTGAAGTTCTTTTCATTTTCAAAGTATGCAGAAGTCTGATGTGCAAGACTCAATTGAATGCTTCGATGATGTTTAGACTTAGCATGAACATTACGTATTTGATTTCGCAGTCTCATACTATGTGAATCTGATCTACTAGTAGATTTAATGTTGAGATCATGAATCGCTTACGTCTTGCTCTCATTTGAGCATCAAATAGCATGTGATAAGTCTCAGTTATATTGCTCAGTCTTTTAGTCATGATTGACTTCAGAGCTTTGCTCATGATATCAAGCAAAGCAATGAGTTGATATGTTTTCAAATCAGTATAATCGCTCTTCTTCAATTTGTGTAGTACTATCATTTGAGCTTTTTTGAACTGCTTTGAATGATATCTGTGTGTTACACATGCGTTGAATAAACTCATCAGTATCAAGATCAGTTTTGCGAAATCTGTCTGCAGCGCTCTGTTCAAAATGTTTGAGACATCTGATGCTTTGTCTGCTTTTACTCTTTTGATTGTCTGTCTCACTTCATCTTCTGAGATGTGTAAGTCAGATGACACTGTCAAGAATATAAATGAGTCTGCAATGTTGTTGACGTTTGTTTGAGAAGATGAGAAGAAGAATTTTTCTCGCAATATCTCGATTTTTTCCTTGAATATTGTTGTCATTTGATCAGTGTCACTTCGCTTCAATGACGAAAACTGAGAAAGTTTTTTAAATAGCTGACTTTCGATTCTGATTCATTTTGCGAAGCGTCATATCGACTTGAGTGCGTCGCTCAGCTCATGCATTTGTGATCTGAAATGTGCGCGTTTCGCTTGTTGAATAATCTTGTTTTTATGATCATTATGTTTCAGATATTCATTTCACGCATCTAGTGTGCTCTGTGTTTTTCATATGATTTGCAGTCATCTTGATTTCGTTACTATCTCTGAGCAGTTCAAATTTCAGAAGTTTTTTGCTCAACTTGATGACTTTGTCAAAAGAGTAGATTTCTCAATGATCTTTTGTATCATCTTGATAACTTTACACACTCTTTCGTTCATCATCATCTTGCTGTTCAAAGAACGATTCGACAAAAGATGCATACATAGATACGCACTCAATGCTTCTGTGTTCATTTTCTTTCATAGTCATTGAGTTGAAGACTGTACTGAAGTTGTTTGTAGACAAAGTTCTGTGACAATCGAAAGATGATTCAATTCTTGATGCAAATCAATGTGCATCTTGCACTTGCATGTCATGAACTGTATTTTCTCGCTGCTAAAGATCAGATCAATAGTTGTAAACTGATTGTGAGTCTTGCAAGTAATAGTGTCTGATTTCAGTAATAATTTCAGCTTAGCATTAGTAACGATGTCAAGTAAACTGTTGATCGCTGCGTGTCAAGTGAAGCATCTTCATCTTCTTCAGTGAGAGTGATGTAGGTTGAAATCTCTCATGATCAGTTGTTTGCAGTCGTCTTTGAGTAGCTCGCTCAAGCGAGAAATGATTGAAGATTTCTCTGTAGATGTAAAGAACAGTGAACATGAATTGTAAACATTTATAAGTTGCAACGTCTGCGTTTCATCATCTGTGTTGCAAGTTAATATTCTGATTGAGCAGATGTTTGACTCAGCTGTTTCTATCATTCATTGATCAAGTCTTAAGCATTTGTTCACATATATGCAAGTTCTTGACTGTGATGACGTGTTTTTCACTAGGTAAAAGAAGTTGTGAGCTGAGTTAAATGATTGCATGTCGTTAATGTTGCAACTCTGCTTCTGTATGACTATGATGTCAAAATCACGTACTTCTCTGTTGATTAGAAATGATTTCTGAATTTTCAATGATTTTCTGATGTTGTACTGCAATATTTGTAGAAAATATTGTTTTATCATAAAGTTATTTGTAGCTGTTGTTGACTTTGCAAAAAAAAGACTCTTTGAATGCTCTCAGTCATTAAGAATCTGTCTCATCTTTTGATTTGTCGTTTTTGACTCTGCTTGAGCGACATCTCATCTGAGTCGCTACTCACGTAAGAGAAACGGTCGACGCGTCTCTTTTTGACTTCTACTATCTGTCATGTCGATTCATGAGCGACTAGACTGCGTGTTTTCAGCACAACTGTCGTTGAGCTTGACGAATTTGCTGAACTGAGAGAATTTGTGAATTTCAAAGAGTTCGTTGAACTTGAAGAGTTCATTGAATTCAAAGAGTTCATTGAATCTGAATCTGCAGAGCTTGAAGACAGCGATGAGCTCAAGAATTGCGAGAATGTGCAATTGTATTTAGATGCTTCTGAGTATCTGAACGATTTGTTTCTATAGATTTCGAACGCTTGTTTCATCTGCTATTGTCATTTGAAACAGATGTGTCTTCAAAATTCGTGATTTTCGTTGCAGTTAGCGCAACGTCTTCTATTCGAAGACGTCATGCACTTCTCAATGTGATGTTTGTTTGCGCACTTGACGCAGCGTTGATTCTTTCTGCAGAATCTGATCATGTGATCAAATTCTTGACATCTGAAGCACTATGTGATGCGACAGTTCTTCTTGAACAGCTCACATGCGCATTCATGATATGCATCTAGCATACTCATGTTCATCAGTTGATTCATCATTGCTTCGATTGCTATCTTCATGATGAGTGATGAATGAGTCTTTTCGCTCTTTGCTACTCAGTGAATCAATTTATAAACAAATTCTTGAGACTAATGAAATCGACGAGAATTGTATGCTACTTCGCGAAGTAATAGCAAGAGACAAGACACAATATGAAGATATCAAATTAAAGAATTGTTGAACTCAAAATGAAATCTTGTATCATGATAATCAGTTATGAGTTTCGTTCAACGAGCTTCTACAAATGAATCTGATTCGTAAGATGCATGATCAATCATCAGTTGATTATTCTGATATTCTTAGAACTGTAAAAGTCATAAAGCGAAACTACTATTGATCATTTATGTGAAAAACGATAGATTGATATATTTGAAACTGCTATATCTGTCAACGTTCAAAGACATCTAGAAATAAATCAAATGATTTGCTTTAATCTCTATCAATATCTGAACAGTGATGACAAGACATAGCAATGAACTTCATTATTAATCTATTTGATTCAAGCAAGTACAACACTATTCTGATGATCATCTGCAGATTGTCAAAAGAAAGACATTATATTTCTTGCATCATTGATGATGAAAATATTACTGTCAAAAAGACAGCTGAAATGCTGACTCAATGAGTATATTGAACTCATGATTTATCAAGCTTCATAGTATTTGATCAAAATTCGCAATTCATCTCTATACTATGAAAGTTTCTTTGCAAACAACTGAGCATTTTTCTTCAATTGTTCATCATTTATCATTCTCAGATCAATGATCAAAGCGAATGAGTTAATCAGAACGTCAAGCGATATCTTTGATTCTTTTGTTCATATATGCAGAATGACTGATTCAAGTGATTGCTCATGATTAAGTTTGTCAACAATAATGTCTTGTTTTCAGTCATCTTCTTGATCTTCTTCTTCATGAATAAGAGCTTTCATTCTCATATGAGCTTCAATTCTGACATCATCGAGTATGAAAGCATTCGCGAGCGTCTGCAGATCATCAAAGTCGAAGATATATTCAATCACATGAACAAGACATTGATCTTCGCTCACGAAGCTCTGATCAAAACATGAGAACAAATGATGAAACAAGCTAACAAGCATAGAAAAGAAATTAATTACAAGATCGAATCAAAGATGTTTCTGAACAAAAGAAACATCGTTACAGCGAGACTCTTCAAAAAGCTAGATGACAAGATGCTCAATTCATTCAAGATCACAGATTCTGTTAACTTTTTCTATAAATTGAAACTATCAGACACTATGCGTATACACAATGTATTTCATTCAAAGTTTCTTCGTTTCATCATCAATGATTCTCTGTCTGATCAAAAGAATAAATCTTCGAGATTAATAGTGATAAACGATGAAGATGAATGAGAAATCAATAATATATTGAACTTTCAACGATATCAAAGATGACTTCAATATCGAGTCAAATGAAAGAACTATGACAACAATCTCAACTGATATAACGCTGATGATGACGAATTTATGAACGCTCAGAAGATGATTAACAACTTTCATATTAAATATTCAAGAAAAGCGCACTAAGAAATAACATTTATGCAAACATGAATAGTCAAGAAAAGAAAGTAATGTTACGATTCTAGCCTTCATTTATTCTTTCTAACCTTTGTCTTGAGTTCATTCTAATCGAGTCTAGTGAGCATTCAAGCTAGAGATGATGTCATTGAGACTTTGCATCATATGTGTAAAACATCAACTCAATCGAGTCTAGCACAGAACTGAGAAATACACATATAAGAATTGAGTTCTTTTCTGTAAATACTTTTCTTTCTTAGCATTTATTTATTAGTTAAATGACATTCATATGACTCACTCTATGTTGATTTCTAACAATTCATATACTGCTGAAATGAGATTGAATCATTGATAAGTTTGAAGAATAGCATCTTTGATTTGTACGCTTCTAAAGCGATAATAAAGATAGTATAGTTCTCACTATCAGAATGCATTCGTAGTTTATTAAATGTTGAAATGATATTTAATTGAATCAGATGCTTGCAATCAACTAATTTGTTAATTATCTCATCTATCAAAGATAAAGAATAGCGATTTCTTTTGATAATAGCATTGAGCTTTCAATAGTTAACACAGAATCATAGATCTTTATTTGCTTTTAAAGTGAACAGAACGAGAGAAGAATACAAAGCTTTGCTAAAAATTATAGATTCTTTGAAAAGATTCTCGTTCAGATATTCTTTTACTTTCTGAAGCTTGTAAAGAAACATTTAATATGCTTGACAGCGAAATAACGTTACGTCACTAGTAAGCTTTATCTTATGATCATACAAATGATGAGACGATAGCTTGTCTGCTTAAGCTTGATCAAAGATGTTTAGAAAATTCTGATATTTTGATGATAGCTTGACTTTAATATCTTCTGAATTCTGAGTTATTTTATCAACTGAAAAGATGTTTATGACATCTAGTTTGCATTGAGTATTGTAGACGATTTTTCTATCGATGTCTTCAATGAACATAGCAAAAATCTCTGTTTGATTCTTCTTTTTTCATTTTACTAGTGCTTGAAAAAAGACGATGTCTATGTTTCAAATCAAGAAAGACTCTTTCTAAATGAATGAAACTGAGTGCTTGAGCAGCTTAGAAGTCTTGCTGTGAGCTGCTGAAGAGATCAAAGTTGATCGCAATCAACTTGAGTGCTTCATATTTGATGAGATTGAAAAAATCGAAATAGAAATATCTAATTGATCAGAAAATACAATTGTATCATGTCTCATGTTCAATAATATTTCATTTTTATTCATTCAAAGTTTGCTCAATATGACTTCATGATGCTCAATATCAGCTATCAGCATTGACATAGTCAATTTCTTATGACTTTCAATCGTGAGATTGAGTAGAATCTTATGAATAATAGTCTTTCTAACTAACTTCTCATCATAGTCTTGTATTAACTTCTCTTTTGCTAGTAATATAAATTGTATTTCAAGTTTCTGACATACTTTATTGATTAGTTTATCATGTATCAGTGTGTAAATGATGAAATCACTATTTATCAAAGAATGAAGGCTGAAAGAATTGCTCTGAGAGATAAAAAAAGCATTGATCAGAAATGACTTTTCAAAATAGTTTTCTTTCGATAAAACTTCAATTTAACTGCACAAAGATATGATCTCTATCTTTTTAATAACTTTGAAAAAGATAGTTAGTTTTTTGAATCAGAATCTGACTCAGAGTTTGATGTAAATCAATCAAACTCATCATTTTCTAATGCATTAATTCTTGAAATTCGATCAGAACACTCTTTAGAGAAATGATTTGACTTATGATAAATGAAACAGCTTTTAGTTTGTAGATCTGTCTCTTTGATGTTAATCAAAGTTGCGTCACATGATTTTGAATGATCAACGAATGTAGTGACTTCGATCTTTTTATAGAGATTCAATGAATCTCATTTCTCAGCAAAGATGACTTGCTTTCTGACTTTGATCAGAGATTTCTTTTCTTTGATGTTATTCATGACTCAATGCTCATTGTTCAAATGAATCAGATAACTACGAATTTCATTGAAAGATTCTGACTGAATCAGCTGACTACTTCAAGCTGCATGAAGACAATAAACTATCTTGTCTTGTAAATCAATGATTAATTGTTTGTCGTAATATTTCAAATAAAAGAACAGACATTGAAACATTGAATAAAATTCATTGAATTTGCTTTTTTCTTGAGTGAGATTAGCATATTTTCTTTGAAAGTTTGTCTCTTTGTCAAAATCATCGTAAAGCTGTGCAAGTTCATTTAACAGATCATTGACTGTGACATAAAGATTTAATGAATCTTGTTGACGTTGAGTTAAAATAGCTTTGACTGCGTCTTCTTCAATTCTGAAGTGAACGTAGATCAGAATAACTTTATTGATATTGAAATGATTGACGTTGATCTTTAGCTTGTCACGAATCTTTTCTTGTTAATCATTTCAGATAGATTCTTTTTCATCAGTAAACAAAGATGAATTTGAAAGCTTTTGAAATTGCTTGAAGAAATTGAACAAAATAGAAGAAGAAGAAGTGACTTCTTTAAATGATTGCAGTTGATGTTGCAATTTAATCACTTGATTTCAAAACATCTGATTTAATTGATCTGAGCATTCTTTGACTTTATTCATTTTCTCAAAATGAGTCTTTCATATTTGTTCACTTGATATCTTGTCAAATAGTTCACAAGCTTTCACGTTTAAATCTTGTTGAGTTCAAAGACTATTCAAATCTTCTAGAAAAACTTCTGAATCTTATTCAACTCAATATTGTAACTGCTTTACATTTTTTATATTTCATGAAGTAGAAGCTTCATGAGATTCATTGAGAATCTGAGAATGAGACAAAGAGTATTGATATTTTCATATGATATTAATTCTAAGATATTTCAATATGCAAGATGATAGCTCAAAATAAATGATTAAATTTGAAGTGACAAAAGAATAAAGACTTTGATAATTCTTGAAGAGATTTTTCACAAATGATCAAGTCATAGCAAAGATTTGATGATTGAGCGAAAAGCAATGCTTGACAGTATGTGATGAGATCATTGTTCTAGTGTTTTAGTCTTTAAGAAAGAATGTTGCTGATTTAAGAGAGTTTTTTTGATGATTTTCAAGCAATCAAGATCTTAATTTCTTGATTCTATTAATTGATTTGAATGAGCATATACTGAATAAGCTGTAGATTCTTTAGCAATGCAAGATCTTAATTTCTTGATTCTATTAATCTTTTGATGTTGTTCTGTCTTTTGATGTCGTTGATCATCAAATACACAAATTTCTTTATACTCATCTTGTTATCAGTTAAGTGAATTTGAATGAATAATGAAATCAGTATCATGTGATTAACAAATTCTTAAAGTAAGATTAAGATCGTGTTTAGAAACTAATCAAAGTGCATGCATGACTAGAATGTTTGATTTATAAAGATAGTTATAACTAAGACTTTAAGAATACAAAAGAAAGAAGATACAAAAAACAAGAAGAACACGCTCTATATAGTAGTTACTCAGATTAACGTTAGTTTCAAAGAAGACGTGTTGAAACATAAGAAAAATGTTGATTTAAAAAATGTTTATGACACAAAGAAATGTGTTTGTCATAGAAATCTATTGATCACTCGTAACACAAAGAAGTGTGTTTGTCTAAAAGACATTAGAAACTGATTAGAAAATGTTAGAAAAGAAAAAAGATGTTGAGTCATATCTGAGTCAAACCTGAGTCAGATTTAAATCAAATCTCGACTAAATTGTTGACTAGTTTTAATCAATTCTGACACATTTGTAACATTTGATAAAGATTATATTTGTTAAAGACTGAGTTAAACTAAAAATACTATCAATATAAAAGACTGATATTATTATTACTTTAATAGAATTTAAATACAAGACAATACATCAAATAATGTATAAAATGAAAGATAAAGAATGAAAGAAAAGAATAAAAGCTCAACTTTTATATACATGAATTGAGTAAAATTAAGACTAAACAATAGTTTTATTAATTTAAAATTGCAAAAGTTCATGCACATAACTGAAATGATTGTAATTATAATTGTAATTCATACATTCTTATGACATCAATTTAGACTCAACTCATGAGAAACTTTATGCTATTTATATTGAGTGAACAAAATTCTCTGAGAGAGAAAATCACTCATCATTTATATAACTGCTTTGCGCAGTTGAAACAATAAAATTGACACTGTGTTATCAAGTAATGAATCTATAGCTTTTATTCAGCGCATGATGCTTGAGTAAACTCTTAATAAGTGTCTGTGTTGTTCAATTATGACGCATCGTCTTTGCTTTGCTCTTCATTGTCATTGATAATATTCTATACAACAATGTTTTGATTTGATTCTTAATTCAAGAATGAAAGACGTTTTCTTTGCACTTGTGATGCTCATGATTGTAACGTACGTAGAGCTGTGTTCTCTTACTCAATAATTGTCATTCATTGAGCAGAGAAATATGTAATGAAAGAGAGATGCACACGATGAGAAGATAGAGTATGATTATACTGAGTAACTCTTTTCTTCTCTTAATTTGACTTGTGTCATGTAAACGTTGAATGAATTGTTAGTATAGACATGCAATTGCAATCGTTTGATGTTTGACTTTAATTAATGAAAGAAAATGTGTTCTGATCATTCTCTTGAACTCTCAATTTTTCACGTAGATAGATGAATGACTTGATGTCAAGTAAAAAAAATGAGCTCAAGTTTTCTCAGTATATCAGTGTAATCAACAAGTCATTACTTCTTTGAGCATTGTAATCATGACTTTCAATACTTGAAATGACTATTCTATCTGATATCTTTTCATCAATTACTCAACAATATTGTTGATGTGATGAAGATGTTTTGATATTGACGCAGTCAACGAGTCACAAATTCTTTGATCACTTATAATCACAACTTTCAGACTCTTTATTTGAATTGTCTAATCACTAGTAGTATCTTTTCATCTTTTATGACATTAACATGTCATTAATCTTCTTCATAGATTGATTGTGATTGTTAGAAGAAGAATTGTTGCATGAGTGAAAACTTTGCATAACAACTTTTCTGATCATGCAACATTCTAACATCATTCAAACTGCATCAAATTGAGATCTCTTGACTCTTTTAACTTCTATTTAAACACAGAATAGAATCAAAAGATTCATAGTTGACATCATATACAGATGAATCTCATTGTCTATCATAACTGAAATAATTGTAATTGTAATTCATACACTTTTGTAACATCAATTTAGACTCAACTCATGAGAAACTCTATGCTATTTATATCGAGTGAACAAAACTCTTTGAGAAAGAAAATCACTTGTCGTTTATACAACTGCTTCACGCAGTTGAAACAATGAGATTGACACTGTGTTATCAAGTAATGAATCTATAGCTTCTATTCAGCATGTGATGCTTAAGTAAACTCTTAATGAAAGTGTCTGTGTTGTTTAATTATGACACATCGTCTTTGCTCTGCTCTTCATTGATGATATTCTATACAATGATGTTTCGATTCAATTCTTGATTCAAAGACGAAAGATGTTTTCTTTGCACTCATGATGCTTGTGATTGTAACATATGTAAAGCTGTGTTCTTTTACTTAATGATTGTCATTCATTGAGCAGAGAAATATGTGATGAAAGAGAGATGCACACGATAAAAAGATAGAGTGTGATTGTACTGAGTAACTCTTTTCTTTTCTTGATTTGACTTGTGTCACGTAAACGTTGAATGAATTGTTAGTATAAACATGCAATCGCAATCGTTCGATGTTTGACTCTGATCAATGAAAGAGAATGCATTCTGATTGTTTTCTTGAACTCTCAATTTTTCATGTGAATAAATGAATGACTTGACATCAAGTAAAGAAGATGAGTTCAAGTCTTTTCAGTATATCAGCGTGATCAACGAGTCACTACTTCTTCAAGCATTGTAATCACGTCTTTCAATACTTGAAACAACTATTCTATCTGATATCTTTTCATCAATTACTTGATGACATTGTTGATGTAATGAAGACATTTCAATATCAACGCAGTCAATGAGTTGCAAATTCTTCAATCACTTGTAATCACAATTTGCAGACTCTTCATCTGAATTGTCTTTTTCACTAGTAGTATCTTTTCATCTCTTACTGACATTGACATGTCATTAATCTTCTTCGTAGATTGATTGTGACTGTTAGAAGAGATGTTGTCACATGAGTGAAAACTCTGCACAACGACTTTTCTGATCACGTAACGTTCTAACATCATTTGAACTGCGTTGAATTGAGATCTCTTGACTCTTTTGACTTTTATTCAAACACAGAATAAAATCAAAAGATTCATAATTGACATCATGTACAAATGAATCTCATTGTCAATCATAACTGAAATGATTAAAACAAAATTGTTGAGACTAAATTAAAATGACAATGACTAGATTAATGACTTGATTCAATGAATTAAAATTATTTAAAATATCAACAATTTATGTTTTAAATTGAATTGATGATTTGACATCATGACAGTAACTTCTTTCTTCAAGACTGAGCTTCTGCAAGATAATAAGAAAAAACAAGATGAAATGAGAAAGAATTAAAGATGAAGATTGAAATGAGATGAGAATGAATGTAAATGCATTTTAATGTAATGAAGCACAGATAAAACTAGAATAAATCTGAGTCACATTTGAGTCAAATCTGAGCAAGATGTCTGAAGAGCAAAACAAGATGAGATGCATTTTAATGTGATGATGCACAGAAAATTGAAATACATCTGAGTCACATCTGAATCAGATTTAAACAAAATGTCTGAGTCAGATTTAAACAAGATTTAAGTCAGATTTGAGTAAAAGAAAAATGAAATGCAATTTAATATTGTTACAATTCTAGTCTTCATCTAATTTCATTCTAATTGAGTCTAGCGAAAATCTGATCTAAAGATGATGTCATTGAAACTCTGCATCATATGTGTAAGACATCAACTCAATCGAGTTTAGCACAAAGTTGAGAAACATACATATAAGAATTGAGTTCTTTTCTGTAAATACTTTTCTTTCTTAGCATTTATTTATTAGTTAAATGACACTTTTATGACTCGCTTTAAATCGATTTCTAACAGTAGATAAATGCTAATCAACTACTTTGCTATTGACATGTAAATGATACAAAATAACCTACTTTTATTCAGAAAATTCGCAAGAAATTCTTTGAATTACTTTCATCAAAATACACATTCAAATTTACTTAAATTTATCAAATCAATCACTTAATCTTATCATGATTAAATCTATTTATCTATCTTTATCTTTCTTACAATGACATGCAACTCTGAATTAGTTGAGTCATAAATAGCTCATCTGCTTAGAAGCATTGTTAGTAAATGAGTTTTTCTTATTTCTTTTGATGCTTCAGCAAAATCTCAGAATGTTGCTACTTTATGAGACATCAACATGAGTCAACAACTTCGTCAATAAGCTATTAATCAGTCAGACAAGATCATCAAGATGCTGATTGAGCTAAGAAATCAACAAGACATGACTTTGAAACTCAACAAGCAATGAATCAATCTACAAGTCAATCATATTAAGAAACTTAATGAGCTAAAGACAAATTAAACAACAATAGACACTCAAGAAGAGACTATCATCAAACTACAAAAGAAAGTATTGAGTCTCAAAAAGAAACAGCGTTCAGCTGACTAATCTCGATCTCAACAATCTACTGAGTCTCAATCTACTACAAATCATTTATCTCAACAAAATATTGAGTTACATGCTTTTATCAAGAATCATACTTAACGAGAGATGTTTACTAAGTTTATCTCATTCGAAAATGAATGTCATCAATTCTACAAATTTTCAAATTCATTTATATTTACTGATGAAGATGAATTGACTTGAAAAGACTGAAAAAACAAGATGAACAACAAGCTGATTATCAATGTTGATTAATTCAATGATGAGATTATTTATATTATTTACATAATGTCTAGACTAGAAGATGACGCTGTGAAACACATTTTCGCTTGACGTTGTTTTGATTCTTTGAATTCATTCACTTCAATTTATGAGTTATTCAATTATTTGAAAGAAATATATGATGAACTGAATAAAAATTGAAAGTTTCGACGTGAATACAACGCTATGAGATAAGCAGACAAGTCTTTCAATGTCTTCTACTTCAACTTTATGAAGCTATTCAATTATCTCGATTATGATGATTGCACTTTAATGAATAATCTTCAGAATAAAATCAATAATCGTTTGCAGAATGCTTTATCAGTTTGTTCAAAGAACTTTACTTCGCTCACTCGCTTAAGAATCTTTCTTCAAAATGTGAATAATAAACAGCGAGTCAACTATCAGCTACGCAGCGAACGTTACACTGTCATCATCAAAGTCACTGTTGTATCTGACAAATGTGTTACTTTATTGTTAGTAACAACTTCAATAATTGATTATGTTAAGTTAACTATCTCTTTTACTTCTGAGTCAGTGAGATCATCAATTATCTGCTACATTTGCAAGACTTTAAGTCACTTGTCAAAGAATTGCTCTCAGAACAAAATCAACACTTTTGCTTCTTGAGCTTTCACTTTTCATTTACATGAAATCATCATTTCAAAGAATAAAGAGAATGAGAAAATGTTTTCTTTTGAAGATAGTGAGGCAAAAAACTAGAGACTTTCATCAAAGACGTGATGAAAGATGTGTTAATTTCTTCAACAATAAGCATGTTAGATGACTCTTTTGCTTCTGAATCTTTAACTACTGAATATGTACTTTCTAGCAATGAAATTAGTTACTCATTGAAGTCATTGATTGACATTGAAGCTGCTGACTATTCATTCATTGATGAAGTGATTGCGCAGATTGTTTGTGATCAGTTGCAAATTGAGTCTTTGACTTTGATCAAAGCGAAGTCAATTCAAGAATTCAATAATCATTATGCTAAGAAACTCATTATTCATGTCATTTATTTGAATCTGACTGTTCAAGATCATACAATTGACACAGCTTCTATGTTAATCACTTGATTAAATCAACATCAAATGATTTTTGAAAAAACATGAATGAACAAAATCAATCTAGTAATTGATATGCAAATCAATTTTCTTCGATTTTTGAATTTCAATTCTACTAGTCAGAAATTGATTGCTTTATTTTCAAGCAATAAATCAATCACGAAACGAAAGAGTTTGACTTCTACTCACATACTGAAGAGATCTTTCACTTTCATTACATCTTAATTCAGTCAAAACAAGAAGTTTATTGAACAGTTAAAACAGCATGACGTGACTTTGACTAGCATTAATTCTAAGTCGACGTTTAGTCTGAAATCATTCTCTTTCAGTTCAATGAACATAGCAATGATAAAAACAGCAACATATAAAATGTTAGTCAAATGATCAGACATTAAGATTTTTGCTGTTATTATCTTGAAAATCGATTGACTCATAACTACAGTTGAAAACAAGTCTGAAGAAGTGAATCTGCATGAGCTTTTTCACACTGAAGTTCTCGAGCAAGTCAAGATTAAGCTTCTCTCTGAATATCACAACTATCTAAACATCTTTGATCAAGCAATGATTAATCAGCTATAATTGCATCGTTTCTATGATCACAAAATTGAGTTGATCGATGAAGAAATGTCTTTTTGAAGCAGACTATATTAGATGTTCAATCACAAGCTTCAGAAAATAAAGAAGTATCTGATCAATCATTTAAACAAAGAGTTCATTTTCTTCAGCTTTGCATCATACATCTCACTCATCTTGTTCATTGAAAAGAAAGATGATAGTCTGCATTTCTGCGTTGATTACAGAAAGCTCAATGCTTTGATCAAACGAAATCGCTATTCTTTGTCATTAATAGACGAGATTCTCACTCATATACAAGAAAGCAAGTATCTGACTCAATTGAACATCATTGTCACGTTCAACAAACTATACATGTATTCAGATAACGAAGATTTGACTATCTTTATTATCTTCTTCAACTCATACAAATATCATGTAATGCTCTTCAAATTAATCAATAAATCTGCGTTCTATTAACACTATATAAATGACATGTTGTTCAAGTATTTACATCAGTTTTGTCAGATTTATCTAAATGACATTATCATTTACAGCAAGATCTTGAAGAAATACAAGCAACATGTATGATTGATCTTGAATAGACTATGAGAAGCTAATCTACAGATAAACATCAACAAGTGCAAGTTTCATGTTCAGAAAACTATCTTTCTAGAACTTTTGATATCAATTGAAGAATTGAAGATAAACTCGCGAAAGATGCAAGCAGTTGTTGATTGATCTACACTCAATAATCTCACTCAGATGTAGTTCTTCATTGACTTTTGCAATTTCTATCGATGCTTCATCAAGAACTTTTCAAAGATTGTTCATTCAATGATTCAACTCACTCAAAAGAAGATCATATTTGAATAAAATGAAGTCTGTCAGAACATCTTTGATCATATGAAAAGATGTATGATTGAGACTTCTATACTACATCACTTTGATTAAACTCATAAGACTATTCTTGAAATTGACTCATTTAACTACGTCAATGATGAAGTTCTCTCTCAATATGATGATGAAGAAGTACTACATTCAATTGTCTTTTATAGCAAGAACATGTCTTTTGCTGAATGCAACTACAAGATATATGATAAAGAACTTCTGATCATCATTTGAGCATTTGAACACTGATGACTTGAACTGAAGCTAACTGACATTTCTATCAAGATGTTTATCAATCATCAAGCACTCATCTTGTTGATGAAAGATAAAGAGCTGAGCAGACATCAGATGCGCTGAGTTCAGAAGCTCATTGACTTCAACTTCAGAATAATGTATCAATTTGACAAACAGAACATCAAGATCAATGCGTTGACTTGTTGAGTTGACGTTGTGCTCAGAGATTTAAAAGATAAGCGCATTTGTTATCAATGAATCACTATTCTGACTTTGAATCAAATGAAAATTGCTGATTTAAAGAAGAACATCAGTGAATCAATCTATAAACAGATTCTTGAGACTAATGAAATTGACAAGAATTGTATGCTACTTTGCAAAGCAATAGCAAGAAACAAGACACAATATGAAGATATTAAATTGAAGAATTGTTGAACTCAGAATGAAATCTTGTATCATGATAGTCAGCTATGAGTTTCATTCAACGAGCTTCTACAAATGAATCTGATTCGTGAAATGCATGATCAATCATCAGTTGATTATTCTGATATTCTTAGAACTGTAAAAGTCATAAAGCGAAACTACTATTGATCATTCATGCGAAAAATGATAGATCAATATATTCAAAACTGCTATATCTGTCAACGTTCAAAAACATCTAGAGATAAATCAAACAACTTGCTTCAATCTTTATCAATATCTGAACAGCAATGACAAGATATAACAATGAACTTCATTATTGATTTATCTGATTCAAGCGAGTACAACGTTATTCTGATGATCATTTGCAGATTGTTAAAAGAAAGACATTATATTTCTTGCATCACTGACGATGAAGTTATTACTGTTGAAAAGACAGCTGAAATGCTGACTTAATGAGTATATTGAACTTATGATTTATCAAACTTCATAGTATCTGATCGAAATTCGCAATTCATCTTTATACTATGAAAGTTTCTTTGCAAACAACTGAGCATTTTTCTTTGATTGTTTATCATTTATCATTCTCAGATCAACGATCAAAGCAAATGAATCAATCAGAATCTTGAGCAATATCTTCAATTCTTCTGTTCATATATGCAGAATGATTGATTCAAGTGACTATCAATGATTGAGTTTGTTGACAATAATGTCTTGTTCTCAATTATCTTCTTGATTCTCTTCTTCATGAATAAAAGCTTTCATTCTCGTATGAGCTTCAACTCTGACATCATCGAGTATGAAAGCACTTGCAAACGTTTGCAAGTTGATTGAGTCAAGAATATATCTGAATAAATGAACAAGACATTGATCTTTGCTTGTGAAGCTCTGATCAAAACACGAAAAAAAATGATGAATCAAGCTAATAAGCATAGAAAGAAGATCAATTACAAGATTGAATCAAAGATGTTTCTGAATGAATGAAACATCATCACAGCAAGACTTTTCAAAAAATTGAATGACAAAATGCTCAACTCTTTTCAGATCATCAATCTCGTTGACTCATTCTATAAATTGAAACTACTTGAAACTATGCATATACATGATGTATTTCATTCAAAGCTTCTTTGTCTTGTTGTCAATGACTCTTTGTCTGATCAGAAGAATGAACTCTTGAAATCAATAGTAATAAATGATGAAGACGAATGAAAAATCGACGATATATTGAACTTTCGATGATATCAAAGACGACTTCAATATCAAGTTAAATGAAAGAGTTATGACAATGATCTCAACTGATATAACGCTGACGACGATGAATTTATAAACATTCAGAAGATGATTGATGACTTTCATATCAAATATTCAAGAAAAGCGCACTAAGAAATAACATTCATGCAAACATGAATAGTCAAAGAAAGAGAATAATGTTATGATTCTAGCCTTCGTCTGATTTCATTCTAATCAAACCTAGCGAGAATTTGATTTAAAGATGATGTCATTGAAACTCTGCATCATATGTGTAAGACGTTAATTCAATTGAGTTTAACATAGAGTTGAGAAACATATATATAAGAATCAAGTTCTTTTCTGTAGATACTTTTCTTTCTTAGCATTTATTTATTAGTTAAATGACATCTTTATAACTCACTTTAGATTGATTTTTAACAAATATGATGATGCACAATTGAACTAAAATACATCTGAGTCACATTTGAATCAAATTTAAACAAGATGTCTGAGTCAGATTTAAATAAAATCTGAGTCAGATTTGAGCTGAATTGAAATAATAAAGATTGAACTTAAAGTTCTTGACATTGACATTAAGACATCACACATGACAATACATGTGATTCTTTGATGACAGAATTAATGAGATGATATTCATCAAGTACTTGCTTACAATTATTCAGAAGATGAAAAGACTTTCAAGTAATTGTAATTGTAATTGTAATTCATACACTCTTGTGACATTGATTTAAACTCGACTCATGAAGAACTTTATGCTACTTATATTGAGTGAACAAAACTCTCTGAGAAAGAAAATCACTTGTCGTCTATACGACTGCTTCACGCAGTCGAAACAATGAGATTGACACTGTGTTATCAAGTAATGAATCTATAGCTTCTATTCAGCGTGTGATGCTCAAGTAAACTCTTGATGAGAGTGTCTGTGCTGTTTGATTATGACACATCATCTTTGCTCTGCTTTTCATTGATGATATTCTATACAACGATGTTTCGATTCGATTCTCAATTCGAAGACGAAAGACGTTTTCTTTGCACTCGTGATGCTCGTGATTATAACGTATGTAGAGCTGTGTTCTCTTACTCAATGATTGTCATTCATTGAGCAGAGAAATATGTGATGAAAGAGAGATGCACACGATGAGAAGATAGAGTGTGATTGTACTGAGTAATTCTTTTCTTCTCTTGATTTGACTTATGTCACGTAGACGTTGAATGAATTGTTAGTATAGATGTGCGATCGCAATCATTCGATGTTTGACTCTGATCAATGAAAGAGAATGCATTCTGATCATTCTCTTGAGCTCTCGATTTTTCATGTGAATAGATGAATGACTTGATGTCAAGTAAAGAAGATGAGCTCAAGTCTCTTCAGTATATCAGTGTGATCAACGAGTCACTACTTCTTCGAGCACTGTAGTCACGTCTCTCAATACTTGAAACGACTATTCTACCTGATATCTTTTCATCAATTACTTGATGACACTGTCGATGTGATGAAGACGTTTCGATATCAACGCAGTCGACGAGTCGCAAATTCTTCGATCACTTGTAATCACAACTCACAGACTCTTCACCTGAATTGTCTTTTTCACTAGTAGTATCTTCTCATCTCTTACTGACATCGACATGTCATTAATCTTCTTCGTAGATCGATTGTGACTGTTAGAAGAGATGTTGTCGCATGAATGAAAACTCTGCATGATGACTTTTCTGATCACGCAACGTTCTAACATCATTTGAACTGCGTCGAATTGAGATCTTTTGACTCTTTTGACTTCTATTCAAACACAGAATAGAATCAAAAGATTCGTAGTCAACATCACGTACAGATGAATCTCGTTGTCAGTTAGACTTTCAAGTAAAGAAGTGATTTTTTCAATCAATGTAATACTTAAGCAAAGATGAATTATAACATTTATCATGCTTGAAGTTTAGTATGCTGTTTACATATCAGAATCTTTCATCATTCTTAATGATAATGAGTTCTTGAAATTTCTGATGTTGACTTAAAAGAAAGTCACTTGCAATATGATTCAAAAGAATGACATAAAAGATTAAATAAATCTTCATAAATGTTAAAAAATTTAACTTGATGATCAGAAAATTGTTCTTGAAGACATGCTTGATCTTAAAGAAATCAACATTATGATCATTTAACTTAACAGCAAAATGAGCGATGTTGAGATTACAAGCATTCAGTTAAACTTCATCTTCAACGAAGTATTTAAAACAAGAATGATGAAAGAGATTAACATTAAATTTGTAAATAATCTGAGCTATAAGCATCTCATCATATAAATGCTCAGTTAGTTTCTTCATCTTCTTGATGAACTTTTCAACATTAATTAACTTGTCTCAAGCTTGAAATGTAAGATTCTTAAGCAGAGATTCAAAAAACTTGAAATCTAAATGTGAATTCTGACTTAAATTGATCAAGAAGAATGATGTTAAAGTGATTAATGATGATGCATTATTGATAATGAATTCAACTTCAGAAAGTCACTTAGCTCAGTTATTTTGCATGTAGTTGATGAAGACTTGAAGATAATGCTTTATAACAGCATTGATTTTCTCAATTTGATCATCAATCTCAAAGTCAAACATCATTGATAATTTAACATCTATTTTTAACATTTTACACATATGCTTTCAGACATTGAAGATGAATTGTGTGTCTCGATCAGACATGAAGAACTTAAGTAAATCATGATGTTTTCAAACATGAGCATAAAAGCAGTTAATAACTTCTTCAACTTTCATAAAAGTGATGAGAACTAAATGTCTCATTTTGATAAAATGATTAATAAAGATTAGAACATATCTATATGTGATATTCATGAAGATACTGAGCGATAAAGAATTTACATAGTTTATGAAGATATCACGTCAACAATGTTCAAGAATTGAAAGAAGATGCAATCATTCTTGAGTTTGTTGTTTAAAGAGCTTAAAACGTGTGCATACATGACAGTTTCATACAAAGCATTAAACATACTTATAAATGTTTGATCATCAGTAAACTTGATTGATTAATTCATAACTTTTTGCTCTTTCTGAATGATCATTCATTGACAGTTTGTAAAGAGTGACAAAGACAGATTTTAATGCTTTTAGCAATCAATATCTCAAATATTCATTTAATCTTATGTTTCAAATTTATATTAATTTTAGCTGAGATATATTCATAAAAGCGCTAAAATCTCTAGAATTTCTATAAGCGCAGTATGCATCTTTATTATTTAATTCAACAAACGCGATTCTGACTTTTGTAGCATTGATAGTTGCAACGTTGAATAATTAATAATTAATTTAACTATTTAAATAATAGCTATTTATACAGTTTAATATATGCGCTGAGAAAGTCAATAAGAAAGTTAATGAGAAAGTTAATGAGAAAGTCAATGAGAGAGTTAATGAGTAAACTAATAAGATAGAGAGTCATGTAGAATGTTTAATAAAGTCATATTTGATGCTTAATAAAGAACAAATTTAATTCTTGAATGATGAGTAAAGTGATGAGTAAAGTGATGAGTAAAATAATGAGTAGAATGATTAGTAAAATGATCAGTAAAATGATCAATAAAGTGATCAGTAAAATAATCAGTAAAATAATCAGTAAATAACTCAGTAAAATGATCAGTAGAATGATCAGTAAAATGATCAGTAAATAGCTCAATGTGAGTAGCTTAAGAAATGCGCAGTCACACTAAAGAATATGCATGTAGATAATACGATCAAATTTGATAGTAACTTAGTATTATTTATTTGTATAGAAAATTAACACTAAACTACAAAATACAGAAGTGAATTTTTCTTTATATACTCAGAAGACTAAGCTCAAGCATCATCAATGAGACAAGCGAAATTACATGCAACTCATGCGAAGTTTCTCGAAGATTGTATGTGACTTGAACTTTTATCATTGATGAAATGTTAAGATTTGTATGTGACTTGAACTCTTGTAGACTCAGAGTCTCTGAGAATCGACGATAGAGATTTTCATAAACTTGATGTCTCTGAGAATTGACAGTAGAATTTCTCGTAGACTCAGTGTCTCGATTCTCATAGACTCAGATTCTTGTTTGAGAACTTAATGATAGTGTTGAAGAATAATTCTTATGTCTATTCTTTATTCTTTGAAGAACTCTGACTTTCATAGATTTGAGTTCTGACACTCGATCAAAAACTCAGTAAATAACTCAGTGAAAAGTTTAGTAGAAAGCATTGTTTAAAGCACAGTTTGACATGTTTTATGCACTCAATCAACGCATTTTATAAAGCGTTTGATAGAGTGTTTAATAAAGTGAGTAAATGAGTGAGTAAATGAGTAAGTAAATGAGCGAGTAAATAAGTGAGTAGATGAACGAGTAGAATGAGTGAGTAAATGAGCAAGTAGATAAGCGAGCATGTAGATGAGCATGTAAATGAGTGAGTAAATGAGCGAGTAAATGAGCAAGTAAATGAGCAAGTAAAGTGAGCGAGTAGATGAGCAAGTAAATGAGTGAGCATGTAGATGAGTGAGTAAATGAGCATGTAAATGAGCGAGTAAATGAGCGAGCATGTAGATGAGCGAGTAGATGAGTGAGTAAATGAGTAAGTAAATGAGCGAGTAAAGTGAGCGAGTAAATGAGTGAGTAGATGAACGAGTAAAGTGATGAGCATGTAGATAAATATTTTAGCTGAATTAACTGAATTAACTGAGTTAATTGAATTTAGTTCAATGCATATGAATAAATGCAAATTATATTAACAAAAGCAAGATTCAGTGCAATGATATATGAATAAATGCAGATTTTATTGACAAAAGCAAAACTCAATTCAGTGAAATCAACTAAAATCTTGATTTTATTTAGCTTTAAGCAACAAATGTCACTTTAGCTAAACTTTAAAATTTAGTTCACTTTACAAACTGTTGATGTCAACAACACTATTATGAGCGAGCTGAATGATATGAAGACGTAGTTTATCTGAGTTGAGCATATACTTTCTTTCTTAAAAGTACAAATGATTCTCATGTTCTTCATACTTAACTAAAGAGATCTTGTTGTGATGTCATGCTTCATTGCAAAGTGCTTTGATTATCTGAGCTGCGAATTTGTCATTAATTTCGACTTGCTTTCATAATGTCTGAGTGAGAATGTTAACAAAATCTTCATCAAGATTCAGAATGTTTTGATTTAGCTGAAACTTAATGTTTTCAACATCAAATTCTTCAATTTTTAGATTCATGAAAGTTAAAATTTGCAAAAGTGCTGAAATAACTGAAAATAAATGTAACTGAACTGAATCTAAAGTGATGATTTGTAACTGAAGTTTCATGACTTTAATGTTGAAAACATCAAGAACAAGATTTTCAACAATATTAAGATTTAAAACATGAGTTTTCAGAATTGTTTAATGTTAATATTGATGTTAAAAATTGAATATATTTTTCTTTTTAAAAAAAATTTCTGAGTGACATGTCAAAACATTTAACTTATCATTAATCTTGTTAAAATAATAAGCAATGTGATAGTTGAATTTAAACAGAAACTCACTTCAACGAGCTTGATGATAATTTAACTGCTTAGTTGACATGAAATACTTAAGATTTTTGTGATTTGTGATCATCTTAACAAAATAAATAAAGTCTTCAAGCTCTGATCATCATTTCTTGAAAATGCAAACAATGATCATGAGTTTCTTATTATAAATCTCATAGTTACACTTGACTGAGTTATGCTTCTTTAAAAAGTAAGCAACTGAATGAAAAATCTCATTCTCATTGTATTGAAAAAGAATATCTTTGAACATATAGTTTGAAGCATCAATTTCTATCATAATCTTGTGATCTGAATTATAATGATGAAGAATAATCTTGAAAGTGAAGACTTTCTTGAGAATGTAGAATGCAATTTAACATTTCTGATGAAATGAGTGAGTGAAGTAGTTATTCTACTATAGTCATAGATGAATCTTTTATAAAAGTTCATGAAATCTAGAAAACTTTAAATGTCTTTAACGTTGATCAAGATAAATCAATTGACAATGATGTTTATCTTAAAAGAGTTCATCTTAATCTCTTTAATGATGATTATCAATTCTAAATATGAAACTTAAGTAACATGAAACTTGCATTTAATTATATTCATCTGAAAATCTGCTTCTTGCAACTTTTGTAAAATGAGCTTGACATGAATCTTGTGCTCAAGTTCATTATTAAAATAAATCAAGATGTCATTCAAATAAACTGTATAAAACTTATTTAAATGTTCATGAAGAGTATTATTGATATACTTCTGAAATGAGACAGACTCATTGTTATGAATGTGTCAAAGATCAAACTTTAATCAATTCATAGTGAATGCTAGCGAGTTCACTGCATATTGATTAGAACTAGTCAATGATCTAATTGAGAGCTGACTCAGATCTGACTCAGATTTGACTCAGATATGACTCAGCATCTTTTTTCTTTTCTAACATCTTTTAAATCAACTTCTATTGTTTTCTAAATAAACACACTTCTTTGTGTTATGAGTAGTTAACAGATGTTTATGATAAACACATTTCTTTATGTTGCAAACATCTTTCAAATAAACATCTTTCTTGTGTTTCAACACGTTCTTTTTGAGTCAGCGATGAAACTCATCTGTACATGATGCTGACTACAAATCTACTGTTTAACTACAGTAAAGTTTAAAGATTATCAAAAGTTTGAATGACATCGAGACGCTGCATGATGATGAAGCGCTGTGCGTTGATCGCGTGCAGAGTTTTCGTGATCACGCAGACTTCAATAATCTCAATGCACATGCTACAAGCAATCTGCACGCAGATGAGAAAGTCAAATAGAACGCAGAACTACGAGGAAAATCGCTTATGAAAATCATTCAATTCAGTATCTTGTCATTGTGATGATGAGAATTGAGACAGAACATTCTTGCGTTTGATCTGTTGAGAGTGATTAGCAGAAAGAACTTGAATCACGAACATTCTTTAAATCTACATGCTAACTACGTATAAATCTTGTTAAGACTGCGTGTCTGTTACTACGACATGAGCAACTCACAAGACTCATTAAGTTTAACACGAGCAAACTCAAGAGTCTCATTAATATCGTTTAACAGACGTTCAGACACAGACATTCTATACATGAGCAGTACGCTGACAAGAAGACTTTGTTAAAAGAAGAGAAACATAAGCAAGTTAATAAAGAATGATCAAACTACGCTGTCTGATTAAAAGTGTAGCATATGAACATTTCTGCAAGACATGATTGATCTGCATGAGAAAAATCTCTACAAATAACATAAAATAGATGAGTTGCACATTTTACAAGCAAAGTGAGCATCTGCAAGATGTGATATACAATGATGATGACTATTAATCTTGAGAATCTCATCTCTTTACTGAGTTCTGACTCTTGAATGTCTTGATGATAGAATCAATCTCTAGTCGAAGACATCATCTGTATAGCTTGAGAAAACAGTAGCGCATGTCAATGTGATTAAAGAAGAAATCGACTGCAATACATCTGCAACTCATGCTTAAGAAGTAAACTGTCAAAATCTGAACAATGAAAGATTTTATTCATCTTGAACTGTGAATCTGTCACAAGAAAACTCTCTGAGTAATCTCTTGAATCTAAGAAGAAAATCAGCATAAAAGTTGTGCTCTATATATGTTGCATGCAATGTATACAACATATTTTCAATAGAATTCATTTATACATGATGTTGATTATGAATCTTTTGATTCTATTCTGTGTTTGAATAGAAGTCAAAAGAGTCAAAAGATCTCAATTCAATGCAGTTTAAATGATGTTAGAATGTTGCGTGATCAGAAAAGTCATCATGCAGAGTTTTCACTTATGCGACAACACTTTTTCTAACAGTCACAATCAATCTATGAAGAAGATTAATGACATGTCAATGTCAGTAAAAGATGAGAAGATACTATTAGTGAAAAAGACAACTCAGATGAAGAGTCTGCAAATTGTGACTACAAGTGATTGAAGAATTTGCAACTTGTTGACTGCATCGATATCAAAACGTCTTCATCACATTGACAGTGTTATCAAGTAATTGATGAAAAGATATCAGATAAAATAGTTGTCTCAAGTATTGAAAGACGTGACTACAGTGCTCAAAGAAGTAGTGACTCGTCGATCACGCTGATATACTGAGAGAACTTGAACTCATCTTCTTTACTTGACATCAAGTCATTCATTTATTCACATGAAAAATTGAGAGTTCAAGAGAACGATCAGAACACATTCTCTTTCATTGATCAGAGTTAAACATCAAATGATTGTGATTGCACATTTATACTAACAATTCATTCAACATCTACGTGACACAAGTCAAATCAAGAGAAGAAAAGAGTTACTCAGTACAATCACACTCTATCTTCTCATTGTGTGCATCTCTCTTTCATCACATATTTCTCTGCTCAATGAATGACAATCATTGAGTAAAAGAACACAACTTTATGTACATTATAATCATGAGCATCACGAGTGCAAAGAAAACGTCTTTCATCTTTGAATCAAGAATCAAATCGAAACATCGTTGTATAGAATATCATCAATGAAGAGCAAAGCAAAGACGATGTGTCATAATCAAACAGCACAGACACTTTCATTAAAAGTTTACTTGAGTGTCACACGCTGAATAGAAGCTATAGATTCATTACTTGATAACACAGTGTCAATCTCATTGTTTCAACTGCGTGAAGCAGTCGTATAAATGACGAGTGATTTTCTTTCTCAAAGAGTTTTGTTCACTCAATATAAATAGCATAGAGTTTCTCATGAGTTGAGTTTAAATCAATGTCACAAGAGTGTATGAATTACAATTACAATTACATGTTCTCTTTGAGACTAGCGTTGAATCTGAGTAACTACTATATAGAGTGTGTTTTTCTTGTTTTTTGTATCTTCTTTCTTCTGTATTCTTAAAGTCTTAATTATAACTATCTTTATAAATCAAACATTTTAGTCACGCACGCACTTTAATTAGTTTTTAAACATGATTTCAACATTACTTTAAGAATTTGTTAATCACATGATACTGATTTCATTATTCATTCAAGTTCACTCAACTGACAATGAAATGAATATAAAGAAATTTGTGTATCTGATGATCAATGACATTGAAAGACAGAACAACATCAAGAAATCAATAGAATCAATGAAAATATACAATCATTGAATTGCTAGAGAATCTAAAGCTCATTCAGTACACGCTTGTTCAAATCAATCAATAAAATCAAGAGATTAAGATCTTGATTGCTAAAAAATCATTCGATTAAAAGAATCAAGAAAACATATGATCTTGATTGCTTGAGAATCACAAAACTTTTCTTCTCAAATCAGCAACACTCTTCTTTGAAGATTACACACTAGAACAATGATCTTACTATCTACTGTTAAGCATCATCATTTGCTCAATCGTTAAAATCTTCATCATGATTCAATCATCTGTGAATACTCAATTCAATTTCTTCAAGAGTAATCAAAGTTTCGATTCAGTCATTTACCTCAAGTTATCTTCTCATCTATTGAAATTTCTTAAAACTGACTTCGTATGAAAACATCATCAATTCTTGTCTCATTCTCAAACACTCAATGAATCTCTGAAAGTCTTTACTCTCTGAAATATCAAAAATGTAAAGCAGCTACAACACTGAGTCAAACAAGACTCAGAAGTTTTTCTAAAAGATTTAAATAATCTTTGAACTCAACGAGATTTAGATGTAGAAGTTTGTGAGCTATTTGATAAAATACTCAGCGAACAGATATGAAAGACTTGTTTCGAAGAAATTGATTGAGCAAAAGAATGATTGAATCTAAATTTTAAAAAGCTTCAAGATCAGATGATAAAACTACAACATCGACTGCAATTGACTAAAGAAGATACTTCTACTTCTTTCATCATGTTCAATTCATTCAAATGATCTCAAAAGCTTTCAAATTCATCTTTATTTACTGATGAAACAGAATCTTTTTGAAATGATTGACAAGAAAAGATTCGTGACAAGCTAGAAATCAACATCAATCATTTCAATACTGATAAAGTCATACTGATTTATATTCACTTCAGAATTGATGAAAACGCAGTCAAAGCTACTTTAACTCAATGTTAACACAATTCATTGAATCTTTATAAAACAATCAATAATTTGTTAGATGAACTTGCTCAGCTATACGATGATCTTGACAAAGAGACAAACTTTTGAAGAGAATATGCTAATCTCATTTAAGAAAAGAGCAAATTTAGTGATTTCTATTCAATGTTTCAACGTCTGTTCTTTTATTTAAAATATCACGAAAAACAGTTGATAGTCAATCTACAAGACAAGATAATTTATCATCTTCATGCAGCTTGAAGTAGTCAATTGATTCAGTCAAAATCTCTGAACGAAATTTATAATTATCTGATTCATTTGAATAATGAGCAATGAGTCATGAATGACATCAAGAAAAAGAAATTTCTGAACAAAGTCAGAAAGCAGATCATCTTTGCTGTGTTGCGAGCGTGTCTCGTTACTCTGAGTTAGTCTAACATAAATCGTGTCAGACTATCATAAACTAGTACAGAGCTGATGTTGATACGCTAGTGATTTAGCGCGTCTTCGTGAGTATAAGACTCTTGACGTGTTTCATCTTCTTTCTTCTTTAGCTTTGAACTTCTAGTTAGAATACACTCATATGATTCGCTTTATGCAGACTCATAACATTAGTTCAAAGCTCATTAATCTTGCTATCAACGTGTAAACAATATAAAAACAAGCTACATAACTCAAATCAGAAGTTAAACTCAGAAATTTTGACAGCAGAATCAGAACTCAAGCTCAGAAAGTTCAATAGAAACCAGAAATTTCTAAAGAAGAATCTTGATTTGAAATCAGAAATTTCGATAGAATCAGAATCAAAGAACATGAACATGTTGTTCTTGACTAACTCTTTATTGAGCTCGTCATCAGAAATCAGAAATTTCAGCAGTACTTGAACTCAGAAAGTTCGATAAAGTATTAGTCGTTGCTTGAACTCAGAAAGTTCAATAGAGTAACATCAGAATCTCGATCAGCAATTTTCTACTTATATCATGACTAGAAGCACAGAATCAGAATCAGTGAGCATTGCTCACTATGACTTTCAAAATGTTAGAAAAGAATCACTTCTATCACAGAATCAAACGACATCAGAAGAAAAAGACATGAATGCGTCATCAGATACAGAAGAAAAAAACATGAACATGTTGCTTTTTGATCACGAAATGATCAAGATCAGCATCAGCACTGAATTGAATGCTTGAATAAGCACTCATGAAGCAGACAACATCGTTGTCTTTATCAAGTACATATGTTAACAGCATGACATTGAAATCAAGACTCACAATGACATGATTCAGATGTTAGAAGATGTCAACGAGATAAACATCACATTGAAAGCTACACAGACGTGTCTGCAGAAAGAGAATAGAAACAAGAACGTGATTATACATCATTTAAAAGCTGCATCAAGTCGACAAAGTACTTTGATTTCTGAAAATCAATCTTCAAAGTTAATCAAGTTACTCGATTCATTTCTGTTTGAAGATTCGTCGCAGAATGTAAACAATTGACTATCGCGAATGTGAAATAAGCTAAAGACAAACAAGAATTACTTTTCTATCGAAGAGTTGAAGATTGTTTACATCAAAAGTTGAGTCAGTGAAGCTGCAATCAAGCACATAGCATCATGAATGAGAGACACGTCTCTGAACTTCTTTCTAAAAGTCAAAGAAGTACTATCAATCATTAATAAAATGTACGATGATCTCAATCATCATCACATGACTCAACAACAGTACTTGAAGCTGTATCAGAACAAGATCTTCTTTCATGAATTTTAAATGAAATTTCAGAGATTTAGTGCAGAACTAGAATACAATAACAAGACTTTACTAGATGATCTTCAGCATAAGATCAGCTCAGATCTTCAACGAGTAATGCTCAATGAATGAATCACGAATTTGAATGAGTTTGTCAACATCTGCATGCAAGTTGATGTTAAATTGACTGAATTAAACGCTTGATCAATCGTCAAAGCATCAGCAATCTCAGCTGCTCGCTCTGTCGCTAGCACTTCGTCTGCTCGATTCACGTCATCAGTCTCTGCGTGAAAGAAACTCAGAAGATCAAATCTCGATTCTATTCAGAAAGAGTTGTTTAAGAAAGAACTCTGCTTCAAATGCAAGAAGTCAAAACATAGAACATATGACTGCTTCAAAACGACTTAAGTGCATGAGATTGCTACGAATTTGAAAAACGATCTGTTCTCATCAAAGTAGTGACTGAGAACAACATACTCATATTCTGTTTCATCAGCATGTCTGATGATTCATTTGATTTCAAGTCGTTCACTGTTGACATCATCTTGAATAGTCTAGAAAAGATATTCAGATCTCTTGCTCTGATAAATACTGAAGTCATTAACATGACTTTTATCAACGAATCTTTGATGTCAGAACTATGTGAATGCTTTGATATTCAGTCAATATCGCTGTCAAAATCAAAGTTGATTCAATCGTATGATGAAATTTCTGATCAAAAGTCAATTACATATGCTTTGTATACATCAATCATGATACAAGAACACAAGAATGAAATGATGTCTTTATTGATAACTCATCTAGAACAGCATAAGATAATCATTGAAAATCTTTGATTGAAAAGAAATCAAATTTTGGTAAATTCTGCAAACGATTGATTAATATCATTATTAAAGATTCAAACATCGAAATCTGTTGTTTTAAAAGCAAGCAGTCAATCAGCATTTCACAGATCTGAGTTAAGCGAGATTTGCAAAATGAAACAAAAGAACTTGAACTTAATTGTTACATCAACTATCATCTTGAAGCGACTCATGAATCAGAAACTAGTGAATCAGTTCATTAAATTTGTTTGATTCATTGAATCATTACTCTTAGTGAAGTCAAACACTCAAGTTATTCTCGATCAATCTTGACTCATTCAGTCATCAGAGAAAGAAGAGCTCGTTAATATTATCATGATTGAAGTCGCTGTGTATTAAACTTTAGTCAAGAATAAGAAGATCAAGATCTTCTTCTTGATCATTAGTGAAATCAACAAAGCGCTTAGCTCAGTCAAAGATTTCGTGAAACTAAATGAAGTGACTTCTGTCATGTCACTGAGTGAACTGAAGAAGAAGCTTTCGATAGTTTATCACGACTTTCTAAATGTTTTTGATAGAGAAAAGACAACGCAGTTGTCTTTGCATCGATCATATGATCACAAGATTAAATTAGAAGATGAGAGTTAATCTTCTAGAAGTTGATTGTACTTCATGTTGAGCTACAAGTTGCAGAAGGTCAAGAAGTATCTAGAAGAGAACTTGAAGAAGAAGTTTATTACACTCAGCAAAGCTTTCTTTGCTTCGTCAATATTATTTGTTGAAAAGAAAGATGATAGTCTTCGCTTTTGCATGAATTATCAAAAACTGAATGCTCTGATCAAAAGAGATCGTTATTCAATACTCTTGATAGACGAAGTACTCTCTTGAATTCAAGACAGTAAGTATCTGACTTGACTTAACATTATCATCACGTTCAATAAATTGCGCATGAGTTCAGAAAGTGAGAATTTAACTACTTTTGTTACTTTCTTCAATGTTTACAAGTATAGAATGATGCTCTTTGAATTGATCAATGAACTTACGTTCTTTCAGCACTATATCAATGATGTATTGTTTGACTGTCTGCACAAGTTTTGTCAGACATACTTGAATGATATTCTCATCTATAGTAAAATCTTGAAAGAACATAAAATTCATGTGAAAGAAGTGCTAAACAAGCTTCGTGAAGTTGATTTGCAGATAAACATTGACAAGTGTGAATTCAAGATTCAGAAAATCTCGTTTCTTAAACTACTGATATTCATCAATGATCTGCGAATGAATTCTTGAAAAGTAGATGTGATTCGAAGCTGAAAATTGTCGCGATCATTGACTCATGTGCAGATCTTCATTGACTTCTGCAATTTCTATCGATGATTCATAAAGAATTTCTCAAAGATCATTCAACTCATGATAAAGCTGATTTGAAAAAATCATTTCTTTGAATAAACAGAGATCTGTCAGATGATTTTTGAAGAACTAAAGCAACAAGTGACGACAGTTCTCATTCTGAAGCATTTCAACTTGATCAGAGAAGTTATTCTGAAAACTGACTTCTTGAACTATGTCAACGACGAAGTATTGTCTCAGTATAATGATGAAGACATTCTACATTCAGTGATCTTCTACAGCAAGAACATGATTTTCGCAGAATGCAACTACGAAATCTATGACAAGAAACTGCTGACCATTATTTGCTGCTTGAAGCATTGACGCTCTGAATTGAAATGTACAAATATTTTGATCAAGATCTTTATTGATCATCTGAATTTGAAGTACTTCATGATGATCAAAGAACTGATCAGACAACAGGCTAAATGAGCTGAGAAATTATCTGAATATAACTTCAAGATCATATATCAGTCAGAAAAACAGAATTTGAAAGTCGACGCGCTGATCAGAATGTCAGACGTTAAGTCAATTGAAGCAAATGATGATTGAAAGTTATATCAGCATCAGATGCTATTGTCAGAAAGCAAGTTTAAATTACAGTCAATAGAAGCTGATCAAGAAGATGATCAGAAAGCTGATCAAGATCTGACTCAGAATCTGACTCAGATTCGAAACTTGAATCGAAAGCTAATTAAAATTCGGTCGAAGAGATGATTTTTATTCAGAATCAGATTATAGTTGAAAATCAAACGAATCAACTGTGCTTTGATATTTGAATAGTCATGAAACAGAACAGAAGAACTTGTCAGAATATTGATCTAGACAATTGCAAAGTACTTGATGAAGTACTCTGAAAAGATGATAAACTATGAGTTTTTCAGTCAATGATCATTTGATTGATAAAAGAAGCACATGATCTTTTGATCAGTGATCACTCTGACATGAATTGAACGTTGAACTTGCTGAGACGATCATATTGCTGGTCGAAGATGAGAACGATGATCAAGCGTTACATTCAAAACTGTTATGTTTGTCGTAGGTCAAAAGCATTGAAAGATTGAATCAATGAATTACTGAAGTCATTGCTCATATTCGAGCAGCGATGACAAAACATATCATTAAACTTCATTATCAATCTATCAGAAAGTGATGAAAACAACGCGATTCTGACAGTCATAAATCGATTGTCTAAGAAACGACATTATATATCGTGTTGATCAGATGACGAAGAAACCTTTGCAGAATAAACAGTCAAGCTACTGTTGATATAAGTCTTCAAAATTCATGAATTATCAAGATCAATAGTGTTCAATCGTGATTTACAATTCATATTGATTGTCTGAAAGTCTTTATGTCTGAGACTTGACATCAAGATGAAACTATTCACAGACTATCATTCACAAACAGATGATTAAACAGAAAGAGCGAATCAGAATGTGAAATGATATCTACGAAGCTATTGCTCATATATGCAAGATGATTGATTCACCTGATTATTTATGACTGAATTTGTCAATAACAATGCTATTTCGTTGTCAATTGAACAGTCAGCGTTCTTTCTGAATAAGAACTTTCACTCTCGTATGAACTTCGATTCAAATTCAACTGAATATGAGATCACTTAAGCTAGAATCGAAGCGAGCAAAGCGAAGAATATATTCAAACACATGAAATGATTACTAGCATTGATCAAGCAAGCATTAGCAAGAGTCAGAGTCACAATGAAGAAACAGATTGACAAGCATTGAAAAGAAATGATTTACAAGATAAATGACATGATGTTTCTGAACTCAAGAAACATCATGATCTCAAGATCATTAAAGAAACTAGACGATAAGATGCTAGAATTCTTCAAGATTCTGATTGAGATCAAACATGCATATCGACTGAAACTGTCATCAATTATGAAGATTCATTCGAAGTTTGCATCAAATTTGCTGCAACTAGATTCAAAAGACGCTCTAGAAGAACAACGAAATAAGTCGTCTGATTCTATAGTGATTGAAGACAAAGATGAATGAAAAGTGAAGAACATATTGAACTTCAGACACTATGAATGAAACAAACAACTACAATATCATGTCAATTGAAAAGAATACAATGTCGATCTACATTGATACAACGTTGATAAAAGTGAATTCGAAGGTTGCTTGAAAGTCATTAATGACTTTCATGCACATTATTTGAACAAGTCAAGATAGAAATTAACTCAAGAAAGATCAACTGAACTGCAGCAATGAGAACATTGCTAGATGAAGAGAGAAAGTAATGTTGCAAGCGTGTCTCGTTACTCTGAGTTAGTCTAACATAAATTGTGTCAAACTATCATAGACTAGTACAAAGCTGATGTTGACACGCTAGTGATTTAGCGCGTCTTCGTGAATATAAAACTCTTGACGTGTTTCATCTTCTTTCTTCTTTAGCTTTGAACTTCTAGTTAAAATACACTCATATGATTCGCTTTATGCAGACTCATAACATGCTGATGAACATTTGAGACTCTTCTATAGAAAGATCAAAGTCATTGTATCAGTGAATCAGTTAAAATCGCGTGACGCGACTTTAACTAACATCAAAGACTTAAATGTACAAGCTGAAATCTGTTTTACCTGTCACAAGTTAAATCATATTTCTAAAGAGTGCTCTGATTGACTTTCTAAAGTTAATGCATTAAATGATGAGAATGAATTCAATTGTTTGAACTCTGACTCAGATTCAAATTCAAAAAACTAGCTATTTCTTTCAGAGTCATTGAAGAGATAAAGATCATATCTTTGTGCAATCAAGTCGAAGTTCTATCAGAAGAAAACTACTTTGAAAAATCATTTCTGATCAATGTTTTTCTCATTGCTCAGAATAATTCTTTTAGTCTTCAATCTTTGATAGACAGTGATTTCGTTGTCTACACGCTGATACATAATAAACTAGTCAATAAAGTATGCAAGAAACTTGAAATACAATCAATATTACTGATAAAAGAGAAGTTAATATGAGATTATGATGAAAAGCTATTCAAGAAAGTCATTACTCATAAGATTTTACTCAATCTGATCATCAAAAGTCATAAGAAATTGACTGTATCAATGCTCATAACTGATATTGATCATCATGAAGCTATATTGAGCAAATTCTGAATGAACAAAAACGAAATATTATTGAATATGCATCATGATACTATCATATTTCCTGATCAGTTAAATATTTCTATTTCGATTTTTTCAATCTCGTCAAATATGAAGCACTTAAGTTGATCGCGATCAACTTTGACCTCTTCAGCAGCTCACAGCAAGATCTTTAAGATGCTTAAACACTCAGTTTCATTCATTCAGAAAGAGTCATTCTTGATTCAAAACATAGACGTTGTTTCTTTTCAAGCACTCATAAAAAAAAGAATCAGACAGAGGTTTTTGCTATGTTCGTTGAAGACATCGATAGAAAAATCGTTTACAATACTCAATGTGAACTAGATGTCATAAACGTCTTCTCAGTCAATGAAACGACTCAGAATCTAGAAGATATTAAAGTCAAGCTATCATCGAAATATCAGAATTTTCTAGATGTCTTTGATCGAGCTCAAGCAGACAAGTTATCGTCTCATTGTTCATATGATCATAAGATAAAGCTTACTAGTGATGCAACATCATATTACTGTTGAGCATATTAAATGTCTCTTTACAAGCTTCAGAAAGTTAAGAAATATTTAAATGAGAATCTTTTCAAGAAATTTATAATCTTTAGCAAAGCTTCGTATTTCTCACTCATTCTGTTCATTTTGAAAGCAAATGAAGATTTATGATTCTGCGTTAACTATTGAAAGCTCAATGCTATTATCAAAAGAAATCACTATTCTCTATCACTCATAAATGAGATGATTGACAAAATAGTTGATTGCAAGCATCTGACTTGATTAAATATCATTTCAACTTTCAACAAACTGCGAATGCATTCTAATAGTGAGAACTACACTATCTTTATCATTGCTTTAGAAATGTACAAATCAAAGATGTTATCTTTTGAACTTATCAATGATTCTGCCTTGTTTCAGCAGTATATGAATGACGTTCTTTGAGACTTTCTAAATGACTTTTGTCAAGTCTATCTAAACGACATTCTGATCTACAGCAAAACTCAACAAAAACATCAACAACATGTCAAGATGATATTAAATCATCTACGAGAAGCTGATCTACAAGTAGATATTTGAAAGTGCGAATTCAATGTAGAAGAAACTGTCTTCTTAGAAGTTATAGTTTCAGAACAAGATCTTCATATGAACTTTATCAAAGTGAAAGTCATAGTCAACTGAGCTATGTTGATTAATCTAAAAGAAGTTCAGAGCTTCGTAAGATTTGTTAACTTCTATTGTCGTTTCATTAAGAACTTCTTAAAGCTAGTTAAATTGTTTACTCAGCTGACTAGAAAAGACACGTGTTTTGTTTGAAACAAAGTTTGTGTTCAAGCTTTTGATGATCTAAAGAAACAAGTCAGCTTGATCTCAGTTCTACGACATTTCAATTCAAAATGACAGACTATTCTGAAAATTGATGTATTTGACTACGTCAAAGATGAAATACTATCACAGTATGATGATGAGAGTGTTCTTCACTCAGTAGCATTTTACAGCAAAAGCATGATTCTCACTGAATGCAATTATCACATCTATGACAAGAAATTGCTAGTCATTATTCAATGTTTTGAACACTGAAGACTTGAGCTAGAATGCACAGAATTGCTCATTCAGATATTCATCAATCATCAGACTTTAAATATCTTCATGAAAAACAAACAGTTAACTCAATGTCAAGTCAATTATCTAGACATTTTATTTGAGTTTAAATTTCAGATCATTTTTCAATCAGACAAAATGAACACTAAAGTCAATGCTTTAATCAGAATGTCTCTGATCAACATCTTTGAATCAACTCAGCGTACTGAAGATCGCTATCAGATCATTCTGACACTCAATAGAATAAATATTCTAACTATTAAATCTGAAGTTGATTTCTATCAATGAGTAAAAAATGTCAACAAGAAGAATGAGCTTTGCAATGAGTATAAACAAGCTATAAGCGAAAACAAGCTTAAGTTACATAGCATTGAATTGAAGCACTGCAAGATCATTGATGACGTTCTGTTCAGAAAAGATCTACTGTGAGTTTCTGAGAATATGCATACGAAATTGCTAAAGAAAATTCATGATCAGTCTTTCATCTTTCACTCTGACAATCGAAGAACTATTGATCTAGTTCAACGTTTCTACTATTGATCAGATCATCAAGCAACAATTAAACGTTACATTCAAAACTGTCATGTCTGTTAATGAAGCAAGACATTTAAAGATAGTATCAATGAACTTCTTCATTCTCTCTCGATTTCACAGAAACGCTGAAAAGATATAACTATGAACTTCATCACTGAGTTATTTCTATCAGAAGATTATAACGTCATTTGCATAATCATATGTCATCTCATCAAGAAACATCACTATGTTCTCTGTCATTGAGAAGATGAGAGCATCTCAGTCGAAGAAATGATTTGAATCATGTTATGAAATGTCTATCAACTTCATGATCTATCTAGTTCTATTGTTTTGAACAGAGACTCTCAATTCATATCAACAATGTGACAAAGTCTTTGTAAGTAATTAAGAATCACAGTTAGTTTATTAACAGTTTATCATTCTGAAATTGATGATCAATCAAAATAAGCTAATCAAGATGTTGAACGCAAATTAAGAATCTACTGTAACTACATGCAGAATGACTGAATGAAATGACTTTTCATGATGAAATTCAGCAAGAATTTCAATATTTTCTCAATCATCTCAATGACTTCATTTTACTTCAATCAGAGTTTTCACTCTTGAATGAGTTTCAATTCAGATACAACTGACTATGAAACAACTTGTGAACGTCTTGAAGCTAGAAAAGCAAATGATATTATTATTTGAATGAAAGAGCTTCTTATTTTCAATCATCAGCAATTGAAAAAAACGAAGCAGATCATCGAAGCTCAAATCAATAAACATAGATGAGATGTCATTTATGAAGTAAATGACTGAATTTGATTATTCTTTAGAAACATAAAGACAACTAGATCATGTAAAGATTTGAAAGACAAACAGCTAGAACTTTATCAAATCACTGTCAAAGTTGAAATCTTCTATCATCTTTGTCTATCGATAAGCATGAAGCAGCTGCATTCAATGTTCAGTTCGAAGCTATTATGTTCTTATTCTCAAGACTCATTATTAGAACAGCATTCAAAATCTTCTAAATCATTGACAATTGAAAACAATGATCATTGAGAGATAGATGATATTTTGAACTCTAAACGCTATCGAGATTGAATATAATACAAGATCAAATGAACAGAACTAGATTGAAACAATGAATGATACTATATCAATAAAGAAGAATTCAAAAGCTTGAAAGAAGTTCTAGTTAAATTTCATAAGCTTTATTCAAACAAGTCACACTAAGTTGAAAAACAGTGAAAGTTTGCGTTTCATTTGTTCTATTCATGCAAACATGAATTTTCAAAGAGAAAAATAATGTTATGAATATGTCAGAATTGAATAAGATCAAAGCTTTAATTCTAATCAATTCACAGTGAATGTTAGCAAGTTCACTGCATATTAATTAAAGTTAATCAATGATTTAGTTTCGATTTGATCTAAATCTGACTCAGATTTGACTCAGATATGATTCAGCATCTTTTTTCTTTTCTAGCATCTTCTAATCAGCTTTTAATGTCTTCTAAGCAAACACACTTCTTTGTGTTATGAGTGATCAACAGATTTCTATGACAAACACATTTCTTTGTGTCACAAACATTTTTCAAATAAACATCTTTCTTGTGTTTCAACATGTTCTCTTTGAAACTAACGTTGAATCTGAGTAACTACTATATAGAGCGTGTTCTTCTTGTCTTTTGTATCTTTTTTCTTCTGTATTCTTAAAGTCTTAGTTATAGCTATCTCTATAGATCAAACATTTTAGTCACGCATGCACTCTGATTAGTTTCTAGACATGATCTCAACACTCATTACATAAGTTGAAAAGCATGATTAAATACTTGAATAATTCAAATTGAGTATGAAAAATGATGAAAGCTTCATCTTTTTCTTTGATTCAAAGTCGATTGAATGCAGAAATGATATTCAACTTGATAAAGATTTTAACTCAACTTAAATGATTCAGCATTTCTGAAATCAGAGATAAAGAATATCAATTCTTGATTGTGATAGCATTTAAATTTCAATAGTTCATGCAGAAGCAAAGTTCTTCTTTAAGTTTCTTAATGAAAAGAACAGAAATGATTATTTGAAAGTGACTGACTTAAATGAAATCTTTGCTCAGATTTTCATTCAGATAACGACGAAGTTTTAAAATTTCATCATGACTTATGTTGTACAAAGCGAAGACTGAGAGTTAAGCATCTTTTTTAAAATGTATGACATGATCATGAGCTTAATGCAAAGACAAGATATCAACATTTTTCTTGAAGAAAACATTTAGAAACTCAAAATATCTGAATGATAAAATTATGATTGAATTGACGTTTTTACTTTATTGATAAACTTCAAGATTTTCTTGTATTATGAATGCAATCAAATAAAATTTCTTTTTCATTTAATGAAGAATCAGATGATGATTTTTATTATACATACTGTCTTGAAAATGAGATGAGAACTGAGCAAGAGTTAAGCTGTTCTTTGAATAAACAGTTAAAGTCATGTGATGCAATTTTGACTCATCAGAGTTTAAATTAAAAGATGAGATTGATTCAAGATTCAAGAAGACATCAATTTTCTTTAGAATAATGCTAAACACTTTTATGTCTTTGACATAAGCAGCATGATCAAAGCTTTAAGCTTTCAACTCAATTATGTCAAGTTGTATAAAAAATTGATTGAATTGATCTGCTTGAAGAACAACAGAAGTTTTAAAGAGAAAAGAATTTTGACACTTAATTTTTGATGAATATTTTTTTTAATGACTTGAAAAATATAATTAAAAGCTTCTTGTTTCAGATGAAAGACAAGATTGAATGAGATTTATTTCTTATGAATGAACTGAGTATTAATTGACTTTTCATGAGCAAACAAAAAATTATATTGCTTCTTGTGAGCAGATGAGAAACTGAGTTACTTCTTGCAAGTGAATTGAGAACTGAATTACTTCTTGTGAGCAAACTGAAAACTGAGTTACTTCTTTCAAATGAATGAAAAACTGAGTTACTTCTTTCAAATGAATGAGAAACTAAATTACTTCTTGCAAGCAAACTGAGTGCTGAATTACTTCTTGTGAGTAATCTGTAGATTGAATTACTTCTTGTGAATAATCTGTAAACTGAATTGCTTCTTGTGAGTAATTTGTGAACTGAGTTACTTCTTGTGAGTGAATTGAGAATGAGATTGAGAGAAAGTTACTTTGTTAACTTCAAATGAGAAATTTTCTTCTTATTGATTAAGATTATAGATCTTGATGAGAAATGAACAATAATAATTAAGACAAAAGAAGAAAGACAAGATGAGAATATTATGTTCAAAATTGACATCAATGACGTGATGATGAAATATTAATTTAATTCAATGACATAAAAAAATGGTTTTTTGATGTGTTCATTGAAAATTATTGTGATTTCAATGACATAAGTAATGTCATTAATTAAAGTGACTTGATTATCAAATTCTTGAAGTCTGCAAGAGTGAGTTAATTGATGCAAGAAGAAATGATGTTGTTGTGTAAAGAATTTATTCATAAAAATATAAGCAAAGACTTCACTATTAATTAAAGCAAAAGTGAAAACTTTAGATTGAGCTTGATGTAAAATACAGAATACTATCATGTGACTATCTTTGAATGTCAAATTGAATTCAAAGAGTTTTAAAATAAATTTAGCAAAAAACTTTTTATATAATTAAAGTGAAAGTAAGAAGATTGAAATTAGTAAGAAGATTGAGATTAGTAAACAAAATGATATGTATACAAATTTCTGAGCGTGACTTAGCTCAAAGATTAAACTTTTCTTGCAAACAGTGAAACTTCTTCATTTATATTGATGATGTCATTGTTGTAAATGTTCATGATATGCAAAGTGAAAAGCTTTTTATTTAAGCATTCTTTAATAATTTTGCTTGAATGTTGCAACTTGCAATAGTAGTATAACTTTCACTTATTGCAAATTTTCTTGATCTCAGAAATGATCAGAGTTTTATCTTGAACAATGATAATAATGAAGTTTAAATTCATTGACTCATTAAGAAATGAGAAAGAAAGAGACAAAGATACTATTAAAACAACAGTCACAAAAATGATGATTTTTGAATTCAAAAAGTTATTAATTGATGCAGAAATATTCTTGACTTTAATGAATGAAACAATAATGAAGATGAAGTGAGATTAACAATGTTTAAGCTGTTGAAACTCTTTATTGATGTCAGAAAATGCTTGAACTTATTGATGAAAGATGAATGATTGAGTTTCATCAAGATTTCATCAGAAGAAAATGATGATTTAAGTGAAATAATTGACATTGCGCTTCAGACAGTCAATCAATGAGAAATTTTTCATCAAAAAACGTTCTTTCTTTTAATAAAAAAGATTGTAGTAGTTGACAAAGCTATTCATGTCTTGCTTTAAAGTTTTACGAAAATATAAATGAGCATCTTCTGTCTTGAAAAAATTGTTGCAGCAATGATGCAATTTATGTTATTAATTTGCAAAGATGAAAATGATACAGAAATCATTGATTCAATATTGATTCATTAAATTGTGAATCATTTTATCTATGATGAATTATGACTCAACATAAACAATCTTGACTCAATGAGAGAAATAATAATCATCATTCATGTTCATGCACTGTATCAGACTCTGCTTTCATGCATTCAATTGATCTTTATTCTTCTCATACTTAAATATGTTGAAAAGCTTCTCAAATCTAAAAGCAATGAAGACAGCGACAGAATTTGCAAAGAAGTGAATAACAAGAAGAGATTGATTGTTCAAGATTTGTACAATGATTTGAGTTATTATTGCAAGAAACTAAGAATTCAATTTTATATAAATTGAAGAATTGAGAATGATGAATGAAAATGAGATGATAACATCATGTTGTTGAACTTGATTTTGAAGCTTTCACATTGCACGAAAGATCTCAAATGAATTTTCGATCATACTTTGAGTGAACTGTTCAACAACATGCTTATCATTGATTGAAAGATTGTAAAATGACTTCATTTAAGCGAAAGAATAATTAAACAAGATTTCAATGTATGAAAATATTGCAGAAAGTGTAAATCTTTTATAATGTCAAAAACTGAACTAAACTAAAGATACTATTAATATAAAAGACTGATATTATTATTACTTTGATAAAATCTAGATACAAGACAATACATCAAATAATGTACAAGATGAAAGACAAAGAGTGAAAGAAAAGAACGAAAGCTCAACTTTTATATACATGAATTGAGCAGAATCAAGACTAGACAGTAGTTTTATTGACTTAAGATTGCAAAAGTTCATGCACATAACTGAGATAATTGAAACAGAATTACTGAGATTAAATTAAGATGATAATGACTAGATTGATGACTTGATTCATTGAACTGCAAAACAGATTCAATGAATTGAAATTATTTAAAATATCAACAATTTATGTTCTAAATTGAGTTGATGATCTGACATCATAACAATATTTGATGCTTGATAGAAATTAAATTTGATTCTTGAATTTGAAGTAATTCAAAGCTTGATAGAAAGTCATGTAGATAGATGAGCATGTAAATGAGCAGATAGATAGAAAGTCATGTAAAAAGCATTGTTTAAAGCATTGTTTGACGTGTGTTATGCACTTGATCAACATGTAATTTGAAGCATGTAAAGAGTTTGATAAAGAGTCATGAAGAAAGTCATGAAGAATGTTTGATAAAGAGTTTGATAGAGAGTTTGATAGAGAGTTTGATAAAGAGTTTGATATCGAGTTATAAAGAATGCTTTCTATTGAGCTAATTAGCATGTGCTATAAAGCATGTATGAAGCATACTATGAAGTAGACTATGAAGCGAATGACGCGTATTCAAACGCGTTGCATGAAGCATGTTTTGAAGCATGTTTTGAAGCGAGTAGACTGATGAGTAGGCGAACAAGTAGGTAGCTGAGTTGGTAACTGAACATGTAGGTAGGCGAGAGGTAGAGTGATGAACATGTAGAATGATGAGCAGCGTGATGAGCATGTAGAATGATGAGTTGAATGATGAGTAGTGATGAGCATGTAGAAACTGTATAGATTAATCTAAAGATTATACTACAATTTACATTAACTAACTACGATGAACATCAGATTAACATCAGCTTCGCTCGCCTGACGTTCAACGTTCGACGTTCGATGTTTGACATCTGAGATTCAAGTTATTTCAGTTTGCACGATACGATCTGCCGTAGACATTGACCAAATTCAACCTCATGTATCTTAGCGACTATCAAATACAGTGTATTCACAGCATATTCTTAAACAGTCGTTACTACTGTCACGTCAGATATTCGACTGAATCACTTTCGAGACATCATCAGCATTCATCTTAACCACTTATATCGTCTTCGAAATCTCAATCGAGAGTATTAAATACGTTGCACATTGAAATTTAAATCTTCATTGAATCTACACAGATCATACTGAACTTTTGAGGGTTTCGCGAAGATAATCTTTATCTATGCTACTGTACGCTGCGGTATCTTAGATTCATCATGCGCCACATGCTTTCATTCTGCTTAATGTTGTCATCTTACAAGGTGGAGTTATAAAACAACACCAACAATTTCATTTCTCTCAGTATGTAAAAGCGCGGAACTCGCTTCTTTAAACAAAGAACGTACTTTTTGTAAGAGTGTTTGACCCTAAATAGCCCTTGGTATATTTTTGGTAGGTTGACAACCGCTAGAAACCTCTGTGGAAATTCGATATTTTAGAATTTAGGATATTTATCCGGTTTGACGATGTTCATCTACACTGTGAGGAAGAGCTAAGACGACCAATGCAGAGGCTCGAATCACATCAACGTCGTCACCTTTCAAACCACGTCAACGAAAAATGCTAATCTCATCACTTCCCAACTCTCTAACTTCTCCGCTACAAAAACATTTCATCACTCTTCTCTTCTTACAAATGATCCTATGCATCGTCGCTGCACTCATCACCCCTTTCTCCCGTCTTCGTTCTGCTGCAGTCATCTGCATCGCTAGCGTCATTGATGATTTTCACATGGCTTCTGATGCGCACTTTGACAATATAGACTGAAATGCTTTTTGTGACTGTCTTGTTGTTGACTTTGCTATGATGATGACCGAGCGGCTGATGGTTGGGAAGTGATGAATGAGCGCTGAGAACCCGTCGGGAAAGCGAAAGAATGAGGTGAGTGGTGGGTTGAGAGATGCGACTGCTGAGGAGAAATGGTCTTTTATCATAGATCTGCTGTTTTCCCCTCGCAGCGTCAACAAAGCGTGAACTGCGAAAAACATCTCTCATTTTCGTTCTTCGGACTCGACGTACGTTCCTACGAGAGCCGCTTTTCTCCGCCGTCGACTCATCTTCACATTGATCTCGTTTCTTCTCTTCGACGTCATTGTCAATTCCCCATCACCGAATCCGTTCATGTTCTTCATGTTCATCATTTCTTTCTTCAGAAGGCTTGATGACGTTACTTCGTCTGAGCTAGCACTTCGACTCAGCAGTACGCTCGCGTTTTGAATAAGCACTTATTGCATTGTTAATGTTATTAACGAGGTATTCGCGCTTTTCTGTGTTGGATTGAAAGTTAGCGAGGCGAAGAATTGACCGCCGATATTCGAGGCCGTGAGAAAGACGTCTTCGGTGCGGAGGTTCTGGGGATGGCTATGTCCTCTCTCAAGGTTCTTTTTCCCACAGGCAGATGCAGAGATAGCTAACTCTTATCCCACACCAGCACATTTTGACATCAAATCTATCGCTTCACCTTCGAAGGTCTCTCTCACTCTCTCACCAATAACATTCTTCATCTTCGCCCCCGCATCGTCATATCACGGTACGCCAACCTCGCCCTCTGCTTCCTCATCTCGGGCCTCATCCACCTGAGCGGCGATATCGGCGCCGGCATCCCTTGGTGGGAAAGTGGAGCGATGCGGTTCTTTCTGACGCAGGTGGCGGGGATCATGCTGGAGGATGCGGTGGGAGCTGCTTGAATTGGGGATTTGAATGGTGGAAGGAAGAAGTGGAGGAAGGGTGTGGGATTCATCTGGATGATCGACTTTCTGACTTGGGCAACGTCGGTGTGGAGCTATCCGAACATTCTGAGGCAGAGGGAGGGGGCGGATGTGATGTTCCCGGTGTCGATTGTTGGATGGGTGAGGGCGTAGCCATTAGGGCGGCTGTCCTATTCTTCATTTCTAGGGCTGTGATGGCAGCCGCTCTGATTGTTTCACGGACGAGTTTCTTTGGAAGACAGTGGATGGGGGATTAAGGATTGGATGTGGGAGGGGTTCGGGAGTGGGTTTTACGGGGGGTTTGGGAGGTGGTGAAAGAGATAGATTGGCAGCTGTTCAACAGCTAGTAGTACAAAGAGGAAGAAGAAGAAGGAGAAGAAGAAGAAGCCCAATCCAACCTCCCCAACCCGTCCCATATCCTTCCATAACCCCCCAATTCACCACACCAATCCCTCTCCCCCATCAACCCCAACCCCAACCCCAACCCCAACCCCACCGACCGCAGCCACAACACTAAACGCAACACAAAGAACTTGCCCACGCCACGCCATCCTGACTTGATTCCGCCGCGACCATTTTTCGCGCTTCGACTAACCACGGGCGAGCATTTTCTCGGTTAAAATGTTCGCTTCGGCGGCTGGGTAGGAGGGAGGTTTGTGACACTGTTGGTTGTGTTCTTACTTGCTTGATGGGAGGGGGGGTTGAGGGGTTAAAGGAGAATGTGGAGGTGGAGGGG
>JAABUL010000762.1_pt1 | contig 66830 bp, 116 predicted proteins | sample 5559151 | NCBI WGS metagenome assembly JAABUL01 (sample SAMN10711876, study PRJNA513368) | rock metagenome | isolation source: Antarctica rocks | place: Antarctica: Victoria Land, Pudding Butte sud | reverse complement strand
GTGACATGCTCGTCGGCGCAGGGCTGCTCTCCTTCTGCCTCGGCACCGACACCGCCGGCTCGGGTACGGCTGTACCAGTGGTTGCACCCTAAACCCTAAACCCTAATCCTGTCGTGACATGCTCGTTGGCGCAGGACTGCTGTCCTCCTGCCTCGGCACCGACACCGCCGGCTCGGGTACGGCTGTACCAGTGGTTGCTTCAGAGCAACATCAATCCTGTCGTGACATGCTCGTCGGCGCAGGACTGCTGTCCTCCTGCCTCGGCACCGACACCGCCGGCTCAGGTACGGCGCTGAGATTGTGCTTTGGGTGGTCAATTCTGCTTCCGGGCGGTGCCCTCGTCGGCGCAGGGCTGCTCTCCTTCTGCCTCGGCACCGAGACCGCCGGCTCGGGTGTGTCCGAGGTTCTCCCCTTCAGCAGCGCATGCAATTCGATGAAAACTTTGCACAGGGTCCTGCACTCTGCCACTGCGCCGTCCGTCGTTGCCTGCTGTCGTTCTGCCTCGACACCGACACTCGCCGGCTCAGGCGCGGCGGCTTGCGCCTGTCTGCCAGCCATGCTCAGACGCACAGATGCTGCGCTCCATCTGCGCTCGTTGGCGCAGGGCTGCTGTCCTTCTCAGGTTTAGGGTTTAGGGCCAGCACCGCTGGCTCGGGTGCCCTAAACCCTAAACGCTAAGCCGTGCTGCCTTTCCCAGATGTACTCCGAGTCTGTTGGAGATCAGTTGTCGTCACGCCTCGAAAACCCTAAACCGGAGGCGCGCTGTCCGCATGCAATGCGGGGGGCCTGTGTCTTGAGCTGCCTGCCAATCAGACGGAGGAAAGGGGGGGAGGCACAGGCCGGATCAATCGCGTCGCTGCCGTCTCTGAATGCATCTGCCCTCGTTCCCGCAGGGCGCGTGCCGGCCATGTTCAACGGCTGCGTGGGCGTCAAGCCCACCGTGGGGCGGCTGCCGACGACCGGCGTTGTGCCCGCCTGCAGGACGCTGGACTGCGTGACCGTGTTTGCACAGAACGTGGCCGACGGCGCCGCTGTCACTCGTCTCATGGAGGTGCCCACACTTCGGACGCTGTGCTGACCATGCATCTGAACCGAAACCCTAAACCCTAAACCCGAAACCCGAAATGCACACTGCAGGCTGGGCTCAAGATTCAAGCGCCACTCCAACCGCAGCTCTCTAGGAACACTGACACCTGGTTCTGTATGAAAAGGATGCCTCCTTGCCTTTAGGGTTTAGGGTTTAGGGTTTTGCAGCGGCAGCAGCAACACCTGACGCCGCCGCTCTACCCTGTTGCAGGCTGCTGGCGGGCTGGCAGACCCCACGTGGTTGCCGCCCGGCCCCGCGGCTGGACGGCGGTTTGCGCCCGGCACGCCGTTCTGCTTCGGCATGCCCGGCCCGGAGTCCACCAGCTTTGACGGCCCCGGCGGTGCTGCCGTCGCCTCAGGTGCTGCCCCGCGGCCATTGCCCATCCAGCCTCGTGGGCTATCTAGGCTTCAGGGCGCAGAAAATCCCAAACTCCTGCACTTGTGTACATCGTGCGGCAGATCCTTTTCCAGGAATGTTCGCTCGCATTCACTGAACTGTCATCCATGGGAACCACGATCAGCAGCATCTTTGCATCCTGAGATTCCCACACCTTCGTTTAGAATCTCGCTCCTGTTTGGCTGCAGGCTACGCCGCTCTGTACCAGCAGGCGGCGCAGCGACTGACCGCGCTGGGCGGCACGCGCGTCGACATCGATTTCTCGCCCTTTGCGGAGACCGCCACGATGCTGTACGGCACCTCCTTCCTCGCGGAGCGCTACGCCGGCATCCGGGAGTTTCTGGAGGCGGGTCCCGCCGCCACCGCCGCGCAGTCCCCAGGCCCCGGCGGCAGCCCGCCCATCGCGGCGCCGCTCAAGCAGGCCAATGGGAGCGCGCCCAAGGCGGCCCTGGCCGGCGCGACGCGCAGCATGAGCACGGACTCGGACGACAGCTCCTCCATGGCGGCTTCGGCGGCGGCGGCGGCGGCGGCGCTCGCGGAGGGCGCGGTGACGCTCAGCCGCCAGCAGATCCTCGCCGACGAGTGCGCAGACTTCGCTGCTCCTACTCAGGCCTGCTGCATCCAAGCACCGCTTGCACCAGTCCCCATGGATGCGTCGATGCCGCAGGCAGCCAATTCTACTTTCATTTAAACTTCAAATTTAACTATAAATGAAAAAATAAAAATATAGAATAAAAATTACACTATGTTTCAGAATAATTTTGGTAATTATTCTAAAAGCCGCAGCAAATAGGGAAGCTTCCCTTGTTGTGACTGTCCGGCACACGATAGTCCAAAGCTGTGACAATAAAAAGCTGTTGTGACGCCTCCAGCCGCCGTGCTGTCGCCATGCGAGCCTTGCCGCCTGCTTTCCTCCGCCAGGCTGCCTGACCTCTCGGACTTAAACCCTCATTGCAACGGTCCCGAAATGTTCAAAAAGTGATGTGGCCTTAGGGTTTAGGGCTTAAACTAAACCCGCCTGTGCAGGCGCATGGAACGGATATTCCGGGCCGTGGTGTCGGGGGCCTGTGGCCGCTCCGCAGTGGACCTGTACGACAACATGTACCGCCTCACCGAGCTCAAGGTGCCGAAACAGAAACATGAAGGGCTTGAGCACTGCACTGCACTGCGCATGTGAGTGTGTGTGATTTGATCGCAGCAGCACTTCGGAACGGTCATGCCGTCTCGCCCTGCAGGGCGGACTCGCCCTGGTGTGTAGGGTTTAGGGTTTAGGGTAGGGTAACGCTGCGCTCCCTGAGCTGCCAGCGTCAGACTGCTGCCGCCTCCTCAGGGGGGTACGTTCCGCAGCCTCATCAAACCATCAAACCACCTGCCCGCCTGAACCAGTGAACTCGTGTGCAGACGCGGGCGCGGGTGGAGCTGGCCAAGATCAACGTGCTGCTGGTGCCGACGGCGGCGCATCACTACACCATCGCCGAGATCGTCGCACAGGAGCAGGCAGAGGGCGAGGTGACTCTACAACCGACCAGCCAATGCACACCCTGCACCGCGTCTGGGCCAATGTCAGGACTGGCAAGTGGAGTTTTCAAGTCCTGGGCGGCTGGGCAAGAGCTCCTAAAACCCTAAGGTACACCGTCACTCTGGCTTTGCAGCGGCTGCCGTTGCGCATACTTTGCGGTCCTGCTGCAGCTTCAGGGTTTAGGGTTTAGGCCGGCTGCCAGGCGAGCAGGGGTCCAGCACTGCTGCAGCAGCTCGACCCTGTGGGAATTTCTGTTGCGCTGAAAGGCCTTTTCTGGCGTGCGCATCAGGTGACGTGGGGCCACAATGCCAATCTCGGGCGCTACACCAACTTCGTCAACCTGCTGGACATGGCCGGCATCGCCGTGCCCTCCGGTCTGCTGCACTGTGCGCTGTTTTTCTCAACGACTCGATGATGCGCGTGAACTCCTGCACCAGAGGGCCTCCGGAGACTTGCTGCTGCTGCATGTCTCGCAATCGCAACCATGTGCACGCACTGCCTGCCTGCTTGCCGAGCAGGTACGCAGCGCCGCTGGAATAGGGTTTAGGGTAAACCCCAGCTGTGCAAAGAGCCATGCAGCAACACCACATCCTGCTCGGGCCTCCGCTTGTGCTCAGATCATGGAAAACAGGGCAAGTCGATACAGAAATGTGGTTTCATCATAGTGAGGCAGTACGCCATATGTATATGTGATGTGATTTTTTGTCAAGGGCGTCTCTGGTTTTCCAGGCTCGGCCAGCGGCACCGATGCGGCCGGCGCCGCGCGGCGGGAATACCTGATGGCCACGGGGAATCCGGCGCCGGTGCTGCCCTTTGGCGTAACGCTGCTGGGGCCCGCCTGGAGCGACGAGTACCTGTGGGGCCTGGCCGCGGCATTTGCGGAGAAGACGGGGCTTGGCAACGGGCCGGCGGGCCACGGCGTGGCCGCAGCGTGAGGCTCGGCGAGGTTGTTGCATAGCTGCCGCAGCTCCGTGGGGTTGCGATCAACAATACTGGCGGCCACGTACAGAGACCTGGGCTTGTTTCGCAGACTTCGGGGACCAGTTGTGTACATCAGAGCAGCCCCGTTCGATCTACTCGTTCTTCCCACTCATCCTCTGTAGGTGGGACGAGGGAGGCCGCTGTTGTTGCGTCATTGCGATGTGTGCTGTGCTTTGCAAGATCCGGTTGCACACATGCACTGTCGTTTAACTCGCCTCCGAATTTCCGCAGCGGCAAAATTACGCAACAACTCCTTTCGAACAGGGTTTGACCGATTCGGGATGCTCAACTTTGACCTCAATGAACGCTAATCAGCCTGAGTGAGGCTGGAACAGTGTAATCTCTCTCTCACTGGGACCCCTGCCCTGGGCGCGCCTTGGTCCCAGGTCTGTCCGGGATGCGCTGGACAGACCAGCAGCATCACACGCGGTCAGATATATGCGGCAGCCACGCACTCGCCACCCGCACATCCAACTGAGATCTGCCAGCGCACAGAGCGAGTGTTTTGCAGTGTCATGTCCGCGATCATTGCCTGAGCCCGCCTGAATACCTGCCGGTGAGCCTTCTTCTTTGGCGGCTGCTGGACTTCGTCTTAAGATCCGGTAGGAGGTCGGCCTTCTGGGACGGACATGGCCGCGAGGCGAGCACGGTGGGCGAGGCGTCCGCCGATTAATTCATGGACGGCGATGGCCGTGACAGCCGTGCTCATCATGCAGCTGGCAGGTACACTCATAGGCGCCGCTCTTAGCTCAGATACATCAGTGCACAACTCATATCCTGGGCTGTCACACCTGCGGCTCACTCATACGGTGCTGGGGCTCGGTTCGACAGTGCGAGTCAGGAGTTGCAGATTGGAATGAATCAGGGGAGCACGGGTCAGCATGTGGACTGGAACCCGTCTCAGCCTGGCCCGTATAGCAGCCAGCACCTCAATGCTGCGTTGCAGGAGCCCAGAACCCGCCCTCCCCGCCACCACCGCCGCCTCCGGTGCCGCCGCCGCCCGCATCGCCACCGCCTCAGGGCGCATCGCCATCACCGCCGCCGCCGCTGTCACCCCCTCCCCCAGGTGCATCCCCCAGTCCGGCGCCTCAGCCGCCGCCGCCCACGAGCCCGCCGCCGCCGCCGCCACCTGTGTCATCATTCGCATTGCGTCCGCATCCACCGCTGCCGCCTCCGTTGACCCCCTCCCTGATGGCAGGTACGTCGGCGAGTGAGCCGCCGCCCGCATCCGCCGCCCTCTCTGCTACACCTGCACCAACCGCAGCCCCAACTGCATCGGCGGCGCCCAAAACCGTCTTCATGCCCGCGCCTGCCCCTGCCGCACAGGTGACTCCGCCTATGTTGACTACACCTCTCCTCTGCACGGATACTTGTGCATCATCCTTCAAGACGATGATATTGCTCAGTTGTCCTGGAGCGCCCAGGACCATCTGCTCACCACCTTCCTTGCTCTCTGTGCAGTCGATGGTGATGATGGGCAAGAGCGCGTTCAAAACGACCAACCCGCGTGTGTGCGCCCCCGGCGGCGGCGGCTGCCCGGCGGTCGACTGCAACTCCGCCGCCATCAATGTCAACGGTTCGGTACGGATATGACTCTTCATTCCTTCAACGCGATACTGTTTTATTATCGACCTCTGCTGCGAGTCTGCACGCTTGTGCTCGGGATGCATCCTCCTTCCGGCTACATTAAATGCATGCTGTCACTGGGCTGGCGAGGTGCGGCGCTCTGCGCTTCTGTGACTCATGCCCCCCTGGCAATTGGGCTGAGGAACGATCATCGACAATGCAGGTTTTGCAGCTGGACGTGAACAGCCAGACTGCAGGCGCCAATGTGACGACTCCTGCAGGGTGCTGCAACGCCTGCAAGCAAAATGCTCAGGTCCGCAGGAGCCTGCGTATCTGAGCGTTTGTTTTGCGGCTTTTGGTCTGCTGTCAATCGGCAGCTGGTTCCTGGCACCTTCTCGGCTGGCACCTTCTCACATGCGATTTTTGACTTGTAGGCTAACATCTGGTCCTTTTGTTACCCTGACCCGACCGATCCTTCAGCGCCTCAGGTGACGGTAGTCATATCCTCATTCAGCTGCATTGCCGCCCGGTTGGATGAAGCCACTTTGGAGGCCCATGATCGACTTTGCGTCGATCTATCGTCGTGTGCAGCTGCAGCTGAGGTCTCGGGCACTACCTGCATGCTGTCCTTTGTGGCCCCCGTGTTGTGACTGTCATTACTACGTGCCCTTGGTGGATCATTACTACGTGCTTTACAAAGCTAATTCATAAAGTTAAGCTAATTAGAGGAGGCCTGCAGGAATGTGGCCCTCCCGGCGGCTGCTCAAACTTCACCTCAAGCTTCAGCGGGACTGGCTTTGGGTCCTTCGGCCCTGGGTGCACAGCGAGCGGGGCCTGGCCCAAGTGAGAGCTCGCTCCATTGTTGACAACGGCATTGTGGAGTTGTCGGGTTGCCGCTGGTGTCTGCCGCATGAAGCCTCACGGACATGCTTGCATGACGAGTGCCACGGTTGATGGATTCCGCTGCTCGCAGGTTTGCCTGCACCCTGAAATTCGATCCGAACCCAACTTCTGCGTACACCTTCAGCGGCATCGACGGCCGAGGCTTTGTGAGTGTCACTCATCTCGCCTATCTAATCCGCCTATCTAATTGCCTGGACATTCGCGCGTCCGCGCTGTGATGATGTGTATGTCCCTATAAATGTATATAGGACACTAGTATGTAGTGACTATATTTGTAGTATAGCTGCTTGTGTTGTATTCAAATGTAGAATATGTATATATATATGTATACAGCTGCTTGTGTCGTGAATGTGCTTGTCCATCAGCTTGTTGCTGGCCATGCAGCGGCTAAATCCTCAGCATTTGCGATTTGACAACAGATTGCATGTTCCCTGCCGATGCCGCAGTGCTGACTGTGCAGAATGTCACACGTGTGTCAGGTCTCCGGCGTCCTTTTGTACCGCACGTCTGGCGAGGTGACAGGCCCGCCAGCCGCAAACACCTCTCTGGCAAGAAGTGTGCCGCCTGCAATTCCGGGAAACATTACCGCCGCTGGTTGACGCTGATGACGACCAAGTCACATGTCTGGCAGTGACATGCGAATCAGGCGCCCCTGACACCGGCATCAGCTGCAGCCGGGGTGGCCGCAGATCTCGCATACTTGCTGCAACTCAAGGGTGTGTTTGGTCATCAAATCTTGACAGGAATACTGCCCGACGCACACTGCGCAACCACTCCAATAGATTTACAGACCCATTAACTCAGCCACCGTCTAGGCATTCCCAACACGCCATGTTGTTGCAGCGGTGCTCAACACTTTTTTTTAGGGCTTGTGACATAGTTGTATGTGGTCTTATCCTGTCTAATGACCTTCAGTGCGATGGACGAAGCAAGACGATGCAGTTTCGCAGGTCACAGTAACATAAGTACGATACGAGTACTGACGCCCACTAAAAATTGTGCGGCACCTTCTAGTGACGAGATCCCAAAGCTCCCACACCCCTCGAATGTTCACGATCTCATGCTAATCGCAAGCAGCAGTGAGCCGATATTGTACCGCCATGTGCGCGTCAGCAGTCCATGGCTCCAGCCAGCGTAATCCATATCCAGCCGCCTTCAATCAGTGTCCCCGGGTTTAGGGTTTAGCGACAGTGCTGCTGTTCGGGGCGGCAGTGAGGATGCCGGACGCCCAGTCATTACTGGCGGCGCCGACAAGCCTGGCCACATTGCTTGGTGTTGATGTCCTCTTCAGGGTGCAGGTGGCCCTGCAGCCACACACAGAAACAGCATCTTGAAGGAATCCTGGGTTTAGGGTTTAGGGTTTAGCAACGCCTGCTCGATATGCCTGCAATCCATCGTAATCGATTTGCGCCGCCAAACCTCCAATTTTGCATGTCGGCTGTCTCAGTGTGGAACACGCGTGTTTAGGGTTTAGGGTTAGGGTTTAGGGCGTACGCCGCATCGAACACAGACTTCCTCCGGCTGCATTGCACCAGAACAACATGTTCAGATGCGTCGCAGATAATCACAAGCTGGGCATGGACGCTCACGGCGGCCACCGTCCCGACGGGGTGCATCCTGAGCCAAAGCCGCCAAAGCCGGGACCGGCGCCTGCAGCGACGTAGTCAGCGCAGCCGCCCGCAGGGCCACATCCCTCCTCGCTCTCTGAGTCGTTCGGCGCCAGACAGAACGCGAAGACGTTGCACCATGGCACGAAGAGCAGCATGTCAGTGACAGATAATAGATGATAGGCGCTGGGGCTGCATGTGCTGGCGGCATGTGCTGGCGGCAGATACCAGAATAAGTGTTTTTGACACGGTGGTTCATGGAGCCTCGGGCGACGCACCCGAGGCTCGCGCTTGCAAGCCCGGCAGCACTGCGCAGGGTTGGTGACGGCGGGCTGTGCAAGATCTGAGCTCACGTCCAGCATTATCACCTGATGCAGCAGACACGACACAATGTTGCAGGGTACAATGACCTCGACCCGCTGAGCCACACTGTGCACTCTTCACATCGGCTTTTGGGCCTGCCACCTCATCGGTACAAACTTGCAACCATTGGAATCATGTGGCGCCCCCACTGCTTTGATCATTCCGACGCGACCGGCGATATCGTGTCAAACTTGTCGAGCAAGAACATACGATTCTGGCTCTTCTTCGCACCTCACTGACGTCGTAGTTTGCATAGTTCGCATTGCAGTCGGAAGCAGGGCACCTGGACGGCACCAAGTACTCAGAGAGAGAAGGGTTGATGACAAGGGAAAATCTCACATCGGCGGCTGGCGGCTGATGCTGACACGCCGCCCGCACCATGCCAGCACATGTGGAAACAAAGACGACTCATTGTATGTTGTGTTATGTTGCTCGTCGACGACTCACTCATTAATCCGCTGCCCAGAACCGCAAAGAGTCAAATTCTGCAAGTTGGAGAAACCGCCCCTCAGGGGTTGCCGCAGGCTGCGGCAAGTGTGACGCGCCTCATCAGCCCCATTTCAAAGGTCTGTAGGATCCTCCGGAGGGCTGAAACTGGTGCGGGTCAAGCGGTGATGTTGGGATGAGGGTGCATAGGAGAAGCTCGATCCACACGGCAGGGAATCTTGTGGCGCCTGATTTGAACTGCAAAACATGAATTTGTGCTGCCTGAACTCAGCGATCAGGCAGCAGAAGTAGCTTTGAGAACCACACCGGCGGCTGTGAACGCCAGCTGCTGCAGGAGCGATATAGCTGTGATAGCGCTAGCGACGACCGCCGCCGCCTGGGGAGCTGGGGGCATTGTCTGCTGCTGGCTATTAGCTGACGAGGCGAGAGAAATAGTTGCGAAAGCGGATCGGATCCGGAGATTGCCAAGAGTCCAGAGACTGTCGTACCTCGGCTGACCTGATCCGCCCAGACCGTTTCTCTATCCAACACGTGCGCTGATATGACATACGAGTTTATTCCGATGCTTCGCGCAACGCAAATATCTGTCGCACGGTTGGCGACAGACTACGGTGCATCCAGAATGTTGGTCTCGGCGCCTCGCTCAATTTGGCCGAGCCTAGGACGCATGGGCGCGTGTCCAAGGCGAGAGATCTGTTCACGCGCTGTCTCTACTAGCACAAGTGAATTTGCGGCGGATTGTGCGGCGGGCCTTCACGATTTACTGCCTTCGTCACGCGTCATAGACAACATCTTCATGCGTCGTACACGCGCTCCAAGACAGCCAAATGAGGCGCAAGTGCCGATGATGCCACAGCTGTAGACTCCTGGCTGCCACACGTCATGCAAACAATACCTCGCCCTGATCTGAACCCCGCACAGTAGCAATATTGGTGCCAGCCAGCAATATTCGTGCAAGCCAGCAGGCAAATGTGCAGGGACCATGAGGGGACCAGCTCGGCCCGAAGCACAGCCGGCAGCAGCCGCTGGCTCGCGGATCGGGTCTTATACCGCTCCCCCCGCAGCCGCCGCACCGCCTGCGGCACCCGCCGCTCCCGTGCTGGCGGCGCCCGCCCCACCCCCTGCCGCCGGTGCCACCGCCACTGCCTGGGGGTAGAAGGCCTCCCCCTGCTCCTGGACGTGGCCCGCCCACCACGGCAGCTGCGCCTTGCACCGCAGCGTGGTGCCATCCACGACGGGCACAAAGCGTCCATCGGCCCGCTGATGCTCGAACATGCCCATGATGTGGGAATGCACCCTGCGCATAGCGCGGAACCCCGTCAGTCCTCGAGCAGCTCGTCGATGCCTCCGTGGAGAGCCGCCAAAGATCCTGCTGGCGTGATCTGACCCCTCTCATCCAGGCTCAGCAGCAGTCATGTTGGCATTTGCTTGTGCAAGGCGCAGGTGTGCACAGCTACACGAGGCATGCCCTACACCCTAAACCCTAAACTCAAGGCAGCTGAGGAGATGCAGTTGGCAGCCACCCAGCACACTCTGTTTCGAGCAAGCTGAGATGCACCGGAAGCGTCCTTTGTTCTGCTGATCAAATCTGTGGCGGGGGAACCTGGCGCGATGCGCGCCTGCGGTCCTGGGACTCGTAGAATATGCGCTGCGCAGAAGAGTTGGTGTGCGGCCGGTGGATGACGAAGGAGTCGGGGTCGATGACGAAATGGAAGGCGGAGGAGTTGAGAGCGGCCGCGTACATGATCTTGTTGCGGCCGTAGCCGCGGAAGCGGCTGTCAAACCACGGCGAGTGGTGCCGGTGCACTATGCCCCACGGCTCATACCTGCAGAGTATGCCCGAGTTCACGATCCGCAGACAGCCAGGAGCTCCGATCGAATTTGGCAAACCGGGGCCCTGCGGCAAGGGCGGAGGCTTTCGCAGCAGGCTGCAAAGAAAGACGTGGTTTCTGTTACATCTCACCCAGAGTGCGGCACCCAGCGGCGCACCTATTGCAGTAGGTGACGCCATACTCCTGCGCCGCCGTCTTCCAGCGCTCGTAGTCGGTGCAGCCCTGCGGAAAGCGGGAGTTGTTGGCGCCGAAACGCACTATGCGCTTGCCGTTGAATGCCGCCACCGCCGCCGCCTTGTCGCCTGCAGCAGCGGTTGGCATGGTTTCACACTGCAGGGTGGGGGCTCCAAGGCGATTTGTCTGCACGACAATGTTACGAATGACAGAAGACTCAAGACTGCGAGGTCATGGCGGGGCTAGCACACTAACTTCTCTAGGGTTTAGTCTAGGGCTGGGTCTCTCTTGGCAAAGCTGGCCCAAGCCATCCCGTCCCTTCACGTCCGCTGTGGGCGAATGAGCCGAATGCAGCCGCATCATAATCCGATTTGAATGAGGGTTCGTTTCAGCACTCGCCTGCCGCGATGTCGTAGGCCAGCTCCATGCTGGTCGTGTCAAACGCCGGCAGCACGTGATACGCTTTCCCCAGCGCCGCCTTGATCAGCGCGTCGCCCCGCGGCGTACCGGGCGCAAACTTTGCGCGCGCCGCCGTCTGCGGCAGCAGGTCCCCGTCTATGACTAACACCAGCGCCGTCTGCGCCAGCAGCATCGCGCGATTCCTGCAGCGCACGGGTTTAGGGTTTAGGGTAAACCCTAAAACACGCGACCTGGAGCAGCCTCTATTGTAGGGTCTTGGATTTAGGGTTTATGCAACTGCGCCCTTGACGTAGGTCAGGCATGTGTCATTGGCGTGTGTTAGGGCGTCTGGATCCCAATGCTAGAGTCCCGGCAGCAGGTGGCAGCAACGGCTGCATGCTGCATGGTGGCTACTGCTGCCTCAACTCGCGCCTTGCGCGCAGGACCCCCCACAGAGCGGCGTCATAGCGTTTAGGGTTTCCTGCTCGTCCGCAGCGTTCTTCATGCACCCTGCACACCCTTGACCGCGACTCCAAAATCAGGGCCACGTGAATTGGCGGCGGGGAAGGCGACAGGAGGCAGGGAGTCGCCTGAGGGTGTTCACGGGGAACAGGTGCTGCAGCTGCGGGTCGGCCGCCGCAACTCGCTCCGTGAACAGCATGATGTCCAGCGCGCACGTCCGTAGCTTCGACACGCTGCAAAGCATATACCGACACATGATGTGGCTGCTGGCTTTGAGCGAGGACGTCTGAGGTTAGAATCCCGTGCTTCGCCCACAAGCTGGAGCGAGGAGCTAGGCTCTCCAGAGGAGAACGCCGGATACAGTGAACGACGCTCTTGCGTCAAAGATCCAGGAGAAATCTGTGCGCAGACACAGGCGGCAGGTATTGGGTAGCTGCATCCCGACAAGTTTGAGGTTTAGGGTTTAGGGATGTGGGATGTGACGGTCTACACCGCATCCGGAGCGTCATGGGCGTCTACAGCTGCTTGCAGTATACGGAAAGCCTTTGCGTCTGGCAGGCCATGCAGCGACGCATTCCAGCACCCAGGACACGCAGCAAAAGGCAGGGCGCCTGTGCAGCAGCGCACGCGTGCGTGCTTACATAATGGCCTGGGCTGGCCTCGCACCGGCTGTGAATGTCACGCACGCGATTTCGCGCCTCCCGCAGCGGCGCGGCCTTGGACGGTGTCTCCGGCGAGTCGTCGACCGACTGCGCTGCAACGGCGCGGAAGTGCATGAGACGTTGGACAAGTTGGGCTATGGGTTTGCACATAGTGCTGGGTGCTGCGCTGCGACTGACAGCCAGATGCCGTCAAGACTGGAGCGGTCATGTTGTCCTGGGTAAACCGCGCGCGAGGAGCAGCAGGCATACTGCTGCGCGACCTGGGCTCGGAGTCTCAGAAAGCCACACAGATCGTCGCATGGAACAAGGGGTTGCAAGCGGTTCTGGGGTCCAGCACATGCCTGGTAGACGGCAGCGGCGGTGGCGCCGCCCCATGCCAGGCACAGCCCCTCCAGCATGATCAGACGGGGGCCCCACAACTTACAGGAGTCCCTGCAGCGAAAGTCTTGGTGGCGATTCTTGAAGGCTCGCCTGGTAGACGGCGGCGGCGATAGCGCCGCCCCATGCCAGGCACAGCCCCTCCAGCATGTACAGCCGCCCCACGTCGTAGGTGACCACCATGGTGGTGTCGCCCGGCGGCACGCGCCGCTCGCTGAGCAGAGCCAGGTCCGGGTCCAGCCTGCAGGGAATCGGGGAGTCTGCTCTCTTAGAACACCAGACGCTGCATGAGAACGCTGAGGTTGAAGTTCTAGAGGTTCGATGATTGAAGCGGAGTTGTGGCTGTCGCCCGGCGGCACGCGCAGCTCGCTGAGCAGCGCCAGGTCCAGGTGCAGTCTGTGTGGGAAACGATTGGTTCGAATCAGAGGCTCCGCCAGGAAGCGGTTCATAAAAACAGAGGATTTGAAGGTTGGATGGGCCTTGTGGTGTCGCCCAGCGGCAGCAAGCCGCTTGCCCAGCAGCGCCAGAGCCAGGTCCAGTCTGCAGGGGAGGATGTGCAGGCATCACAGCCTGCAGGTTGAGGAGCACATTTCAACGCACTCGGAATGGATGGAAGACGTAGAGAGTCACAGGCGGAGATGTGCAGGGCTCTGCAGGTGTGTGATTGCAGGCGGGAGGCGCAGCAGAGACACCCTGCAGCGTTTTTCGGCAGGCCCCCGGCGCGCCACCAGCTGGTTGCGGCCCCACGAATCCCGCTGCCGCCGTCACGGAATCCCTGAGCACGGGCACAACCTCCGGTGCAAAAGCAAATCATCTGCTGCGCATCACTGGACGCCCGAAGTGTACTGACCCAGGCGCTGTATCCACCTGGTGGGCTCGCCGTTGAGGTACATGTCGGTGGTCATGAAGCGGCCAGCCGTGGCGTTGGGCTCCGCCATGCACGCCGCCAGGTCAACCGCCGACATTGGCCGCCCCGAGCTGCCGGCGTCATTGGCTGCTGCCCTGAGGGTCCCACCACGAAGACCGCCGCCGCTGAGCCGCCCTAGCGCCCGGGCGCCGGCGTATATCAGCGCCGCAACCGCCAGCAGCGGCAGGAGCCGCACCAGGAGGCGCGCCCGCCGAGCCGCGGCGCGACTCGGTGGAGCCTGCACACGATATTGCAAGCGCAGGTTCTAGATAGCCCGCGGGTGGCCTGCATACTTGCAGCCGTCGAAGACGGCCATGCCGAGGCGATCAGGAGGATGAGGAGCTGTCGATTAAACATTTAAATTCGCCTACCTTCAGCATCAGCAGCTCCAACGAGCCGTCACGAGATGCTGCATGTCAACGCAGACGATGGGATGACTGTGCTTTGTACACAGCTCGCTGTGAGACAGAGCTTCACGGCGGGCACTTGTTCAAAGATCACACAACGCGCAGCTGCGGTACGAAAAGACCTTGAAGTTGACTGCCAAACGCAGCAGAACGCTTCGGCTATGCTGCAAAGTTGCAGATGCGCAGATCACCTTTCAAGGCGCTTCGGTTTGCGAATTCTGTCGGCAACGTACGAAGACATGTGGCCCTGCCGTACTGATCAAAAACCCTAAAATAAAATATCGCAAGCCACAAAGGGATGGTTCCTGTGCCTCCACAGGACCAATTCCACTTGTTGACGCGCTCGTTGCGTGCTCACGGCCCCTCTGCCCTCTATCTGCCCGATTTGCTGGCTCAGCTACAGACAGGATCGCCTTGCGACAGCTCATTTGTTGCAGCCAAACCTCCGACGAGAACTTGGGCAGGTTTGGACTTGCCTGATATTTACCAACAGCGCGAGGAGACTCCGCCTCGACTCCGCCGCTGGCACGTATTGCAGCTTGAAGTAGCTTTGCGCGGGCGGCAGGAGGGCAGCAGGCGACCCCGGAACAAAGTTTCGGCCGCGAGAGCGAGGCGGAAGCTGGGCAGCGTCGCAGCCTACAGCCCAGCAGCCGTCGCCTTTGAGCCGGCAAATCAGGTGAATGTCCTTTCTGTAAACATGTCGTCGCGTGTGCCTTGTGCGCTGCGATCGCGGTGCCTGGCGATGCTCGCCCCCCAGCATTTTTTCAACAACCGTGCGCTGGGTACCTCGGCTGCGGGCCCCACGCCTGCAGACCCCCCAACGGTACTTCGTTCTAGTCATGCGCTAGCCCTGTCCATCAAATGGCGGCCAGCTGGTGTTCAGTTGTGCGACACTCCGCCCGGACAACGTTGTGTTCGCTGGGTGGTCACCTTGCCCGCCACTTGGCCGCAAGTAGTCATGCTGCGGCATGCTCCTCGCCGCCCGTCGTCTGTCTGGAGCCAGCGCTGCGATCAGTCCAGCGTCCCTGGCCCTGTATCGGCCAACTCCACCCTCAATCCTTCTCAATCCTTCTCAAAAACCTACTTGCCCGCTCTGACCCTGCTGTGTACACACGCAGCCATGGCGGTGCACGCACAATGTCTACAGAACGTGTCCATGGCCACGGGCACGTTCGCCAGCCAGCTGCGCGGCAGCCGCGCGCGGCACACATCCACAGCGGTCAATGCAGCGGCGGGGCGGCAGCAGCGCTTCTGCGCACTCAGCACGTATAACCGGCGGGCGGACACCGTCGCCAGGCAGGCAGGCCCGCTGACCGTCGGCCTCAGCGCCCAATCACAAGGCCTCGGCAGCAGCTTGTCCAGCTTTGCAGGGCGGCCCACGCTCGCGCGGCTCGCTTCGCACATCGGCCGCCCGCGCTTCAATGCGCTGGCGCGGCTGGCCAGCACCGCCCTCGGCTCCCGGCGCTCGGCAGACGCCTACACTCCGTCCACAGGGGCTCACGCCTCCGCAGCCGTCGCCGAGCGGCCTACAGCGGCAGTTGCAGCCCCAGCCCAGCTGGTACGCCATACGACGTTGCTGTTTTGCCTGCCGTCCACATGAGTCTCCTGGCAACAGAAAGTACATTGGGTGGCGACTGGATCCGGGTAGTGACCAAAGCTGCTGCAACCACAAAACTTCCAACTCGATGTTTTTGTGTGTGTGCGCCTGCAGATTCCCGGCACAGCCAGGACGCCATTCGCAGAGCATGCGCAGCTGCCGGCACGCTCCTTCGACAGCGACCTGGGATTCCCCACCAACTTTCGGGACAACTACAGCCTGGTCGAGGAGATCGGCTCTGGCAGCTTTGGCACCGTCTACGCTGCTGAAGACATCGAGTCCGGCGAGATGGTGGCGGTCAAGGTACGCATCGGCAACCTGCTGTCATTCCCACACCTGTGCTTTATCGCAGACCGCTGTTGTGTCAGCGTGCAAGAGAAAGCTTTTGTGTAGCTTGGAACTGCTGGCACCTCTAGGCAGATCACATTTGAGTTGAGTTTCGACCATCAACACACTTACAAATTCGCGCGCACATTCCATCTTGATCTTGCAGTGCTGCCAGTGCTGCTCAATTGCCTGAAACGTGCACTGCCCTTACAGCATGCTGTCCCACACATCAGGTGCCCTGCGATATACGACACTTTCACACTTTCACTATGCGCAGATCCTGCCCAAGGATGGCGTGGCGGGTAGGCGCACCCGCGGCAGCGGGCGCGCCGGCCGAGAGATCGTGCTCGGCAAGCTCAAGAAGGAGCTGGACGTCCTGCAGAGGTGCGCGCTTCGCTGCTCACGCAACACTTGCACCTGCAATGGCGTTACTGTGGCGGCGGCTGCTGTCGAATCGGCCATGCACAAGTGTTTTCAAAACCACCTTGTTTTCTTAGGTATGCATGGTCCAACGTGAGCGCATTGGTGCACCAGCAGGCTTCGCATCACTGGGATATTCCTATGTACCAGAACTGGGATTGTTCTTTGGCTCTGCCCACAGGCTGCAGGCCAGCGGCAATGCGGTGGAGCTGCTGGGAACCTACGAGGACCGCTCCAGCGTGTACATCGTCATGGAGGAGTGCCGCGGCGGCGACCTGGAGACGCTGCTCGAGGTGAGGCTGCCAGAGTTTGCATGTAGGGTTTAGGGTGTTCGTACGCCAAGCGGGCATTGCGCTCGCAAGGGTGAAAGAGCTGATCTTTTGTTGGCAGTTTTTTTGGCAGCAGGGGTGCTTGATGCGTATTTGCTGTTCTCAACTGCCACCGAGCGAGCGATTGACGCACGCGTTCACACACGTCTAATCACACATGGTCTGTGTACATCAAACCCCTGAGTCAGGTGAATGACAACGCTGCATGCCTCTGCTTACAGGACCATGGGCCGCTGGCGGAGGCGGATGTCGCGCGCGTGATGTACGAGGCACTGCAGACCGTCGCGGCTTGCCACGAGCACAGCTTCTACCACGGCGACGTGAAGCCCGCCAACTTCATGCTCAAGGACGAGCCGCGCATCGGCGCCAAGGGCCTTGGCTTGGACAAGTGCGAATCCAGTTCATCTGTCATCCGTTATCCGTATCGTTTATCCGTCCAGAGCGCCGGCCGCACCGCTCGATGGACGGCTCATGTTGTCACAGCAGCAGCAGCATCCTGTCAGCACCGCATGCCTGTGTCGTTACAACAGCAGTAGCATCCCGTCAGCGCCGCAGTGCAAGTACCTCACTGAAAGGCGCCTGGCAGCAACAGCTGCATGTGCAGACATTCTTGCCTGCCTCGCGCTCTGCCGCCCAGCTCATGCGCTATCCTGGGTTTCAATGATTCACCAGCTGGTGGCCCCTGACGCGCTATGTTCGGTTCCTCCACAGGCTGCCGACGGGCAGCTGGATGCGTGCGATCGACTTTGGCTGCGCGCAGTACGTTGAGGACGGCGTTCCCCTGACCCGCAAGACCGGCACTCCCATGTTCATGGTGCGCTTCTCCGCTGCTTGCGGATGTGTCTTCATGAAGCCAGACCAAGGCAGTGAAGGGTTTAGGGTTTAGGCTTTTCAGGACCAGAACCAGCATCCGCGCCTGTGCCTGGGTAAATAACACGCTGAAATAACACGCTGAATGTGCATTTTCTCTGGCTCCAGGCGCCAGAGGTGTTCATCGGCAACTACGGGCTGGAGGCGGACATCTGGGCCGCCGGCATGATGATGTACCAGCTGCTGGTGCGCCGCTCAAGTGCCGTTGACCCCGATTCTTTCGCCGGCAGCTGCTGCACGCTTCTGTCGCCGACGGCTGCTGCGTGGACCGGCCTGCTCGTGGCTCGACAGCTTTACTCTGGTTTCGTTGTGTGGACGCAACCTGCCGATCGCATCGTGAAACGAAAGAGACTTCGCCTGACACGTGCCTGGGCCGCAAACCCGCAGGCAGACCGCTTTCCCTGGTGGAGCACCATGGAGGAGCTGCACACCACCACCCTGGAGGCGGTGCGCGCTTTGCTGCTGGGTCAACGGCTCGCTGGCCACTGAGACAGAGTGCAAGCGTCGCACTCGGTCTTGCCAGGAACGGCACCCTTTCCGATCTGCAGTGCTGTGACGGCCTCCCGCCCGTGATCTCCTGCGGCTGACGTAATCCGTCGTTTTTTTTATGGCGCCAGGTGATGGAGGCGGTCATCCAGAAGGACATCCCCATGGACTACGGCCCCTGGAAGTCCTTCTCTCAGGAGGGTTTCCAGCTCATCAATGCGCTGCTGCAGCGGGACGCTGGGTCGCGCATCTCCGCGTCCGAGGCGCTGCAGCATCCCTGGTTCCAGAAGTTTGGCCTTGGTGAGCGCCGCAACACTGCGTGCAGCGCTCCAGCAAGCACGCGCTTCACCTCCCGCCCTCTGGCTGCCATCGTGACGCTTGCAACGTCACTGGGCACGCCTGTTTAGGGTTTAGGGTTTAGGGAACCCTAGTGTTTGCATCTTCAGGCTTGACCTGGCTGCTGATGCCATGCTTGGGCATGTTCCTCGAGTTGCACCACCTCGCTGTTCGTCCTTCCTAGCCTGCTGTACTGAAGACAAGTCTGGCCACGCGACCTGCAGGCGAGTCAAAGCAGCGCAGCGTCAGCGGCAACATCCTGCCGTTCAGCCGCAAGATGAGCGACACGCTGCGGCTGCGGCTTTCGGCGGCTGAGCTGTCGCGCGCGCAGTCCCGCCCTGCCTCCGGCCTTTCAGGTATGTGGCTGTCTCACCCGCTGTGATGTCACTGTTCATTTTCACGGCCTTTTATGTCACTGTTCATTTTCACGGCCTTTCGTGGAGCTGTGGAGTCACCACTGCAGAGAACCAGGAACAACCGCACCGCTGCTCGTCAGAGTTTGACGTGCACCAGGCTGTGGCTGACACTCGCGATGCCGACTTGACTCGGCACCGCGATGTCCACTTTGACATCCCCTTCGGAAACCGCGTTTCTTTCCCTGATTCTGCGTATTCGCGCTGGCGACAGGTCTCCTGGACGACATGCTGGACATTCACGGTGATGAACCAGCAGTGAGCACCTCGATGTGCGCCACTTTTGCCTAGCGAGGCCCGCCGCGACGACGGAATGGCTGCCGCCGCGACGTCCCGCGCACTGGCCGAGGACCTGCACTTTGTATCGAATTCAAATTGCGCGCGCCGCGACACCCCGCCAGAGCCAGCTGGCATGAACTGCCGGCTGGCAGTTGGTGCCGCGAGGCATGACCAGGCAGCATGGCTGGCACGGCGCCGACCGGCAGAAAGGGGCGAAGTATCTTCACTTTTGAGAGTCTGCGCGCAAATGCGCTCTATGATGGCTATTTGTTTATCCCCCTGCCATGCTTCACTTCCAGGACGTTCCTGGACGAGCTTATTTGTCTTAGCAGGGCTGCAAATGGGTACCGGAACTTGTGATTTGGGGCGTGTCTGTCGCTTTCCGACGACGCATTGCGGGCGTGCATTCGGCACTGCCCGATTTTGATTGGAACCGAATTGCGCCGTCGAGATATGGTGTGGTGGGCTACTTCTCCGCCGTTACTTTGTGTGATGATCGGTCTCTCGGCGACCTGTTGTTTCCAGCGCTGGCATTCTTTTGCAGACTGAGGCTGAGTGGAATGTAATATTGTCAGTCGAAACGCTTGCTTACTAGTACCCTCACCGTGCCGCGTGACATTTAATCGGCAGTTCGCAGGGTTGTACGCGGTGACCCAAACACTGACGTTGCTGCTTCGAGAACACAGCGAGACTGCATCCAGCCAGTCTCGCTGTCTCTCACGACTGTTTCGTCGCCAAAAGGGCAGCACGTGCATTGCCGAACGACAGTGCACGCGCACCAGCTTCAAACACGCTGGTGACTGTGTCGCTTGACGAAGGGTCAATTCAGCCGACCACTGGGCCTACTGTCTCGTCGTTAAGCGAGCAGCCAGGCCAGCAATGCCGCCTCGAAGCAGTAGCAGGCGGGCTGCAGCACCAGCGCTGCAGACGGCGCCCATACACTCGCCAGCAGGACTCGAGCTCGCTGGCAACGCTGGCATGCTGCCACAGGGCAGCAGGTTTGCGAACACTGGCTTGTATCTGGCATTCCAGCACCGCAGACGAAAGCAACCAGAGATTTTCTGGTGATGCGTCCTGCTGCGCCGGCTTGCGCAAGACACCACCACCGCATGCTGTTGGAAACACTGCAACGCGTGCACACAGTGGACATGGACTGTGCAGGCCGTCTGGCGCGTCGCTGCAGTCGGCCCTGATGCAGCAGCCGCGGCGGCCGCTGGCGGCCGTGGACAAGCGCAAGCTGCTGGACGACGCGATGGAGGACATCCAGAAGAAACGGCACAAGAGGGACCCCTTCCGCGAGCGCTACCTGCAGCTTTGCCTGTCCTCCTTCCAGTCTGAGGTGCGCACCATCTCCCAAGACTCCGACCACCTCCGCTGTTCCTGCAGATGCGCCTGTCGTCGTTCAAGACGGAGAGGCGCACTCGCCGCTCCTGGCGCACCCCGTTCACCCGTGCTGCCGCGTCGTCACTGCCAGACGAGCGGTCAAGCTGCTCCAGGCCGCCGGTCAATTCCGAGGGCCCGTCTTCTCAGCTGCTGACGTGCGCGGCCCTTTGGGCGAGTGTCCCAATGAGTCAGACGTCATAGAGATGTATGGTGCAGTATGGAAACAGTTCGCTCGGCAACACCCAGGGTGACGATGCTGGAGCGGACTCGGCGGCGGCGGGGCCCAGGGTCGCAGAGACAGCCGCTGCAGAGGTGCATGCGCGAGTCGAGGTGCGCCAGCGTCTCCAAAACGCATGATCATATTTACTGAAGCGTCATCACAGCCAGGTGATCGCCGTCGGCTACACTGTCTGGATGTGGTGGATGCACCAGTCACTTGCACGTGCTCCCATGTGGGCGCCTGCTGCTGCTGCGGAGCCGGGAGGCAGCTCATGCGGGCCCATGCGCAACCTTTCCTAAAATTTAGTCCTTTCCTTTCCTTTCCTTTCCTTTCCTTTCCTTTCCTTTCCTTTCCTTTCCTTTCCTTTCCTTTCCTTTCCTTAGTGCTTTCCTTTCTTTCCTAACCTTTCCTAAAGTTTAGTTCCTCATGCAGCTCATCAAGAGCATGAAGGCATCGCTGATGAAGCAGACGGCGGAGGCGCTGAAGGCCTGCCAGGCGGCCGACAAGCCCGCTGCCGCAGCCAAGTCTGGCAAGCGGGGCGCGGCCCCGGCGGCAACAGATGACGAGACGCCAAGTGCGGCGCTGTTCTCTCAGAGCAACTTTGAGGCTGCACACCTGGAACCGGCTGCTGCTGTGCCACGCCATTTGACTGGCGTTTTCGGCGCCCACCAATGGCGGTCCAGCAGTTCTAGCAGGTGGAGGTGTCCGCCGAACCATGCGGCAAAGCATCGCGCACAAACATGACACAGACAGCAACTCTCAGACATCATTACAGATGGAGCTGTCACAATCACAGCTGCACTTGCGACATTTTTTTTGAGCCGTTTCGTCCAGGGGAGCAGCCGGAGGACCTGGAGGCTCGTGTGCGCGCACAGCTGGAGTCGGGCGAGCTGGCGGTGCCCACCCTGGAGCAGTTCGAGGTGTGCATACACACCCTGCACCCGGCAGCCCCATCACTGCTGTTCTCAGCTGCACGACAGCATTGCCTGTGCTGCAGCATCCTGTGCTGCAGCATCAAGGCGACTGACCTGTTCGACACCCTGCGCATGGGCAGGCTCAGCCATGCCCAGCTCACGCAGGCGCCTGGCCTGCCGCAGGCGCTGGTTTTCGAGAACAACCATAATGTGCGGGCTGCGGCGGCCATCTCGCTGGACCCCGCCAGGCACTTCCGGCCGCCATCCTTCGAGGAAGGCGTCGCCCGGTGCGAAGCCCGTCTTTCGTGGCAAGGGTTCGGCTTCGGGGTTCTGCTGCGTGAGAGAGTGAGCTCATGGCGGTGGAATGTGTCCTGCTCTCTGCTGCAGGTGAAATCAGCACTGGCGGCACATTGAGCTGTGCTTGAGAGTGTCATGCGGTGCCTATGGGTAAAACCTATGGGTAAAACCTATGGGTAAACTCTATGGGTAAACCCTAAACCCTACACCTGCAGGCTGTTTCCCGGCGGCCCGCCTCAGCGCGTGGACCTGGATGCGCTGCTACAGGGTGGAGCAGCGGCTGGCGGCGGTGCCGGTGGCGGTGCCGGTGGCGGCGACGGCATCGGAGGGTATGCTGCCGGGCAGCGGGGCTTCAACTTCGAGGTACGTGCTGGTCATAGCAGCACACCTTTTTGACAAGTCTGCGGCGGCGAACCGCTCATGAATCATGTTGCACTGCGAAGTGATGCAGCTTTGCTTGGGTGCGTGGCACCTGGGCTGGGGTCTGCAGAGCTTTTCCAGAGCTCGTTTCCTCATCGACTTTCGCAACTCCCGCATGCACTTCAGCCCTGCCGACGCGCGAAAGACAGCTCGCGCCCGGGCACACTGCTTCAGGCGGTTCAGGAGCTGACGCCTTCACCTGCGGGGCGGAAGGTGCCCACAGTCCATCTTTTAGGGTTTAGGGTTTACGGTTTACGGTCCATCTGCTTTTGCAGGCGTTTCTGCGGAAGCACCACACGCCGCTGGACTTCGAGCTGTTCTCGGACGACGAGGAGCCCGAGGCGCTGCCAGAAGAGGTATGTTTTCCGCTCAAAAGTGCGATGCTGAGATCCTGCGAGGAGCTGTGCGAGGTTGTATGTGCTGGCAGTCGGTACTCATGACCCTGACGCTGCAGACCTCCAGGGGCCGGCGGTTTTTCATGTAGCACACCGGCGGAGCAATGTCACTGATGCGCAGGTGACTCTGCCGAGCTACCTGCGGGCGGATTTCGACACGTACTTTGGCAGCGGCGCTGCCGCAGCCATCGCTGCCGCCTCTGGAGCTCAGGCTGCAGGCGCTGCAGCTGGCGCTCCAGAGGCGGCCGCTGCGGCCACCGGTAACGTGATAGAACGGTCCCCGCCAGGAGCAGCAGGCGGCGCCACTGGCGCGTCCGTGTCGCCGCAGCCTCCCAGCCCGCCGACGGACAGCCCGCATGCCGGCGCCTCGGGCCCCGCGGCGGTGACGGTTGGCAGTCCGCTGGCGGCATGCGGCCCGCGGCGCGGCAGCCTTCCGCTGACTGCCGCCTCGTCGCCAGAGGTGCCACCGCCAGACAGTCCGGTGGCGGCCGCAGGCGCTGCACACGTCGGCCTGGAGTTCATGGACGAGGACGCTGAGGCGCCATGCGGGAGGGAAGCTGTAGCCGAGGCGGCACCGCCGGAAGGTGTGGGCGGCCTTGCGGCGCAGCAGCCTGCCGGCTCTGGTGGCGGCGGCGGTGGTGAGCCCAGCATGCAGGCGGGCGGCCCTGTAGCGCGGCAGCAGGCGCCCGGCCTGGCGGCGCAGCCGCAGCTCAGCGCAGGGCAGTCGGAAGCAGGGCGGCAGCCAGAGGCGGACGGGATGCAGGAGGCGGCTTCACCGGCGGCCGCGCCGGCGGCTCTCGTCCCCGTATTCCGCAGCCGCCTCGGCCGCATGCTGCTGCCGCCGGCCGCAGAGGCGGCAGAGGCAGCGGAGGAGGACGGAGTTGAGGAGTCCGGCGGCACCGCCGCGCTGCACATGATGTCGGGTGTGGCTCCACTGTGGCTTTGGCACCATGTTGGTGCATCAGCTTTGCACAATGCCAACATGCCCGGTCTGCAGCTCCGTTGGTAGTGTGCTGGTCGCGTGCCGCGCCCCACTCGCGCTGCGTCATGGAGACACCCTAAACCCTAAACCCTAAACCCTAACCGCAAACTGAGATACAACACATGCGAGACGGAGCGTCTGCCCGTGGCGACCTCACGTCGACTTCTGTTTGCGCAGAGGACACGATCGTGGATGACGGCGGCGATGATGCCTTCACCTCCGCCCCTGATGCAGTTGCAAGTGGGTTGAGGCATGCACGTCACGCCATGGCCCAGAGGCATTGCGCAAAGGGTTTAGGGTTTAGGGTTTAGGGGGTAAGGGAAGGGACACACGTGCGGTTCCCTTCGTGTGTCCTCGTCCTGTGACAGACTGCTCATGCAGAATCTTTGCCGCAGTGGATGCAGGCGTCGCTGCGACAAACGATCTCTCTCCCCGAGCTCAGGCGCCGCAGCTGCGCAGGTGTGCATGCATTTGCAGCTCACGAGCAGCTGCTCGAACAGCACCGTTGATGGAGCTGAAGACGTAGAGTGTTTCTGCACAGTTTTGCAGGAATTCTTGATGAATCGCAGGGGTGCACGCCAGGCTGTGCTGCTGGACAGCGAGGACGAGGTCGAGGAAGCAGAGGAAGCAGAGGAAGCAGATGCTGCAGAGACATTCCCTCCTCCGGCCACCTCGGGTGAACCGGCTTCGACTGCCTGTCTTCGCTGCATCTGTTTGTGGCCTCGCGAGGGATGGGACGCCTGTGCTCTGAGCGAAGTGTCAGACTTGTCTGTCAGCAACTAGGGGAATCCTGTCGCTTTATTCACGCCTGACGCCCTTCTAGGTGCAGACGGCGTCAAACTTCAACTTTCAACTTTCTGAAGCGCGTCAAGTGCTCAACACTGCTGCGCCACTGGCAGGCCAGGCTTCTGACTCTACCACAACCCTGGCTATACAACAGGCGGCGGTGGAGGTGGAGACGGAGGTGGAGACCAGCTCGCATCTGCGCCCGCCATGCTCCCGCGGCTGGTGCGCCGCCGGCAGCCGCAGCAGCCGCAGCAGACGGGCGCAGCCCTCTCCGGCGACGTGTCGCCTGAAGCCGCAGCGTCTGGCGTGGCCAGCGGAGCCGACAGCGCGGATGATGTGCCCATGTGGCCGGCGCGCGGCGAAGGGCGCATCGGCAGCAAGGTGCAGACCCAATGAAAGGAGCCGCACCCTAAACCCTAACGGGCCTCCCAGATACAAGCTGCTGCTCACGGACTTGCCAACGGCCCAGCATGCGGTTTAGGGTCAAATTTGACACTGAGGGTGCAGGTCCGGCTTCTGCTTTGTGACATCAGAGCAGCGGACTATGCACGCAGCAGGTTCACAGCTGGAGTCAGCGGGCTCTGGTGACCCACTGCAGCCGTTTGGGTTTAGGGTTTAGGGTTTTGCCTTGCACCGTCGCCGATTCGACCCTGGCCTGCCGATTCGACCCTGGCCTGCCGATTCGACCCTGGCCTGCCGATTCGACCCTGGCCTGCCTGGTGTGCAGGTCGGCAACACCCTGCACCTGCAGCCGGTGACGGCGGCGGCGCCAGAGCCCGCTGGCCGTGGTCTGGTACCCGACTTTTCTGCCGCCAGCCTGGCGCGCCTGCGCCCAGATGTCCTGCTCAGGCGAGGGACGGGAATGTCTGCGCCGAAAGTAGCCAGCTGTATGGCAGAGGCAATGCTGCAATCACTGTTTTGAAAGCACAACCATTCATCTCTCACCCTGGAATTATCAAACGAAGACAGGCACCTCGATAACTTCGACATACTCCGTCACAATTTGCTAATCCCCTGCAGCCGGCCGCCAGGCCGCAAGCCGCGCTACAGGCCGGTGCTCAAACCGGAGGCTCTGCTGCTTCCGCCTACGCGCGCTTCTGACGCGCCCGCCAGGGTACGTCTTGCCGCTGATGTTGAGCTGGTGCAGCAGATCACGACAAGCACTTGCGCTTTCCTTTCTCCGCAGCCCAGCGCTGCTGGCGGGTCATGTCTTGGAGTCTCAGCATAGTGAAATCACAATCGTGTTCGAACATGTCTGGTCAAGAGACTGGAATGCGGTGCCACGAAACAGCATGAGTGTGCTGCCGTGCTGCCGTGCAGGGCGGTCGCGGCGGCGGCGGCAGGCGAGCCGGCCCTGGCCTAGCGGCCCTGGTGCAGTCAGCCCTGCGCACCCCTGCCGCCGGCGGCGGCAGCAGCGGCCGACAGGTGAAAAGCAAATCAGCCGTGGGATGAGGATCAAGGGCTTATCAACGTATCGAGGCCAAAGGCGTGGACGGCGACACCGACGGCCGGGAAGATTTCCAGATCTTACATCCTTGCTGGTCCAGAACACCAGGCGGCACTCTATAAGCAACCTCCAAGTCTGTCTGCAGCCGCCGGAGGAGACGGGACCGCTGGCCTTCCTGCGGGCCATGCTGTCCGGCGAGGAGTTTGCGGCGTTCGAGGCGCGGCAGGCGGCAGCGGCGATAGCGGCGGAGGCTGGAGTCGCCAGGCGCCAGGCAGGGATTTTTTCTATTTTCTTTTTCTATTTTCTATTTTCTCTTTTCTCTTTTCTTTTTTCTTTTTTCTTTTTCATCGGTTCCCAGTGTTTTTCAACGGTTCCCAGTGTTGCATCCCAGCGTTGCATGTTTTCACTCTACGTGTTATGACTGTGCATGCTGAGCGGTTCAGCACCCCAAACTCGGACACCAGGTATTGCGCACTGACTCAATTGGCAGTACCGGCCGGCACACCAAATATGAGCTGCAGCACGCGGTCTGGTGGCGGCGGACGCGCAGCAGGCGGACTGACGGCCTACTAACCCTAAACCCTAAGCCCTGAACCCTGGAGCAGCGCAGTCTATGACAGCACCTTCTGCTGTCCGCAGGCCGAGGCCGAAGCAGCGCGCCGGGCGGCAGCGGACGCGCGGCGGTCGGCGCTGCTGGCGCAGCGGCTGCGGGAGATTGAAGAAGACCGCCGCCGCGCCGCCGCTAACCTGGCAGGCACGTATGTTGCACATTTAGGGTTTAGGGTTTAGGGTATGTTGCACCGTATTTGGATGTCAGTGTCCGCAGGCTACGGCTTGCGGCTGCTGTTGCCGGCGCACTGCTTGTGGGTGTCAGACACACCCGATCGTGCTGCAGGGTTTAGGAATTAGGGTTTACACATGTCGGCATCCGCTGCAAATGTCGCACTTTCGCTTAGCAACTCTTGCTGATATTGAATGCTACAGCTCGCAGCTTGAGGCTGGAGCAGCGTTCACTAGCTGCGCTAGCTTCACAAGCTACGCCTTCTGACGCACTTGATTCGTGACCTGCAGCTGCGGAGCTGCTGGCGGACTTCGACCCTGACGACTGGGACGACGACACCTGGGTGGGCGCCGCTGCGCAGCTGTCGCAGCAGGCTCAGCAGCCCCCGCAGCCGCCGCCGCAGCAGCCGCCGACGCGCAGCCTCGGCAGCGGGATCGACTGGCAGGCTCCAGAGGATGCGCCAGGCGATGGTGACTGGGCTGGCGGCACAGGCGTGTTTGGTAAGGCTCTTACCACACCGCGGCAAATCTGTGCAGCCTGCACATTTGATGTTACGCCTGTCGTGAAGTCCTGAGCTGTGTCCAAAGCTGTGTGCGTTGATTTGTTCGCAGATGTGCCGTGTCATCCACTGCAATGCTTGGCAACTGTGGGCAGGCATTGCATGTAGGGTTTAGGGTGTAGGGTTAGGGCCCGATCCGCATGCAGGATTCTTCCGCCAAAGGATGGACAAATGCATCGCTGCTCTGCACAGCTGGGAGCCCTGCAGATGTCTGATACCGCCCGAAATACCGCTCGCAGCTGAAGATTCGGCTGAGTGGGCTGGCGACATGCTCCTGCTGGAGTCATCGCCGCCGCCGCCGCCGCTGCCGCCGCAGCAGCAGCAGCAGCAGGGTGCAGCGCTGGAGTTCAAGGACCCTCTGTGTCCCGGCGGCGCAGGCGTGGAGCTGGTGTTCGAGCCAGCCGCCATGGGCGATGATGACGCTGCGACTGACGGGGGGTCTTGCAGCTGGCAGCCGGCAGCCGAACTGCTGCAGCAGCCGGGCGTCGCAGCCGCGGACCTGCATGCCCACGGTCCCTGTTGCGATAGTGGCGGCTCCGGCGTCGTGAGCGCTGGCATGAGCGGCATCAGGAGTGAGCGCAACCGGCAACCGGCGCCGCCGCTGCAGTGGCAGCAGCAGCAGCAGCATAAGAGACAGCAGCAGCAGCAGCAGCAGCAGCAGCAGCAGCAGCGGCGGCAGCAGGAGCAGCAGCAGCGCAGGTCCGACCAGGCCGCCAGCGCCAATTACGCCATGCTGCTGGATGGCGCCAGCGCAGAGGCAGCCGGGGCGGGCGAGTCACCTGCCAGCTCTAGTGCCGCAACGCAGTGGCAGCCTCAGCTGCAGCGGCAGCCGGCTGTGCCCGGCGGCGCCATGCGGCAGTCCCGCAACACGGCAACTTGGCAGTCCCCCGTCACAGGGGGTAATGGCAGCAAGGCGCAATGTCAGCTGAGGCCCACAGCAGATCCACGAAGCCGCCAGCGGCTGTTGCCGGCATTGCCGTCGCTGCCGTCGGCAGAGCGGCCGTCGCCGCCATCGGCAGAGCGGCCGTCGCCTGCGCAGCCCGACTGGGGCTTCGGCCTCGAGGACACAATCCCCATCGTCGAGGATGACACCGACGATGACGACTCGGCGGCGGCAGCAGGCCCCAGCAACAGCGCTGGCAGGTCCTGCGGCAGGTGTCCCGGCGCTGGCGATTGCGGGCCGCCGGAGGAGAGCAGCCCGCCGTGCGCCGCCGAGTCGCCCGCTCCGCACAATTCCCCCGTGTCCACGGCGGAAGCCCTGCTGTCCGAGATGCCAGGCGCCAAGCAGCAGCCAGCTCCGCCGCGGGATGCGACATCGCAGCATCCGGCATCCAGCGGCCTGCCGGCGGGCACGCAAGCAGACGACAGCACACCGTCGCCTGGCGCTTCCGGTGCGCCAGCTGCGGCGGCCGCTGCGTGCAGGCCAGAAGCTTCTGGCGGTGTCGGCTGCGGCGGCGCCAGCTGCGGCGGCGGCGGCGGCGGCGGCGGCGACAGCAGCGGAGGTGCCTGGGAAGGACCCGAGCGGCAGCTGTCAGGCTGCGACGACTACGGCGCCTGCGAGATCATCTTCGACGAGGACGGTGCTGGCGGCACGCAGCAGGAAGCGGTGGAAGCAGCCGCAGCGGCGGATGCGGGGGCGGGAGGTGTCCAGCCTGTGAGGCCACGCCTGCCGCTGCGCACAGGTGCTTCTACCCTCCTGCGGCGCTGAAAGCGAATGGCGAGCACGTCACCCTGCATTCGGGACAGAAACTTCGAATTGACCATGTGGCAGGAAAGCCGAGGATCTGCGCAGCCTGTGCTGAACGAATTCCTGTGTCGTAGTGACTCTTGGGGACAAAATGAAAAAATGCATTTTTGCAGGCACATTGCCCAGGAAGCGACCGCACAGCGAGCTGCTCGAGGCCGTCCTCAAGGTAATGCTATTTGCTGCGCAGGTCCCGCTTGAGCAATTTTTTTTTAATGCTTAATATGCATTCTGCGTCACAAAAGCAATCGGCATGTCCATGCGCGCTCCACTGTGCATAGACACCCGTCAAAACCAGTGCACTCAGAATCTCCGAACCGTGCTACCTGGCAGGCCGACACATGGTGGGAGGCAGCGCATGCTGCACGTCCGTGATCCGTAATCCAGATTCGGATGTTCTCTTGTGAATCGAATGGCTGAGTATACATTATGTGCACTTGCAGGCTGCTGAACGGCGGGAGGCGGCGCATGTGGACATGCGTCGCCTAGTCACCGGCCTGGCCTCCCAGCTCAGCGGCCTGGCAGTGGCATCGCCCCAGCGGCAGCAGCAGCGGCTGGACACTGTTGCCGCGGCGGAGGAGGAGCTGCCCGCCACTCCTGGCGGCAGCAGCGGCGGCGGCGGCGGCTGTGACGCAAATTCTGCCGGCGCGGCGGCGGCATTGCTGTCGGATCTGGCGGCCGGGCTGCAGCGCCGCGCCGGAGGCGGAGGCTCTTCGCCTCAGGTGCTGCTAGGATCTTAAACCCTGTCCAGCACATGGTACAGGGTGTTGCTGCTGCAGAGTTGGAGCTTCCAGTACTGAAATTGGTGGTTTACATCAGTAAGTAGTCACGCTGCATCAGCAGGATTGTGCACCTCGGCATGTCGGCGCCGCTGCTGCCATTTGCTTGCAAATATGTGGGCGACCAGCCTCCGTGTTTGTCTGCAGCGCTGCTTCGCCGCCCTGATGGCCGTCGCGGCCGCCCACAACTCGGCGGCGGCGCAGCGGCGCGGCACGGCTGCCGCTGGCAGCACCGCTCCCGATAGCTCGCCGCTGGCGCGGCCGCCGGTGGCCGGCGCTGAGGGCCGCGAGATGCTGCTGGCCAGCAGCGGGAAGCATACCGATGTGGCCGTGTCTTTTGCGCCAGCTGCTGGCGGCTTGCGGTGACGACAGCGTGGGAAACACCAGTGTTAACGTACTGTGGCTTGCGCAGCGCCAGAAATCTGCTTTGCAGCGGCTTGACGACAAAGCTCCAAGGGTTTTGGGCTTTCATTTTCTCGTGCAAGCGGGTGTGGTAGGCTCAGCCACACCTAAATGCATCCTGGAAGCTCTGCATGCGACTTTCAACAGCAAGCAGCCGCCTTTACATCCGGACTCCTTTGCACAATCAATCACCCAGATAATAATCAATCACCCAGATAACTTGCCTCCGCGGCGTTTTCGGCTGCACATGCGCTTCGCAGCAGACCAGAGAACGGTTCCCTTGCTGGAAGACAAAGCTTTCCAGGGACTCTCCAACAGGCTGCAGATGATCCCTGAGTACCTCTCATGAACTCAGCCTGCAAGCACGGCTGCAAGAATCGCAACAGTCCTGCAGCCACACTGCAGACTTTCCCGCCGCTGACCCTGGGTTTAGGGTTTAGGGTTTAAACCCTAAACCCGCCGCTGACCCAGAGCCGCATCCCTGCCGTGCCGGCGGCAGCAGCACGCAACGACTGCCCGTTCCCAGCGGCAGTTGGCCCTGCCTCAGCTGCCGCCGCCGCGGCCGCCGCCCTCGAGATGCACCACTCGCCGGAACGTCAGGTTGACCCGCGGCGAGCCAACCGTCGCCCGCTTCGGCACGGTGTGCATCCAGTGGTCCTGTGTCGTGCCTGCGCATGAGGCAGCAGCGACATGAACAAACATGAACCACGCCGTTGATGACACAAGCTTCGGCTCTGATAATGTCGGGCTCGCCACTCGGCTCTGAGCCAACTTCCTGACTGACATCTGCGGGGTCTTCATCCGGGGAGTTTGGATCCCGCAGATGAATCGTGCGTTTATCTGCGGCGTGTAAGAGCACGCACAACGGAGCAACCCTACATCTCACCTGACATGATCAGCACGTCGCCGTCGCCGAGCGGGAAGCGCAGCTTCCGCTCGCGCCGCGCATTGTGCCGCAGCATGAAGTCGCGGGGGGCGCCGAAGGACGCCGAGCCTGCACTTTCAGGACCGGCCTCGAGTCGTGGCTGAGAGGGGCAGCCGTGAGCCCGCAGATGCCAGGCATGCATCGGACGAGAGCGGGTAAACCCTAAACCCTAAACCCTACACCACCATCGTGCCCGCGCAGAGCCTGCCTCGCTCCCGAGCGCGTTCTGGCTGCAGCGGTGAAGACCTGACGGCACAAGGCGCACATGTACGGTATTGGTCGAAAGGAGCGAGACGACTGTATCCAAGAATGCAAGCCGCTGGCGGGGCGCACCGATGACAGGCTCGGGGCCATACAGCGGCTCGTTGTCGGAGTGCCAGCCCATGTGGTCGCCGCCGTCGCGGTACAGGTTCAGCAGGCAGGAGTTGAAGCTCGCCCCCGCCAGCTCCTCGACCCGTGCCTGCCAATCGCACATCCAGGACCGCATGACACTTCTGACAAGCCTTGAGCCACACCACACATGAGCACTGTGTGCGTGTGCATGGGCTGCCCTGGCAGGAGGCGTCGGGTCCACGTAGTGGAACTGAGCAGTGTGCCTGATTGTGTCAGTGGCGCCGGTGCCATCGTCACCAATGCAGGGGCGGCAACCAGGGGGACGAGGCTGCGCGCTGTGGCCGCGCATTCCCGCATAGCACGCCCGCAAGAACAGCCAGACCCAGCATGCCGGCTGCTGTCTTCTCGACCTTGGCACTTTGACCAAAATTCGGATCGGCATGCCAGCTTCGCCCTCATATCCGTGACGGCGGACAACTACATCGCCGGCGCGAGGCTGAGGCCCGAGTACAAGCGACGAGTACAAGCGCCGTGATTCAGACTCGAATAGTCACCTCAAACCTGGCTCTTCAGGTTTGCGTCATGCCTCACCTTGATCTCCGCCACCGCGGGTGACCACGCCGCCGGCGTGAGGCTGAGGCCCGAGTAGGTGTACTGTAGCGCGGTGTCGTCTGCCATGTAGGCGATCAGGCGCGGCTGCATTACAGTGCGCCCCATGACGCGCACCTGCCGCTGCTCCCACGCTACCTCCTCCTGCGCAGCAGAACCAGAGCCTGGAGTTGCCGCCGAGCACGAAGCTGCAGGGGAGGTTTCATTTTGTGCAGGCGAGTTTGCCTGGCAGCCAGGCCCACCGTGGGGCCGCTGCGCATGCGCTGTTAGGCTGTGCCGGGCTTGGCAGCATTTCATGCGCACTCAGAGCGCATTCAACAGATAAAGGCTGTAAGTGATCGTTCACAACATCACACACCTGGAGCCGCTGCAGCAGGTCTGATCGCTCAGCCGCTGGCCAGGCGCGAGGTCGGTATGCCACCGACGCTCCCTCCCCCAGGTCTGTGCACCCCTCCGCACCATCCGCCGCCGGCGTCCGCGCCTGCATTGACGCTGAGCCGCCCCTGCCGCTGGCTTTTGCTGGCTTCGCCTTTGCTGAAACTGCCGCCCGCAGCGGCTCGCCGGTAAGCGTCGTCTGCTTGGGGGCAGGCCGCTGCCGCTTGTTCGCAGGTGTCTGTGCTGCAGGCCGCTCTTTAGCCGAGCTGCGGCCGGCGGCTGCTGCAGCGCCTGCGGCTGCGGCACCGTTTGCGGCAGCTGTGCTGTGGCCCCTGATGATCGCGGCTGCTGCACCAGCGGCTGTGGCGTCTTGCCGCAGATGCAGGCGGTCCGCAGCACAAGCCACAGCGCTTCCGGCCGCGGCCGCAGCCCTGTTTGCGACCGGCGATACCATCGTGCTTGCGGGCGCCATGGGCTTCGTGTGAGCAGAGCGTGTCGCAATGGCGGCTTTCACAGCGTTTGGCGCCTCGATTTGCGGGGGCATGCATTCCCAAAAGCTGGCAGAGCTTGAGACCGCGATCGCAGAAGCGCACTGCTGCTGATTGAATATTATCAACACACGGCTGATGAGACGATGCGTTGCAAATTGCCGAGGAGCAATTGCAGGATGGCGAGCAAGCGCTGCCTCAGTGGCCAATCTGAAGCACCCTGTGTCCAAGCAGCGCCGAAACAGCATTACCCCCCGATTAGTGAAGTTTCACCTCAATGCAATGGTGCAACATCCATGCGATCTCATCTGATGTTTCACACATCAACCAAGGCCAGCTCTGGCCACAGGCAGCTTGGCAAGCGCGGCTGCACCTTGTGTTGATTCGGTTGCACAGGTGTCAAATTTAAATCACGCACGTCAAACGTGCTGGCGATTCAGGGACTCAGCTTGCTTGAATTATATGAGACTGCACAGCTGCAAATGGACAGGACTGCGAGACGCAAGCCATGACTCCGTGAGCGAAAGGCATGCTCTCGTCATCGACCCCTCTGGGGAAAACAGGACTCCGAGCGTATTCGCAGATTTCAAGAGTTCCCAGTCGCACCGGCGGACACGAGGAGGCAGCCAGAGATTGATTGCACAGCCACTTGCCACCACAACTGACACATTGCTGCCAGCAAAAACAGCAGGGTTCGGGAGTCAGCCGGCAAGCGGTGTCATGCTCCTTCGTTGCGTGGAGCTGCACTTCTCGTAGTCTCGACACCAGTTGTGGCTGAAGCCGTTGCCATCCAGCCCTGTAGACAACACGAGGCGCTCGAGGCAGGCTCAGACAGCACCGTTGTGCCATCTGTGGTGATAGCGAGGCTGCAGTTGCCTAGCACACAGAGCCGGGCCATACTTGTCACCGACGTCAGCTCGGGGGCCTTGTGCGGGCCAAGAGGCCGAAGCACCTGTCCGAAGCATAGCTGCATATGCTGGCCTGCTGCTGAAGGGCTTGGTAGTAGCAAAGAGAGGCTACAGGTGGCCGAGACCGGCCCAGAGAGTTCTTGTTTGCCCCTGTTGCTGGCCGGGCCCTGACTGAGGCCGCGGCTCCTGCGGGGCGGGACACGCAAGCCGCAAGCGAGACTGATCTCGTGGCGTGCTACTCGTGAAACTGAACTCATGATGATGCGGACACTGAAGAGCGCATGAATACGCACAGCCTTGCGGCTCGATGAACGGCTCAACAGCCGGCAACCACACGTATGGCGCCGGCCCGCCAACCGATCGCGTCCAAGCCCCAGACACAAGTGCGGATCACTCCTGCGTCGGCGGTGTTGTGCTGCGCACGCTTTGCGCATTGTTCAATAGTCGATGTTCGATCGCGCAACATTCTGGACAAGTTTGCGGGGATCGGCCTGGGACCACTCAGCTGCCTGTTGCATGCACATGTAACTTGCTTGCATGCTGCACACTGCGATGCGTTTGGGGTGTGGATCCATTTTCAAGACGGGTGGCATGCTCACCCTCTGCGCGCACACAGAGAGCAGCCAAGGAGTTGCATTGATCATGTTTGCTGCGAGCTTGGCAAGCAGATCAGATGCAAGAAGAAGAAGCAACCTTCTCGGGAAATTAGAGCGCATGAAAGTAGGTCAATGGGGCCGATGCATCATGCCATGCAAAGATCTGCGGCAGCGTCAAGGGCTAGTGTCTCGCAGGGTCTCGGTTGCACCACGCTGACAAATCATGCAGCAGTATGAAATGCCATCAAAGTCGTACGCATCACCATTATGGTGCCCGCTGCGGACATCAATCGATGCGTCCCGCCCGTGGCGGCGCACGAAGGAGCTGCCCATACTGGACAGCATAACAGTGGGCTACACACAGAGGCATCTCACAGACAGACATTGCAGGGAGGAACGAGACTCATCAAGCAACGCTCATTGGCCAGGAGTTGAAGCGTCATAAGTGCCTGTCTCTGTAGGTGGAGTGCCGACCTCGATGCGGCACATGGACGGCACAGGAGTCGAAACTGCGCAGCTCTCGGGCGAGCTCTCGGCGCAGCCTATGGACGCTGACAGCGCTGCCGCTGACGCTGGTGGCGGCGACGTCGCCTCACCGGCATCGCCCGCAGCCGCCGGCCCCGCCGCCGATCGAGCGGACAGCGGCGCCCCGCAGCAGCAGGCCCATGGCGGCCAAGCGGCAGCAGGCAGCCCAGACTTCGCTGCCCTGGACGGCGACGTCGAAGCCTGGGGCCGGGACGATGCAGAGCAGCTGGCGCGGACCTCAGCATGGGACAGCGTGGTTGCCAGAATGAGCCCGCCGCACACCGCCGAGCGGGAGGCAGAGTTTGCCGCCAGCGGCGCGGACGCTCACGCTGCCCCTGCCAGCCCAGCAGACGGCAGCGGCGCCGACGCCATGGAGTCTGACACAGCCTTCAAAGCACCACTCGGCGGGACAGGCGGCGGCGACGCCAACAGCAGCGACGACCCAACCAGCGAGCAGCAGCCGATGAAGCTGGATAATGCGGCAGAGTCCGACAGTGACGACGACCAGCCGCTCGGTGCGCGAACGGCGATCCTGGAGGCCGCCGCCGCCGGCGCCGCCGACGCGTCGGGCGCTGACGACTCTGCAGATGCGATGCAGCTGGAGTCTTCAGAGGACGACGACCTGCCGCTCAGCGTGCGGCGATTGTCGGCGGAGGGCGCCAACGGCAGCGAGGTTGGCGACATGGCGGACCCGGCAGAGCCGCCGGCGGGCGGGCCGAAGCGGCAGAACGTTGGCGGAGGCGGCAGCGGCAGTCTGCCGCGCACGGAATCTCTCTTCAAATATCCCAGCCCGGGGTCGCAGCCGGGACTGTACCCCGACACGTCGGTTTCAGAAGCGCGCATGGCTTCCGCTGGCGCCCGCCCGGCGTCCGCTGGCGGTCGGCCGGGCTCGGGCGACAGCGGCAGCAGGCCCGGCTCGGCCGACGGCGACAAGAAGAAGAAGGTCTTCGTCATGCCGAAGATCAAGCGGTGCGCGGTCCCTGCGTTCCAAACTGGCACAAGCACCAGCCGCAATCGCAGTTTGAGCCTTGAGCTCACAGCTTCGTCAGGTTCCAGCCGTTTGACACCTGAGGAGTCCGGCGCGCTCGACACCATGAGTCATCATCCACTTGAGGGTTCATCCAGTTTTGAACGCCTGCCTTTCTTCTCCACACGCAGGTCGCAGCGGTGCGGGCAGTGTCATACATGTGTCAACCCGCAGCTGAAGCAGGCGTGCCTCACGGTGCGGGCGCAGCAGGAGGCAGAGGCGCGTCAAAAGGCAAGCTCGCAAACAGAGGAATGAGACGTGCTACTGCGGCGAACTGTTCCCAACGAGTCCAGCTGAATGTGCCCGCAAGGTGTCGCACATTGCTGCACTCGTCTCAGGATCGAGAAACTCCACGCAGCCTCCTGCGGGTCCGAGTCGAGTCCAGATGCTGGGGAGGGGCTGGCAGCTCAGGGACCTCTTGCTCAGCCGCAGGGGCAGCCGCCACCGCCAATGTCGGCAGGCCTGGCGGCGGCAAAGGCGGCGGCGAAGCAGGCGGGTGACGCGCCGGAGCCCGCCACCCCCTTCTACCACGGTCTCAAGGCCATCCTCGGCCGCTCGGGTGCGCACTCCGATTACCTGCACAAACTGCAACAGCGTGCCGGCATGGGAAAAGCGCAGAACAGGAGAACGCGATCGCCACCCCCTGCATGAGGCAGCAAGATGAGACAGCAGCATCTTGGAGCGTGTTGGCAGAGCCTGCTGGAAGGCAACCCCTCAAACCCTAAAATGCCCTGCAGGCGGCGTGGAGAACGAGCAGCGGGTGCCGTCGCTGGAGCGGCTGATGGCGGAAGAGGCCCGGGACCTGGGACACCGCAAGCTGCTGGTGCTGCCTCTGAGACCGACACCGTAGATCATGTGTTGCGACAAAGCAGCCTGGGCCTGGAACAGCGAGGCGGTGGCTTTGAATGTCGCACGCAAGGACCACTGGGCTGAAACGAAAAGAGGACTTTTGCGCTGCTCTGGCAGCCAGGATTCCGGGCTTGCAGCTTCTTGATCCTATCATGCGCCTGCAACGATGGAACCGGTGCCGAATTCTAGAAGTTTAGGGTTTAAGGCTTTCTGAACTCACCCATCCTTTCGTGGCGTAGGTCCAGGTCATCAACCTGAGCAGCGGCGCGGCCAAGGCGGCGCTGGCGGCCGGCGGCGGTGTCAAAACCCTGGGCGCCTGGCTGCTGGAGGCGTCTGACGATGGTAAGGCCAAGTTCGCCGCCGACGTGCTCGGCTGCCTGGCGGGGCTGCCGATCGGCATGGCGGCGCTCAAAGGGGCTGGCATCGGAAAGACGGTGAGCGTTCAGCATGAATCAACGGAGTGCAAAAGATATCTTTCCCCAATGCACAGCCTCCTACGCTTTGCAGCCCGCGTCCACTACAGTGCATCTGTATATGCAGTAAGGCGCCAGCCTCGACAAGATGGCCAACCCGATCGATCCGTGTCCTTCTTCGGCAGGTCGCCCGCCTGCGCAAGAGCCCGGCGGAGTCGCTGCACAGGCCGGCGTCGCAGCTGGTCGCCAAGTGGAAGAGGGCCGTTGAAACGGAGAAGCCGGTGGAGACCGCTGCGGAAGCTGGAAGCGGTGACGCTGCGACGGCGGTCGCCAAGCGGTCCAGGTGAGGCCTGGCACCCATTCCTGCTGACGCTGTGTCAGTGATTTGCTCCGGAGCCCCATGGCGTTGACCTGCTGCGCGACGCTGCAGTTGTTTCACATGCAAGGGCTGCGCTGGCATGCAGAGCGGACAGCAGCAGCACCGGTTGTTCATACGGTCACCGAGCTCCAGTGTCTGCATCTGTGGAGCTGCGCGAAGACGTCATGAACGCGCGGACAGAGGCACCCGACTGACTGGCAGCCGTGTTTCGGCGCACAGGGACGGGGACGCTGCAGAACCCGCCGCTAAGCGCCTGCGTGCAGAAGACGGAGCAGACGCCAAGGTGCGCTAAACCCTTGTCTTGCCCTTTCGCCTGAGGCGCCAGGGCAGGTTGTGAGCGTTCCGGAATTGCGAGATGGTGGGAGGATGCGGGATGGATCGTCCCTGGGCCTAAACCCTAAACCCTAAACCCTCCTCCCATGCAGACGACCGACCGTGCTGTGACTGCGCTGCAGGAGGTGGGTTCAGCGCGGGTGTCGGTGTCCGACGACCACGACATGTTTCGCTCCTCGGCGCCGCAGCCGGCGCGCCACTCCGCCGCCACGATGCGCAAGGTGCGGGCTCCGCCGCACTCCTCCCAACCAAGCACAGCTGGAGGTCTCAGGTCAACCCCAAGCTCCCCAGCGCGCGGTCGGCCTGTGGGTTGCGGGCCGGGGTGTGCAAGCCTGGGCGTGCGGGCTTGGCTTTGCATGTGTGGCATTAAGGCTCTTATTTCGCCGTAAAACGAGATCTTAATCGCTGACCGCCAAGCGTACTTTACAACTGGCGGCGGCTCACGTGCTTGGGCTACGTTCTGATTGGTCAGGAGATGCTGCTGTGCAATTCCAACCTATTTCGTAAACCCTTTTCCGTTCCACCCTGCGCACAGCTGCAAACGGGCGGCGGCGGCGCAAAGGTGCTTGAGGTGGACCCCCGCATGGGGTGGTCCGGTGACGGCGGCAGCGGAACGCCCACCGGCGCCGACGCGCAGGCGGCCGGCGGCGGCGGGCCGTCGCCGGGGGCGGGTGGCGCCGGCGGCGGGCCGCAGCCGCTGCGGGGTCGCTCTCAGCTTGGGCCAGGTATGGGAGCAGCTGCTTGGGGGAGGGTGGTAAGGGAGTTGATGAAAGCGATGGAAAAGTGAGCTGCTGCCTGAAATTTCGGTGGACGGGCATGCAGGTCCCAACAGCAAAGCAACCGGCATTGCCGTCATGGTCGAAGGGCTTGCCATGGCTGCATTACCGACCTCATCCTGCAGCTGGGATGGGGAATCGGGGTCCGGCATGACTCAGCCGTTCTCCGGACTGCAATGCCCTGCATCCCTGTCGACATGACTACCTCAAGAAGCACCAGACAGTCTTCAGCCAGAGTGAACAGCCGTCCGCTGCAGGGCTGGACCCCTTCGGCGCGGCGGCGGCGGCGGCAGCGCGGGCGGCATCTACCCGGAAGCCGCCAGGTCCCGGCAGCGACAGCACCGGGTCATCTAAACGTGAGTATCTGCACAAAATCACTCGGCAAAGTCCTCCCGCTGAGCCCCGGCATGCGGTTTCAATGCTTGTGGTACACGAACGCAAGTGCTGCACTCGGAACACACAAGTGTCCATTGAACCCCCATTTAGCCTGGTGCAGCGGCAGTGTCGTTGGTTTCTGAGAACACACCGACGCGACTGCTGAGGATTGCTGCTGCCATGCAGCTGCACTTGGGGACGATGGGCCGCAGCCGACGGCGGCCGCGGCGTCGGCGCAGGGGCGGCCCGCCAGCCAGCGGCTGTTCAAGCCGGCAACCACCTCCATCGGCAGCACCCGCATCGGTGGGTGGCCCCCCCTGCAGCAGCCCAGAGGCTTGGCGCCTAGGACGGAAACGTTGGAACTGTTTCCTTGTGGCTTGTTATAAGGAAAGCTTGTGGCTTGTCATAAGAAAAGCTGCAAAAAGGAAAGCTACAGCTGATGCGGGCGAATCAAGCGCAGCGAGCCTTTAGAGATGCCATCGAAACCCCACCAATCTCAACTACTGTTGAGGTTGCGTCCCTGGACCGGGCGGCCTCGCTTTGCAAATTTGTGACGGATTCGGGCCACCTGCTCTTGGAAGTATCGCCAAGGTGACACAGCATCTTCAAACTCAAGTCAGACTCTGCTCCGAGATATTCTTGGCATCTGACCAGCCTGGACACTGGGGCGCTGCCGGTGTCCACCAAGACCATTTTTGGTCTTGTTTCTCTCCAAGCGCGCAAGAATGATCTTAGCCATCTGTAGAGGCGGTCTGAACCCGCTGCCGGTGCCTACATCCACAGTTTCATTGACACGCTTCACCATTCCCTGCCCTGTTGCAACATTCTTTAGATCTGTAGACATTTGTGCCGGCGGCCTGGGCACGAGGCTGGGCGCGCTGCCGGCGCTGTGGCCACAATGCCGCGGTGGCCTTTGCAGAACAGTTGTCAGTGACCAGAGCCCCCCCCCCCCCCCGTTGTTTGACATTGTTTCACGTCTCCCCTGCAGGCGGCCTGGCCACGGGCCTTGGCGCGCTGCCGGCGCTGACCACGATCTCGCGGTGGGGCGCTGGCGCTGCTGGGCGTGCTGCGGAGGCAGCGTCCCGCATCCCCAGTCCGCCGCCGGCGCCGCGACGGTCCAAGGCCAAGCGCGTCAGCTGGGTGCCGGCTGAGGCGCTCGCCCACGTCCGCTTCTTCCGCAGGGTGAGCCCGCCAGAACCCTTTTGTTTGGGGCTTTGTGTGGCTGCAGCAGGTTCGGATCGAAGAGGTGCATCGGCAAATGGCGCCATTCGTCATTGCACTTGCCAGTTCGCCCAGGGGACAAGCGCTTCTCCCAGCCTTGCCGACCGACGCCGCCTCTCTGTCCATTAGATACAGGAGAAACAGGAGAACGCGCCAACTAGAAGGAAGCATGCGCTGGCAGATGCTCCCATATTGATCCCCTCCAGAATGAACGACGTCTGAGCAAGAAATGCATCTGTCGCAGGAAGACGCGCCGACGGCTGTGCGCGCCGACGCAGAGTGGAAGGAGGGCGACGAGGCAGCACCAGCAGACGCGGCCGAATCCGCGTCGGAAGCGCCGCCGCCCGGCTTCGAGAACGCCGCCCGTCAGGAGCACCTCAGCGAGGCGGCCGCGATGCGGCAGCGGCCGCTGGAGCGCGCCGACACGGATGTCGAGGTGGGGATTGTCGCGCTTTGAGAATCCCTCTGTTGTCGATGTCCCTGGGCGACGTGGCTGCTGGTTGAGGCGTACTGACTCTCCCCGAGGCTGTTCAAGTTTTCTAGTTGATCAAACTAGAATTAATTAACTCTAATTAATTCTAAATTAAAAGGTTCGAGAGGACCCTCGTGACGATATTCACCGCACTGCGAAATGCATGAGGGCTTACCGGCTCCAATAGCTTGCAATATGTAGCACGGTCTTCTTCGCCTTCGCAGATGGAGCCGCAGCAGGCATTCAACCAGCGTTTCCAGGCGATGCGGCCCACGATGCCGTGGATCCCGCCGCCGGCCACGCCGCAGCTGGACATGTGGGCCGCCGGCGAGGACAGCCTGGAGGCGCACGTGCGCTCCTCATTGTAGATCCTCGGAATTGCTCTGCTCTGTTTCGGATTCGGATTCGGATTCGGATCGAAACAGAGCAAAGGATGTATCTCGTGGCCCCAGCACACAGCCAAGGCTGCACGAGTTGATCTGCTACCGAGCTAGCAAATCAACTCGTGCAGCCTTGGCTGTGTGCTGGGGCCACGAGATACATCCTTTGCTGCGCTGCAGAACATGCGCATGTCGAATGTCCATCTGCACTGTTCTTGTCATTACGTGGGGTCTCGGTGACCGCTGCCGGCGTCCTGAGAGTCTCCGTTGAACAAATCGTTGCGCTGGACTCAGTACTCTCATGCATGTGCTCATCATGACCTGTGCTGCAAACAGGAGGAGGCGAATCGGCAGCGGGGCAGGCGAGCCATGCCCACCATGCTGCATGCAACCGAGCCGCCTGTGTACCCGCCGACCATGGGCGCGCTGCCGCCGCCGCGGTGCATTATACCCCTGCAGCTGCTGGCGGCGGCCGCCGCGCCGCCGGCAGCCGCCGCTGCGCCAGCCCAGCAGCCGCAGCAGCAAGCGCCGGTGCAGCAGCTGGCGGCCTCGCAGCCGGCGGGGCCGCCGCTGCAGGGGCCGCCGCTGGGCATGCCGCCGCCGCCGCAGCAGGGGCCGGCAACGTCGCAGGGGCTGCCGCCGCCGCAGCAGGGCCGGGCAGGGTTTGCATCGCAACAGCAGGGGCCGCCGGGCTTCGCGCCGCCCTCGCAGCAGCAGGGGCCGCCGGGCTTCGCGCCGCCCTCGCAGCAGCAGCAGTCCCGCCCGCCAGGCGGTCAGCAGCCGGGGCGGCAACCCTACCCAGGCGGGATCACGCCGCCGTCCCTCCAGCAGCAGCAGCGGCCGCCCCAGCAGCGGCCGCCGCAGCAGCAGCTGGCCCCCGGCGGCCTTCCTCAGCCTCCGCAGCAGCCGGCAGCGCCGCCGTTTATGCAGGCCGGCCTCGGCGGAGCCACACCCGCGATGCCAGGGCCGCCGGGATTGCCGGCGGCGCGGCCGCCAATGCGAGGCAGGCTGCCGCCTGCAGCCGGGGGGTTTGGGCCCGGCGGGAGGTTTGCTGGGCCTGCGTCAGGCAGAGCGGGACCGCCACCGGGCAGGGGCGCCCCGCCGCCGCCGCCGGCGCAGCAGCAGTGGCAGGGCGGCGTGGCGCCGCTAGGGCAGCAACAGCAGCGGCCGCCGCCGCCTGGGCCGCCGGGCCCGCCGCAGCGCCAGCAGGGGCTGCCGCCGCCATCGCAACAGCAGCCGCCGCCGCCGCAGGGACGGCCCCGGGCCAGCGGCTTCGACCAGCCCCCCGCCGCCGCTGTGGGCCGCGACAGCGGCTTTGACCGGCGCGGCCGCGCCGGCGGCCGCGAAGGCGGCCGCGAAAGCTTTGGCGGCCGTCATGGCGACGGCGGCAGGGGCTTCGGCAGCGGGGACCGCGGACCGCCGCAGCAGCTCGGCGGGCCAAGTAACGGCCCGCGCAATGGGCCAATGATTGACCCGGCGTCAGGGCGCCGCGTGTGCCTGTTCTACCTGACGCCAGACGGCTGCCGCAAGGGCGACCACTGCAACTTTGCCCACGTGCGTGCGGCAGTGCCCCCGGTGAGTCCAACCCACGCGCATCCCTGCGAATTTGCAGTCTCGCAACAGAGGCCACATACACCTTGGCGGCAGCCCTGTCGTCCAATGCGGCTGCACATTGTGCGCCGGGCTCCCCCCCTGTAGCGATGCTCGGTATCGCTCCGTGCACTTGCCCATTGTAGCTTCCCCCTCGTCAAGCTCAGGCATCTGATGCAGCGCTGGCCGCCTGTCCTGCAGGACGACCTGTCTTCGGCGCTGGCGACCATCAGCGCCGGCGGCGGCGGCGGCGGCGGTGGGGGCCGGGGACCACCAGGCGGCCGCGGGGACCGCGGCGGGGGCCGGGGACCACCAGGCGGCCGCGGGGACCGCGGCGGGGGCCGCGGCCCGCACAGGGGAATGGACACTCGGCATTACATGCCCTGACGCATGGGAGGAACCAACCAGATTCCATCAGACTGTGTTGGTATGTCCGGCGGACGCGCCACTGTCGGAAGGCATGACGTGCGGTTCAACGACCCTTTGACAAGCTTAGCTGATCAAGCTTCAATCCACAACGATAGATGGCATCTGAAGACACCGTGAGCTTCTGTAACAGCCGCGTGTATGAGAGGGTGCCCATAGCGTGGGAACACGGGCTGGAGTGCCTGACCATGACGGCGCAGTGCTGCTATAGAGCAACGGCAAAATCATTCCGAAGGCGTCAACATGCCTACATGTGTGCGTGCTGCTGAAGCCGGCAGAGAAACAAAGCCTGAAGGACCACCACAACACAGTTCCGTCACATGTGCAAACGCATTGCATCGTATTTAAACAGCAGCCTCAATTAGGGTTGGTATGATGGACTTCACACCTCCGCCGTGGTGCCGCCAAGCGGCGGCGCTGCATCATATCGCACATCGTGTATAGGCGACCACCAGGCTGAGGTCGATTAGGGTTCGTGGACCAGAGAGGCGTCTGGAACCAGCATATTCTGTATTGGGCTGTAAATTGAATCACGAGAATTCCCCGTCACTCCCTAAAACCCACCCCATACATAGCCTCCTTACTTAAACCCTTGGGGCTCGTCAGCAAAAGGAACATGCCGCGCGGTGCTCGATGCACGCCAGAATGCGGATTTGCACATTCGGATCGCTCGCTTCTAACTCTTCACCTGTGGGCCAGCTCGCATCTTGACCACTTGAACACAGCCCGAGGCCAATGCCGACCCTTCGCAAAATCACACGCATGCTTGACGATTGAAGATCTCAAAACGTCGTGACTGTCCTCTCGGCTACAAAATGAGGTGTGCAGCATCAGAGCGCTCAGTTTGAGGCTCTTGTGCCTGTTCATCGCTTCCGGAACGCATTGTCAGTGTCTGGGCAACCATTTGCATGCCTATACCGATCTGTGTCACTCTGACACATGTGCCAGGTCGGTTGTATGCTCACGACGCTGCGGTTGGCATTCTGGTCGCTCAAGTTGCAGCACACCCATAACTGGACATGTACTGCAGGGCCCTCTAAAATTGCTAAAGGGGGGGTGGATGCATCCCACAGCTTTGTCTGCCAGCGCGCTTCATCGACCGTCATCGACAGTAAAGGAAGCAACAGCAGCAGCAGCAGTGACGCAGATCCACAAGCCCAGTGCGGCAGCGGCAGCAGCGCAGTAGCACAGCGACCCACCGTGTTCGCCGCAGCGTCGTACCTCGACTGCCGCAGCAGCGGCGGCAGCGGTACCTGCCACCGCCGCAGCGCCGCCGATGGCGGCGGGCAGGCTGCGGCACGTGCTGTCTGATTCCGACGATAGCGATGAGGACCCGCGACCGGCCCCACGGCCGCCGCCTGGCCAGGCGGCCCGCGACCTGCAGGCCAAACTTGCCTCGGGACGTGCGGGCGCCGGCGGCGTCGGCGCCAGCGGCGGCCACTCGCGGCTGAGGGCGCTGCTGAAGGGCCACAGCGGCGGTGCCGGGGCGGCGGCGTCTGGAGCCGCCGCCGCGCAGCGGGCGGCTGGCGTCAGGCGGCCAAACCCCGCAGCCGAGGGCCAGCGCCGGGCCTCTTTCGGCGGCAGCGCCGGCGGCAGCGGCGGCGGCTCCGCCGGCGGGCGGAAGGCGGCGTTGGCCGCCGCCGCCGACGGCGCAGACTTGTCGGGGGGGCCGGCGCCGCGTCGACCCAACGCGCCGCGCACAATCAAGCGGCGCGACGCCGGCACCACGGGACGGTGAGACGCATTAATGTGCATCATGTTACACATGCCATCTCGCGTCTGTCGACACTCAGTGCGTAATGTAGTGTTAGGGTTTACCCTAAATTCTAAACCCCAGAGCCACTCCGATCCAATCTGTCCATTTCCGTGTGCAATCACATATAATCGCTGAGTGCTGCCCACGCAAAAACTGCCGCAACGCCCATAGCATGCGAACAGCCTCAGCGCCATGCTGTACCCCGAGACAACCTCCCCACCTGGTGCTCCAAGCACCAGTCAGTCGAGCACGACTCGGTCGGGCACGCAGGCTGGAGCGTGAAGTGCTGGGCGGCCGCCTGTGGTTCCCGCCCTGCCAGGCATCGAACCACGACCTGCCGGAGGCGCTGCCGGGCAACTTCGGCTCCTCTGACGAGTACGTCGCGTCCTTCGAGGCGCTGCTGTTCGAGGAGGCGCGGGAGGCGGTGCGCGACGAGTGGGGCGGCAAGTGCGGCGCCGGACGCGCCTATGAGGCGGAGGTCCTGGGGTGAGCCCTCCTGTGCCCTCGGCGCTAGTGTTCAAAAGGCGCTAGTTCCAAATGGGTGCGGAATGAGTGGGGCGGCAAGTGCGGCGCCGGGCGCGCCTACGAGGCGGAGGTCTTGGGGTGAGCGACCTTTTCTCGCCACCTAAACCCTAAACTTTAAACCCTAAACCGTTGTCACAAGGCTCATGACATGAAGGCAGGCGGTGCGTGGCGAGCGGGGCGGCAAGATCGGCGCCGGGCGCGCCTTCGAGGCACGGGATTCAGGGTGACCTTTGCTCAGGGAGGGTTGGAACAATCATAGATTGAGGGTTGCTGGTGCAAGACGGTGCGGCGACTGCGGCGTTTGGCACGCCGGGGGCGGCAAACCGCCGAAACCAGTTTCGGGATAATCTAGAATTTTGCAACATATCATGCTCCGCCTTCAAACACGTCATCAGACAGACTTCCTTGCTTGGGAAGCCGTGCCACACCGAAAGGTTCTCGGTGAGGGTGTCTGGTCATGCTGAGTGGTGCAAGGTGGTGCGGAATGAGGAAGCAGCAGCTTGGGAGTTGGCTGTCCGTGCAAACAACTGCTTTTAAGATGACATGTAGAAGCTACTGGACGGCCGTCGCCTTGATGCGAGCCGGCAACAGGTCGTACCAAGGTGCGGACCCATCGACTGTCTCGTCGTGTCCTGCGACAGTGTGGAGGAGCTGGGGGGCGGCCGGCACAGCATCCGCATGCAGACGCGGCGGTCGCTGGACGAGCTGCCTAAAACAGTTATACTCGTACAACCGAACAACAAACCTCGTCCCTCATCTGTTGCGGCAGGATGGAGAAGCTGGGCGGCGGCTGGCACAGCATCCGCATGCAGACGTCGGCGGTCGCTGGACGAGCTGCTTATGGCAGTCATGCTCGTGCAACCGAACAACAAATCTCGCTCCCTCATCTTTTGCGGCAGGATGGAGGAGCTGGGCGGCGGCTGGCACAGCATCCGCATGCAGACGCGGCGGTCGCTGGACGAGCTGCTTATGACAGTCATGCTCGTACAACCGAACAACAAACCTCGTCCCTCATCTGTTGCGGCAGGATGGAGAAGCTGGGGGGCGGCTGGCACAGCATCCGCATGCTGACACGGCGGTCGCTGGACGAGCTGCTTTTGACAGTTATGCTCGTACGACCGAACAACAATCCTCGCCCCTCATCTGTTGCGACAGGATGGAGGAGCTGGGCGGCGGCTGGCACAGCATCCGCATGCAGACGCGGCGGTCGCTGAACGAGCTGCTTATGACAGTTATACTCGTACGACCGAACCTCAAACCTCGTCCCTCATCTGTTGCGGCAGGATGGAGGAGCTGGGCGGCGGCTGGCACAGCATCCGCATGCAGACGCGGCGGTCGCTGGACGAGCTGCCTCGCGAGGGCCACCTGGTGGTGCTGTCTCTGGGACGGCCGCCGCAGGGCAACCCGCTCGATTTTGTGGCGCGCCACCGCGGCGGCGGCGGCGGCGCACCTCGGTGAGCATCCTTTTCAACCCACGTCCCTGTTGGGCGCGATCCACTCCTTTCGTGAGAGTGGCGTTCGATCGCATGGCGTGCCATCGAACGAGCCATGGGCACCGGAGCGCTGACAAGGCCACACAATCTGTGAAGCTGGCCGAAAAGAACCATAACTCAAAGAACTTGGCTCAGGGGAGCTTTTGCATCGCTGGCATTCAAGGACTTCAAGCGGGGAACGTCCCTCCGCGGTCTCCGCTTGGTGTCCGTGACGTGCGAAGCCATGCAGGAACCAAGGACGCGCCTGCACTGGCAAAAGCGGCATGTTTACACCTCTGCCGAAGCTGTTACAGCAGCTAGCGCCTGGGACTCGTCCTGTGCATGTAACCTGGGCGTGATTTGGCCATGCATCTCCAGCGAGCAGCCCCGTGAACGGCACCAACTGAAATTCAATCAAACCTGTTTCAACACCTGTCACATGAGGAAGATCTGATGCAAAGTTTTTGATCTTGGCATACCTCAGGCCGAAGCGGCAGCGACTGGAGGGCGGCGCTGCGGCGCCCGGCGTGGCCGGCGGGCCGGCTGATGGGGCAGAGGAACAGCCGGCGGGTGCGCCCATCGCTGCGGGCATTGTGCGGCAGGTGTGTATCCGTGCAACTCCCTACACAACTCGCACGATCCATTCCCAACTCCAACGCGGTGCCGCAAGCAGCCGAGGTCCCTTGCTGCATCACGACCCTGCCAGCATACCCTAGAGAGAGAGAGATATTACATTGTTCCAGCCTCACTCGGCTGATTAGCGCTGATGACTGATTAGCCCTACGGGCAGGCTTGATCTGACCCTCCCTGGAGCGACCATGTGGCAACTACTTTTCTTTTCTGTTTTTTGATACCATTTTTTGAATTTAAAAAACTTTCTTGTTCTGGCAGGGGCGCTGGCGACGTCTGGGACGTCGCCCTCTGAGATCCTTTGATCCTTTAAAACCCTTACATCAAGCCTCACTGCCGGTGCGCGCCGTTACAGGCCAAGCGCTCGGGGGAGGTGGTCGTCAACATCTGCCCTGTGTGTTCGGCGCACCAACACGACCCCGCCGCGCCCTGCCGCTCGGTGAGCCGTTGGCATTTAGGGTTTAGTTTTAGGTCTGACCTGGCGGCAGCTTCTTGGACACGTGTTGGTGCCCGACAACCCGACAGCCTCCTGCAGGTTTTGGCAGACAGGTGGCTTCTGCCGACATGCGGCTGCTGCTCACGCTGGCGCTGACGGCCGGTCTCCTGCAGTTCCTGCGACTCCTGTCGGACCCCCCTTGATCAGGTTTTCAGCTGGCAGGTGGTGGGCGCGCTGCGGCAGCAGCCCAAGGGCTGGTTCCTGGTGCCTGTTGGACCGCTGATCACTCAGCAGCGCGAGTACATCGCCCTGCACAAGGCCGCCGGCAGCGAGGTAAGCTATTATTACCGTGTATGCAATGTATATAGGGTTTAGGGTTTATGAGCGCTTGGAAATTTTGTGATAACGCAACATGAGGCCTCGTCAGTGGTCTGGCAGACGAGGAGTCGGGGCGCGATGCCTCTCGCATCACTCGCGGCACTCGTGAACCAGTGGGACCTGCAGAATGCATGGAGTGCAAAGGAGCACTAAAAGGTTTAGGATTGAAGTAAAAGGTTTAGGATTTGAGGTGAATCGAGCTCCTTTGCACTCCACGCATTTTGTAGGTCCCACTGTTTCACGAGTCCGCAGCGGCTGGAGGCGCTGCTCGCGCCACGGCAGCTTGTGTTGACACGAAAACCGGCATCCGGCGAGGAGTGGGTACGGCATGCAAGCGTTCACCTTTTCACTCCAGTCGCATCTCGCCATCATTGGCCACAGCTCCTCGAAACACTGCTGACGCCTGCGGAGCTGGCGCTGGCGGCGGAAGGCGCGGCTGATGAGAGGTGGGCGCGGAGTGCCGGCTGCACCTCGTCACACCTCTCGCTGCTGCGCCTTGGGTTCGTGATCCGACCACCTCGACTCTCAGTGCAGCTGCTGGAGGCGCTGCTGGCGCCGGAGCGGCTGGCCCTGGCGGCGGAAGCCGCGGCGGACGAGAAGTGGGTGCAGCGCGCATGGCCGCCCGAGGCGGCGCAGCGCCCCTTCATCGAGTACTTGCGTTCCCAGTACGACGCCACGCAGCTCCGCGCAATCGAGGTAGAAAAGCAAAAGCAAAAAAAGAAAAGAAAAGCAAACACCGTCTGTACTATCCAACAGGAACAGGATCAGGGAGCGGCGTCCTCTCAGTCGACGCCACGCAGCTGTACACATCAAGGTGATGTCCCAGCGGCAGTCCCATTCACGGTCAACGTTCTCGTTTCTCGTTTCGTCTGCCGGCCATTACATAGCTGTTAGCTGTTAGCTGATACTGCACCCAATCACTCCACGAATGCGATGTCCTCGACGCCTGTGGATTAAGAAACCCTGCAGCACCTGCGTTGATTTCGACTGTCTTAAAGCGTCAGACTCGGCGTTGGCAAATACGAGATGCAAGGAGTGTGACACCCCCTGTCGATCGTTTCAACTGTGGACTGCAGTTGACTGCAGCACTCCGGGTGGATTTTGTCAACACAAATCCTGGGGCAAATGTTCACCAGAGCAGCTCACCGATGTTTGAGGTGCACTCTGCAGTGTGCGGCGGCGTACGTGGTGGTGCAGGTTCCAATCGGCATGCCGCCGCTGCCGGTCGCCACGATTGTGAGGGAGCCACGCCAACGACGCATATGTGCAATGTTTCTCGCACGACAGTTTGCGCAGTTGCCGCAGTGCACCTGGGAGCAAAGGCGCCGGCGGCGATGCTGCCGGTGCCGTCTGTCGTGCCCTAAACCCTAAACCCAGATACCTGGTGTCCATGACGTATCCGCCGAGGGACTTGATTGTGCCTGCGCAGTTTGCGGCGGCGCACCTTGGGGCGCAGGCGCCGTCGGGCATGCTGCCGGTGCCGTTCGTGATGATCCAAGGGCCGCCGGGAACCGGCAAGACGCACACCGTCAAGGGCGTCCTCAACGTGTGGCACCTGGTGCGAGACTGCCCAGACGCTTCTGCCGTGAAGCGATCCCCTGCAATTCTTGCTCTCCACACCCCCGTGGCTGGGGCCTGCCGGCAAGGCGCACCCCGTCAAGGCGTCCTCAACGTGTGGCACCTGGTGCGAGAATCTGGTGCATCATGGCTTTTGCTCCCCAGAACTTGCTGGCAAGACGCGACACCGTCATGGGCGTCCTCAATGTGTGGCGCTTGGTGCGGCACATTCCGGCAAAGATTCCCAAAGATGCGTGGCCGAGACTGCTGCGTGAAAGCTGCCGCGCAGCACCAGCAAGACGCAGACCCTCAAGCGCGTCCTCAACGTCTGGCACCTTCGCGGCACCTGTTGGCATGTGCCGGTAGCGGCTGCCGTGTACGAGTTGCTGTCCGCTCGCTGATCTCCTTCTCCCTGATATTTATCCGCAAAGTGTCTGCTGGTCGACCTGACCTCGCGGCTAAACCTGGTGGCGCACTTTGAAAGCGTTTAGCAAACCCGATTTGTTAGATTCTTCAGCGACGCAACACCTCTGCCACACTGAACTGCACACATGCACACCTGGTCAGGGGTCCGGCAGCGACCTGTTCCAGCTCTATTACCTCTATTACCTCTACTACCCCTATTACTTCTATTACCTCTATTATCTACTGCCTGCTCTATGCTCTGCTCGATCCGCATGTCCGGCAGGTCTTTGCCGGAGATAGCTCTGCGTGTGCAGCCTGCTTCCCCACCTGCATCCAACAGCCGGCGTAGACACGAGCTGACTTCAATCAGAAAGTGGACGCCGCAGGTGGCTCACGGTGCACCACTCAGGGATCCACGCCTGATGTAGACCCTTTCCAGCGACTGATCAGTCCGGGAACATGAACGGTGAACATCGTGACTGAGCATTGCAGGTGGCGTATCAGCGGTTTTACGACGCGCTGGTGGCGCGGCTTATGATGGAGCCTGAGGCGGGGGCGCCCTCTGCTGGCGGCGCCCGCAACCTCCTGGCGGTGCGCAGGCCCTTGCTTTTGCCTTTTAGGGTTCAGCCTAAAAGCTAAACCCTTTCGCAGCATATCAGGGTCCTTCACCTCGTAATCTATGTCGAGACCAATTGCTGCATCCTGTCTGTTCTGCGAAGATTTATTTGAATCAATCACATTTGGCGCTGCACTGCCGCTTTTGGCAGCAGAAATTAAGACTGTGAATCAAGCACCAGTGCATGCGCTGGGCCGGTTTCATCCGGGGCGCCAATGCTGACTTTCTGGAGTCTCGTTAGGTTGCTAAAATTCAACCTAATTCCCCATAGGTTCCCAGGGATCTCCCAGGGATAACATCCGACGCCCTTCCGCACAGGAGATCCAGGGGCAAATGGCGAGCGGTTTCGACCGCCGCCCGGCTGACCTGGCCGCCAAGCCACGCTCATCCATCTATCTGCCATGATGCCATTGCCTTTCCTGCCCTCGACTGCTGCAGGAGATCCAGGCGCAGATGGCGAGCGCCTTCGACCGCCGCCTGGCGGATCTGGCCGCCAAGCCACGCATCCTGGTGTGCGCGCCGTCCAACGCCGCGGCGGACGAACTGCTGCAGCGCGTCATGAACGACGGCTTTGCCGACGGCGCGGGGCACATCTACCGCCCCTCTGTCGTACGCATCGGTGCGGTCATTCACGAACGCAACTCCAGGCACCCTCGCCGCTTGGTGTGACTCTCACGTCACACATGACATTTCAGAGGCCTAAACCCTAAGCTATAAACCCTAAACCCACCTGCGCCACCCAAAAGCAAGCTGCTGGCACATCCTGCATGTACAACGGCCAACAGCCAACGTCGGCCGTATGGTGTGATGCTGACATTGGCCGCGTCGGTCCCGTGCCTGCAACCAAAGCGCTGTCCTCGCATGTCGACAGGGTCTGACCAGGCGCCGATGGCGCAGCGGGCGCGGGATGTTTGGGTGGACGGCCTCATCGCCGCCATGATCGGCCTGCAGCCCAACCTGTGGCAGCACAAGTGCGCATTCTCCTATGATGAGAATGCTTTCGCTGCATCAAGACAGCCTCTATATCTGGACCATGCTCATGATGGCCTCGCCGTTGTGCAGCCCGACCTGTGGCGGCACAACTGCGCCGTCGCCTGGCGACGGAAATCAACCGGTTCTTCATCCCAGCATCCACAATTTGCAGTCCAGCACTGTTGTTGCTTCGGCACACCAGTGTAACAAAGAGACATTCGCATCTGTTGCGGCAGCATCCAGTGGCCGCGAGTCCGGCGCAGCCTGTTGACGCCACTGCAGCTTATTGCAGTGCTCTGATGCGCTCGCCTGGAAGTGAACCTGCAGCATGGTTACTGCCAGTGCTGGTGCACGCGAACATTCAGTTGCCGCTGCGGCCGCCAGTGCAGCCGCGGACCCCGGGGCGCTGCACAGTTCGACTCGATGTCACCTGCGTGTAAAGCTGTGAGGGAGACCAGACTGCAAGCCATAGCTGGAAACGCCTGGGCGAGGCCGGCACGGCCTGTAAGCACTTCCTCCTTCCTCCTTCCTCCTGACACTTCCAACTGTGCGTGCTGCAGGCCGCAGCTGGCGCAGGCGGACGCGCGCGGTGAAGCTGTCGCGCGATAATGGACAGCTGCCGCGCCGCATGACCGTTTCGACCACGGTTCAACATTGTTCACCTGAATCGTCTGTGCGCTGCAGGCTGCAGCTGGCGCGGGCGGTCGCGGCGGAGCTGTCGCGCGAGATCGCGCAGCTGCAGGCGTCGCTGCGGGTCCATGAGCTAACCTTCTGTTTCCAAGCTATTCATCCGTCATCTGCCCAACCCCGTTTCTGTGTACCTGCAGGCTGCAGCTGGCGCAGGCGGACGCGGCGAAGCTGTCGCGCGAGATCGGCCAGCTGCAGGCGTCGCTGCGGGAGTGCGAGGGTGAGGCGGCAGTCGTCACTGCCCGCCACCTGGCGCACAAGCACGAGGTCAATGTGTTTCGCTCCTTCTGTATTGCTTCCACGTCAATGTCTGAGCTGGCCGGGGTCACGTTTCCCAAGCTGGTGAGCCTCGGCTCCTTGTCCGTTTTCGCTTGCTGTGACTGAACAGCTGGCTGTTTTGCAGCATCTTCAAGGTTCAGCGGCTGCCGCCTCAACGGTGCCGGGTATGACGGAGGCTGCTTGGGTGCAGTACTGCACTGCTGGAAAATGCAGTGTGCATGTGGCAATTGGAAACGGAAATTCATTTCTGTTCAAATGATCTGCTTGCTGAGGGTGATACAGGCTCGGCTCTGTGCCGGGTTCTGTGCCGTCGGCCAGTCGCAGAATTGCCACCATGCACGAACCCTGCCACTACGAGTTTGTTCCCATGTTCACACCCAGCCCAGCACGGAGCTGCGATGCGCTTGGGCAGCGCGTCCTGTGGACGGCCTCATTGCCGACGATCTGGCGTCGAGTGCTTGCCTCAGCTGTGTGAGACTCTGCAGGTTTCAGTTGCCGGGTCACCACCCTTGATTCAGCGAGCATCTGCTCTGCAGGCGCAGGCCATGGCGCCGATTTTGATGAAGCGGCTTCAGATGGGTAGCCGTGAAATGATACTAGCCGCATGGCATTTCCTAGTCTAATTCGACTGTCTCAGCCGCGATTTCAGACTTGCGCAGGCGAGGGACAAGCCGCTGCTGCTGTTAGTGAATTAAGCAATTTTTAAAATTTAATAAAAACCAGTTTTTTTAATTCTATTAATTCTTTTGGGTGTTTTTTCATTCCAAGTAGAATTTCCTTGATGCCGGTTCGGGTCCCCGCTTCAGTGGGACACCACCTGCACGTCTTTCGTCTCATATCTTGTTTCTCGACGCATCTGCAGGCTCGGGACAAAGCATTGCTGCTGATGGAGCGGCTGCACATGGTAGAGCCGCTGGTCACTCGGCAGCCCGGCACCAACCTGCGCAGCGTGCGGTTTTTTGAAAACCCCCTCTTGAAACCCCAAAACACCGCTGCCCGCTCCCAGCCTTGAGCGGGCTGGACGGTATGCCTCTGCATTTTGCTGCGACACTGCCTGGCGGCAGCGTCCGCACTGCAGCTCACTGCATGCAGCGCAGTGCATGTACGCACATGTGTCGCTCGGGGTTTAGGGTTTAGGGTTTAGGGTCTCGGCTCCAGCCTCTCTGCGCTCCGAGTGGTTCCAACCTGCCTCTCAGACCCTAAAACCCTAAAACCCTAAACCCTAAAACCCCAACCCACATATGCAGGTGCAGGACGGTCTGGAGGCGTCTTTCGTGTCAGAGGCGGAGATGGTGTTCACCACCCTCTCCTCCACCGGACGCAAGGTGTGTTCCGCCTTTCCTTCTCCCTTCCCGAATGTCAATGCGACACCTGCTGTGCCTGTTGGCTTGTGCCGGTGGGCGCCGAAGGCACAGTCTAGGGTTTTGGGTTCTCTGTCGCCCCTGCCGGTGCCCCAGGCGCCTGTTAGCCTATTAGCCTGTTAGGCGCCTATTAGCTTTTTACTGGGCCCCGTGCCCCAGCAGGAGCTATGAAACCTCCACGCAAGTGCCGCGCGGCGCAGCCGCGCGGGCGGTTTGACCGTCCAGGTGGCGCCGACTTTGCACGCAGTGCCCGTTGGCGAGGCGAGGCAGTTGCCTCTGCCAGGAACTCGAGGCGCTCACCGCAGTCCAGAGCCATTGCTGTTACCGGTGCACTTACACAGGTGTTTGACCGGCTGGGAGGCGCCAAATTTGAGACCGTGCTCATTGACGAGGCGGCACAGGCGTCGGAGCTCGCCAATCTGCAGGCTGTCGCCTTCGGCTGCAAGCGGTGTGCTGTCAAACGGTCGATTTGTTGATGACTTTGAATGTTGCTCCAGTGCGCCTTCGTGTGCGAGCTGTGCATTGCACCACCCTCAGACGGAGTCGTCCGCGGCATCACGGGCCTCTCAAGGGCGGAGTCTGCGGAGCAAAGAGTCGCTGCTCCCTCTCCTGACGTTCAGCATTGCCATGGCGGAGGCTCTTCTGTGAGCCTCTCCAGCGGGATACACAAACCCTCCGACATCACCTGGTGACATAATCCTTCTGACGGGGCGCCTTCAGCATCGCGCAGGCTGGTGCTGGTCGGCGACCCGAAGCAGCTGCCGGCGACGATCAAGTCGCTGGTCGCCCAGAAACTCAGCATGGAGCGCTCCCTCTTCGAGCGCCTGCAGGTAGGGTTTAGGGTTTAACAGCGGCCGCGCTACTTTGGCTATCCGGTCGACTCCACAGCTTGTCCACGCGGCCAGATCAAACAAGATGCTTCCCTTTTTCTGGTCCTGCCTGGCCCCTGCGCAGCCGGTTTCCCTGCCGTGGCAGATTCATATCTGCCAACAACACTGGCAAGCATGTGGCGTCCGCCGCAGGCGGGCGCGCCGGCGGCGGCGCAGATGCTGGCGGTGCAGTACCGCATGCACCCCTTCATCCGCCAGTTCCCCTCCCAGGTGCGCGTCACCACAACCTGTTTGTTCCCTGTATATGTATATATATATACGTATATACATATATGTGGCATATATGTATATATGCCCTTGCCTGTGGGCGCATCATGCTGCGTTTGCTCAGACACAAGGTTGGCGTTTCAGCTAGGCTTGCCGTGCGGACCGGAAATGAGGACTTGACTGCCATCTGCTGTCCGCAGTTTTCGTCTCCAAAGTTCGCTGCATCACATCTCCGCATCAAGGCCTGGCGCTGACACCCTAAACCCTAAACCTTAAACCCTGGAACCTTATGTAATCATTATGAATCTCTGCAGTACTTCTACGACGATGCGCTGCAAGACGGGCCTAACATCATGTCCGCGCCGCCGGAGCCCTTCTACGAGGCGCCGCTGCTGAAGCCCTACGTTTTCTTCGACGTCGCGGCGGGCCGCGAGCAGCGCGGCGCAGGCGGCTCCAAGTCCAAGGCGAACCGGGTGGGATTCCAATAACCATCCGTCAAATCTACCGCCTGATTGACTTGGGAGGCACCTCCTGCCAATCTCAATCCTGCTTGGAGCTACGCCGCGCTGGCGACCTCCAATTGCATGTCTGCCTGCGCGGGCATGTGGGACGCAGCATGGGGTTTTTGCGGGTGCTAGCTCTAAACCCTAGAGCAAACACCGCATCGCGAAAAAGTAAAACCTTGCCGGGACTACTCACTGTGTCGGTCCTGTGTTGGGCGGCTGCAGGAGGAGGCTGACCTGGCAGCGGCTCTGTTCAGCGAGCTGCGCTCGGTGCTGCTGGTGGCGGCAGCGGCGGGCCGCCTCAAGTGCGGCTGCGCCGTCGGCGTCATCACCTTTTACAAGGCCCAGGTCACTTTTCCTTTTCCTTCTCCTTTTTCTTTTTTGTTCAACTTGGCGGCCCCAACACAGCCGGGACGCGTGGCTCCTGACTCGCCCTTCGCTTGTCCGCTTGCTCTAGCATCCAGGAACATTTGGTTCTCGGCAGTACTATTTAGGGTTTAGGGTTTAGGGCGTATGGCCACCTGGCATGGCTGTTGTTCCCGCATCGCTGCACGTCTTCCACCACGCCCCAGAGTGGTGGTGCCGAGCCGCCTGTGCTGCACAGGTGCCGGTGCTGCGCGCCGCGTTTCGGCGGGCGGTGGGCGATGCAGCAGCAAAGGAGGTGCGGGTGATCTCGGCATGGTACACATTCCAGAACCAAGACTGCGTACCTGTAGGGTTTAGGGTTTAGGGTTTACCCTTATCATTGGCAGCGTCCCAATGGCCTTTCTCCTTTGGCAGCGCGCCTTTCACACTGACGCAGCAACGCTGCTGCAAAGCTCGTTTTGCGCAGGCGATGCTTCTAGATGCTTCTAGCATGCGGTGCGCACTTGGGACCCTAAGTATTGTGCAGGGGCCATGTGCATCGGGCTAGCGAGATCATTGGGCTGGCCTGAGAATTTTTCAATTCAATTTTCATACTCAAAATAATAAACAATAAATAATAAATATTAATAATAATACATTGATAACCCTAGCCCGTGCCTGAGGCCTTTGACACCAAGATTGGCACATATTTCTTCTCACACGTCGACCGTCCTGTTCATACTGACCACCGCCATGTGCCGAGTGCGCAATCGGATGGAAAATCCTTCGCAGCTTGGGATGGCGTACTCGTTTCAGCTCATCGATCCTCGAACCTGCATGTTGAACCCTTCACTTCGGCGCAGCCGAACGCTATTTGGTGCGCAGGTCATGATTGAGACGGTGGACTCGTTCCAGGGCAAGCAGCTGGACGTCATCATCCTGTCGTGCGTGCGGGCGACGCGCGAGGGAGGCGCCCCCAAGAATGTGGGCTTCGTCTCCGACATCCGCCGCCTCAATGTGGTGCGCTTTTAGGGTTTAGGGTTTAGGGTTTGCAGCGTCCGCCCATACCCACCCTTGAGCGTATTGTTCCAGGGCGGAGGGTTTAGGGTTTAGGGCGTGCCGCTGCTGCTTCACTGGGAAGGAGGCGGGCCACACAGACCTGTGGATCCCGCCAACAGCCCCGTCGTCTGAATCATACACGTACCAGAGTTTGGCCCCGTCTCTGCTGAGTCACGCACCACTAGTGTCCGCCGTCGATCCTGCAGCGGTGTGAATCACACCCCCTTCTCACAACTCATACACTCAGGTGTTTTGAAAAACCTCAAACATTGGGAGGTGTCACGGTCATCGGTTTCACAGCTTCCAATCACACTGTGATTGGTTTCACACTCTATCAATAATTTCACACTCTATCATAGTTTCACACCCTATCGATAGGGTTCACACTCTATCGATAGGTTCACACTCTTTCGATGGTTTCACACTATAGGTTCACACTCTATCAATGGGTTCACACTCTATCGATAGGTTCACGCTCTATCGATAGGTTCACATTATAGGTTCCCACTCTATCAATAGGTTCACACTCTATCGATGGTTTCACACTCTATCGATAGAGTTTCACAATCTGTCAATGCTCCGCAGGCCATCACGCGGGCGAAGCGCGCTCTCTGGATTTGCGGCAATGCCGCCACGCTGCGATCCTCCGACGTGTGGGACGCCCTGGTCGAGTGCGCCCTACCCTAAACCCTAAACCCTAAACCTTGAAACCTAAACCCTCGCTTGCCTCGCGTTTGGCAGAGTGCCTCGATGTCTTGTGTGACCGGCTCAAGCTGCAACGGGCATTTGCGCAAGTAGATCTAGGCCGAATATGTGTGATATATGTGAGAGATAAAACTATTTACACGCTTTTGATTACGTTGTCGGTGGAGGATTTTATGTTGTCGGTGAAGAATTTCACGAAGATGGTGGAACCCACTTCCGTGTTGTTTTCATTGCTCACCCTCGTGAGTCTGTTGTGTGGTACCCAAACAAAGATGGCACCTCCAGCTGCGCGCGCAAGCTGTATGAACGAGGACTTTCCAGTGGAACCTCTTGTCGTCACTGGGATCTATTCACATCGCAGGGATGCGGTGCAACGGAAGGTGGTGATCCAGAACGCCAGCGCCAGGAGCCTGTTCCCAGACCAGAAGCCTTATGTGGCGCCACAGCAGCAGCCGCCGCCGCTTCCAGGCCACCAGCAGCAGCAGCAGCAGCAGCAGCCGCCGCGCCAACCACACCAGTCGCAGCAACAGTCGCTGCCGCTGCCGCTGCCGCAGGCAAATCCGCCGCCGCAGTCGAAGCCGGCTGTGTCGGACCCCCGCCGCCCGCAGGCACAGCTGCCGGCAGACGTGTTAGACCCGCGGCTGCGGCAGCCGGCCGCGGCGCCGTCAGACCCACGGCGGCAACCGGCAGCGGCGGCAGCCCCGTCAGACCCTTTGCGGCAGCTGCCCGAGGCGCCAGCGGCCACAGACCCCCGGAGTCGCCCCGATGCTGTGCAGCGGCACGCCTCGCCGGTGCTCGCAGCGGCAGACGCAATGGCGGCAATGCCGCGCGCGTACAGCCCGCCTCCGCAGCTGCAGCCGCCGCCGGACGCGCCTGTGGCACGGGACGGCCAGCCGGCCAGCTCGCAGCCGCAGCAGCAGCAGCAGCAGCAGCAGCAGCCGGCGCACGCAGCGAGTGAGGTCATGGCCGCGATGCCGCGTTCCTACAGCCCGCCGCTGCGACTGCCTGATGACATCGGCGCGGTGCCGGCCACATCTGCCGGTCCACCCGGGCAGCCGCCACCGGCCGTCGCGTCAGCAGCGCCTGCCGACCCACGCCGGCGCCAGCGGCAGCAGCAGCAGGGCGCCGGTGGCGAGGCCGGGCAGCTGCCGAGCGGCGGATCGGCATGCGCCGCCGCCGCGACGGGGTCGCCGCCGCGCTCCGCAGCAGCGGCACCGCCACCTGAGGTGTTATCTTCTCCGGAGTCTGGCGAGCTGCCCGCCAATGACGCCGAGGCACAGCATGGCAAGGCGGCAGCGGCAGCCAATGCCGCGGCGGATCAGCAGGAAGGGGCGCGACTCGGCAGGCGGCGCGACAGGCAGGCGCCGGCGGGGGCCGCGCCGGCAGGACGGCATCATGAACAGGTCCAGGAGCTGTTGCACGCACGGGCAGTGGCCGCGGCGAAACCTGCTGCGGCGCTGAGCCTGCTGCCGGTGCAGCCGGTGCAGCCGCCGCCATCGGCGCAGGCCAAGAAGAAGAAGAGGAACCGGCGCAAGATGCGCGGCGACAAGCGGGGCGGCCGCGGCGGCGGCGGCGCGCCGATGCCGCTGCGCTTTAGCGACCCTGGCGTCGGCCCCACATTCTTCGACGAGGTGTGCCTTGGATCTACATGCTTGTCGTCCATGCGCTGGCTTAGAGATCAGGGGCTCATGTTTGCCTCGCGCGGTGATGAACCTGCAGTTGTCCTGACAAGATTTGCATCGTTTCGACATCCACTCTGTCAAGACTATATTGCCGCAGACCTCTCGCCTTCCCTCAGAGCCTCTCCAGGAATGTTTCGCAGCCTCTGCTTATTTGCAGATGGGCTCGCAGCCGGCGGCGGTAAATGCCACTGGGCGGGACATTATGGCCGACTATGCCGCAGCGCTGGAATGGGATGATGACGAATGATGTTCGTCATCAGCTTCAGGAACTCAGATTTACAGCAAATTCGGATCGGCTTTGCTCTTGTCGGTGAGCAGAGCTCGGCAATTTTGAGTACCAGAATGCCACACGGCTCATATCACGGCGTGCTAGATTCGGTGTGCCAATTCAATTATGTGCCCGACAGAGAGTCTTTCGTCACTCCAGGCCCGGCGGCCAGTCCGTAAGCTTCGAAAGTGGCCTGGCGCACTGAACTCAGTCTGGTTCAATCATCAATTCTCCTTCAACATCCACTATCCGCGCAATGATGCTCGTGCGGCAATGCGACACACCGGTGACTTGATCTGAGGTGCCCTGCCGCCGCCTTCTGCTGCAGCTGCCAGCACCGAGCATGATGATGAGAACTGTCTAGCTAGGCGTTGAAAGGCCTTTCAACGCCGTCTGAGCTCGTAAATGCGGAAGCGGCAGCACTCGGCACGCTGTGCCTCGGCGCAACAGGCCTCTTCATCCCGGCTGTCAGCGTGCAGTCTCCATCACAAAAGAATGTCATGTAGTCCCCTGCTACCGCGCATCTGTCACTACTGGTGCGGCGCTGGCGCTTCAGTGTCCATGGGCTGCGCCCCGGCGGCGCCGGCCGGCGCCGCTGGATCCTGTGTTGCCGCCGCTGCTGTTGTCAGGCCGTCAGCAGCCGCCGCCGCTGCCGGGGCCGCCGCCGCCGCCGTCGGCGGGCCCTGCAGCAGGCGGTTTAGGGTTTGTAGGGTTTCACATTATCCAGGACTGTCACCTCGGATTTGGTGGAATGAAATGCTCTCCACGATAGCTTATGCTTCTGTGCATGTCTGCCGCAGAACACCTTGATGTGCGGTTTCCAGTTCAGGGTTTAGGGTTCCACTTCTGTACAGGTATGTGCAGCTCAATGCATGAGTGTGCTTTCGCTCGGGTGAAGCTTGCACTAGCAACGGCACTTGCTTTCATTCCCACCTCATCCACCCACAACTTGATTGAGCCATCCTTCTCCAGCGCGCTGGACGCCTGCGACAAACAGGGCATGAGCATTTGCTAGCCTGTTGGAGGGGGACTAGAACTTTCGGGGATGGTCAGTCCAGGTGCTTGTGTGCACAATGCTGCGTCTAGACAATGCTGGAGATGCGTACAGCTGTGCAACTGTAGCTGCCTGGAGCATGTTGGCAGTGCTTGCGGGCTTAGGGTTTAGGGTTTCGGGCAGGACCACCGTCAGACAGCGGTGAGGGAGCCTTGCTTTCCCAGTCTTCGCGGCAAGCGGAATGTAACAGCTGGTTTCCCGAGGCACGGCCGATGCATTGGACGCTCACTCTCGCGCGCCTCAACACCGCTCAGAAACTCACGCCTGGGCTGTAGCTGCACACTGGCCACACAACGCCAAGATCGGGTATGTGCATGTGCGGGAGTTCGAGCAGTCAAGAAAATGAAGGGATGACGAAAGGAGCGGGACGCACAATCATGTTGCGGATGGGGTGGCAGGCGACGCCCACGCATACGTCGCAGTGCCCATCGCCCGGCGCATCCGCCGACTCCCGCCCCTCGATGCGCTGCACCAGCTGCGGAGGGACAAACCCACAAGGTTCAGGCGCAGGGACGAATCTAGGGCTGCGCGCCGCCGCCGACTCCAGCCCCGTGATGCGCTGCACCAGCTGCGGCAAGGCGAACACAATACTTCTCGTCGACAAATGCAATGGCGGAGTTCGTGTCTGTCATTGTGTCCAGCACAGGAGCCGTCTTCAGAGGCCTTGCAGCAACACCAGAGGCCACATGAGGCCTCGAGGACCACCGTCAGACCACCGTCAGACCGGCAAAAACGTGCTGTTCTAGGCAAACAACCGACCGACAATAAAGCGACAACGGAAGGGCTAGAACGAACGATGTACGACTAGCAGACGCGCACCGCCTTGCGGTTGAGGTCCCAGATGAGCAGTGCGCCGTCCTCCGAGCCGGCCACGACCCACTTGCCCTGCGGGTCGGTCGTGGAGAACGCCGCGAAGACGCAGTACTTGCTGTTTTTGTGGCCTGCGGGTTTGGCAGGCGGCAGGAGTCATGAGCGGGCACAGAGCCAGGGCGCGCTCGGAGGCGCAGCGGAGGAGGACAGGCGGGCAGGCGAGGAGGGCGGGCGGGCAGGCAGGCTGTGGATCGGGCTCCTGGTGCTGCAGTGTCACGAGCAGAGTGTCCCGCCGGCTGGCTGGCTGGCACGGACCCGATTTCCGCGGCGGACGATGCTGCAGGCGGACAGGAGGGCGGCTGCCGCTGAGGTGTGAATGACAATTGGGGGCTAGTGGGGCCTAGTGGGCCCTAGTGGGGGCTAGTGGGGGTGGCGCACCCACATACAGCTTGAGGCACTTGCTCTTGGTGTAGTCCCACAGCCGGATGGTGCTGTCCATTGTGCCTGCATCGGCAACGCTCATTTCAGGCAGTGATGTGGCGACAAGCATGATGTGCAAGTGGCGCCTGCAGTTGACAGCGGAAACGGGCGCATTGCTGTCGGTGGGCAGCATTCTGATCAGCGGCGGGAGCTGCAGTGACGCGCCTGCCAGGATGTAGCGGCCGTTGGGCGAGAACTTGACGAAACTGACGGGCGGGTTTCGCTCGTCCAGCACCGTTTTCAGGCAGTGCCCGGTGTCCGCATTCCAAATGCGGCACAGGCCGTCGTAGGAGGAGCTCACTATCAGCGTGCCGTCACGGTTGAAGTCCACCTGCGACAATCAAGACTATGGTGTGGCGGCTGGTGATGGCCATCATGTCCTGTGCTGGCACCGCCGCAAAGCATGATACCAGCACAGATCATTGGAAGGAGAAAGCCGGCAACGTCAGTCCAAGACAACGGCAGTCAATCTGGCGTGGGGATGGTCGTCAGGGCAGAACAACGCCAGGCAAGACGGCACTGAGTAGCGGCTGATGAAGACAAAGACAGAAACCCTAAACCCTGAAAGGCCGGCGGCAAGGGCGCACCGCGGTGACGGGGTCCGAGTGCGCAGGCAGCTCCCGAATGCAGGCGCCCGAGCGCGTGTCCCACAGCCGCACTGTCTCGTCGTAGCTGCCGCTCACCTGCCAGCCGGGACATACACGACGACTCACGGGACTGGACATAGGGTTTAGGGTTTGACTGTTGCCCAGCGCTCTCCTGTTTCCAGCATGCGTCTACCCATCATGCAGGGGCGCCAGCTGCCTTGTGCAGCCTGCCGGCCCTGCGAGCCGTCACCCAGCAACCCAGAGCAGCCAACGAGACTCTTGATTCTGCTGCGTTGTGGTGGTCAGGACCAGGTCATTCGTGTAGGGTTTCGAGCGCGCACCAGCAGGTTGCCTGCCGGGTTGAAGTTGCAGCAGAACACGAAGTTGGAGTGGCCCAAGAGCGTCCGCAGGCAGGCGCCGCTGGCGGCGTCCCACAGCCGGAGCGTCTTGTCGTCGCTGGCGGAGGCGAGGTAGGCGCCGCCCGGCCCCCAGGCCACGTCTGACACACCCTGTATCGTATCACGAATCAGATTCTGAGACGGTTTCGAGTCTTTGATGGAGGCTGCCAGGAAGGTGAGGTAACCGTTAGGGTTTTGCGCCCGGCCCCCACGGCACTTCTGATATGCCATGCGCATGATGTGGCGAGTAGGGTTTTGCCAAGTAGGGTTTTGCCGTGTTCCAGAAAGCCCTGCCAGGCAGAGGCAAACACTCTTAGAATTCATGCACCTCAGCCAGTGCAGTCTGCCGGGCGTTGCGATAATGTTGCTGCAGGCAGCCAGGTGAGCAGCGCGCTGTTGAGCAGTCCAGGCTTTGCACTTGCAGTTGCATGTAGTGCTCCTCTGCCGGCCGTGTGCCTACCACAATTGCGAGCCGCGCAGCCTTGTCTACACGGTCAAATCAGGTTTCTCCGGACGTGACTCACCGAAATGTGGCCCTCCAACGAGCGCAGCAGGTCGCCGCTGGCGCTGTCCCACAGCTTGACGGTTTTGTCAGCCGATGCGCTCGCGAGCATCGCGCCGTCGGGCGAAAACTTCACCGCCACCACGCCTCGCGTGTGCCCCCGCAGCGTCTTGTACAGCCTGTTGCGGCAGGAACGGCGGTTTGTGTTGGGAGAACGGACAGGGAGTCGCGGTGCAGACCAGCTTATCGACTTTGTCTCACACAGGCTCTGCCATTCCCGCTGCAGCGGCGCCTGCAGCAATTTCGCATCTGCGGGTGTGGCAATGAATCATTCCATGAATGATCGGTACTCCTCGGTTCCGATGCACGCTTGCAGGGCTCCCACCTGTAATGCGACTTGTATTCGCCAGCCGGCGGCCCTGCTGCATGCGGTGCCACCGCAGGCGCAGGCGCAGATGCAGGTTGGCCAGCAGGAAGCGCTCCACTGGGCTGGGCAGCAGGAGGCTGCACGTTCTGCTGAGGCGGCTGCTGCACCGCGGCGGGGGCCGCCTGAGGAATGCCGCTGACCGCTGGCTGCTCCGCCATGCTGTGCCGCGGCGTTGGGTCCGCTGCCGTCTCTTGGCCGGTCTCGTGCGCAGCCGCAACCTAAGAGACTTTGCAGGTCTGACGTTGCGGTATGAAGTACCAATAGCGCTAGGAACGCATAGAACCTACTGCAGGGCACCGGAGTCCTACTCGATGCACGAGGTTTAGTTGGCAACAGCGACGGCTAGCCTTGATCCATCAGCACGAGAAGGCTGGAATGATGTGAAAGGACTGGTTTTGTCGCTTGGAAACGGTGCCAATCGCCGGGTCCGCACAACCAACACCTTAACGTTCCGGGTTTTGGAGGTCACCGTTTGTGTGCGTTCAAAGTCTGGTGCCAGGCATGCGTTCGGATCAATGCACGCGAGCAGCCGATCTTTCAATGAAGTGAAGACTTGCAAGAGCAGGCTCTTTCGCTGGCCAAATTGGCGATCGTGCACCTTTTTGAACAGCAGCCGTATGGCCGTAAACCCTGCTGCCATTCTTTTAACAATACTCTGACCCGGCCGATTTAGCCTGCCATTGACTCGTCGAGTTGTGAACCGATCGAGCAATACTTTTACTGGCAGTTTATAATTGAGTGCAGGCACGAACCGTGGGTATGGCCACAGGGTATGCGCGTCTTTGAGTCATCGGTGCATCTTTCGGACACCTCGGTGCAGCCGTGTACGCAGCTTAACTCGATACTGCGAGCTGGCAGTGCTTGCAGGCTGCTTATCAGGGAGCATTTTGCCGCCAGCTGTGAGGATGTCGCTTGCTTGCGTCGACATGTTGGGCTGCCACTGCCATCGCTCGGTCTGGCCCACCGGTAGAGCGGCTACTTTCTCACGTGCCAAGCTCACACGAGGGACTGAAGCGCGAGTTGAATCCGATTATATACACAGATCATGCAGGTGCGTGGCGTGGAAAATGCTCGTCCTCTGGCGTGCATGGCAATGGCGCAGATGCATGATTGTCGCATCAATACAATAAAGTACTGAAATTGCTGCCAACGGCCAAACGCAAACATCTCACTGCCACGTTCAGAGCGTCGCACGCGGGAGCACCGCAGCTTGAGGCGGCTTGGCGGCGACGTAGCGTTGCATGCGCCGTCGCAGCGATGTGTGCCAGAGCCTCGGCGGCGGCGGAGGCACCGGCGGCCGCCTCCTGGGAGGAAGACGTAGCGGCCGACGACTTCATGGGGCCGGCCTTTCAGGCCACGCTGGCCATGTTGGAGTGGCCGCGCCTGTGCGAGCAGATCGCCGCGTTTGCGTCGACAACAATCGGCAAGGTGGCCGTCAAGGTGGGGACCCAGGGGCAGGTACCACTACTCATGTCCTTCTGCAAGGGACTGTCTCTGGTGTGGGGATGATGTCCACCACGTCAAACTGTGGGCTGCGTGTCCGGCTTGCCCGCACCTCTTCCATCGCGCTGCTATCTTCTTGTGCGGCAACTTTTCTCATGGCTTCGCGGGCCAGAGTGACATGGCGGTCTGCCACGCACAGGCGCTGAGCATACCGGCGACGCAAGCGGAGAGCGAGGAGCTCGTGGCGGAGACAGCGTCGATGCTGACGCTGGAGGGGGAATATGCCGCCGGGCTGGACTTTGGCGGCATCAACACGTCCGTGGTGAGTCACGGTCTTTGGGGCCTGCGAGCTGCGCGGCGGAGCCACCCTGGGGCCGTGCCGCATGACGGACCTTCAGCGCTGTGCAAGCTGCGGGTGCTCCGAGGCCAAAGGCACTCTCGCAACCTTCTTCTACGAACATCCGTGCTTCTGCACCGCCAGGCGCAGATCGCGATCAGGCGGGCGGCGCGGGGCGGCCTGCTGAGCGGGCCACAGCTGGTGGCGGTGTCGTCGGTGCTTCGCGGCGGCGGCCGGCTGCGCGCGGCGGTCAGCGCCGTCGTCGGCCAGGCGGCGCGGGAGGGGCGGCCGCCGGAGGTGCTGGGACCGCTGTCGGCAGCCGTCAAGGTGGGACTCAGTCATCGCTGGTATGAACCCGTGTCCCCTGCGCCGCGGTCAGCGGCCCAAGCGCACGGAAGGGGCCGCCAGAGGTGCTGGGCCTCTGTAAAGGTGAGTGCCACTTGAGCAGTTGTCACCACAAACAGAGCAAGTCAAGGTGAGTCTTAGACGAAACGAGGGAACAGGAACTACGAGTATGTGCGGTTTTCGTTGACGTCAGTTAGGCGGCCCGGGAGGGGCGGCCGCCGGAGGTGCCGGCCTCGCTGTCAGCCGCCGTATCGGCCTCAGCAACTAGAGTTGCTATGGTGAGTCCGTGTATCCAGCGGCGATGCGGTGCGGCAGGGGTGGTCGCCGAAGGCGCTGGCCCCCCCGTCGGCTGCTACGAAGGTGAGGTCTCGTTTATGAAATGTCAGGACAGAACACATGTGGCTGGGGGCCACAGTCTGCGGCGTGGTCGACCAGGCGGCATGGCGGCGGCGGCGGCG
>JAABUL010000761.1_pt1 | contig 66910 bp, 71 predicted proteins | sample 5559151 | NCBI WGS metagenome assembly JAABUL01 (sample SAMN10711876, study PRJNA513368) | rock metagenome | isolation source: Antarctica rocks | place: Antarctica: Victoria Land, Pudding Butte sud | reverse complement strand
CATCAACCCTACCATGTCGTCCAATTGAACTCCAACCCTCTCGACTTACCAGCCAATGCACGAAGACAACGTGCCTTTCCAGACGTCCACACGGCTCTCTCTCCTTCTCACTGCTGTCAAGTATCAGCAGAGCGACCCCATCGTCGCTGTTGCCAAGCCCGCCGATCACCAAGTCGTCGAGCCCGGGGCCTCCTTCCGGGTGAAGTTGGAATCCGAGCGGAAAGCTTATCGACGTCGCCTTGGCCTGGATGAACAGGATTTTAGAAGATTGGAGCTCGGCATGAAGACCGGGTGGAAACTTGACGGGAGGTCAACGGGGCCGAAATTATCGCTAGTGGAGAAGGACTTGTCGGGTTGGAAGAACCGGATAGGGTGTGGGAAGAAGAGGAGAAGGAGCAGGAGGATGGGAAGTCTGAGGGGATTTGGAGGGAGGTCCAATAGGCAATATGCTTGGGGTTTCGCGGTGGAAGGGTCGATTTTCTCAGTGTACCTTTCCTCTATCTCCAGTGTGAGGTTGTGGATAATCCGAGCTGTACGATAGTCCGATCGAATTCCCTAGTCACTCAAATCCAGAAACCTGTCGTGGCTCAGGGGAACCCCCAAACATCGGTGAAGTCGGATATTGGTTCGCTGTCGTCGAACCACGACTGCGATGCCTCTGGCATGTATGTGTCAATGTCCATCCCGGATGGGTGCTCAACTGGATAAACCAGTCCCTCGTTCGGACCATAAGTCTGTTGATGACTATCCTCCTGGTCATGGCCTGGCTTTTGGCATAGAGAGCTTGATTGAAAAGCCGCCAGCGCAAGGTCGTATCCACTATCTTGTCCTTCCTCGAGACGGTTCCGTATGCCTGGCGCCAGTTCTTCCGACCATGCGATCTGTGGTGAAGGCTGTCCGCCAAACCTCTCACCGAGTAGAGACTGCCAGCTCATAGCCGTATGTGGCTGGCTAAGCAGACCAAGAATCACTTTCGAGTGATCCCAGTCTGCCCTATCGCAACCACTCTCGAAATGTTTGGCGACGTGTAAAGATCGCTCATTGAAGTCATTAAAGCCCCTGATACAGAACCCACAACCAGACAGCCGGTTCGGAAGTTTCCGCGTCCATCTAGCGACCTGGGGGGAATTGCTAGACAAGCCATGACTGATGAGATGTTTGACGAATTTATCCTTGCGCACCCAAGTCCTGGCTTCTATTTCCTTTGCAAGACACAAGTGCGCGTTATGCTCGAGTATATGCTGGTTGCCTGGGTTGTGAGCGCTGCAAATGGCACATCGAAAACCCTCTTCTATTAAACCTCTAGGTAGGCAGACATATTCGACAGATGGCATATGCGAGAGCTCATGTCTCTTCCATTCCGATTTCCCCCTGAAAGTGGCCTTTGAGTCACACAACGTACACGAGAACTTGATTGCGTTGGAGGAGGGTTGGGAGTTGACAGGAGCATTACAATTTTCAATGGCGGTGTTGGTAGGAGCTTCGGGATAACCCAGAGCGGGACAACCTTGAGTGGCACCATTTCCGGAAATGTTGTTGGCAGATGGTTCTTTTGCTGAATGGGACAACTTCGCTGCCAGCACCGAAGCCTGTGTTGAGAAATCTCCAGAAGGGTGCCTAGAACTATTTCCGGTGAGAGGTTCGTGACTGGCTTGTGAAAAAACCGAAGGATCATAAGACATGGAAGAAACGGTACTGGAAATTGATCCCTTCGATGGTCTATGTTGCTGAGGACCTCTGTTCCAAGACTCTTGTAGCTGCAATGGACCGCTTCGCTGCGACGATCTGAGCCTCGGAGGCAGTGGCATCTCGGTCGGTAAGGTTCTGCGTGTAGTGGAGTTTGTGAAGGGGAAATTTGATGCTTCTGGTACCGTTGCAAGTCTATCTGAACTGCCTACGAGCAAGGGGTTAGCTAAGATATGGCATTACTATTTCCAACAGCATCATACACATGGACCGACTCTCATGATCTGAGCGAATCAACGCAAGCTGATGCATGACAACATCGTCAGGAACGTCTACCAAAGCTTCAATGGCCTTGTGCTGTTCCTCGTTGAATGGTGTTTGCGGGTAGGTATCATCTTGTAGATCCGGTAGATTCGGCGATAACGAGGCTCCTGGAGGTAATTCTTCGAAGTTTTGAAGATACGGAGCTTGATATCCAGTGAGGTTATAAAGAAGATGGTCATTATCGATACTACCTCCGAGATGATGATTAGCAGCTGGCGACACTCGTCTCCTCTGCGGCCGTCGTGGGCGCAAAGGATTCGGGATTAGGTCATGGGGGTTGAACATGGATCCCGCCATGGGGCTCGAACGAGCGGCTACGAATAGCAACGCCAGCAGGCAGTGACATTAGGCAGACAAGTCGGACATGGAGAAGAACAAGGTCAAAGAGGTATACTATCATGGTAAGTGTACAATGAAAGAGAAGAGGGTCGTGATGGTTCATTTTTGTCATGGCAGCGAGGCGTACAGCCTCCACACCCAGAACTCGCCCCCGCTAGATGCGCGAAATACGAAGTAGCTGAACGGGCGCGGATTCGAGAGGAGAACTTGGCTCTGAGTGGCCAGTAACACACGGCACACTGCACACTGCACGGAACGGATCGCTGACGGGGGAAATCCAAGCAACTGGGGGTGTTCCTGTTGTCTACTCCGTACCTTACTGTTTGTTGTTCTGGGCAGGACTTCGACGGACTGATTGTTCTGGGGAGAACTAAACGACGATTGGAGGATTTGCCCTGTCACGGTTGTTGTCGCAACCTCCTATCGTGGAGGATGACGCTCCATCAGTTGTTATCGCAAGTTCATGCAAGCCATCGCCAGGAGGTAAGCCCCAACTTGTTGAGGCGCAGTTGCACGCAAGTATAGCCGAGAAGTCCCGGCTCGAATTACTATAGAGTATCGCTGTCAACCTGTTTGGAAGCCTGTCCAGAAGCAGAAGGTGCTTAGGTACCACCACCACCACCACCACCACCACCACCGCAGTTGCCTCTTGCAGGACTATTGCACTACGGGTGTTGTCCGGTCAATAACTGCGCCTTAGCGTGGGCGGAAGGGCTTCATATTTCGCTTGTCAAACCCACTAAAGCATTCCAACGATTGACCGGAGCCTTGACGGCCGCCTATTTCATCAACTTGCGGTTTCTCGAACCCTCTTACCGGTGACAGACTTGGGCGAGCCAGCAGGCTCAATTGCTATTCATCCAGGTCACGAGAAATCCGTTTGCGGACCTCATCTAGGAGCGAAGCAAGTACCTCAACTCCCTCTGCTATCATGCATGGCTTTGCATTAAACGTCCTCAGCTTGCCAGCCTCTACTTTCGAAGATTACGGAATAAGACGCTCCGTGACATGGAACCCCCAGCGAGAGTATGGACTCTACTCGGGTATCTAGTCCTCATGATGTGTAGCATTATATAATGCTAGATGGCTTCAAAAGTACTCGCTCTTGTGCGTACTGATAGCAAGTCATAGAAGCCTTTTTGCTCTCCTCACCTGTTTTCGTCTTATCATCGTTTCGTACCATATATCCCCAGAATCCTCTGAAGTGTTCAATGCTTCACAAGCCCTACCTTTGACTGTACACTTTTGAACCAAGGTGTCCCATATGTCTTGGATTGGAAGACCTTGGATTATCACTGGGCTCACACTCTCTTCCTACTCTCTAAAATTTCATTACGTTCGGATATCACACCAACTATGGCGCAATCCATGGTAAAGCGATCTCATAGTAGCAAGAGTCTGATTGTCTCCGATTGGTTGATCTCAAGTCCTGGGACTTCTGCGGGCTGTCAAGATCTTCCTGAAGTTACAAGGCCAATAAATCTCTAATTAGCGTTCCATTTCTACAAGGTGTGTATTGAACGCGTGACAACAGGTTGCAGATTCAGCATTGCGTTGGTATCTTCCAGTCTCCACATGCGTACTCTCGGACACGACAACAGTAAAGTGATCCAGGATTTCTTAAGGTTGTTGGGTCGCGAACCATTTCGAGGCAAAGTGCACAAGTAGAGCCGCCGATCACAGCTGCCGGAGGACTAAACTCTCATTGAGATCCTGGTAATTTCTTTTCCATTGGAGTATCAGTAGCTTCAACCTCTACAATGGGGCGCAGTTAACCTCACTTAGGACACCCAAGCTATTTATAAAGCTCTCGCTTTAGGCAACAATGCAATGTACGCATGTGTTAGTGGGAAGGAGGACTTTAGGAATAGGTCAAAGAAGGATAAAGAGACATTGCCACCTCCATGAACGAAGACTTCGATGGTACTGCCCCTTCATTGATAACAACTTGTCAAGCTATAGATTGCTATATTCTTCCCAATTTAGCCAGCCAGCTAAGAGTATTTCCGTCAGCTCTGCAGGTTGAAATGGTTTTCAAGAACATGCTTAGGCGCGTCGTCGCTTCTGATACTCCTATCAATGTCAATGATTCCGCATCGACGACTTTTGATGAATACCCATTGAAATCGCCCTTACCACAGCCTACAATCCAAGGCAAGGAAACAACCTTCGGCACTAACCCCGTCATTAAAACATTCTATGCTGGAAAGAGTAATGGTAGTAGTGTCAATTGGGTGGAAACTCCGCCAAAACAATTGAAGCAAAAGGTGTCCAAAGCCTATGACCGCGTTCGATCAAGGTATATAAAGTCGCAGATCCTGAACAACCTACTATTGCCGGCCGTACTCCGTTAAAGATAGAAAAAATCGAGGTTCAAAGTCCAGTACTTGTAACCTCTTTGAAAGACATCGTTGAGCACGAAGGTATCTTCTTGGAAGCCCACGAGACCGCCACGTTCACTTCACCATTCAAGCCATTGTTCTTCTCTTATGATAACATCATCGCCGCTTATAGCGAGGCAAGCGCTGGAAGTGTCCTGAAAGAGCACCTCCATCTACTCACCCAATTGATGGCCGAGCTTTTTGGGAACATGTTAATCCAGTTGAGACATCTAAGAGACAGCAAGCTCATTTCTTTCAAGCTCGCATGGGCTTACTTTCCTCGAGACTCCATCATATATCGCGGCGCTGAGGATTGCGAGCGTTTGTTCCGGGTGGTTGACACTGAATATCAGCAAATTCCACCCGCCTTATCAGTATCATGCTGTCACATCGTCTTTACTGGAGCGACGTTTCAGTGGACGATTACCAATCTGGAAATACCAGAGTTTGAAGGAAACCTACCGATATCAAGCCTTCCCAATTATCCCTTGTCATTTCATGCTAACGCGAGCCTACTCAAAAGCAAGTTGATAGCCCGAGGTAAGAAAGTGCTTGACTATCAAGGTCTCAATTACTGCGAATATGCCGGAACCGGCAATTTCGTTGGCGCCAAGACTGAGAGGCATAATGTGAGTCTGAGTTTTCGGGATATTTTAAGACACGTTTACTGAAGCGATCATAGGTGTCAGGGCGTATTCTTGTTGATTTTTATGGATATGCCAAGCATCACAAAGGTCTCGAAAGAATTCAAAAACCTACCCCCAATCTGAACCCATACAAATCCGAGGAGAATACACTGTCAGAGGATTCCATGTATCTTCGACCCCTTGATAGTAAGGAGCAACAAACAAACAAGGCCGCAATGCTGGCAAGAAACCGAGACCTCGTGTTTGTATCTCCGATGCTTTGTGGGTTTGCTCTAAGAGAAAAGCTATGGCGTAAGACCGGTCCCAGATTATTTTCCAGGTGCTGAATCACTGACCATCATACTAGTTGAATTCTACATTGATGATGTAAAACCGGTAGTGTGGAACGACGAAGCATACGCTCATCTGGTGTATCCTGAGGAGCACAAAGACCTCGTATTGACGTTTGTAGAGAACCACAAACGGATGAAGGCTGGGTTGGATGATGTTATCATCGGCAAAGGTTCACAGAAGCAAGCAGCCTCTTCCGTCCTATAGCTGATTAGTCTTAGGCCAGGGCCTCATATCTCTTCTTAGTGGCCCTCCAGGGACTGGAAAGACTCTACTAGCAGAGGCTGGTATGTCTCCACGCATCTCATCTATCGGCCGAGAGTGCTTACTGGCAGTCTATAGTGGCCGATAAGACAAGGCGACCGTTGTATTACCTGCAGGCTGAGGAGCTCGGCACAAACGCGAAAAGTCTTGGGGAAAAGGTCAAGAAAGTATTTGAGATGGCAACAGAGTGGAACGCTGTCATCCTATTAGATGGTAAGCCGACAAGGCTAAGATCTGATTCTGGCGTAACTAATTTCAAACTCAGAGGCCGACGTCTTCATGGCAAAACGTTCGCCAGAAGACGTCGTAAGAAACGAACTCGTATCGAGTAAGTCGCCCCCCGCCATCTCCTTCCACGTCCCCTCTCGCCAACATCCCCCCTTCTCACAGTCTTCCTTCGCGAACTTGAATACTTCCAAGGCATCATCTTCCTCACCACAAACCTCTACTCCACCATCGACCCCGCCTTCCGCTCCCGCGTCAACATCCACCTCCTCTTCTCCCCCCTCACCCTCCCCTCCCGCCTCAAACTCTGGCAGAAATTCCTCTCCCGCCTCCCTGCTTCCGAAACCTCCGCATCGCAGACGACCTCGTTTGCGAATTTGTCCGAGGCCGATGTCCAGCAGCTCGCGCGCTGGGAGCTGAATGGCAGGGAGATTAAGAACGCCATCAAGACGGTGCGCACGTGGTGTCTGTGCAAGGGCTATCCGCTCGGTTTGCAGAGGCTGGAGAGCGGGATTAGGGTGACGGCGCCGCAGGCGAGGAAGGTTGAGGAGGGAGAATAAGGTGGTGGCTTGAGTTCTAGGCTGCGCCGTGGTCCTATGGAGGATGGGCGCGAAAGGGCAACTTGCGCAGACCTTTTGTGATGGTGATTTATATAGGCTTGGTTCATCCAAGACGTAGGCGGAATAGTAATACTCAGTAAACGTCAGTTTCATACATCCATCCCTACCTTATCCACATCCAAAACAATGCCTTAATGATCATGTGTGCCGCGCGTAGCATAGTATAAGTATACGACCAGCTGGAATTGGAGCATCGCCAAACTCCACAGAACACTTGTGGCTATATCACCTAATTCTGAAGACTGACTCGTTCAGACGCTGGTGAGATTAATCAAGCCTCGCCGGGCCTCCCAGAAGCGTACAGTATGTACAGGAGCATCCGATCCAGACTTTTCAGGCTGGCAGTAGCGGATAAAGCCGGATTGCAACAACAGATATCTTCGCAAGTGTGGGGCAAGATAACGTCTACCCACATTCCCAGCCGTTTCATTGCACCGGAAGAGAAGCAAGTGAATATTGGAAGGAAGGAACGGAATTACGGTGGGCGACAGCATACATGACAATCTATCTGCATACAAAGACCAGTGTGTACTGCATCCCACGCTCAAGCACCCCCAACGGGCTTCCTGGCCCACCCGCTCAAACACCTCCACCCGGCCCCCGTCGTTTTCCCCTCCTCCAACACCGCCCCCACGCCCTCCAGCAACCGCTCCTTCCCCATCTCCATCTGCAGCTTCAGCATCCACTGCTCCCACGCCCAGCTGCCCACAAGCCCAGACACATTCGCCGCGTCGGCGGTCGAGCCGACGGGGCCTTGCACCGCTTCGGCCTTGTCTTGGTAGGTTGATACGTTGGGCGGCGGGGTCTCTGGGAGTACAAAGTTCTCTTTTACGGGGGAGCCCATGGGGAGGAAGGTCCAGGCGCGTTTGATGTCGTCGAAGCCGGCTCTTCGCACGCGGCCGAGCCAGCTCTTTGTTGGGAGGGGGTCGTAGCCTCTAGTTCTGAGGTTGAAGCCAAACTCGACTGAGACAGCTGTGCCGCGAGAGCCCGAGTTGACGATTTCCGAGTCGAGCAGGAAGAACTCGAGGTATCCGCCTGGTTTGAGGCATCGGAGACATTCGCGGAGGCAAAGATCGTACTCGTCAATGCTCTCTCCTAGGGGTTTCTCGTGCTTTAGGTATCTGAACAATGTCCGCGCTGAGATTGCGTCGAAGTGATGGTCCGGAAATGGAAGCTCCCAAAGTTTGGAAACGGCCGCCTTTCGATGGTTTCGAGGACCTCGGATGCTAGAGTTAACAAGGTGCACCTCGGTCGTGGCAGTGTACACTTTGGCGCTTGGAAATTCCCTCGCGCAATGCCACGCCCAATCGCCATTAGGTTGCCCTCCTAAGTCAAGTATACGAAGGCAGTTTGGGATACTGGCAGTTTCGGTTTTGGAGGTAGATGCTTGATTCAAGGTATTGACGGCAGGACTGTTTAGTAGACCTCCTCCACTCAACATTTTGGAGGCTTCGACCACCCACATCGATGTGCTGACTTGCTCCAATGCCTGGCGTTCTCTTTCAACCCGAGCGATGACCTTTTGCTCTGCAGTCTGCTCATTGGTATCGGTCTCCTTACCTGGGAACATCGAGATAGGCCTTGGGCGCGATGGGCGGTCAGTCTCGGTCATGTTGTAATTGCCCTGAAGCCGATCGAGATGCTCATTTGGGAGACAAAGGCGGCTAGATTGGATCGAGTTGGATCGCTCGTTGCGATGTCGAAAGGCATCCGCACGCTTAGTATCGTTGGCAATGTGTTGAAAAGCGTGGTAGTAAACCGAGTCTGACTCGCCAGGCTTCCCTGTACTTTTGAGATCTCTGTGCGCTGTCTCGCTCTCGAGAAAATGAACGGCTTTCTTCATAGGAGTGCCCAAAGAGTCCTTTCGAATGTGTTGGCTGGCTCTTCGGGCTACACCAACAGCACTGATACTAACATCGTTTACGGGATTCGTCTCTTTCAACGCAGACATGTACGACGTCTGAGCAGCAAGCCAGACACTTGTTCTATCGAGGCTTTGCTCTGCAGCTCGTTGAATTTCGTGCTCGTAACCCTCGTCAAAATCCTGCTGAGGTCTAATTAACGGCGTATGCTGCAGCTCTTCGGCAACTGTTTGGGGTTGCTCTTGAGTTTCTGTTCGGAATGGCATCTGGCGTGCTGTTGGAGGTCCATCTGTGTCTGTGTCATCGACCTCAATGATACTCTCAATTGTCGCGGCAGGTTCTTTGTTCCACGGGCAGTTATAAAAGTGTTCGGCTGTAGTGGACGAGGGGGGTGCTGCAGAGGCTGGTGCTGATCCACCCACACCCCATGTAGACCTAGCATTGACATCGAGCGATGCAAAGAATCCACAAGGTGAAGGAATGCTGAGTCGCGAGATACTGTATTCTGATATCTGGGACAGTGGTGTCATATCTACGCTGTGTGGACGTGGAGGCTGGAAGAGGACCTCTGTCATTTCCTCGGCTGTTGCCTTATCCGGTGCGAGGTCTGCTTTGAACGGAATCTCGAGTGAAAGGTGCTGGAGAGTTGCTAGTGCCTCCAAAGGAAGTTGGACGCCTGTTTCTGAAAAGCCGTCCTCTGTCCCTAGCACTGGACTATCAGGCACGGGGCTATCGAGCATAGCATACTTCGCATCGCAAGCAAAGTCTCGCACAATTGTGGTCTCTCCAACGTCGAGTCCAGCGCCGTTATACCACTGGTCTACATCATCCATCCGCATCGCGAGGTCTGGGGAACCGTCAATGTCAAAGAACACTGTCTCGCGGTCCACAGACGACTTCGTCTTGACATTTGTTTCACCCCACATATCTTCGCTGTTAGGATCAACCTCTAGATTAGGAGTAGGAGGTGCAGTCGATCGAGCAAGCGGGTCTGAAGTCCAACTTCCGTCCAATGAAGGAGGGTGGCTCATGCTTGGTAGGTCGCGTGCCAGCAATGAGAGCGTTGCAGGGGATATTGGAATCTTCGGTGGTAAGGCTGGCTTGAGGTTCTGCATCTTTTGTATTGTCGGCCAGTAGCCTGGGGAGGGTATGATTAGCGAAGGGCATCGGACTCGTACTTCTTTGGAGCCAGGTAGGCTCTCTGGTGAGACAGAGCGACTACTTGTAGCAATGTCATTCTCGTGCATGGACTCTGCATCGGAGACGTCGTAGAGATCGTCAAAATCTCGTGACAGTCGGTTGTTCATGGAGTAGGATGATATTGATGACGTTAAAGAGGGCATTGGAGATGTTGACTGGGCGGACCGAGGGGCGATGAGTAGGCGAGGCCTCCCCCGTCCTAGACTTTCCATCTCCTCCTCGCTGCCATTCGCCCCATCCTCGCTCCGCTCATCCTCTATTATGGTATTAAGTTTTTGCTTCCGGGCCTGCCGGGTTGGAGGCACGTATGTAGTGGCGGGTAGTAGATAGTTATCCATGACTAAAACAGAGCCGGTCTATCTTGGTACTCAGGGAGATATAACTGAGTCAAAGGTTATTATAAGGTGTTATGCAATTCCGATCAACGGGATCTAAAGTTGGGTATAGTCGATCAACGAGCAACAGCGGAGAAAGAAAGACGAAGTATGGAAAACAGAGCGAAACAATCAAGAAGCAAGTTGACTCATCAGGAAGAGAAGGTTGTGGGCCATGTAGGACTTATAATGCTCGCCAGTGAGATAGAGCCAGCGGTTGCGAATCATTGACTACGCTAGATTAAGAGACCAAGCCACGGAAATAGAGTACATGCAGGACAAGCCAAATTGGAGCGCTATTGAAGACTCCAGAAGTAGTGAAGCATGAACTGTGAGGTCGCCAATCAGCGAACCCACGGCCATGGTAAAGGCGCCGTTGAATTGAACAGCTCCATGGTAGTGTAGCTGATTGGGGCCAAGATGCAGCACTTTACGCGCTGACGTTGCTAGTTCTATCTTGGGCGCGTACAACGTGGTGCGAAGTCGAGACTTCGACTGCAAACACGTGGAGAACCGTTTCCCAGGAAGAAACGATTATTGTTTTGTGCATGAGATGCGAGAAGCGCTGGCAATGCAGCGGCCACAACAACAATGCAAGAGAAGTCGACATGAACGGTAGGTCTGGGGTAAGGGTAAAGATAGAAAGGATGGACGAGTCGACGAGTCGAGGGAAAACACGACTGGGGGCTTGGCGGGACCATTGACGCTTAGTCAGCGATACTGGTCCCTCTCCGAGCTTCACCCCACTACTACGCCTGCCCTGCCGGTGCACACTCGATCCTCCCTATCCACACCTCCGTCCATTCCACCTTTGAACAGTCCGCTTCTGCTGGCTCGACACGTATGCCCTGTCGAGGGACTGTCTTGGTGTAGTCTTGTCCAGCTATACTGAATCTAGCGGCAGCGACATGTCTCCTCAAGCTATCATTGCGCCATCAATCTTGTCCGCAGACTTTGGTGCTTTAGGCGCCGCATGCTCCGACACTATCAAACATGGAGCAGACTGGCTTCATGTGGACGTGATGGATGGGCACTTTGTGCCTAACATGACCTTTGGGGCCCCTGTTGTCACCAAGATACGCCAGCATGTTCAACGACCTACTGCAGCTTCTGGGAAAGGCACCTTCGATTGCCATATGATGATAGCCGAGGTAGGCATTGTGTACGCTTGCTCTCGTCTTGGCACTGCATGCACCCTGCTAATGTACGATCAAATGCGTTTAGCCTAAGAAATGGGTGAAAGATTTCCAAAGGGCCGGCTGCGACCTTTACTGCTTCCACTACGAAGCCGCCGTGGCATCTACAGCCGCTGAGAACCCTGCAGACCATTCTGATACCAAAACAAACCCGAAAGAACTGATCCGCTTTGTGCATGATCATGGTATGCTCGCGGGCGTTGCCATCAAGCCCGAAACACCAGTCGATGTCTTGTGGAACATATTGGAAAACACGGAGGAGAGAGAAATTCCAGATGTCTGCAGACTTTCTTCCCAGGTACTAGACGATTCTGACCAGTTCTAGATGGTTTTAGTGATGACTGTACATCCTGGGTTTGGAGGTCAGAAGTTCATGGCTTCGGAATTACCGAAAGTGAAAGCACTACGCGATCGATATCCCAACCTGAACATCGAGGTTGATGGCGGACTGGGCGAGGGGACTATTGCTCAAGCTGCCGAAGCAGGGGCCAACGTCATAGTCGCAGGTTCGGCTGTTTTTGGTGCCGAAGATCCTGCAGCTGTAATCACCAAGTTGAGGGAGGCTGTCGAGAAGAGGAGACAGTCAAATCTGTAGCTGTCTATCAAGCTTGTTGATTCGAAGCAAAGCGCATGGAAATAAGCTGCAATCGAGCCCGATCATGCACGGGCAGAAGATGTGCCACGAAAGCAAATACGCGTTCACTTCAAGACCTTTATCTGCATCAACTGCCACGTCAAGCTGCGGCATGCGCAACTGGACGTCGCACAACTGACCGCCATTATCATTCTAGAGGTTCTAGTGGCACATAATACATCTTCAATGGGTTTACGGAGTACAATCATGTGCAATCACATCGCTGATACTAACAGTCAAATAAAAAGACGTATACTCGACAATTGGTGGACCCAATAAGGTCCATTGGGTGGATAGTAGGTACTTTAGTGTTGCGGAGCCACAGGCCTGGAACTGTTTTCTCCACGTGGCCAATGGGGGATCCTATGCTATGAAATGCTACTGGCTTTTCCTATTTTCAACCGGCAAGAAGAGGGAATGAAGAAAGTCGAGGTGCTCGATCGAAGAAATCGACGCTTGTTTCACAAAACGCTTTGATGAATGTATATTCAAAAGGCGATGAATAGCATGTTGCACAGGAATGAAGTCGACAATATTTCGTAGAACAATACTTTGAGAGTGATAGGGCATTAAACCATTCAAAAGGACATCTAGAGAAGCTTCCATCGTAGGGCATCTTGGCTCCCGCCTCCCACTTTGGTCGCATCATTACAATGGCTGATTCTACTCCGAAATCCTACCAGACAGATCCAAATCTTTACCTATACACGTCCCTCACTTCCGGCTCATCACATATCATTACCGCTACATCTCGTTTAGAGACCATCCTAAAAGCCAACAAGATCCCGTTCTTAGCACTCGATGTCGCAACGGACGAGAGAGCTCGTATGCTATGGGGTCGAAGAGCGGGGAAAAGGAAGCTACCAGGGCTCGTACAGATGGGCTTAGTCGTTGGAGTAAACTTACTAAGACTACACTGTCGCCGAGCAATACTAACAGCATGAATAGGATCTCGAAGAAGTTGAAGAGTGGAACGAGTATGGTGAGCTCAAGGAGAAGATTGGAGCTACACCAGGGGCACCATCAACCCCTACTCCCTCTGCACCAAATACTCCATCTAAAGCTCCTGCAATCAATTACACTCCGACCAAGACACCATCGAAGGCGCCTACATCGACAGATACTCCACCCCGCCCTCCTCCCTCCTCTACAATCGACAGTCCTTTAACAACAGCTATGCGCCAAGCAGGCTTTGAGGCAGCTAAAAAGGCTGGTGATGCCAAGAAATCTAGTAGTGCAAAGATAATAGCTCAAGCCAAGGGTTCTGAGCAGTCTAGTTCCTCCTCAGAGATGCTGCAGAAGCTCGATAACTCTGCACCGACCGGGACGCCACCTCCATCTGGTACCACCGATACTCGATCAGCTATGGCGCCCGAGACTGGAAGTAGTACTGTCGAGTCTAAAGCAGATGGAGTTCCAGCCACTACTTCAAGCTCCAACAAAGTCACAGATAGTATGCAGGACCTGAGCTTGACCGAAGCAAATGCAGCTAGTAGTCAAACCGCTGGGTTGACTGACGGACCGGCCGGGACAGGAGAAGACGAAGATCTAGAAAAGAAGACGGCAATAGTAAAGGAACCCGAAGCTGAAGCCCAAGAGGCGGAGGAAGATGGCCTGAATAGAGGGAATCATGGGGGCGCCAAGCCAAAAACTGGGACGTTAGAGCCTGAAAAGAGGGAAACTGAACCAGACGCCGAGGAAGACGCTGGAAAGACCAAAGATGTGACAGCCGCATCAGACGAAGTAGGGAATCTACCCGGCAAGAAAACACAGGACCAGCCTGCCGCCAGTGGGGAAGACGCAGGAAGTAGTGTCGCGGACTGAATAGTTAGAATCGTTTCCTGTCATGTATTACTTTTGATCATGAGTGTGTTTCAACGATTCAACTGCGTTGCTCTCGGTGGATGCAGTACTTGTAACCGTGGGTGACCTGCTTGTTGTGATACCCTCCTGGATGAATGCTATAGATCGCCCGGGGTATTGACTAATAACATTTTCACCTTCACTAGTCCCCCTATTCGAACATGTATCACAAGCTCCGTAGGCTTTTTCTCATGGTCGCGCGGTCGCTGTTCAGAAGCTTGATTGAATGGCATATCCCTGCTGGTTAGGGCTCGGCTAAACTACGGTGAACGACAAGCTAGAAAGGGCAGTCCGGGTACTTTGCGGCCAACGATCGCTTACGTCCCGCAACAGAACATCTACCAGCAATGCTGTTCTTCAGGTATGTGCGAATTTCGCACTGATCTTTGTGCATGTGTGTAGCTTTTTAACATGCTTGCAGCTTTTTCAAAACGCTGGTGGATCACGAAGTCACGGTGGAGCTCAAGAACGACATTTCAATCAAGGGCACTCTAAAATCTGTGGACCAATACCTCAACATCAAGCTAGATGATATACAAGTCATTGAAGAGCTGAAATACCCGCATCTGGTGAGCTGAAAATGCTAAAAAAGCTGTCGCAAAAATGGGGAGAAGTGGATGATACTAGGGCGGAGGGCGTGGGCTAACTGGCAAATACCTAGTCGTCGGTCAAGAACGTCTTCATTCGAGGGAGCGTCGTACGCTATGTTCACTTGCCTGGGGCTGCGGTAGATACGGCACTTTTGGAGGATGCTACTAGGAGAGGTGAGCAAACACGACTGGGAGATCTGAAAACAATCTACCTGACTACTTCTACACACTTTAGAAGCAGCGCAGCAAGCATCAAAGCCTCGATGACAGCCATGAGAGATAATATAAGTACTCTATGATCAATAGCAAGGGATAATCAAGCCTCTGGCAGCTTGGACCATGGATTGGCAAGGACAGGCCAGGTCATGGCTAGGCAAACACTTAGCGGGGCTTTGGGCCCATATGATACCAATGGGAAAATTGGGGGCACTTAAGGAACGGCCAGTCATGATTTGGCAGCACGTTCGCAGACGTTGTGCGGTACTTCAGGGTAGGATCTGAAGCCAAAGCTCAAAGCTCGTTAAGCTCGCTCTGCGTCTATGGAGAGTTCAGAGTTTTATGCCGCTCATATTTCCTGATTTAGATTTTGCTCTTGCTCCTTGATGAGTTGGTGTAATGTCTACTCATATATCGTAGACTCGTAGTAGCTCATGATCTGGACTAGATTATTCGTAATTAAAATTTATTACAATCGTCGCTAATCTCTAAGCAACGCAGGGCCCGTTCGAAAACCTGCATCATGTGATCACGTGACTACGCGATGCGAGCGACTTGGCTCGACCAAAGCCGTCCACCATGTCTGGGACACTCAACAACCTAGCATCTCCTTGTCTACAGCGCTACGCCAATACGAATACAAATTAAGATGCTAGATTGTGTAGCATGTTTCGCAAGCCTCGAGACGCCATTGCGCAAATAGCCATCGGGACGCCCATCATACCGTCCACTGGCCGTCCTCCCACACCTCCCTTGTCCACAGTCCAACCAAACCTGCAAGGTAATACTAGCTCGGTGATATCAATGGCGACCTCAACGACACCTCTAGTCGGCAGGAGTAAGGCGCTACCGAAAAGCAATGCTCGTACCCCTAGTTTTGCTGGTAAGGCGAAGGGGAAGCCCAATGGCAGCATATTGAATTTCTTTAAGAAAGCCGACACTATCCTCCCATTCAATGTGTCTATTGCGGAAGAGGAGGATAGTCTGTTTCTACAAGATAGCCCTAGCAAACACGAGACCAAGGTTCCCGTCCAGACACCAACGCCACCACGAGAATATGGTCACCCAGAGATTTCCCCGAGCATGCTTGATTACACAGCTGCTGACGAGGAATCTTCACGTTTTAATGAGGACTCTATGCCAGTTAAGCGGCGAAGGGTGGATGGGCCACCATCGCGCTCATCTTCGTCGCCCAACATCAAGGTTGAAGCTGGGCCTAAGATTGACCCTTTCCTAGAGGACTCAGATAGTGACCATGAAGTGGTGAAGCACCTTTCTCGAAGTATAGCCTCTGAATCTGAAGGCCAAGGCGATCAAGCATCTACCACACCCAAGTCGGAGTTAGACGTCGAGGAGGAACCCCCGGCCATCGATTCAAAGAATTCGCCACCTGTACCGTCACTTCAACGAGAAAAAACAAGCATGGTCGACAGCGACGATTTTGGAGGAATCGAAGATTTCGACGATGAGTTTCCTGAAGAGGGTGAAGAATTTCTGGAACGACAGTGGATGGAAGAACAAAAAGAGCTTGAGTTGGGCTTCGAGGATGAAGAAATTGGACAAGATCCTGGGGGAGAAAAGAATACTTCGGAAAATGCAAAAGATAATATACAGGACCCAGGAGCAGCGTCTTGTCCAATATGCTCTGGAAGCTTTGCCGGTTTGACAGATCAGGTACGAAGAGAGCGTCCTTTCAGTTTATTGTGTCTAATTATACCACAGGAGGCTTCAGTACACGTCAACGATTGTTTAGATGGCAAGGCTGTACCGCTTCCAAGTGCAAAACAGGCTAGCGAGAAAGACCCATCAAGTCTCCCGATCAAAGCGGAAAAGGGAGCTCCAGCACATGGAGTTCCAGCTACGAAACGCTTCCAGCGAGCTGCCATTGCAAAGCCGGGGCAAGAAAACCCTTTTGCTCTAATACCGACTACGACCAATGGGTCATCTGCTTTCTCTAAGCTCATGTCTTCGCACGCCGAAGACGCTGCGTGGGCGACTGCCGCAGCCACAGAGACCGCATCGCGTGGCAAACCGGCCTACCAACGGACTTGTCCGTTCTACAAAATCTTACCAGGCTTCTTCATCTGTGTCGATGCTTTTCGATATGGTGCTGTCGAAGGTTGCCAGGCTTACTTTCTAAGCCACTTTCACAGTGACCACTACATAGGCTTGACGTCTTCTTGGTGCCATGGCCCTATCTACTGCAGCCACGTCACGGCAAATCTTGTAAGACGACAATTACGTGTTGATCCAAAATGGGTGATTGACCTAGATTTCGACCAAAAGATTGAAGTACCCGGAACAAAGGGTGTCGAGGTCACCATGATTCCAGCAAATCATTGCCCTGGCAGCTCGCTTTATCTTTTCGAAAAACCCATCGGAAAGGGCAAGACGCCCAAAATTCAACGAGTACTACACTGCGGTGATTTCCGTGCTTGTCCTGCTCATGTGCAGCATCCTCTTCTCCGACCTGACATCGTCGATGCCGTTACCAAGAAGAACGTTGGTCAGCAAAAGCTCGACGTATGCTACTTGGACACGACTTATCTCACACCAAAGTACGCTTTTCCAAGCCAAGAGGAAGTCATCAAAGCTTGCGCGGATATGTGTGTTAGTCTAAGTAAGGATCGCGTGGACGAGCATGATAGCTGGGAGCAGACTAAGAAAGAGAGGGCCGGCAGTGGAATGGTTCACTTTGTCCAAAATAAATCTGATTTAGTCACGGAAGAGATCAATGAGGACGATACAGATATGGTGAAGGCTGTCCAGAAGGAGGGGAAGAAAGCTAGAGGTCGTCTTTTGATTATCGTTGGTACGTACAGCATTGGAAAAGAGAGGATTTGTTTAGGGGTTGCAAAAGCATTGAACAGCAAGATTTACGCTCCGCCGAATAAACAAAAGATCTGTGCAGCCCTCGAGGATCCTGAATTGACGGCACGACTGACGAGCAACCCGCTGGAAGCGCAAGTCCACATGCAGATGCTCATGGAGATTCGGGCGGAGACTTTGGCAGACTACCTTACCGGTTACAAGCCTCACTTCTCACGAATAGTTGGCTTCCGACCATCTGGGTGGAATTACCGGCCGCCAAACAGCCGCTTCGTTGACTCTCCAGCGGTCCAAACAGTCCTGCATTCAGATAATTGGAAGTCACGATATTCGATGGCAGAACTCGTTCCCCAACGGGGAAGCACACGCGAAGCCAACTGCTTCGGGGTGCCATACAGTGAACACAGCAGCTTCCGAGAGCTGACAATGTTTTGCTGTGCGCTCCGGATCGACAAGATCATACCCACGGTGAATGTGGGGTCGGCCAAGTCGAGAGAGAAGATGAAAGGGTGGTGCGAGAAGTGGGCGATGGAGAAGAAGAAGAATGGGCTGTTCAAGGTGGCTGATGGGCAAACGACATGGTAGGGTGCGATACTTTGAATACTGTGGGCAGCGAATTTCATAGCGTCACGAGCATATGACTATGTCTACGGAACCGTACATGGCAAGTTTTCTGGGTTACTGCCAACTCCGATGCTGCACGGTAAGAAAAGGCGGTCTATAAACACCCTGGTTCTCTGCTTGGCTTATCAAAGCTGCCTACCTACCTACTTGTACCTGCCACGCACGGAACTGGGTGGCGCTTAAGATTGGGAGACTTGAAGTTCTCGACCGTGCCCGTGCTGGATGAATTTTCCCCTCAATATGAGATACTTATCCCACATTCATCTGTCGTTTTAAGATAGATACCGACTTATAAGGTAGTTAAGTGTAAAATAAGTATCTCTACTCTAATGTTTTCAAGCTCGTTGGTTGACTAAGGGCTTAGATAATTAAATACGTTTATTTCAGGGTTCAACGCATCAAGTGATGTATTATACACGTAAGCTCTACAACTTACTGTATTTTTCCGAGCCCTATCGAACAAGATTCCATATTCCGTTTAAGATCTTATGTGCAAACACTGATCATTTCATTGTTCATTCGGCGTGCCTGCAACACAGTACAGTAACCATGCGGCTCGACGCTTTGTTTGGGTGTGGCCATCAAAAGGATGACTGGAACATCCATTTTCTTCTCGAATCCTACGCCCCGGCCTCTCTCTCATTCGTCACTCAAAACCCTGCTAAAGAAGGCTGGCATGTATCTCATCTGACTGCTTGAGAGATGCGGACTTGACATCTCCCACTTATCTTATCTATTAGCAACAAGGACTTGAACCTTTGTCTCTCATGTTCCCGCACCTCCTCCGCTTAAGGTCTCTTGCTGCCCCCGCCCTGATCTGAATCGTTGGGTAATCCAGAGTTCTTCCCAGCTCTCCAGCATCCTCCTCTCGGAGCTTCGACTGATTACCTGTCCACACCATGGCGAGCATAATCACCCATGTGGTGACCTCCACCGTTACCGCCAACGCTTCGTCGACCTCCGCCGCTACTACTAAAGTACCTGCCCAGGGCGGCATTATAGAAGGCGCAAACCCAAGCAAATGGAATGCCTCGAATCCCATCACTCTCTTCATCATTCAGGTACGTGCACTCGATCCTGGTTGTCTCATTCCGTCGCTGACTCTTGCTGCAACAGGCTGGAATCATCATCATCTTCTGTCGGGTCCTACACTTCCCTCTCTCCAGAATCAAACAGCCACGAGTCATTGCAGAGATTATTGGGGGAATTCTACTGGGTCCTTCGGTCTTTGGACGGATACCAGGCTTTACCGCTGCCATATTCCCAACCGCCTCTATGCCCGTCCTGAATACTGCTGCCAACCTCGGCCTAATATTGTTTCTGTTCTTGGTCGGCCTTGAAGTAGACTTGCGGCTTCTTCTGTCAAACTGGCGGATAGCCCTGAGTGTGGGGGCTGCAGGAATGGCTCTACCCTTCGGATTGGGATGTGCCATAGCCTACGGTCTCTATCATCAATTTAGGACGGACTCGGGCCTTGTGCCAATCCATTTCGGCACGTACATGCTCTTCGTTGGTGTTGCGATGGCGATCACCGTACGTCTGAGTCCTTACACTTCTTGATCATCCAACTGATAAATGGCAGGCCTTCCCAGTATTATGTCGAATTCTCACTGAGCTCAAGCTTCTACAAACCCAAGTCGGAGTTGTTGTTCTATCTGCTGGCGTTGGTAATGATGTCGTAGGCTGGATATTGCTGGCTCTCTGCGTCGCTCTCGTCAACGCCGGCGCAGGATTAACGGCATTGTACGTCTTGCTGACCTGCGTTGCGTACGTTCTATTTCTTGCATATGGTGTTCGCCCCACCTTTCTCTGGATTTTAAGAAAGTCTGGTAGCATTCAGAACGGCCCTAGTCAATCCATCGTAGCCCTGACTGTGCTCATGGCTCTTGCCTCTGCTTTCTTTACCGGCATCATCGGCGTTCACCCTATCTTCGGAGGCCTCTTGATCGGACTGATCTGTCCCCATGAGGGAGGATTTGCCATTAAGGTTACAGAAAAGATTGAAGACTTGGTTGCAGTATTATTCCTACCACTCTACTTCGCCTTATCTGGATTAAGCACCAACATCGGCTTGCTCAACAGTGGCATCACTTGGGCTTATGTTATTGGTGTCATAGCTGTGGCTTTTGTTGGAAAGGTCGTAGGAGGTACACTTGCTGCTCGGGCGTGCAAGCTTGTGTGGAGGGAAAGCTTCACCGTTGGAATTCTGATGAGCTGCAAAGGTTTAGTAGAGTTGATTGTACTAGTAAGTACCGTCGAGCACAGCCAGTCTCCGGGCATACTGATGCATTGATAGAATATTGGACTCCAAGCCAAGATTCTCAGTCAGCGAACGTTCACCATTTTCGTTGTCATGGCTCTGGTCACAACGTTTGCTACAACGCCGATAACAGCTGCTCTTTATCCGCCGTGGTACCAAAAGAAGCTTGCCGCGTGGAGGCGTGGTGAAATCGACTGGGATGGAAACCGCTTGACAGAAGACAAGAGCGATCAGGATGACTCTTCTCTCGAGAAAAGTGATACGGGTGAGATTCGGAAACTACTTGTCTTCCTCAGACTGGACAGTCTGCCAAGTGTTTTCACTTTTGTGTCTTTGCTCGGCGGCGACAAAACCCAAACTTCTATCAGCAAAACCCACCCCCAAAAAATGGCCAAGGTGGCCGAAGAACATTCGAGCCATGACACACTCGGGGCTTCAACAGAGCACAAGAGTCACTTGCGAGTGCATGGTATCAGGATCGTGGAGCTCACTGAGCGTATGTCGTCCGTAATGAAGGAATCCGAGGTAGATGATTACTCGAGCAGGGATCCGGTCGTCAATACCTTCCACACCTTTGCTCAATTGAATAATGTTGCGGTGTCGGGCGAAGTTCAGATAGCGCCTGAAGGATCATACGCTCAGATTTTAAGTGGTACCGCTTCTAATCAAGGATCTGATTGGGTTCTGCTTCCATGGAGTGAAACCGGAAGCATATCTGAGCCGACCACCTACTTAGATCCAGCTCAGAACCCTTTCAGCAGTGATCCTCATAATCAGTTCGTTACAGAGTTTCTGGCTACTGCTCCTTGCAATGCCGCGATCTTTGTTAACAATGGATTTGGCGCGCTTCCGAGAGAAGATCCCAAACCCATGGCGCGTTCTGCCACCGGCATGAGCATATGGAGTAACCCAGGAAACCCAACTGAACCCATCAAGGACCGAGGGCATCACATCTTCTTCCCATTTTTCGGTGGCGCCGACGACCGCATAGCCCTCCGCTTTGTTATCCGCTTAGCGCGCAACTCCAACGTTACAGCGACAATCCTTCACATCAACGGCGCCGAACACAACGCCGTTGTATCACAAGAAGATCCGGCAACCGACTCTCTTGGCATAACCCGCTCCCCCACAACCCGCCAGTTCCAGCTCCCTAACCTTTCAACCTTCGATGCCCCCGCAGCAAAGGACACCGCTATGGTAATTGTATCACAGTCCCAAGAAGCCTTTTCAAACACCGACACCGCATTCTACACCTCCATCGCCGACTCCCTCCCCCGCGACCTCGCCACTCGCGTCCTTTTCGAATCCCTCGAAAGCGCAAACCCCCTTCGCGACACTCTCGAGCGCGCCCACACCGAAGTCGGCCAAAACCCCGCAAACGCCGGGGATGTAGTTGTGGTCGGCAGAGGCAAGGATGGCGGTAAATCTGGCGGCATGAGAAATGAGTTGATCGGTATGTTGCAGGGCATGGGCCATCCAAGCGGGGCGGGAGCAGAGGCGAGGGGGGCGTTGGGGGATTTGGCGGAGGCCATGATTGTGGGGAATGTCAAAGGGAGCGTGCTGGTTGTGCAGGCTGGGGGAAGGGGTGTCGAGGGGTGAGTGGGTTTGGCTTGGGTTTGGAGCGTGGAGAATGGGTGTAGGGTGTAGGCATGTGGCGGATTTCTTCGCAGTTTGGGAGGGATATCAATGTGGTGGTTGTTTGGTCAAGCACGATATTTCGGTTTGTTTTCGACCATAGCAACATAAGGATGAACGAATAACCTTTTTTGCAGTCATTCGACAGCTTGTCGTCCCGACACCATGAATCGCCTTTTCCGGGCATATAAGTAACAGTTCCAAACCCCTCGATTCCAATCTGTCCTAGGCTACCTCTCACCCACTCAAGCAATGTGCACCTCGCGCTCCCTCCATCCCACAACTGACCGCCACGCACTGCCGCCCCCCCTAACTCTACCCTAGCATTGCAGCCGTCGTTGATCAAGGCACCGTGAATGACCACGGCACTTATCTTCAACCCCTGATTCTTTTTTATTCTTTCTTGGCTTTTGATACGTTGGCGGACGGGCCGGTCCTGCTGGAATTGCGAGAGGGTGGTTGCGAGGAAGGAGCTGTGAGGATGTTGGGTTTTGGGCTCGTTGGTGAAGAGGGGAATTTTGCGTTCCTGGTTTCCTCCTATGGGGAAATCCCCGTCTGTCTTAACATGAAACGTTACGTATGCACCTGGCTACCAGCGGAAATAGCATCAGAGCTCCTTCCTCACGGGCGGCCAGATATGCCGCATAGATAAATAGCATTCTTTTCTTCATAGGAGTTCAGAATGTATCCTTTCTAGCAGTCAGAATTGTGACCGGGCCTCGATAGAGAATGAATGGAGTGTATTACAAGCCAATAGACCCAATGTGACTTCTTAAAGGACGTAAATATATGCTGGCGGAACACGAGGTGGTTTTCTCTTCTTCTTATCATTCCGTTGCGCATAATCACATTTGTCAGTTCATGGCACTTGAGTGAACGACCAATCTCCTCATTGCTTGAGATAGTATAAGCGTCGGCTCAGGTATATATGCCAAGCACGCGCGACAAGAAACATTTCAATAATCATTACATGAGATCTTGGTCCATCATGAGTCGGGGTATCAGTTGGTGTTCGCTGAATCCTTGACTCTTCCTAGAGAATGTTCGATTTGGTCCTGCTTTCAACAGGGCTGGAGAATGTGTGGAGGGAATAGCCCCGTCGATGTTCCGCAGTCGCTTTGATCGCCGGCAGAAGAACAATGACACTGATGACGGTATCGAGGTCAAGGAGTTTGGGTATTTGGACTTGGGTTGGGGTCTTCTTGATAAGATGATGGGGACCAGGATCGTGGGAAGAAATAGTGCTCGTGATGGAACGGTCCTAATATTCATTTCGAAAGTCCTGATGTTAGTTGCGCGAATAACCAAGTTGCGATAATTGGAGTGTGCAAGGTGAAGGGTATGGTAAGCAGAGCTCTTTATGAATTGTGTTGGATTCAGTTGTTGACTTGGCTTGCTCTTATAGTTCTTGCTAATATCTAACCGAATAAGGTAGAACACCTGTCTTAGTTTCATCTCAGCAAATGCTGTGGTAATACGGGTTTTCATTTGATATACGAGAAAAGGCCGGAATTAGACTTTTTGCAACATCCTTTAGTTAGAGACCTTTCTTGAGATAGGAAGAAATGGATTGGTTTAGATCGATGGTAGGGTTAGAAAATGATAGAAGAAGTGGTAGAATGACGAAGGGCAAGAGAACAGAAGGTGAAGTGAGGGAAGAGTAGTACGAGGAAGGGTAAAACGAAGAGCATAGAGACGAAGTCGAGAGTTGAAAGCAAACGTTTTAAAACACGATATAAAGCGATTCTTCCTCAACCCCTTCAAATTTGATGCAGATGAGCCGTGGTTCATTGTAACTTATACTTTAAATGAAATGTAGAATACTAACGATGCTGTAAGTTGCTCTCTCGTTCTTGGTATTATGTTCAGACATTAATATGCATTTTGAACGAGGGTCAACAACGGTGTCCAGCAACTTTTGCTTTCAGCCCGCCCTGGACGATGGTATCGATAACGTTGTAATTTCTGAAGAGTTGGAGGTAAAAGTTCAAAAGAGCACAAGTGTCTGCGTAGACTATAGTGTTGCTACTTATTGCTCAAAGCTCGGGAAGTGAGGGCGGGAAAATTAAAGAGCATGAAGAGTCTGTGTGAAGTAGAAAAATGAAAAGACGATTAGTCTGCTAGATTGGAAACCCACCGACGGTAAAAAAACAAAAGGAGTACGAGAAGGAGCAACTATAGGTCGAAGCCAGCTCAGCGGTACATATATCAATTTCTATTCGAAGCAAACTCCCTCGGTCGATATGCCCTTAATACATCAATGAGTGCACGAAGTCGTGACAGCATAAGCGGCATATATCGAACACGCTAAAAGAGATCATTCCCGAGAAATGAAATCGAATTACTATGAAGGGACTACGAGCTAGAATCAGCGAAATGCTTTGACGATGCAAACAGCTAGTCAATTTTGGTGGTAAGCCCATCAAGTCGAATTTACGATGGTATTTCAATGAATATAGCCAAATTGTTGGGGTCAAAATGCCTTGATTATGATATTTCCCGTAGGTCTTGGAGTGCACGGAGTACTTGAATCCACAAATTTCTCAAAAGTTCAATATTGTTATGAAGGACTGCATGCCTGTGTAGTTAGAAAAAGAAAGTATTAGATTGCATCAAGTTCCCACAATCGCGTATTGACGTCCAGCACCGACGGCAGTGTCTCTTCGTGAACAACAGGTCCAATATTGCCGCCGTTTTCGCAATGGAATATCCGTAGATCTTCTCTTAGAGGTGGCAAGCCATCTTCATCCTCCTCTTGAGGTAGCAATATAGAATAAACTTCGACTACAAATACCATCTTTTCGAGTGGAGCGCCTTCTTTGTTGAACAGTAAGTCGGAGAAGTCCTTATGGACGGCGATGAGGTCCACGTCAATTCTTTCATTATCTGCTGTGTACTCTTTGTTCACAAGACTTTCAACTCGCAATGTTACGTTGCGAAGGTTACGGAAATTCGTAAGCATGTTTAATAGAGCCTTTCTCTACAAAATGTTAGCTACGATAGATTTCTTAGATACCTTATCCAGGCTTGCTTTGTAATCATACTTTGAAGTTACAGTTTCTTTGGTTGAGGCCCAAGGCCGTGAGGTGGGGACATGAGCTGCGGATAGTTTCAAGGTATTCTAGCGAGATACTAGGAGACGACTCATACCATCCATGGTCATAGAGCATGAGCGATTTCAAGGTAGCTCCATGTCGAGTAATAGCGGACAGCGGTAGCGCAGACAGCCAACAAGTGATGCACAATTCCTCCAGCGCATTAATATGATTCATGGCAGTACGAAGTTCTGTAGCATGTTGCCGTTCGTCTTCCATGAGATCTAGACTGGCTGCACCGTCGAGTTTTGGCCAGGTATCCATCTTGAGAGATCGCAAATGAGAAAAGTTAGAGGGTGGCACAGAGTGAAAAAAAAAGCGAGTGTTCGACTCCCTTAGCTCGAGGTGAGTTAAGCTAGATGTGTCCCAATTAGCATTATCTCCTGGAACATTTCCCATTGGTAGTGTCCAGAGATAGCCACATAGATGAAGGCGCTCCAACGGCGGTAGCCTTTCAGAGGTGTGCCGATAAGTATGGAACCTATATGCACCCTTACCATCCAAACGGACTTCTCGTAGCTTGGATGATTTGGCCAAAATTTTCTTTAGATTCTCCTTCCCGTCGTCGGAATTGAGATGTCTAGAGAGATCTTTGGCTCCAAAAGAAACGAGATGCGTAGATAGCATCGCTTGAGGGATGCGTTCCAAAAGTACTTTGGTTAGAAGCGTAGCCTGATGGAGCATTTTGTTCGACGCGCCTTCTACCACAAGCTTGAAATCCGGCCAGCGATTGTGTACAGCACCGAACCAAGCCGGAATGGTCATGCCCTCGACCGTAGGATATACCTCGCCCCAGTAGGACCAACTAACCGAATGACTAGTAAGCATGAGATCTCGACCAAGGTATATCAGCGTATATTACCTCAAAGCTGTAAAGTGTTTCATAGACAAGATTAAGTCAAGCACCCCTTTCCAGTTGAGACTTCTGCGGATTGATACCCGCCTAGTGTGAGTGCGGATGTTGGTCAGAATGCGGTCTCGGCATGTAATATCAAGTTCATCGCGATCCGGATATGGGAATAGTAAAGGATCGATTATAACACTCTGATAGAATTGTGGAGTGGCCAGGGTATCGAACCGCTGGGAAACTAATCGTAGTTGGAATAAGGAGGCTGGATTGAGGTCGTCAAGCTCCTCAATGATCAGCAGGAGAATCTCATTGCTAAGACCGCTCAGCTGCGTGCGAGAAATTGAAGCCATACAAAAACCCTGAAAAGGTTGTAGAAGATGGATAAGTGGACATGGAGCGATCAAGAAAGGGTTGTTGATGCTTTCGTGAAGGGGAATGGGTTTGCTGCTTGTTAGTACATATACACCTGGTGAATTCAAAATGACCTGTCTTTGCTCGTCAAAGGATGAATAAAAGCACTTCACAACGGATGTCTTCTGTACGGCGCTTCTACCCCTCCGCTGCCGCCATAGTCACACGAACTTGGTTGACTCTTGTAGGACATGTTAGTCAGTACCATTGCTTGGACGCAGTGGCATCGCTGGACATAACAGTAGTGAGCCCGACTTGTATGTTGTATCTGTGATGGAAAGACTGAACCATGTGCGGTGCTGCGTATAGATATCATTTTTGAGGTTTCCCATCACCCAAAGTAGGATACACATGACTAAGCACTGGCAAGCCGACGTCACTGCTGGCTACGACGGAGTTGTAACGGAGTTTCCCATTCATCACTCTACGTGAATATACTTTATAAAGCCCTAATCGGTTTATCCACCATGATGTTGTATCCAGCACTTCCTTTTCCTCTTGCTGCATGGTGGTAGACTCTAGCAGAAAGATGGCGCCACAAGCAAAGTCCGCCGTGAAGGTCGTCTTCGGGGCTATGCCCATTGGGACTGGCCAAGAACAATCTAGGGTCTCTGACCTCTCCGATGCTGGAAAAATTATCGACATCTTCCAGTCGTATGGCCACGATGAGGTTGACACATCTCGATTCTACGGCAGCGGCTCTTCCGAAGAATATCTAGCCAAGCTTCAATGAGAGGAACGGGGTCTCGTCATAGACACGAAGATTTTCCCCAGCGCGGGAAAAGGGCTGGAAAAGGACAATTGGACATTGAGGCCTGAACATCTTCGTGAAGTTCTGATGCAATCGCTCAAAGTGCTTAGTGTTAAGAAGATCCACATGTGGTATCTACACGCCGCAGACCGAACGACTCCAATCACCGCTACCTTTCAGGAAGTAAACAACCTTTACAAAGAAGGTCTTTTCGAGAAATTCTCATTATCAAACTACATGGGATGGGAGGTGGCGCAGATATGTGAAATATGCAAAGCCAATGGCTGGGTCATGCCATCCGTATACCAGGGCATCTACAACTCCATTCATCGGTCAGTCGAGCCCGAACTGTTCTCCTGTCTTCGAAACTATGGTATGAGCTTCTATGCGTACAACCCACTCGATGATGACTTCTTTGTTGGGCAAATGCAAAAAGAGCAGGTGGTGAAGAAGGGTTCGCGCTTCGACCTTGACAAATGGCAAGGGAAGATGTATAGAGCAAGGTATTGGAACGACGCATACTTCAGGGCTTTAGACATTGTGAAGCCGGTAGCCGAAAAGCACGGCATGACCATGGCTGAAGTCGCTTTGCGATGGATGACCCATCACTCGCTTTTGGGTAAAGAATATTCGGATGCTATACTCATCGACGCGAGTAGTACAAAGCACATTGATCAAAATATGAAGGACTTGGAAAAGAGCCCTCTGCCAGAAGAAGTGGTGAAGGCACTTGATCAAGCGTGGGACAGGGTCAAGCCTCTAACAGGGAGGTACTGGCATTAGTCGAGGGAAGTGTTTGCTACCATAGAAGTGCTATAAAGAATAGCTCCAAATTCCGATGACATGTAGGCTGTGTTATCTTGCCGTCCATCATGTTCTATACGGTTTTTTGTCTACCAGTACTGTTTCCGATTTGAATTGTCACATCTGGGATCTGATCATTTATCATCTATCAAACTATCATCATGGATATTTTCTTAGCAGAAAGGCCTACAAAGATTTACGTTGAACGTCTCATTGTAGAGGCTTATTTTTCGGCCGATAAACCAGCAATTTCGCTGGCGTACCTGGGTCATCTCTACCTAAATCAGCTGAATGCATCGACCGATTTCTTAAATAGTTGGACCTCCTGACTGTGTCGGCGCCTAGTTTTTTTGCCTGGCGCCTACTGAATAGCGCTTCTGGATTCTAGAAGTCTTGATGGTTAGCAACATCGAAAAATTGACAACCGACGAAGGGAATAGGCGATCCATGTGAAAAGGACCAAAGCGTAGGACACAGCAGATACGTGGGTATACACGTCTCAATTGCAGCGTTCTGGAACTACATAGAGCTTGGATACCTATCAGGAAACCTTTGCATCAATGGAGAACTTTGACGGTAAACCGACTAATATCAATGCACCAGGCTCGCACAATTAGCTGTACACCTCGCAATCAAATATCAAAGGATTCTGAGGCTCAGTATGAGGAATTCTACTGCTACACAGGTGGGCGCTGGCTATGGGGAGAGGAGAAGGAGCTGCGCGATAGACACAAAATATTCGACGTGCCGGTATTGCAGCGCCTTGCAGCCGAAAGCGTTGGTGCTAGAAGCTGCTCAACAACGACTAAAATGCTTGAAGGTCCTTTCAATAAAGTCTTCCGACTTGTCATGTCCAACGGCCATAGCTATTGCGCGCATACCGTACGGGAATATCTGGCCAGAATTTCACACTACTGCTTCCGAGTTAGCGACTATGGAGTTTGTATGCTCCTTACCATGATCTATGCTGGGTAGCTCGAAGAGCCGAAGTCTAATAGAACCGGCAGGTCCGCACAGTACTGAAGATTCCTGTGCCTAGAGTACTCGCATGCGCAGATTGCGAACTCTTGGGAATCATTTGATATTAGAAGTCGACTCGCAATCGTGGAAGACCTAGTATCTATCGAGAAGAAGTTACTATCTGTTTCGTTCACGAGGTAGACCTCCTGTGCGAGCTGGTGTACGAATTTTCATCTAACGAAAGACGTGAAGGTATGGTAGCTTATACTTTGCGAGCGACGCTTTTCTGGAAGCTCGAGAGCCGCGAATTGTGAGGCACGAGGGTGAAATGCTTCTTAAGAACCCAGGAAATTTCAAAGACTTGAACGGGGACGATATAGCACGGGTGAAACGGCAAATGGCAAAGTCAATTGTGCTCCACCTTTACAGATTATGCACAACTAAAGAAAGTCCACGGCTAATGAAAGCACTGAATTTTCTCATGGAGAGTTACGGAAACAAACGGTTGCTTTCGCGGGAGACAGTTGGGACGCGGATATTCTCAAATTGAGGCAATGCCTCTTTAAAGTAGAGCGGTATGTTACGTGTTTTTTCCATGACACCGATCTTTGGTTTGACTCACATTTTTGAGGTACTGGAATGACCTTGGCATGGATGAAAAATGTCCAATCTATTTCACGGAGGACGATATAGCAAATCACCTGGAGGATGCCAAAGGACACAACGAATTCGAGGATTTCTGGGATTCAGTAGCCCACATCGTTGACAGTGACGGCTGGACAGAATGAGAACTACCAAGCAGCTGTTGCTTTCTTTGAGAAGATCAAGAAAGAGGGCTTTGATTTTGACTTTGAAGCTTATAAAAGAGAGAAAGCTGAATTATAAAGTCGAAAAACTACTTATTCAAACAGGCATCTTCGATCTTCAAGGCCGCGGGTTGATGTGTGTGCGTACGCCTGGGGTTAGGAACTCTAAGATCCGTCCTCACTGCCTCTTTTCGACAGCAGGTGTGGAAGTTTGGAGCAACGGATTTGGCCCGCTCTTTGAACTTCTCTGAAGGTCCGAGTTAATCTAATCTCCAGCTTGGTCTTGCTCCGGTCTTTCAGTATAGATCCACTGACTTCATACTAGACCGACTTTGCTACCAAGCGAGTTGTTGGTCAAGCTAAAAGGTGTTGTGTCATCTCCACGGGCTTCGGCAATGCATTCGTTTGCCTGGTCACTCAGTCCAACAGCTGTATGACGTCTTATCCATTAATGGTTTCACTTGCATTTCCCATCTGTCCGAGTCACTCCTCTTCTTCCATTGATCTATGGCTGGGTTGTTCGCAACATCAAAAATGAGTATGTGCTTGATATTACTGGCTTGCGTGATGTGGCAGCCCTCTAAAACGTGAACACCGCTATCATGGGTGTATAGGGATTGACGAGCCTGTCCTGTAGAAGGTGGCAGTCTTAAGAGTCGGAAGAAACTCGGGAAGTTGAATATATAACTGGCACAGGGAATCAACCCTCAAAATAAATGAAAGAGGGCTAGCTATAGAGATGTTAGATTATCTTACATTACTCCACGGATTTTCCTCCAGCCACTGCTGTGAAGGGTAGCCGACACGTCGAGACGCGTTAAAGCCAGCGCACAATGAATGTAAAAGCTTGCGAAGCTGCTTCGCGCAAGCTCCTGCCGAAGCCGCCGGCTTAGGCATATTCCAGTGCGACGCAAGACTAAATTATAGCCACAAAGCATAACCACAGACTCATCTGTGCTTGGATCCCTTCCTTAGAGCGCTGCCGACCTGGATCTTATCAAGTCTCTTCTTTTCCTTGTCGGACAAGTTCTCGAAATCACCAGGGTCAGCATGAAAACCTCTTTTGTGCCACTCTTCATATTCATCTATCCCGACCTCATGATACGCCATGCCCAGATCACGTGCAACGCGGTCATCCCAAGCGGTTTCTTGCTGTTGACACTTCTCCTCTGAAAGTCCCATGATCTCTGATTTCCGCTTGAGCTCCTTCTTGTCCTTCTCTATCATTTTCATTGTATGTTCGAATGACGGTCTGGATCGTTTGTGAGAGACTTTGCAGAGATATTTGTAGTCAAGTTCGTAGCCCATCTCATCAAACGTTGGTGATCCCATCGGGCCTTTCCTTAGGCATATTGCCGTTGGGCTCTTGCTTAAAGGCGGGGTCTGCTTCCTTGGCCTCTTTGGCGATGGAGGCCGGAGTGCTTGGATATCGCCATCATCATCAATGGTGTGCTTTCTCGATACTGCGTCTTTCGCTAGGACGTACGCCACCTTCTCAACCTCAATAGCCTCCACCACTTGCCCACTCTCTTTCTCGACACGATTGCGCAGATCCTGCATCTTCTGCCAAAGATCTTTGTATTCCTTCATCGTGTAGCTGATCTTTCGATCCCATCCTTTCGATTTCGCGTCTGACCAATGGAGATAGCGGTAAAGCTCATCCGAGAAGAAAGGCACTTGTATCGGATCATAGCAGGAAAGAAGTAAAGAGGCGGTCGCTGGCCCTATACCCCTGAGCTTGGTCAGGGTGGTGATGGCCTTGGCGTAGTGGGAGTTGTCCGCCGCATACTCGGCGAAAGCTTTCTTCGTCTTTCCTCGAATTTCTTTAACACTGTTTTCGGCGACCAATTTTGCGAGGTTTGGTCGATAAGTACCATGCTTGCTACAATTTCCATGGTGTTAGTAATAGCCCCAATGCGAAACCGATAGGAAAAGGCATACAGCTTCCATTCCACGAGACTAACTACCTCAGTCTTCTCTAGAAAAACCTCTCCATCGATCTTTCGCTGATTCAGGACCTCTGGTATGTCTCGAAGACGAAGCCCATCAAGCCCTGATATCTTGGATGGGACGACTTCCTCGTAGCGCTTGGACGTCCAGTGGATACTATGGTAGGTGATGTCGTCGGCGTTGTGAGAAAAGTCCATGTTATTACTGCTTATTGCTTGCTTGCCGTTGGTGTTTAGTATTCCAATATGAGTCTGTAATCAAGGTCGGGCTTGTCGACAATATGTGTGTGGTTTATACAATCACGTATTGAATTACAGGCGCTTGAAACGCGAAGTCACGTGGCCGCTTGTTATCTCATGTCCACAGCGGATTATAGTAGACGATAATTACATTTCTACATTATTTCCAACTCTACTAGACCAACACTCACTCAGCTTGGGTTTCGAGATACATACGATCCAGGGAGCCATGCAACGACAATCTCTAGAACAAGGAGCCAAGGTGGGCATATCGCAGTTTTTATGACGGTTTAAGGGATATCAGTCCTGTAAGGCACATATTGGAGTCTTTCTCCACTAACAGCTCTGACTTGCCAAATCGTGACCTTGCTCTCTATATAGAAAAGAGCCAAGATGGGTATAGTTTCATTGAAGTAGGCATCATCTGAATACTGGGAGGTAAGGACATTAAGCGAACTTTCTAAGCTGACAAAATCGAACCCTGTGATCTTGAACGTCATGGCTGGCGGAACGAGTACGTAGTCCGCTCTATTGAGCTGCAGATTACTGGTAATACTCGGCTGAATGCCTTCAAGCTTAGTGGTAAGCTCATCTCAAAATTTCTTCTGCACTTTCTTTCCTTCCTCAGTCTTGATCCACGTTGCCAGCGCATCACTACATCTCGGATCAGCCTGTCGCTTTACCCGCCCCATGAGATTATGAGAAAGCTTACTTGTCGATTTTAAAGTCGTCAAGAAGGACGCCATGTGATTCCGGCTCTGCTACCGTGGCATGGAACACCTGCTGCTCTCTTCCGCTGTCTAGGCTACTAGCTTTTGCATGATATTCATCACCACAGCCTCCGTGCCCGTGGTTGAGCGTGTCAAGTCTGTGGCACAGAGCCCCGGAGACACCAAGTCGACTATGACAAGGGGCTTCTTATTGGCAGTGCAGTAGGCAATCTCGCGAACGGCGAACAGCTGCAGAAGCTTGGAAACTGGATCGCTGCGTGTAGAGCCAGACATTAGTCGCTGCCGTATAACAAGAACGATGGAAGGGTGAGAGAACACGTTGACAGGAAGTGCATGAGGAAAGAACATACCGCTCCTTCATTGTGGTGGTTTTAGGGTCACTGAGGGCTTGCAGCGAATTCGGAGCCTTGCGTTCCGGGTATTTCGCCCAGCTAAGAATTTCCGAGCCGACAAAAGTAAGCGTGGACACGGTATTCCATCTCGCTGCAAATGCGCGCAGAGTTGGTAGCAATAGCAGCGTGAGCAGCGTCGTACTGATCACGTTGACGGTGATCGAGTTCTCCTCCCCCTCGTACGTCTCAAAAGTCTTGGTCGCCACGCCGGCATTTAGCACCATGGTGTCCAGGCGGTCGAGTTGGGCGACGCGGGCGCAAAAGGCCTTGACGGAAGCATAGTTGGAATAATTAAGCTCCCAGATCTCCGCGACACCAGGACGCTTCGTCTCGGCTTCAATTTCCACCAGCGCGGCTTCGCATTTATTGCTTGAGCGAACCATTGCAATGACTCTGGCGGCTCCGCGATGAACAAACTACTTAACGGCTTCTTTTACGAGGTCTACGTTAGTACCAGTGACGATGACACATTTACCAGAAAGATCGGCGGTGGGACCGGAGGTTTGAATGAAATCTGACCGAAGAGTCTAAAGTCGCCCATTATGTTCCTGACTTATCGCAAGGACTGGTAGAAGCCTTACCTGATGCTGACATCTTCGGGGTTAAAAGGCGGAAGGATGCCACGGATGTCAACTGATGCCTAGGGTACGCGCCACCGCCATCTCCCAGTACAGCAATGGAACACGGTCACTATCAGGTCATATTTCTTTTGGCCTGTCGTTTGTGCATGATGGTTTCACCCGCGCTCAGGTTTCCAAAATTGTGAGACATTAGTCAAAGGTGTGCGGCTAGCCCCTTAATATGCGCAGTGTCCGTGTTTTATTTCTTCTCAATATCGCAACCTTACACAAGGACGACGATTCGGGTCTTCCACGACCCTGTCGAAAATTAGAATAGAGGCTTCAGAGTCTATCGTCTACTTAGTGCAAACTGTCACAGACTCATGTACTATTTCTTACTGACTCAGAATTGTTCACTGATCTATCAAAGCAACATCTGCATCTCTTGACCCGACAGTACAGTACGGAGGTAGTGGTTCTTATATTAGCTTGAGCAGATTTCCATACGCATCAGCTCTCCAACATGAAGATTTCTCCACTTTTCGCTGTTCGGGCCTTCTCCGATAACGTAATAGTTAATCATTCGTCTTGACATTCGTGTGTGAAGGGCGTCCGGTGCGAAGGATTTGAACTCGACAGAGCAAAGTCGACCGTAAAATGTTTCGTCAATGCGCATCGGGCACGCTCAGCAAAATGTTCACAAGGCAGAAGGATCTTGATGGACGTCTCGCTTTACGCAGTTGACAAGCACTGGATCCCGCAGCAGGGTAGCGAATACATTCGCCCCTAGTAAAACAACAATCAGAGTCTTTACGGATTGGCTTTTTTTTAAAGGTATTTTTGTTTTCTCGATCTGAGAATCTGAAGGAGGCAACTGGCTTCAGTTTGAGGCTACCGTCGAGAAAGTTGAGCAGTTGCTTCGGACGTAATGACGGAAGATTAGCCCCAGCGTCGCGATGCTCTGCTCAACGGCTCTCAATCTCTCCGAATCTTATGTTACTTGCGATTTACCTCTCATCCATGCAATACCGGAATCCTTGGGGATCGTTCGGGGGCTGAGAAGCTCAGATGTTGCTTTGTGCTTCTTTGTTTCAGGCATCTCGATCCGGGCGGCTTCTCCTCCGTACCTTGAGCTGATCATCGAGTAGAAGGCATTGCCGGCGCAGCAGACAAAAACGGCGTGGAGGTACTGCCACTGGGATTCATTTAGTTCATCTCGGGACACCAACCTCTCCAATTCATCACGCATGTGTTCTTCGGTCTGGAGCTGGTAGGTATATGTCATCACTTTGGCGTCATCATCATTGGGAAGTGACATCAGCTTCTGCACGACGTCCACCATATTGATAATTTCCTTGTCCCATCCCCCCTTGAACGCACGTTGCTCTTTGTCGAAAGATGCGAGATCGTTGACGATGGACAAGTGGTCCTTTGCCAGATTCAAGAATGTCGCGAGCCGAGGGTTATATAAATCAACATCGGAGCGAATGGAGAATTTGACGGACGCAAGGACAAATCTGTGGCTTATTAGCAACGCTCGTAGAGAAGACTTATCCTGTGTGACCTACTGAGCCCCAACATTGTCAACTCGGAAATCCAGATATTCTCTTACGGTCGGAAATTCCCCATCAGGTCGCTGGCGCTGGAAGGCTTTTCTCATGGTGTTGATTACTTCTTCTCCTCCACTCCCCGTGGCCTGGTCAGCAGCTCGAAAGCCGCGAAGTATATGGCTAATATGTTGCTGTAGCTCGCTGTCTTCTGGCCGTGTCGATTCTTTATTCAAACGCTCGACGAAATCGTTAACGAAAGGTGGTAACTGCAAACTTTATCAGCCATATGCTTAATTTCCAGAGAAGGATGCTTACAGTTTGATTAGACGTCTTTTCACATTTATCTACCATAACAGATTAGCAAGCCTGTATACTTGATACTCTGCGGGCGGAATGGGAGGATAAGACCGCTCTTGGAACTTACCATCGAACAAAAACTGCATGACCATCATAGCGGCCAAAAGCTCAGTTCGCTCCTTGGTTCCAAAAGGATACATGTACGTCGTGGCTCTGTTGAAGCGATCTTCGGTCCCTGGCCGTAGTTCTTTTTGTGCAAGACGTGCCAAGGTAACGCCATTGTCAACCTCGATATCAGAAGAAGAACGATCGTTGGCAATCAGCTCGAGCACCTTTAGTGACGCGTCCAAGCTTGCTCTCCAATATCTATTTTCATATACTGCATCTATACATCGGAACGGAAGGTGTGCTTCGCGAGGAAAGAGTTTGACGGCGTTTTGCAGTAATGCAGTGTTTTGCTCGAAAATGGTTCTGGGAAAGCCGCATGGAAGATCTCTGATGTATTGTGGTAGCTTGGGGACAGGATCGTGAGCGTATCTGACCTGTGAGATGCTGGCCTGGTCTTTTGATGCAGCCAACCTCGTGAGATCAGGTGGCGCTTTTTTAGTTGATGTATGCCTTTTGTTCAAAGTCTTTACGACTTTCCAGTCCTCCATTCTTCTGCACAGCTGCGGTAAATATCAACAGCAGGGTAATGTTGTCATTCCCTCTTGCAACGAATAGTTAACGATAAGGGATGAATGTCTTCGGGATTAGTTTGGAGCGTCGAAAAAGACTAGGAACAGATCTTGATAGAGCATCTTAAGGAATCGACCGCATGTGCCGGTTTCTATCGAATGACCGTCGGCTGAAAACACTGGTTATCGGAAGTACGGACATATGGAAGCACCGTCATGGCACAGGCCGTCACAATCTCTCACCGATCCATTAGGTGAGGCACGGCCACTAGAAGTATAAAGGTAGTGTACCAAGGATGACATGATAAGTGCTAAACAAACGCTGGTCTAGCACAAGGGGATTTTCGACAAACGGATTAATAAACCACCAATAATGTATAAACAACGCATTGCTACCGCCGGGAAAGGGAAAACCCCCGTTGCGGGGCCGCCCCGGGGCTTACGGGGATCGCCCGGCCAAGAAGCCAGACATCATAGCCCTGGCATGTCGACTCTCGACTCGGGCCTCGGGCTAGCTACAGTATGTAGTAGCTTTCCAGAAGCCCCTGACCGTTACACACATGGTCCCGAGTCATGGTGATTTGCTGCATTAGTCTCTGATTCCTTGGCTTACTGCAGTAATTGCCTTATCATGTCTTTATTCCCCGAGAGCCTTTAATACTATCAACCAGGGGCATCTGGTGACTGCACTTTTCTTTACGCCTGAAATTGAAATACATCACTTAGCCCTAGCAGAACCCCAGGCTCTATCTCCCTTTTGCTTTATCATTACTAAAGTTTGCTACCACCATATTGCGTCTAGGCTTATCTGCCAATGTGTATGCGGAGGACGGTTTGCGCATAGTCGGCCGGAAGAATATTGTTTCTACCCTCATTTTCCTACGATGGTCTTTCTAGAAGTAGTTTTCTTGGCTACCGCCCTCTTTCTATGCTGGAGTATTCACATAGCTATACATCGTCTCTATTTCAGCCCATTGGCAAAATTTCCAGGCCCAAAGTTGGCAGCTTTAACCTACTGGTATGAATTCTATTATGACTGTATTTGCCATGGACGATTCTCGTGGGACATTCAGCGGATGCATGATAAACATGGTCTGCTGTTCTCAGGAAAGATTATTAGGGACCACCATACTAAAATAATCTTGCAGGTCCTATCGTTCGCATAAACCCTAAAGAACTACATGTCAGAGACGCTGACTGGCACGACGAGCTTTATACCAGTGCTCTCCGGCCCCGAAACAAGGAGTACTTCTTCGTGGGCCGGATTGGTCGGGGCACAATCTTTGGAACAGTACCTCATGAACACCATCGCTTGCGTCGCTCCGCCCTCAATCCATTCTTTTCAAAACGTTCCATCGCAGGAATTGAACCTCAAATTCAGGAGAAAGTGGATAAGTTGTGTCGCAGGCTAGGCGCTTATGCTGGTCAGAACGAGCCGCTCAACCTCGAGGCGGCATATATGAGCCTGACTATGGATGTCATAACACATTACGCTTATGGCGAGCCATTAGGCCTCTTAGATCTTCCGGACTTTGGGGCGATGTGGAGAGAAATGATCAAGATGACATTAGAATGCATGCCGTTTGTCAGGCATTTTCCATGGCTAATGGACGTCCTCGACAAAATTCCGTACTCTATTGCTCTCAAATTCAGTGAAAGCATTGCACTCATGCTTCATTTTCAACTTGTAAAGGCTCCCATACCACTTCGGCTCTCCAAAATAATATTGAAGACTGGTTGATCATGAGTGTAGCTCATCCGTGAGAGAATTATCAAAACACTACAGAGGGGGAGTGATGCAGCCGCGGAGAACAAAACGCATAAGACAATCTTCGAGGAGTTGCGGGACAGCGACCTCCCGCAGGAGGAGAAAACCATTGACCGTTTGAAAGAAGAAGGCTTCGTTCTTACGGCAGCAGCAGCGGATGCCACTTCAATGACATTGACAGTGCTGTCGTACCATCTCATGGACAATCCAGAGGTCTTGAAGCGAGTAAAAGCTGAACTCTGTCAAGCGCAGCCTGACCTTAATCTTTCGATTCCATCGCGAGTGCTCGAGCAACTACCTTTGTTTGTAAGCACGTCAATAAACATTTGTTTATCTTTCAACTCACAAAATCGCAGAGATCAATAATCACAGAAGGTCTCCGCATCTCTGCAATCAGCACCTCCCGTCTAATCCGTTCCGCACCCTACGAGACCCTCCATTACAAAGGCTGGGATATCCCTCCTAATGTGAGTGAAATCGCTGCACTTTGTTGTTCCAGTGCTAACCTACTATACAACAGACTCCCATAGGTATGACAAGCCACTTCATCCACATGTCTTCGCTCTACTACGAGAACCCCTTCAAATTCGATCCAGACCGCTGGATACGCGCCGACCTCGCCGGTACACGCTCCAAAATAGATAAGTATTTCGTACCTTTCACAAGAGGCTCGCGCGCCTGCATAGGTATCAAGTAAGTATAGCTCAAATCCGTCCTGAATCATAGATCCGGAGCTTGGGATCAAATCCCCATATCGGTACTAATTATCATACACTTACCTAGTCTCGCTTACGCCGAGCTCTACTTAACAATAGCGACGGTTTTCCGGCGCGTCGACATCCAACTTTTCGAAACGACGAGGGATGATGTAGCCGTTGTCAGGGATGCGTTTATAGGGAATCCCAAGGAATCAAGCAATGGCGTTAGAGTTACCGTTGGAATAGGTGGGGACATGCGCGATTGATGGCGTAAACATATAAGTTTTTTTTGTTAGGGTTCTGTATCTTGGTAAGGTTAGGTGGTGGCTGGGATACTGTGGGGAAAATGTGGAACAGGGTAGGAATCTGTCTGGATCGCCTTGATGAAGCCCCGGCGGAAGGGAAGAGATTTAAGGGTAAGAGAAGGATCTCAGATGTTTAATCATTTCTACGACGTGCAGGTTGTTGGTAAGTGGAGTTTACCTGAGGGTGACGGCTGTGGAATCTGGCAAATGGCAATACTCATACGAACCAGGATGGCCGATCTCATAAAAGCTCATGATTCGATAGGGCTACACTAAAAAGCTTTTCTGAGAAGTTCAACCTTCTGCCAAACTGAACGTACAGAAAACAACCACCTATCTATCCTTCAATATGTCGTGCATATAGGACTCCCTAATCCAAGTAAGTACTGTACGCGAAAGGCAGAAGACAAGACAGCTGTGCAGAAAAACCATAGGCGTCCTGTTATTCCCGTTCCTTCCAGACCTCCGGTCATTAAACCAAGAGGAAAACGCAAAGATTCTTCCACCCGTCCCTTATACCTGCCCTGAGGCAGCATTGGTCTCAATTCGAAAGTCGCTCCTAACCCCAATCTTCCCCTCCGGTACCACCGCTCCCCCATGGTCCCTAAACTCCAAACCGCCCTCCTTATTAACCACACTATCCAACCCCAGCTTCGTAAACCCCTCTTTACTACTCCCGCTCCCACTATCGCTTAATCCTCTCGAAAACGCCTTTAACGCATACGGTATCCCTTGACCTCCTCTGGGTTTATTATTGGAGGAAGGAGTACCCTGGGCGTTGCGCGAGCGTGCGTAGGAGCTAGAGGCGATATGGCGTAGGAGCGGGCGCAGAGAAGGGAGGCAGGCTGCGATTAGGTACATGCCGGGCTCGATGGTGGTCCATATTATGAGGGGGACGGAGGCCCATGTTGGGTCGCCGAAGGCATTTGTGCGGAAGAAGATGGCGAAGCGGACTATGGAGGATATGAAGCCTCTGTTGAAATGGTTGTTAGTAAGTGAGCTGACGTTTTGGCTATGTTGGGGTTCGGATAAGGTTATATAGGGATAGGGAAATTAGGGAAAATCGGGTGTTTCACGCTGTGGAACGGGAGGTATAGGTTTTATAACGTGAAAGCGCCGAGAGCGACGAGCGTAATACTGGTTACAATAGGAGCCGCGATCTCGAAGGAATTGAGATGCTTACATGCTACCCGTTAGGAAACCGATCGTAAGACCGAATTTCTTCCCGGTTGAGGTGTTCAGTTTCCACACCATCGGAATGGGAAGAGCAAGCATTAAGGCGTCTGTAATGATATTTGGCAGTGAGATCCATCGATAGAATGCTAGAACGTTGATGCATCGTCCACCGGGGATAGCTTTGTCCCATACATATTGTAGAGGGATGCACTGGAACATGGCGGTCAGGCCAGTTGCTAGGAAAGTCGATATGACGATTCCGATAAGTACATAGACGGTCCTTCGGAATGATTTCTGAACGAATATTCGGAGATAGAATCCGAGAATGGCAAGCTTAGGAAGCATGACTGCCAGGCCATAGACCCACTCCATTGCTACTAGACATTTCGCCCAGAGGACTAATTCTTCAGGGTTGGTGGTAACCACTTCAGCTACATGATAGCCGACACCTGCTATGCGTACCATCGCTGCAAAATTCATCAGTAGGGCTTCGTGGTACGTATGAAAGGGAGCCGAGTTCACTGACTGATTGCTAGAGAACATTGTGCAAGATTTGCTACTAGACCTGGAATGATCAGGAAGTCGTCCCATCCTCTGGATGATTTGTTGATTCTCCTTGCGATGAATCGCAGAATGACCAATGCGACCTCGAGGATTCCAAAGGTGACGGCTACCGCTATGACTTGGTAACCGGTGTAGGCGGATAGAAAGGCGGGAGATGGCAATGCTTCCTCCATATTACCGTCTACTATTATAAAAACAAAACTGGAAGACAAAAGCAGAATACACAATTGAGAGGATTATTAGGAGCATGTTCTCGATGCTTCGAAGCAGCACACACCCATTATCATTCTTACCGGGGTAGTGGTTCTTCATGGTTGCATAGACTCGGGGTATTCTGGCCCACACTCTGCGTCCTGTATCCAATCATCAAATTGCATCCAATATCACATTTATGCAGGAGCTGCATCCGTACGAACCGTACCACCAACACGCCGCGATATTAAATCACAATCATGCAGGCTGCATGCCACCCACACGCCGTGACATGGTAAGGTAGTGGCAGAAGCGGCGAAGATCGACCTCCGCTGTCAGACATAGTGGGCTACGGTTCGGCGCGATCCTTGCACCGCTCGGGGATTTATACACTTTACGGAAGTAAACAACGTACCTGTTTGCCGAGAGTACTTAATTATGTTCTTTTCTGGCAGCGCCATTAGGAATCGAACCTACTATAATTAAGTACTCTCGGCAAACACGACCCTCAACCAACAGGCGTCCGCCCCGGACGGTAAGCCAACCAACGAACATTTTTGCCACAACTGACACGGGATTCGAACCAACAGCTGTTCCCGGTTCAAGAACTTTGACAAACCTGCGGCTAATGGCGCTGCCAGAAAAGAACAAAACCACAACACCATTGTACCAGCGCCATTAGGAATCGAACCTACTATAATTAAGTACTCTCGGCAAACAGTACCAACTGTAGTTCTAGCTTAAAAACTTGCCGGGATCGATTTAGCACTTTAGTACCTCCGTAATCACAATTTGCTACTTGTATCATCCTTGAAAGTTGCGGAGGTTGGACTGGATAACTAACTGCCGTATAATTCTTAGGAAAAACTTTATTCCATGTTCGTACTCTCGATATGTCGCAATCAGAAAGCCTGAAGAGGTGAGAAGCTTTCACAGTCCTCTCCGCGATAAACATCACCATGCCTCCCAACATTGCGACCTCTGGCAACGACCAAAGATTGCTTCCTATAGCCATCGACGAGATTGCCAGACTTGAGCCGGAAGCTCTGTACGCAGAGTATCCGACTTCTTCAACCAGCTATGGTGAAGGTTTCACTCCCGTCACTTTTGCCCAGTTTGCGAATGCCATCAACGGGGTAGCCTGGCTTCTCGTAAATGAGCTTGGGCAAGGACGCAATCATGAGACAGTTGCCTACATTGGCGCCAGCGACCTTCGTTATATGGTAATGGCCATGGGCGCTGTGAAGGCTGGATTCAAGGTCTGTTGATACGAAATACCGTGCTCGTATGAATCAAGACTGATAGCCATAGATATTGTGGACTTCTCCGCTCAATAGCTTGGCTGCACAGGCAAACTTGTTCAAGCTACTTGATTGCAAGGTTATGGTCACAACGTCTCCTGAGCCAGCATCTGTCAAGAATATTCGAGCATCACATCCCTTACGAATAATACATGTCCCAGGACTAGCCGAGCTACTGGCTGGAAACTATCCGCATTACTCCTATGTAAAGATCTACGAGGAAGCCAAGCACGAGCCTCTCGTTGCTCTCCACACTTCAGGATCCACGGGTGAATTTATTCGCATACTCTTTTGAAGCATGCACTTCTGATTGCTGAACGTTTTAGGACTCCCCAAGCCTTTAATTTATACTCATGAGTTTGGCTGCACCTACGTAAACCTGATCAAATCTCCGCCGCCCAACGGCTTTCAAAGCGCGAATGGACTTTTTCAAGGGAATAGAGTACTTCAGGTTTTGCCACCATACCATGTATGTCTCCATTATGCCGTTTCATTATTTCGATTTCGGTTGCCGTAAAACCCTTTCCTAAGAAGCCTGTAACTAATTCCTTCACAGGCATCTGGTGTACTTGTAACCCTCCTCAATGCTGTGTACACTAGAGCGATCATGATAATGCCGTTGGCAGACGTTCCATTATCTGGAGAAGGGGTCATTGCAGCGGCGGAACATGCTAACGCAGACATTGCTTTCTTACTTCCTGGTCTTGTGAAGGCCATTGCGCAGAATCCTACTTTGCTCGACGCGTTAAGTAAATTCCGACACGTCTTCTATGCTGGAGGAGACATTGCCGATGATGTTGGTGACATTTTCAGTGCAAAGACAAAGTTCTTCACAATGTTCGGGGCTACCGAGATAGGTAATTTCCCACAAATCATCTCAGACGATGATATAGAGGACTGGAAACGCGACGAATGGTCTTATATCACTCCACATCCGAATATAGGAGCTGATTTTCGTCCGTTTACCAAGGACATGTACGAACTCGTCATTGTGAGGGATTCAAAGCTTGAAGACTACCAGACCTGCTTCAAGGTCTTTCCAGACCTGCAAGAGTACTCACTACGAGATCTCTTCTCGAAACATCCGACCAAGCCCGGTAAATGGAGGCACCGAGGTAGAACTGATGACACGGTTGTCTTCGACACTGGTGGAAACTTCAATCCCGTTGAGATGGAAGGTTTGATTCAAGGCCACCTTCTAGTCAGATCTGTGTTGCTCATAGGAGACCGCCGCACAAAGGCAGTACTCTTGGTAGAACTCACGAACAACAATCTCATGACAAAGCCTGAAAGGGTTGACATGGTTGAGAAGTTATGGCCAACCATCGAAGAAGCCAACAGTAAGTGCCCTATGTTTGCAAGGGTTGACAAATCGTACATCTTCTTTGCAAGTCCAGACAAACCCATGGAACGTGCAGGCAAGGGGACGGTGCAGCGTAGATTGACTCTTGACTTGTATAAGCAAGAGATTGAGGATTTCTATGCAGAACTTAACAATAATGGTTGAAGAATTCTTAGAGAGTGGGTCGGAAATGTTCGTTGAATGCGATCCCATAGTCTTCCCGACTAAGATTTAAAGTTAGTACCTTGTTCCATAACTGCACTTGGCACGATATCTTTAAGCAATGAAACTTCGGCTTCATTCATTTGTATCTTGAGCCTACTCATCACTTTCGGACGGCTCTCCTAGACGAACACATACCTCAGAGGCTGCTCAGAAGCGCCACGGACTTTCTCTGACTACGGGACTGAGTATATAAAGTGGGTGAGGGGGAAAAGGAGCTCCTGGCCGACTTCTAAGTGAAGAGGGTTGAAACGGGTGGGCTGCCCCTTCTATTCGGCTTCACGTTCCCCGACCACTACGTTTGCCGATAGTTCTAAGGTCAAGTGACTCGATCTTTCAGCAGATACATTAAACGAAAGCAATGACTACAAACCGATGGAACGCCTATACCAAAGCAGACTAAATCAATTTGTGCACCTATCGATGGGGTTGTCCCATCCAAAAATAGACTCGATGATAACTTCGATATGTCCGATATTGACTTTATATCGCTATGGCTCTTGTCTATACAAAGCGAACCGCTTTTCGAATCTGATGGCTTGGCAACTTCTTCTCTATCCCAGCCTGTCAAGCCAAGAACGTGAATAATTTCTTGTTGGAAACAGGAAACACTACTGTTACCTCTGTGGTTAGTAATCCCCGCTTCGAGCCCTAAGGGACTGGGGCTAGGGATTCGGAGTTTTGACCTCCTTCCTTCCTTCGAAGCTTCTTACTGTTTTCCAACCAATATACATATGCTCCATCTGACCCTCATATACCAGGACTTCATTGCTGTTTATAACCTCACTCGAAGCAAATATACCAGCTCTCGAAACGCGAGAGAGTACCCAGACGTATCCGCGAATGAGTTCAATTATACTGTGATTACAGTGGATAAAGTTGGTTCTAATTAGTGAAACTTCTTTGTCAACACCAAACTTTGGGTCTATTATGGTACTTATCAATCAAGAAAGACTGGCCGCTGCTAACCAACCAATGGATTTCATCAAACGCAGATCTTTACACCTGCTAAGATGTGCTTTAAGATATCTTGGATTGAAACCATCTAGGGTGTAGTCTCAACGGTTTGTTCTCCAGATCAAAGCTTATCTGTTCCGGGGCGCCAAATGGCTAAAACGACTGCATTAGATTCGCTGCTGTGGAAGGCTGGGACCCGGTAACTGGGCTAGGCACGCCAGATTTTGCGAGTATGTTAGATCTCTGGGCACAGGTACTCTCCTGTCACTAACGCAGCTAAGGTTACTGTTCCATTTTCTGTTACACTCAGCACGTTATTGAGGCACACAAAAGTCGTGGTGTGTCGAACGACCTCGCCTACTCACAATAACCCAGCTTCCCAATTCTGCATCTGCTTGTTCCATCGTCACTATGGTTGCACCCCCTATTTCAATAGTATTTCGGATCGACTTCAAGCCGGACGGAGGGTTATGCCGCGCTCTTCTAGGGCATTTTCGATGATTTGTTGCTCATGGTTCCCATACTCAGCGCACGATAGAGTGTAAAAGTATGGAAGGACAAACCATCGATGGAGAAAGGCAACGGCCAAGCTTTAGAATGTGGTGTTGCACCTACGGGAAGCTTGCAGGCTCATTTTTCCTGTCCTTTGTGCATTGCTCTGTGGAGAATGGTTTGAACTTTTCGGATAGGCCTGGTAATTAAATATCTCTGTGTAGAAAGTTGGAATACGAGGTCATATGGGGGCATTCAGAAGGTAGGTTGAAGCTGGATAGGAGTCTGTCTAGACGGTGGAAAGAGAAGACTATACTAGCAGGCCCTAGCCCTATCGGGCGAAGATTACCAACCAACTCACAGCTGAAATACCAACATGGAAAATGATGAGGAAGGGATGGAAACCCCAAATCGACTCCGTGAGCATTTGAAGGACGAAGAAGGATATTTAATATGGTGGGTTCAGGGGTATACCAGGTGCAAACTCTAATGAGCTGTAAAGACAATTGTGTTATCTCTATGTCACACTTTGCGCCTCGACCACAGTAGCTTCCCCAAGGAATGCGGGCGGACGTCATCTCATCGACAAGTCGAAGTCAAGAGACCGTGCATCTAGATCTTCAGCTCATGGCTTAGACATTTACTTGCAGCACGAGGGCCCTGCGTATTGTTCGTGACAGGGAACATCGGGGCTATGGTGGAGATGACGGGCGGCTGGTGGCCTGTAGTCAGAAGGGAAATACCAGGCAAGCAGCTGAATATAACGGCCAATGCTTGCCAATGAAATTCATCCCGTCGAAAACCTATAAACCCAAGTCCACCAATAATCAAGATGGACCAAATCTAATTCTAACACGTATAGAGAACCTTGCCGCCGACATTGCCACTTTGGATGCAAGTGATGCATTTGAAACACCACACGCAGCTGTCGCAGTTGCTATTTCAAAGGGCTGGATGAATACTTACGCTCTATTTTCTCCTTCCTTCTCTACTTGTGTTCTTTCCTGAGTTTCAGCCGCAGCAAGACTAGATCCCTTATCTACCTTCAAGTCACCAGCGATTCTTCATTGCTTTCAAAACCTCTAATATAATTTTGCTATTCCTTGATCTTAACGCGATGGAACACGTGTTACGCCGCTACCTTTCCAGAACGACAATCCAGCACAAAGCTCTATCGCGCAAAGCTTGACTGACGGCGTCGCTGTTGCTTCGGCAAGTCCACCTGCTTCAGCACCTAGCCCGGTCAGCAGGAGTTCGAGTCCGATGGAAGCAACAGTACTCTACGAGCCAATACTTGTTACCTTGCAAACCTGTAGGAAGTAGTAGAACATCTTCAAGAAGCCAACAACCGGCAGCCGCGAAAGTGCCTTCACGAGCCAAGGCTCGATCCCTGAAAAATTAGTAGATGGAAATCGATGCTTGCTTCCTCTTTCTCATAACGCTTATAGCTATCATTGCAACTCTATCTTCGCATCAGAGCAAGCCCTTGCCGCAGTGACCTTATCAAGTTTCGATCAACTCGCTAGTATCTATTTATGTTGTGATTTTGAAGGTTACTGTTCTATTTGTGACTGCAGAAGGTCTAGGTATGTATATCTCAAACCTATACACATATCATAATTCGATCTCGCAAACCTACCCTCGGAACGTGTATAGAAAAGATAATCGTTGCGTCAACCTTTGAATTTTCCTCATAGCAACGCTTCTAGGTTTTAAAACAAGATCTGAAGACTCTTGGAACGCATCTTGACGTTCTCGAGAGGTAACACTAACTTGGATCGTCATGTATATCAACCCAAATCGCGCTGGTTCAGAAACGATCGACCACTTGAAGATATAGCAAAGTATGATTCGGCAAGCCGAGAACCTTTCGAAGCCGTGAAGCTGCTTTGAATGCTGGGTCTTCGTCATCCCTTGTCTTCTTGAGGAGCCCTGACAACTATTTTTATGCTCGTCATCGTGTTCCTCGATGATGTCGTGAGGTAAGTATAAATTTGGAACGGTCTTATCAAATTCAGTGGTAAAATTCAAACCGTAAACATCTCCGAGTGCAGATTTTCATGTTTGGCAAAGCCTGTCAAATCAATACGACATTTCCGTCGTATTTTTATGCCGACACTTATCCGAAAATATTTAAGTTCATTTTGCCCGACTGGTAACTGTACATTTCAGCACCAATACAGTATACTCGACTACTGTGATCGGACGATTGTGATGATGTTACAGACGAGCTCAAACTTAATGTCACTGAGGCGAAAGAACCTACTCTTCTCTCTTACCTTCCTTCGGGTACCTCACTTATCTCATAAATGCCTTCAATGTTTGCATCGGGCAGTTTCAACCTCTCAACCATGCATACTGTTGGGACGACCGAGATTGCCACCAGATTGGTTGACATTATGGTGGTCGATCCGAGGCAATGGCTAGAAAGTCAAGATTCTTCGCGTGACTGTCACAATGTCAACAACATGTGGTCTTGCAAAGGATATGGTGCGGCAAGATGTAATCTTCGCCCTTGTGTGCGTACTTACTCTGCAGATATATCAGCAGGAAGCTTTCAGGTGACCTTCGTCTCAGCAACCCCTGTCGACTGCTGAGCCTTGTCACCAAGATACGAATTTCTGGCTATCGTGGATACAGAATGTCTATCCGACATCAAAAAGACCGGTCTGCATGATGCTGGCTATCACCTTGAGCCCAATAAGCGATGGCTTGTTGGAATACGAGGTCATATGGGGCATATTATATGGGGTTGAAGCTATCTAGTAGGTAGGAACTTCGGAGGAAGGAAAAGGTGGGAGGAAGGTCAAATACCCTGAATCCCCTGAGTCCACTAGCGCCGGATGAATGCGGCGCCGGATGGATGCGGAGATTACCAACCAAATCACACCTGAAATTCCAACATGGCTACGATATAATCTTACTTTTATTTCAGCGGTCGTAAATAGTTCCACATTTCCTTCGTCTATGCTGATGCATAATTGTCTTTACGCCATTCATGAAAAGGTCGTCCTACCTCTTTGAACGATGTATCTAGTTCATCTTTTTTCCGGAAGGATCTCTGGGTTCCGAGCTCGAGGCGAAATCCTTGATTTTGATGGACCTCAAAATCTGCAAAGTACCTTAGTTATAATTACGTCACATTTCGAAACATTTTCGATTTTATGACGACTTTCATTCGACAAGAAGGACAAAATAACCATAGTGATTCAGCGATCTCTATCAGCAGCGTTGGTCATCTTGACCCTATCATTTTTCGTCTTGATGATGGTCGAAACCAGACTAACTGAGAATCGCGCACAGATTTGAAAATCTTCACTGCTTGCATTCATTTATCACGGCCTTGAAGCGCATAACGAATTACATGATAGTCTCTTCCTCGAAGATATAAACGACATGGAGTATGCGGTCAAGAGGATACAGGTGAGGCTTGCTACTACGACTCAGGGTATTAAGCTCGTGAGCGTTAAGGATGAGCGTTTGAAGGAAAGGTCATTATAGCCTGACCCTGCGTTGATAAGTTTGGATAAGTGAATATGTCTCTAGAAAAATCAAGGCTACAGACGGGAAGATGCCACGGAAACGTCAGACAGTCGTTGAAGGATTCCTCTGGTTTACTTCGAGGATGGTAGAGGGTTGACATCGAAGCAGCGAACAAGCTTTTTATTCAAGAAACAGATTGAAGAACAGATAGTGATGTTGAAAAGTATAAAGGTCACCGGGATAGGCGCGAGGCTATTATTAAAATATAAACGTGTACCATAGCTATTCTAAGATGCCTCAAAATTTGATATGACTCAGTGCGATAATTCCCGTTTCATTCAATGAGATTGGTGATAGCGTAGAAACAGAATGCGCCGTAGAGACTAAGACATTACAAGGAACGAGTCTCTATAGCGTGCATAGATACTAATATGTACACTATCAAAAACAAAATCCAGATGAGAATGCGTCAATGCGTCTTTCTAGGTTGTAGTCATCTAAGAGTTCCCCGTCATCGCTTACCCCTGAGATATACGTTAGGAACCTCAATCTTAAATAGAGAATTCAAAGAAAGGTCCTCATACATTCGAGCCACATGTCATTAATCCACTGAAAGCAATCAACTAGGGTCTCGTCGTGATTCACAAGTTTTGCGTACTCTTCGCGTTTCCAGTTGCTAGAAAGAGGGTGAAATCCCTTTGAGCAGATGTCGTACAGGCGACATAGCGTACCAAAGACACTATTCATGACTTGAGATGTTGGTCGAAGAGACCGCATCCAGAGTGATGAGTAAGCGTTCAAATTGTCTGATATCAAATTTATTAGAAACAGTGTACATAGCAACAGCGGCCAGTCTTCTGGTTTCCGGCGAAACATCAAACGTTGTGTGGTCTGAAGAATCTCTTCTAAGATCGATAAAAGGCTCTCTTTACCCTTCTGTTTTGAGTCGACAAAGCTAACCTGCGATATATTTAATGATCTCGAGACTTCAATCGACGGGTCTCGTTCGAAGATTTTCTCTACACGAAGGTAAACTTCGTTGTCCTCGAATGATCTAGAGGACAAACTGCCGGCCACCAGAGAGATTTCATACGTAAGCACAAAACACCGTAATGACAATGCGATGAGGACGGTTTCATTCGATGAACCTACTGGCAAGGGTGATCTCCTGGAGAGCAATGCACTTTCAAATACCGCACATTCTTTGATAACCTTCACGGTAAATGGTTCGTAAAAGTTCGGCCAACGAGAATCCACGTCATGAAACTGTTCTAAGAAATCCAATAGAGGGATTGCTGGTTGAGAAAGAGCAGTCACTCTACCGGCAATTGGTCGGAAGTCTCTGAATATTGACTTGGCGGCGAACGCATCATAACTTATGTTTATTCGATAACTTTTCTTGTCCACGTCGTGAAGAAACCACTCGCCGTAGCCTAGGCTAATATCTTCTGTTTTCAGCAGCCGCCAGTTGTCAAGAGTTGATTGTAGACTCACCAGGGATGACAGACTTTATTCGATCCTGTAATCTCCCTCGCTGACATTCAAGCTGCCATAGTTTTGTATTATTTCCAGTGGAGCATGCCTTACATGGTAGTCCTTTGTCACACTACAATCTTTTAGCGTGATATTGTATCGAAGGGGTGATTCATTGAGGCCAACCTGCTTCTTCAGTATTTTACATCTCCAACAAGCGCCGCCTTCACTTCTTAGTATCCTCATCTCTTCGCGACTACCATCTTTGAGAGGTCCTTGGCGTCGTGACGTTCCTGTTGCAAGCTTGCCATTTTTGCTGTGTTGGAAGTGTATAATGAAAGACGACGCCTTTCTAGAGGATGGCCCACGAGATGTACCTCGGCGTTTAGCTGTTTGTTGTCGAGCTTGAGCTAGGATAGACTTCGAAGTCGAAGGTGTTGACGAGTTTGGCTCATCAAGGCGCTGAAGATCAGACGAGACATTGTTGTTGTAGATAGGGTGCTCTTGAAAACTTGAAGGTAAATTGTGTGGTCTGCTATTCGCTTAGCTGAGTCCTTCAAATTAGTCTGTAAGAACGTGTGATCGCGCTCAATGAAGACGTGTTTTACCGAATTTCGGAATTCCCCATGCAGTCGAAGCATTCAAAAGGTGGTAACACAATGTCACCATATCTGGCATGGGTGCAAAAGCCGTGTTCGCATCTCAGCTAGGGTGCGAAATGTATTAAACATGTTTATTGCCTAACCAAATTAGGTTAGCGTAAAACGTGTTTTAAACATGTTTATTGAAGCATGTTTTAAACACAGGGGTATATATAAATAGCATCAATTAGTTGGGTGCTCCATTGCCACCTCACCGTCGACGATGCTATTCAAAAAATCCTCCAGCACCTCATCGTTTGACGGATTTAGCCTAGTCATAGCGACTTCCTCCTGCAGCAGTCTATCTTCCATATTCAAAAGCTTCTCCTCATCGATTTCAATGCCCTGTGTAGAGTCTGCTGACGAGTAGTCTCGGACGTCATTTGACGGTGACAGTATAAGCACTCCACTGCAGGAACGATTCGGTTTGGAAGAATTATGCTCCGAAAGGCATCAGTAACAGCCTGATTGCGAGGTTTGCCACCGCGTTGAGGAGGCATAGCTGGTGATAGCCTGGTAGGAAGATAGATCTACTCCATGAAGCAATGGCGACAGCGAGGTCAAACCCCCTGAGCTAAATCAGATAGGTTTAGCTTGCTTACATAATATAAAACCAATAAACAAACATGAATAAACCGCTAGTGAGTTTTAAACACGTTTATTGTAGAATAAACGGTTTTATTCTGACCCTAATCTCAGCATCCCATTCTGTGGCTTACCCAGAGTTTGGCAGGTGCCACAGGGCTGATAGTCCTGCGACATAGTCCTAAGACGAATAGCACGATCAAATTGCTTGAATGTATGATGTTCAATGGCAAGACTGGGACGAGCAATAGAGCTGATAATATCAGGATTGCCAGGTCATATAATCCAAAACTTAAAGATTCGATGCGACGCGTGGAATGCTGATTCAAAGATTGGAAACTGCCCTGGGGACCGCCTAAATCCCTCCTAACGTAATTTTACAGGACACCGCCTACCGCTTCTAGTAAGCGGTATTGGGTTCTACTTTACTATAGGGAAGGCTTACTCAAGTACGTACAATAGTACAAGCCTGCCGTGTGCTTATTCGTCAATTAGAGAATCGCCCAAGTATCCGGTACACCGCCTACCGCGACCGCCTACCGCATGCAGTCAGCGGTATTCTTATGTTCAAACAGAAACCCAACGCATGAGAAGACCGTGCAGATACTTCGTGGCACAGTTTCTTTCCATCCAATTGAAAAGAACTATGATTCCACCCTCGTCGATCGCCTACCCTGTGTGGGAATACCGCCTACTCTGGATGGAAATACCGCTCGCTCTGGATGGAAATACCGTCTACTCTGGATGGAAATACATCCAATTGAAAAGAACTATGATTCCACCTTCGTGGACCGCCTACCCTGTGTGGAAATACCGCCTACTCTGGATGGAAATCCATCCAATTGAAAAGGACTATGATTCCACCCTCGTCGACCGCCTACCCTGTGTGGAAATACCGCCTACTCTGGATGGAAATCCATCCAATTGAAAAAGGACTATGATGTGGACCGCCTACACTGTGTGGGAATACCGCCTACTCTGGATGGAAATCCATCCAATTGAAAAAGGACTATGATGTGGACCGCCTACACTGTGTGGGAATACCGCCTACTCTGGATGGAAATCCATCCAATTGAAAAGGACTATGATTCCACCCTCGTCGACCGCCTACCCTGTGTGGAAATACCGCCTACTCTAGATGGAAACACCACGTATTCCATTCGATCGTTATCATCTCGAGACAAGATGATACCTTCCCACGCCTTGTTGGAAGCCGTAGTGCAGGTAGTTAAATATGAGACATATATATGTCCTTGCGTCGAACAACTGGCCGGATTCAAATCTTTCTATTGTTCAGACCACAAACCTGCCTTCATGCATCTCTTCAAAGCGGCTGTCTCTGCCCAAGCAGCTGCTAGCTTTAGTCTTTCGCCTACAAAAACACCGTACCCTCAGGCTCAACAGACTCAATGGAGCCCTGGAGCAGTTAGCAGCATCGTCTTTGGCTGCATAATGGTCGTAATTGGGGCATTGGCTCTGTGGCAAGCCCGTCTACATTTTCATCGTACGCCTCATCTTGATTCAATGCCCCTGTCTCGAACACTTCGAACTATAATAACATCTTTTTTAAAAGAAGATGGGCAGAGAAAACTTGGAATTCCCATACATGATGTCAGCAACGATCATGAGACCCTTGGCAGCATTGCTAGTAGGGCAGCCGGTGCTCCTGACCAAGATCATGATGATATCCAGAGCAATGTCGTTGATGACAACCACGCGACGCAAAGGTTGAGTGCCATGCCCACCGCGATGGACATCACACTAAACGTCGCGTATAGATCTCAACGGAAACTGGACCGTCAGCGGAACGCTTTGGTACGACGGCATGCTCGACTTGATATTATTAAAATGCGGATTCCACGCGCAATACAACTTTTATGGCAAATTGGCCCATTTGCCCTTGGCAGGTGAGTACCGGTGATGATAAGGTCGGATTGACGAATGAGTGCATCAAGCCAAAAGGCTGTCCGAATCTTTGTATAAAGCGTAAAGAGCGTGGGTCCTATATTAAGATGGTCGAAACATTCATTCTCAATGAAGTGTTAGCTAGACACGCACCAAGTCGTTTGCAACAAGGCTTCTTGCAGGATCTCTCAGATCGAACATACTCATAGAGCAAGTTAACAGAAAGCTTCAGCCTCATCATGATTCTCCACCTCCCTCTCAAATTCAACGTCGGCAAATCAATTCAATTTCATGAAGTCTTGAGACTATCAATACAATTGTACTAGAACTCAAATATATAACACATATGTCAAGCATGAAGCCTTCATTCGCGCCGTCTTTGCTACGCTTGCTTTCGTTTACAAAAATTCTACGCTGGTATCGTTTGTCGGCGTTTTACTGATTGATGATGACAAAATCTGAAGAGCGGGGAACGATTTCAGAAAAGGCTGAGAATTGTCTCCCTTGCTTTTAAGGGTAGAAATGATGCAGGGAGTCATTATGCCATCGTGTGAACTCTTGCAGATACTTTATTCGGGTCAGCTCGGTCATACAAAGAGACAGGCAGACTGAGGTTTTCGGACAATCCGAGCATCTTCAGACTAGCTGGCATTTCTTGGGAGAACATTCAGTCAAGTCTCTATCCACACCATCTTTGAAATACCATGACAGCATAACAAAATGTTCCGTTCGCAAATCCTCGCCTCATTGCACGAAATGCTTGTAGAAAGGCAATACCATCGCGACCCTGGGTCAATGCGAAAGCCCAAAGCGCTGGAGATTGAATAAGCGACCATGAAATATCCCTTAAATCGAGTTAAGAGTCAGAAGAGTCAGGATTGAGATGGAAGCACGAGCGACATCTGTGAGAGCGTACCACGTCTTCGATACCCCCTTGCTAATGTCCCGCGAACCAGCAAAGACATCAAGACCCGCCTGCTTGGCAAGTTCTACATATTCTGATTGCTCATACAGGCGAGGAAGAAGCATGCCATCTTAGGGTGCAATCAGCGTTATAGCTACGTGATGTAGGGAAAGTCTTACTTTCGATGGGCTTGATGTCGGTTTCCATTTGCATGTTTGTCAATCCCTCAGCCTTGAACCAATCAGCCACGACCAACTTTCCACCTGGTTTCAGCAATTTCGAAGCGTTTCGAAAGAACAACTCCTTGTCCGGTATATGTGACAAGGCTTCCGAAATCCACACACAGTCAAAAGCCGTCTCGCTGAAAACCTCTCCCATCTTCTCGGCGTCCAGCTCCACAAAGCGCACCCGTCCATCAATGAGTCGAACAAAGCCGTCTACATCTTCCGCGCCTCCTTCATCGCCAGCTTCTTTGAGTGTCAATTCCTTTGCCATCTTCACTTGCTGACCGCTTATCGTCAGGCCAGTGACCTTGCAAGCCACGGTTCTAGCTAGATAGCGCGAAGTTCCTCCCAAGCCGCACCCGACATCGAGTACAGAGCTTCCAGTTGAAAGGTCGGACATCCCGCGCAGCAGATCGATTAAGCGTATCTGAGCTACTTCCTTCGTATCCGTGGGAGAGAGGAAATAGCCGTGATGGATGTGTTCACCCCTTCACCTAAGTCAATATTTGGAAGAACGGGCTGCATTGGTCTGCGGGACCTACCACAGTGAGTAGTAATACTCAGAGCAGACCTCATAATGATGTTTGATGCGATCTTTCAGAGCATTGAAAGAGGTGAATGGTTCTGCCGGCGGTGTTCCATATTGGCTGCTAATGTCATGACTGACATCTATGGTTTGAGCTGCCATAAATCTAGTGTTAAATGTAGATATTAGATTCATACTTAAGGCTTCAGAGAGGAACATCGTGTTACCTTTCAGGCAGTTCTTCTGGGCGGGACAGGGACCGTCTTACCTAAGTAATGATGAAGGTCTTTCCCGCTGGTCACTGTTGCTCAGGAAATCTTACAGCTGTTGGAGTACAGCAGTAGGTTTGGACATTGAGAATAACGTTGATTGAACGAGTCGACCGCTAGGGCCGTCAAAACCGCGATGAAGGAATTAGCCTTTTAGCGTTCATACAGTACTGCGCTAATGCACCTATGTACAGATTTGTTTGTATTGAAATAAATAATGTTCAAGAAGATTACAGTTCAAGGACTGGTATTTTTGGTGTTGTAACAAATCTGGGACTGTAATCCTCTCCGGTGTCATTTATTTCCATACATACAAATTTGTATGAAGGTGCATTAGCGGATTCCGAGAACTTTTGGTGTCAATCTTCGTACTGCGCGGCGCGGCTTGAACTAGTGCATTCCTTGAATCCTTCTGGCCTGCCCATCAACAAAAGTCAGTCGTATGCACCAGCATCGCAATATGGATTCAACATCAAGCGCAACCTCCTCGCTCACAGCGCTGTCGTCTAGCCCCGTCGCCGGTCCCAGCAATGAATCAATGCAGTCGGCTGGTGGCGACCCTCCCTCCACTCCCTCCACGCCCGCCTCCCCTACAAACTTCCATGCCCCTCCACCGAGCCCTCCAAGAAAACGTGCCAAGCGTCGCCGTCGCATGCCCGACTACGATAAGCTACTCGATATTCTACAGCGACTGAAAGATATGAGATGGAATGTAAGAGATTTTCTGTCCACTTCAGTAAATAACTCGGGCCGCCACACGGTGAGGCGGGCGCAGACCCAGTTCCTCGACTTTGCCTACATGGATTTCCCGACCGATGAGAACTTTTCGCGTCGCATTGGGCCCCTTCGAAAATCCACGTTCATGGATAAGCATTGCTGAAGGTGGATCATGGACGCTCTCGGTCAGGAGATCAAAGCTTTGGCTGCTCACCCTGCCTTCACTTCGTTTCAGCCAACTTCGCAAACGACCGACTTCGGCAGCTTAGAGTCGATTACGCAAACCGTCGCTGTCATCAAAAATCTCGCGCCAAGGTGGCTTGAACTTATTGAAACTGTGTGCGTCGACGAGCAACGCGACACACTCATTGACATCGCATCTCTTACCTCCACTGGCTCGCATGTCATTATGCTGACCCTTCTTTGCCATAAATTTCGACCTAACAAGGCGAATAATATTCAGACTGTGCTGAGCCTTTATCTCTATCAGGGGGGGGCACGACGTCGAGTGATAGATACATTTTCTCAATATGGCTTGACGAAGTTCTATAAAACTCTGAAACGTCGCATGAACAGCCTGGTCAGTGTCGCTGGGGAAAAGGTCAGAGTGATAAGTCAGTCATTTGAAAAAGTCGATACTTATGATAACTTTGACTTTCCAGAGCGAAACAGAGACGAGCGAACAAGAAACAGTCGAGTCATGAGATCAATCACAATCTCACTTGTGATTGAAGAGTGAGAATTCAACAACGGTTCGTTGAAGCGAGACATGTGATGTTTCACAACTTTCTATCGACAACAACTATCGTCAATAAGCTATGATTTAATGAGATTCATCGACGATTCAGAAAGTTCAGCTTTGAGCGCTTTTGACGAGCAATTAAGCTCAAGTACGACAAATCATATCATGCAAACTGAAATAACTTGAATCTCAGATGTCAAATGTTGAACATCAGATCAGCGAGATTGTAAACTTATGTCATAGATGTTAATCAAATGTTCATTGCAGTTAGTTAATGTAAATTGTAGTATAATCTTTAAATCAATCTACACAGTTTCTACATGCTCATTTATTTACTCATCATTCTACTCATGATGTTATCTACTCATTTAAATCTGTCATCAAGTTCAAATTGCTTAACTCAATTCAACTTAAGTTCTTGAGTTAAGTTGAATTAAAAAAGATTAACTTAACTTAAATAAATTAAGTCAAACTTTTAATTTAACTCAATCAACTCATTGAATTGACTTGAACTTGAAAACAGATTTAAAACTGCATGTTACTAGTAAAATGAAGTTATGAAACTGTAAAATATATATGTATGAATGATCTTTATTTACATGTTGAAAAGAAATTTATATATATGTAGAAAAATATTTTCAACTCTTTTATCATTAAGTTGATAACAAGATTCATTTATTCATGATGTTGACTACGAATCTTTTGATTCTATTCTGTGTTTGAATAGAAGTCAAAAGAGTCAAGAGATCTCAATTCGACGCAGTTTGAATGATGTTAGAACGTTGCGTGATCAGAAAAGTCATCATGCAAAGTTTTCACTCATGTGACAACACTTTCTCTAACAGTCACAATTGATCTACGAAGAAGATTAATGACATGTCGATGTCAGTAAGAAATGAAAAGATACTACTAGTGAAAAAGACAACTCAGATGAAGAGTTTGCAAGTTGTGATTACAAGTGATTGAAGAATTTGCAACTCATTGACTGCGTCGATATCAAAACGTCTTCATCACATCAACAATGTCATCAAGTAATTGATGAAAAGATATCAGATAGAATAGTCATTTCAAGTATTGAGAGACGTGACTACAGTGCTTGAAGAAGTAGTGACTCGTCGATCATGCTGATATACTGAGAAAACTTGAACTCATCTTCTTTACTTGACGTCAAGTCATTCATTTATTCACATGAAAAATTGAGAGCTCAAGAGAATGATCAGAATGCATTCTCTTTCATTGATCAGAGTCAAACATCAAATGATTACAATTGCATGTTTATACTAACAATTCATTCAACGTTTACGTGACATAAGTCAAATCAAGAAAAGAAAAGAATTACTTAATACAATCATACTTTATCTTCTCATCATGTGCATCTTTCTTTCATCACATATTTCTCTGCTCAATGAATGACAATCATTGAGTAAGAAAACACAGCTCTACGTACGTTACAATCATGAACATCATGAGTGCAAAGAAAATGTCTTTCATCTTTGAATTGAAGATTGAATCAAAACATTGTTGTATAAAATATCATCAATGAAGAGTAAAGCAAAGATGATGCATCATAATTAAACAGCACAGACACTTTCATCAAGAGTTTACTTGAGTGTCATACGCTGAATAGAAGTTATAGATTCATTACTTGATAATACAGTGTCAATCTCATTGTTTCAACTGCGTGAAGCAATTGTATAAACAACAAGTGATTTTCTTTCTCAAAGAGTTTTGTTCACTCAATATAAATAGCATAAAGTCTTTCATGAGTTGAGTCTAAATTGATGTTACAAGAATGTATGAATTACAATTATAATTAGCTTTACTTTTAAATAATAATTTTTTCTTTAAATTAATCATTTCAAAGTTATGTTTACATGTTAAATTAAAACTTAACTTCAAAGAAGAAATTATTTTACATTGTTCTTTTTTCATTATTAAAAATGATGATTTAAATCTTTTATTCAATTTAAAGTTTGTAACAAATTATCACAATTTTAGTCTTGTTAAATTTATTCTCACTTCATTATCTTGACTAGTTTTTATTAAGTTTAACGTCAATTGAGAAATACACATATGTAATCAACTTCTTTTCTGTAACTATCTTTCTTTCTTAACATTTATCTTTTAGTTAAATGACATCTTTATTTAACTCACTTTAAACAAATTTTTAACATTAAATAAATGAGCTGACAATGAGATTCATTTATACATGATGTCAACTATAAATCTTTTGATTCTATTCTGTGTTTGAATAAAAGTCAAAAGAGTCAAGAGATTTCAATTCAACGCAGTTTGAATGATGTTAAAACGTTGCATGATCAGAAAAGTCATCATGCAAAGTTTTCACTTATGTAATAACATCTTCTCTAACAGTCACAATTGATCTATGAAGAAGATTAATGACATGTCAATGTCAGTAAAAGATGAAAAGATACTACTAGTGAAAAAGACAATTCAAATGAAGAGTCTGCAAGTTGTGATTACAAGTGATCAAAGAATTTGCAACTCATTAACTGCATTGATATTGAAATGTCTTCATCACATCAACAGTATCATTGAGTAATTGATGAAAAGATATCAGATAAAATAGTTGTTTCAAGTATTGAAAAACGTGATTACAGTGCTTGAAGAAGTAGTGACTTGTTGATCATGCTGATATATTGAGAAAACTTGAACTCATCTTTTTTACTTAACGTTAAGTCATTCATTTATTCATGTGAAAAATCAAAAGTTTAAGAAAATGATCAGAATGCATTCTCTTTCATTGATCAAAGTCAAACATCAAATGATTACAATTGCATGTTTATACTAACAATTCATTCAACATCTACGTGACATAAGTCAAATCAAGAAAAGAAAAGAATTACTTAATACAATCATACTTTATCTTCTCATCATGTGCATCTTTCTTTCATCACATATTTCTCTGCTCAATGAATGACAATCATTGAGTAAAAGAACACAGCTTTACGTACGTTACAATCATGAACATCATGAGTGCAAAGAAAACATCTTTCATCTTTGAATCAAAGATTGAATCAAAACATCATTGTATAAAATATCATCAATGAAGAGCAGAGCAAAGATGATGCATCATAATTAAACAGCACAGACACTTTCATTAAAAGTTTACTTGAGCATCATACGCTGAATAAAAGCTATAAATTCATTACTTGATAACATAGTGTCAATCTCATTGTTTCGACTGCGCAAAGCAATCATATAGATGATGAGTGATTTTCTTTCTCAAAGAGTTTTGTTCACTCAATATAAATAGCATAGAGTTTCTCATGAGTTAAGTCTAAATTGATGTCACAAAAGTGTATGAATTACAATTACAATTACATTAAATAAATGCTCATCATTTACTACTTTGCTATTGATGAATAAATGATATGAAACAATGTATTCAGTAAGAAAAATTTGCAAGAAATTCTTTAAATTTGCATCATCATTTTAAATCATAAGAAATTCTTTGATTTTACACTTATTTTTATCATTCTATTTGCAAGAAATTCTTTGAATAAAGCATTTAATTATTATTTGAAATTCATAAAAGATTCTTTGAATTTTCACTCATCAAAAAACATCAATTTAAAACATTAATCTTTCATTTACTTTTATTTCAACAACTTTTATCTTTTTTCATCATGATATGTGATGTCAAGTCAGTTGAGTCTTGAACAACTCATCTGCTTAAAAGTATTATCAATAAAAGAGTTTTACTTCTACTCATTAATGCTTCAATTGAAGTTGAGAAAGCTGTCATTTCATGAAACATAAATATTGAAGAACAACTGTTTCATTGAGTCAGCAATCAATTCAACAAAGTCATTAATATGTTGAATGAACTTTAAAGTTAGTAAAACTTGACTTTACAACTCAATGAACATTGACTTCTTATACAAGATGATCACAAAAAGAAAGCAAAATAACTAAAAGTTGCTTTTGATAAAAATGATAAACTAGAGAAAAAGATCAATCAATTACAAGACAAGTGATTGAACTTCAGAGTGAAACAACATTAAGTTGATCAATTTATGCTTTGTCAAAATACTCAGTCAACTGAGCAATGAATCAATCAGAAAGAAACTTTTATGATCTCAGTTTCAATTCATTGATCTGAAGTTGAATGAAACTCAACTTTTAAAGCTCACTTTCAATGAGAATCTTTTACTTTATTTGATAATAAAAACGAAAATGATCATCACAAGTTTATTAAGCTTTCAAATTCACTCATCTTCATTGAAACAAATGACTTTATTTGAAAAACATGAAACATCAAAATAGTTGATAAGCTTAATGTTGACATGAATCATTACTTTACTGCAAAGATTTATATTGTTTATGTGATTTTCAGACTAGAAGATGATGTTAATCAGCAAATTTATGCAAAGCATTGTATTAATGCTTTTTCATTCTATCAATTACTATCAAAGTTACTGAAACATCTGAAAGAAATTTACAAAGATCAGAATCTGATTTGAAAGTGTTGCTGCAAATACGTTGCTCTGAAGCAGCTCAACAAGTCTTTCAGCTCTTTTTATTCAGAATTCACTAAAATATTCAGCTTTCTGAACTACAATGATATCATTCTGATGAACAACATTCAGAATAAAATTAACAATTGTCTTTAAAATGCGTTGTTAGTTTATCTCATAAAGTTTAGCTCACTTGATAAGTTCAAGATCTTTCTTCAAGATGTAAATAATAAACAATGAGTCAATTATCAATTACATGATGAGCAATGAACAGTTAAATCAATAGCAGCTTCAAAAAAACGTTTTATTTCTTTGTTAACATCAGTTTCAATCTTAACTACTAGTTATGTTCAACTCACTACTTTTTTTATTCTTGAATCTGAATAATCAAGAATGTCAATCATCTGCTTCAACTACAAAGTATCAAATCATCTCTTAAAAAACTGCTTTCAGCTGAAAACTAGTACTTCAACATCTTATGCATTCATCTTTTGTTTCAATAAGATCATCATGTCAAAAGAAGAGAAGAAATTATTTATAAAGAAATTAAAGAATGAGATAAAAAACTAGTGACTTTCATCAAAGACATGATGAAAGATGTGTTAATTTCTTCAACAATGAGCAGCTCAAATGATTTTTTTGCTTTGAAATCTTTAACTACTAAATATGTACTATTTAATAATGAAATTAGTTACTCATTAAAATCATTGATTGACATTGAAGCAGTTGACTATTTGTTCATTGATGAATTAATCACGCAGAATGTTTGTGATCATTTGCAAATTGAATTTTTATCTTTAATTAAGCTCAAATCAATAAGAAAATTTGATGATCATTATGCAAAAAAGCTCATTACTCATGCAATTTATTTGAATCTAACTGTTCAAGATCATATGAAATGTTTTGTTTTTATGCTGATCATTTGATTAAATCAACATCAGATGATTCTTGAAAAAACATGAATGAACAAGATTAAGATGATTATTGATATGAAAGATGATCATCTTTAATTTTCTAGTTTCAAAACTCATATTAAAACTTTTATCAAAGCTCATTCAACTGTTCTTTTAAGCAAGAAAATTATGATAGAACAGAAGAGTTCAATCTTTACTTAAATATTAAAAAGATTTATCTTTTTTGTTGTCACTTAACTCAGCAAAAAGTCATTTTCATTCAATAAAATCATAAAATCATTTAATTTAATCAACTTCACTTCATTTTTTGATTCAATGAACATAGCAATAATAAAGATTGCAATATATAAATCACTAGTCAAATAATTGAATGTAACTACTTTCGTAATCATCATCATGAAAATCGATCGACTTTTAAAAACAGCTAGAAATAAACTTAAAGATGTAAATTTACAAAAGCTTTCACATGAAGAAATCTTGAAAGAAGTCAAAGCTAAGCTTTCTTTGAAATATCATGACTATTTAAACGTGTTTGATTAAGTGATGATTGATCAACTATTTTCTCATTGTCTTTATGATCATAAAATTGAGTTAATTGACGAGAAAACATCTTCTTGAAGTCATCTCTATCATATGTTTGATTATAAGCTTCAAAAGATGAAGAATTACCTGATTAAGCATCTTAATAAAGACTTTATATCTTTTAACTTAGCTTCATATGCTTTGCTCATACTATTCATTGAAAAGAAAAATGATAGCTTATGTTTCTGTATAAATTACAGAAAGCTCAATGCTTTAATCAAACGAAATCACTATCTCTTATCACTAATAGACGAAACTTTTACTCATATTCAAGATAGCAAATATCTGACTTGATTGAACATCATTGTCATCTTTAACAAACTGCATATGCATTCAAGCAACAAAGATTTGACTATCTTTATCATCTTTTTTGATTTTTACAAATATCATGTGATGTCTTTTGAATTAATCAACAACTCGACTTTCTATTAACATTATATGAATGACATGCTATTTAACTATCTTCATCAGTTTTGTCAGATTTATCTAGATGACATTATCATTTACAGCAATACATTGAAGAAACATAAGCAACACGTACGATTAATTCTATATAGATTACAAAAGATTAATCTTCAGATGAATATAAACAAATGCAAGTTTCATGTTCAGAAAATCTTCTTTTTGAAACTATTACTATTCATTGAAGAATTAAAGATGAATCTCAGAAAAGTACAAGCAGTAGTTAAATAATCTACTTCTACAAATCTCACTCAGATGCAGTTCTTCATCAACTTTTGTAATTTCTATCAACGTTTTATAAAGAACTTTTCAAAGATCATTCATCTTCTGATTCAACTAACTCAAAAAGAGATGATATTTGAATAAGATTAAGCTTGTTAAATGATCTTTGATCATATGAAGAAATGAATGATTAAAGTTTTTATTCTTCGTCATTTTGATCAGAATAAAAAGACTATTCTTGAAATAAACTCATTCAACTACATCAACAATGATATACTTTCTCAGTATGATGACAAAGAAACATTGCATTTAATGATTTATTACAGCAAGAATTTGAGTTTCACTGAGTGCAATTACAAAATCTATGACAAGAAACTACTAGCAATCATTTGTGTCTTCAAGCATTGATGATCTGAGCTGAAATTGACTGAGTTACTCATTAAAATGTTCATTGATCATCAAGCTTTAACATCATTAATGAAAGATAAAGAGTTAAGTAAACGTTAAATGCGTTAAGTATAAAAGCTTGTTAACTTCAACTTTAAAATCATGTATTGCTCAAACAAATAAAACATCAAAGTCAATGCATTGACTCATCAAGTCAATTCAGTTTCTAGAAGTCTTAAGAATGAACAATATTACTATCAGCAAACTACAATTTTCATGTTGAATTGAATGAAAATTGTTGATTTAAAAAAGAAAGAAAATGATGAATCAATTTATTGATTGATTTTAAAAGTTAACAGAATCAATGAGAATTATATTCTACTTCATGAAGTTATATTAAAAGATGAAGCTCAATATGAAGATATTAAATTAAAAGATTGTTGAGTTCAAAACAAAATACTATATCAAAGTGATCTTCTATGAGTTTTCTTCAATGAGCATCTTCAAATAAAATTAATTCAAGAAGTTCATGATTAATCTTTTATTGATTATTTTGAAATTCTCAGAATGATAAAGATCATAAGAAGATACTACTATTGATTTTCAATGCAAAAGACAATAAATCAATATATTTGAAACTGTTACATTTGTCAGTGATCAAAGATTTCTTGAAATAAATTCAATGAATTACTACATTCTTTACTCATACTTAAACAGCAATGAAAGAACATAGTCATGAATTTCATCATTGATTTATCTTCTTCAAAAGACAAAAACATCATACTAATAATGATATGTAAACTATTAAAGAAATGACATTATATTTCTTGCTTCACTGATGACGAGAAAATCACAGCAGAAAAAACAGCTGAGCTAATACTTCAATGAATATATTGAATACATAATTTACTCAATTTCATTGTTTTGAATTGAGATTCTTAATTTATCTTCATTCTATGAAAGTCACTTTGCAAAAGACTAAATATTAATCTTTAACTCTTTACAGTTTATCATTCTTAAATTGATGATTAAAGTGAATGAGTCAATCAAAATATTGAAAGATATTTTTAATTCTTCTGTTCATACATGCAGAATAATTGAGCTAAGCTACTACTTATGATTGAGTTTAAAGTTAATAATACTTTGTTCTCAATCATTTTCTTGATTTCTTTCTTTTTAAACAAAGACTTTCATTCTTGTATGAACTTTGAACTCAATGTCATCAAATATGAAAATTCTCATGAATGTTTGCAGATGACTAAAGTTGAGAATATATTTGAACATATGAACAAAACATTGAAGTTTGCTCATGAGTTGCTAGTCAAAACATGAAAACAAATGATGAAATAAGTCAATAAACATAAAAAAGAAGTTGATTATAAAATTGAATCAAAGATGTTTCTGAATGAAAGAAACATTGTTACAGTGAGATTTTTCAAAAAGCTAAATGACAAAATGCTTGATTTTTTCATCAATTTAAATTTCATTGACTCTTCATATAAACTGAAATTATCAAAGTTTATGCATGTTCATGATGTATTTCATTCTGATCTGCTTTGCTTTGTTGTTAATGACTCATTGTTTAATCAAAAGAATGAACTTTCAGATTCAATAGTGATAAACGATGAAAACAAGTGAAAAATTGATGATATATTGAATTTTCGTTGATATCAAAGATGACTTCAATATAAAGTCAAATGAAATGATTATAACAATGATTTTAATTGATACAACGCTGATGATGATAAATTTATGAATGCTCAGAAAATCATTAATGATTTTCATATTCAATACTTGAACAAATCATACTAATTAACAATTCAATTAATTATGATTTAACAAATCTGAGTCTGTGAAATCATGATTGAGTAATTAATTGAATTGAACAGAAAATACATTTATACAAACATGAATTGTTGAAAAAAGAAAGTAATGTCATGATTCTAGTCTTGTCAGATTTATTCTTGCTTCGTCATCTTGACTAGTTTCTATTGAGTCTAGCGTCAACTGAGAAATACACATATGTAATTAACTTCTTTTCTATAACTATCTTTCTTTCTTAGCATTTATCTTCTAGTTAAATGACATTTTTATCTGACTCACTTTAAACAGATTTCTAACACAAATTTTATTAAATTTCTTTAATTCACAATTTTTTATAATAATTAATCATTTTTTTCATTAATCATTTGACAAAATCAGTTAAAACTGATTACAAGCTCATTAAATTAACATTAGTTAAAAATATTTGTTTAGTTGAACTTTTAGCTCACAAGCTTTAATAATCACTCATCAACAATTAATAACTAGTTACAATCACTTGTAATTCTTAATAACAGTCATTTGCTTTTTATGCTTAAATAATACAATGTGCAATGTATATCATTTGATCAATGTTCACATTCAGCACTCATTATTATCAGTATGTGAAATTTATAATCTGTGCATGTTTCTTGATAAATACTATCTCAAATGAATAATGATACTCAGAGCTGAGTATCATTGTTTTTGAAGAGAAAATTAAGCGAGAACTTGAAAACAGAGAGCTTGATATCATTGTTTTCAGAGACTGAGTATCATTTAACTTTCTGAGTTGATTTTCATCAAACTTTCAGATTTTATTTCTTTCAATCAGCTGTATTCATGAACATAATATTGAACTCAACGACATCAAACTGCATTTTTAGAAAAATGTTGAACATTGAGATTTTAGAGAGTTTTGCTAGCACGAATCAGTTTGAACATCAAAATCATCAATTTCCCCCGCTTGAATTGATTTATGCGCGCTGACTATCTTACATACTTTGAAAGACATAATTGTAGCTCTGAGTCAGTTGAATTCAATGCTTCAAAAATAATTGAATAATGTCAAGGTTTGATCTAGTAAATGAGGTTGAAGAGGTTCAAAGCGCTGGTTGATCGACCGCCCATCTAGAAGTAACTCTTTCACGACTCGGATCAACATATGCGCATTGACTACCTGACATACTTTGAGTGACATGATTGTAGCCCTGAATTAGCTGAGTTCAATGCTTTCAAAATAATTGAAAAATATTGAGGTTTGACCTAGTAATCGAGGTTGGGGAGGTTAACTGCGTTGGTTGACCGGTCCCTCGCATGCCACCACCTTCCCCCGCCCGAATCAACACATGCGCATTGACTACTTGACATACTTTGGAAGACATAATTGTAGCTCTGATTGAG
>JAABUL010000760.1_pt1 | contig 66951 bp, 73 predicted proteins | sample 5559151 | NCBI WGS metagenome assembly JAABUL01 (sample SAMN10711876, study PRJNA513368) | rock metagenome | isolation source: Antarctica rocks | place: Antarctica: Victoria Land, Pudding Butte sud | reverse complement strand
TGTAGTCACACTTTCTGTGAAGCTTTGGCTTTTCTGTTGCTCTTCTGAACTCATACCCTCAGAGTTTCGTTGCTTTAGGAGTTCCGCATTTTCCAATTTCTCAAGCTTGACATCATTAACCCTCTTCACCTCCTCTTCTTCATTGTATTCCGCATCTTCTTTGGGAGCAGCGAGCAGGAAAACATCCTCGATATTGACCCTGACAGGCTTGCCTCGCAAATTCGTCCATGGGATAGACATTGTTAGCTGGCCCAGGTGGCCTTCCGCGACATTGACAGGAAGATGGAGCTGGTCCAAGGCCTCTCGGCGAAGTTCTAGGTTCTTGAGCTTGACATCCCCATTCCATATCCCAACATTGAGCTGTTTGGCGTCAAAGTTCTTGACGTACATGCCCAAGAACCTGTTGAGCAGGTTCGCAACGAGACCTTCGAGCATATCGGCAATGAGGAGCCGTTACCCGGGCTGGGAGAATACTATGTGATTCGTAGGTAAGGTCCTAGGACAAGTGGGCCGGCTGGGGGTTATGGCAGTCAACTATGAAGGATTGAAGTACTGCGTCGAGAGTGCATGGTTGAAGCGGCAAAGCAAGGTAACTCGGAGTTCACGATGCTTGTAGCCCGCCTTGCAGGATCACTTTGATATCGCGTGTCATGCGTTGGGGATTCGAGAAGGGGCGTTACAGCGATGGCCCCACCCTTGGGACAGTGGAGATCACGTCGCGAAAAGTTGGCCGTCTTCTCGGGGTCTGGGTACAATCCGTACCACGAGATAAAAATGTACCTTACTCCGTTTCGTAACAGGACACAAAGACTTCAAAGAGCATTCCACACAACTTGTCAGCTTTCACTGTGGCTTAGTAAACAACGAGTAGCTGGTTGTAGCAAGTAAACCACGGTTGAAACCCAACTATGTGACGTCGGTATGCTTGACGTGAAGTCTTGGCGTCTTGGCGTCTTGGCGAACGGAGCTTTGATCAAGACGAACCGTCCACGCCGTCGCATTCATTGTCGACCACACTTATCGTTTCGTTTGCGAACCATTGAAAGGCCCCGTAGGCTTTTTACCGAGGTGCATAGACCGAGTCTGAAGCTCGTCGAGTAACATTGGCATCATGATTCGGTCTGGGCATGCTGCCTCCCTCACCCGGTCATCCCTCCGCCATGTGCCCTCTTCCACTGCGCGGACTAAATCAAGCCTGGCACACACATACCCTTTGAACCGACAGAAACCTCGTGGCCTCAGCCTCCGAAAAGCCTCTCCGTTAGCATTGACTCTCCAGCAGCCGTTCTGCACGTCCCTACAACGATATGCCACGCCCACTGGCCCGGGGAAACCCATCGATAAAATCGACAAGAAACATGAGGAAGTTGTAGAAATGGAGAAGTTAGAAACGCACCTGGAAGAGGTTTCGGCGGACTCAAGCGTTCACCAAATGTTTCAAGAGAAGGGCGTAGAAGAGCCAGAAAAGGACGAGGACATGTTAGCCGGAGTCTACGCCGATCTTGTGGGTGTTGCCCAGTGCTATAGAAGTCAATGGGCATTTTACTAATGTCTGAGATTACAGAAAACTATCAAGGAAACCTTCGCGCTCAACGAAGTGCCCCGAGAAGCCCTTGTTATTGGCATGGCAGGCGTCCTGCCCTATCTTGCAACATCCTTGTCGACGGTCTATCTAGCCTTTGACATCAATCGCGCGTCCGAAACCGGATCCGCCTACTTGTTTTCTCCGCATACAGCCGAGCTCATCCTTCATATCATCGAGCCCTTGCAGGTAGGCTACGGCGCCGTGGTGAGTAGCTAAACCCCAAGGGTTTTATTGTTGTCGTTGTGCTCATCCGCACAGATCCTGTCTTTTCTAGGTGCTATCCATTGGGGTCTTGAGTGGGCCAAATACGGCGGCGTCCACGGATACCCACGATACGCCTATGGGGTCATTGCTCCAGCAGTCGCGTGGCCAACCATCCTGATGCCCATAGAATATGCGCTCATCTCGCAATTCTGCGCGTTCACCTTCCTCTACTTTGCAGACGCGAGAGCCGTGGTCAAAGGATGGGCTCCACATTGGTATTCCACATACAGATTTGTCTTAACTTTCGTGGTGGGCGCCAGTATTGTCCTCAGCTTGATTGGCAGAGGTCAAATTGCCGACCAGATCAACAAGCTACCTAGCCCGGCTGACAGGATCAAGGCTCTTCGAGATCTGCAGTTGGGTGCAATGGAGACTGAGGAGAGGGAGAAGAGGGAACGGATCATGCGCAAGGATATGGGCGAAGAAGATGATGATGAGGAAGAGGATGGGGATGAAGAGGACGATGATGAGGAGTAGAGCAGCAACACTGCAGTGATGCTCTTGTAAATATGGTTGAGGTGTAACACGCATTCGATTGATCTAAAAGACCAGATTGACCCAACTTGAGATGATAAAGTAGTCATTTACTGCGCGTCCGTGGATACCTTCACGCTCTCACACTTTCGAGTCTGCCATCTCTGGTTTGACAATATCTCCTCCATAGCACGAATATTGCTTTACTATACGGTTCATCATGATCCGACTCCCATTCTGATGGAACCCATGAAGAGATCACCTCTGGTTATCCCAACGCAGATTCGCGTAAATAGTCCTTGATAGTATCCACAGTTGGCGCCGACGACGATCCTACATCTAACCTTGACCTTACCACGCCTACTAATCTTGACCCTGGCCTAACCAAACCCAAGTAATTGCATGACGTGTTATTTAGAGCGCGTTAAAAGTGGTTGTGGTAGATATTACGCAGCGGCGATAATCAAGGGTAAAGCGATTATATGTAAGGGAACCAGGTGCACTTTTGTCCTAGGGCTAGATAATGCAAACGGATATTGATCATGTCAGAGGAATAAGAGGTTGCTCTACAGCAGGATGCAATGCTAGGAAAGGCAATATTAGGGGATTTCGGACTGATCTGGTCACTCATCCTGACTATGTAAGCACGAATGTAAAGGTCTAGGGCGGTGTAGGAGGGAAGGAACCGATGTAGTGTCAGCCTATATACACACATACATATAAATCCCAACATCCCCTTTCCCCTTAAAACAACACAAAACACCATGCCCAACCCACCCCCCCGCCCCATCTACAGCTCAGCCCAAATCTCAAACTACTTCACCCACATCTCCTTCCCAACCTCCAGTGCAGATCTCCCTTCCACCCCATCCATACTTCACGAACCGCAGTCCGCCTTGAAGTTCCTCACACAGCTACAACAACATCAATTATGCACCGTCCCCTTTGAAAACCTCTCCTTGCATTACTCCTCCCACCATACTATTTCAATAGATGCAGAGTACCTTTACAGCAAAATCGTCGGCAATGGAAGGGGGGGTTACTGTATGGAAAACAATTGCTTTTTCGGCACGGTTTTACGGACTTTGGGGTTTACAGTGTACAGCGCCGGCGCACGAGTGAATGAAGCCGGTGCAGCTGGTAAGCCCGGCGAGAATTACGTTCCTTGGTGGGTAGATGTCCCATCAGCAATGGATGAAGGGGCGGAAGATAGCTGAAGGTATGTAGGTCGCACATGGTCAACATCGTCACTCTCGATGATGGCAAAAAGTACATGCTCGATGTCGGGTTCGGCGGTACTGGGCCCATCAGACCACTTCTGCTCGATGCAGAGCATTCCACAACTCAAGGTATCGAACCTGCCGAGATACGCTTGGTGAAGCGTAATATCCCGCAGAATAGCGATCCGCATCAGAGGTTGTGGGTGTATGAGCATCGTAATGATCCGCAGTCTGAATGGCTGGCTATGTATTGCTTTACCGAGCTGGAGTTTCTGCCGCAGGATTATGAGATGATGAATTTTTGGACGAGTCAGAGTCGGAAGACTTGGTTCACGTATCGGATTGTAGTGGTTCAGATGGGTATGGAGGAGGGGAAAGTGGTTGGGACGTTGATGTTGGTGGGTGGGGATTTGAAAAGGAGGGTTAGGGGAGAGACAGAGCATTTTAAAACGTGTACAAACGAGGCGCAGAGGGTGGAGGCGTTGAGCGAGTGGTTCGGCATTGAATTCAGTGATCATGAGAAGGCGGGGATTAAGGGAATGGTCACTGAATTGAGAGAATGAGGTGATCGGCTGCAGAATCTATTCTGTATCTGGACCAGGCGTGAGGATCAACGCTTTGTTCAAGTGGTGACTAGCATATGCGTCTCTCCGTCTGTTTCCAGTCAGTCAACATGCAGACTCCATGGGGAAAAGGGCATCTCACCCGCCAGGGATTGTTCAATTCGAAGCCTGGTGGTGCCTGCACATTATCTGTCTGGCCCCGCAGGTATCCCGTCAATCTCCTGTCCCGATCCATCACTGCCCACCATGTCAGTCACTGGTAGGTTTGCCGTTTGTAGTGTCCATACTTTGTCTGTCCCATTGGTCTACCGAGTGCCTGGCTCTCTTCCCTCCGTTCTGCATATGTCTTATTTTCGAGAGGCCCGCTCCAGTCGCGCCGAACATCTGTGTCATAGCGTCAGTCTACGTCTTACTCGAGGAGGACTTGAGGGAGCGCACGCCAAGCATGATGGCGTACGGAAGAAGAGCCTCGAAAGGGACACCCATGATGGCGGTCGGTAATTCGATGATTGTTCCCGAGAATCTTTAGGTACTCTAGAGCCTCATCCGACTCACGCTCTGGTCAACGCACGAGGAAGAGCTCACCAGCCTGTCGTTGGGGAAGTTCAGACTGTGGGGCCGCTTTCTGGTGAGGTGAAGTTGCGATCGACCAGATCGGTCTTAGTGGTCCGAGCTTGACCTGCGAACCTCAGAACCTCAGGGATGTGAGCGCAGATGCTGGCTTGAGTCTACAACCATCAATCCACCCAGTCAAAGGTCATTTCACGCGTCGCAACAGCTACCTGAATGACCTGAATCGCGAATCTGCCCCGAAAACCTGACCGAGGACCTGTTTCTTGCGCGACGCCCGCGCCCTCGAACTCCGGGCTTGGCTCAACTTTTTTGCTCAACGACTTCTAGCATCGTCTCGAGCATTCCCCAGTCCTTCCCCAGGTGGCTGGCAAGACATACGGGGCTCGCAAACGGCTTGCGGCGTCCAGAAGGTGCCCTTCAGCCCTTGCGACGAGCGGTCGTCCGTCTCAGCCTCTTCCTTTATGTGAACGAGCCCCACCTATCTCTACGATCTTCCATCATCGCTACAAGGCTATCTATGTACCATTACGATGTCATGAGACTGTGTTAGCACAGTCAAACCACAGTCAAGCTGGCGGCGACAGCAACTATGACCATGGCTGCGCCACCCATATCGTTAGGAACCCGAACACACAGTGCAGCATATAGCATGGTGAATAGCGATATGGATGCTGAGGGAGATGAAGACCTTGAGGTGGCTGCAGGAAATGGGGTGGAAGAAGAGCAGGAGGAAGATGGTGAAGGATCCGAGGCCAACGTTGAGGTTGACAGCGATGAGGAAGAGGACGGCGACGAAGGCGACGACGCAGAAGATGATAGCACTGTTGTTGCTGTTACCAGAACTAGGAAGCGTCAAGTGAATGCAGAAAGCGATGCGGAAGCGGACGAAGAAGCGTCAGATGCGGAGGACAGCAGTGAGGCAGACGAAGACGCATCTGACAAAGATTCCAGCGACGCAGAGTCAGCAGCGGCAGAGCCATGGGAAGGTGGAAGCGAAGATGCAGAGGAAGCCTCAGTCCAACTTGAGAGAAGGAATAATTGCGTGTGAGTTGTCTTTCACAAGATCCGTGAAAGTATCGGACTAATGAAAGCCAGCTTTTGTAATCAAGATGAAGAAAATGACCCAAGTGAAGATTTTGAGGAGTACATGGCGTGTGCCGTGTGTGGAGACAATTGTAAGTGAATCTTGATAAAGGTGTAAAAGAAAACAAGAAGAAGACGGACAAGTTTTTGCTTGATCTCCCGATTCCGGACTAACGTAGCCTGCAGCGCATCGGCAGTGTGCCCGAGACGCCAACTCACTCACGACCAATGATAGTATGTACCATATCTTGGCTTTCCTCACCCAGTCATTCACCAACATTGTTAACGTATTGTACCTCAGATGTTACGGAGTGGAGATGCCCGGCTTGCGTGGATAACGAACTCGAGCCATCAAGTCCTGTAGAAGCACCAGCACGTCGAAGATCTTCGGCCACTAAGTTTACGAGAGATCTACTACCAGCACCCCGTGGAGGCTCGAGACCGGGCTCTCATTCTGTGTTCAATCATCTTATCCTCGATGACGATCCTTTAGATGGTTCGCGGTCATTGCGAAAACGTAAAGCTTCATCAGAAACGCAGGAAGAACCAAAGAAGAGGCCAAGGCACCAAAGTGTGTTAGCTAGTGAACTTGAAGCTGTGGGCATTATTAAAGGTAGTGGCGAAGAACATCCAGAGGACGTCCCTGAAGAAGATGAGAACAGTGTCAGCGTCTCGCCTCCAAAGTCAAGACCGTCCAGGTCCTCGAAAAAGAGAGCATCAGATGAAGTAAGTCGGCGGTCTGTGTCTGTTGTTGAAAAGAGGAAAGGGAGCATAATTGTTTCCTTTCCTTTGGACCCAGGCAAATTGGCAAGCCTGTCGAAATCCAAACCAAAGAAGAAGCGGCCACGACCTCGAGAATCCACCATCGAGATTCAACGAGAGCGTGAACGGCCAGTGCCATCCTTGTCACATTATGCAACACCTTTCTATGCGTTCCATGAGCGCGAAAACGATGAATTGAAATCAAAACCGTATGGCGGGGTATTGTCCGAGGCAGAGGCGGACACTTCGAAAACGCTGCCTCTGCAAGCGGATAGGGCGCGCTTTACCGACGCCCGGACAAAGGCCGAAGAGGAGTGGAAGCTGAAAGCTGCAAATTCGGAGGCTGAAGGCGAATCGAAAGCCAGGACGCAGAAGCTTGCAGGGCCGCCCAGCAAGATCAAGTGCGTCAATTTTGGTGGCTTTGAGATAGAGACCTGGTATGCCGCGCCCTACCCGGAAGAGTATAGCCGGAATAAGGTGCTGTATATTTGCGAGTTTTGTCTCAAGTACATGAATTCCGACTTCGTGGCCTGGCGGCATAAGCTCAAATGTCCTGCTAAACATCCTCCTGGAGATGAGATCTATCGAGATGGATCAATTTCCGTGTTCGAGGTGGATGGTCGCAAGAATCCCGTCTACTGCCAGAATTTATGTCTCCTCGCCAAACTCTTCCTTGGCTCCAAGACTCTTTACTACGACGTCGAGCCATTCCTCTTCTATGTCATGACAGAATACGACGAGTTCGGCTGTCATTTCGTTGGCTACTTCTCAAAGGAGAAGCGGCCTAGCAGCCAGAACAATGTCTCGTGTATCCTCACCCTGCCCACCCACCAACGGAAAGGCTACGGAAACCTCCTCATCAATTTCTCCTACCTTCTCACCCGCGTGGAAAATAAAACAGGGTCTCCGGAGAAGCCGCTGTCTGACATGGGTCTTGTATCATACCGAAACTACTGGCGTCTTGTTCTCTCGTACGAGCTGTTGAATCAAAAGCAGCCGTTGAGTATCTCAGAGCTGTCGGATCGGACTGGAATGACTGCTGACGACATTGTGGCCGCTCTGGAGGGACTACGAGCCCTGGTGCGCGACCCAGTCACCAAGACCTACGCACTTCGACTTGATTACGACTACTTTCAGCAATGCATCGACGATTGGGAAGCGAAGCGATACGTGACTATCAACCCAAAAGCCCTGGTGTGGACACCCTATATCATGGGTCGGAGTAACCTTGCTCATTATGAAACTGCTCCCCCACTGCCAACTGTCGCACCCCGGGAGGATGAAGAGGACGGGCAACAGGTGCCAGAAGAGGGTATTCAGCAGATGACTAAGGCTAATGCCATCGCCGTGGCAGAATATGGTGGTGTCGAGGCCAATGAGAGCGCGCTAGTTGATGGTGATGGAAGCCAACCGTTAACCAACGGCAACACTAGCGACCACTCGAAAGGCTCTCAATCGCAAGAGGTCGATGACATCGATCCAGCTTTTTCACAACTTCTTGGGAGTACCACCATACCGCCAGTATCATTCGCAACACCTGCAAAAGTACTCCCAGCTTCTTCTCCTAGACCCAGTGGCGTCACCAACACTTCAACTCCGCAACCCCCGCCGTCTATACCGCCCATCCGTTATGAAGTCTACCCTCCCATCCCCGGTACAAACGCTCGCCGGCGGGGTGGCTGGAGAGGAGGACCTCGCAAGTCTGCTGCGAACGGTATGGGTACACCTAGCGCACAACTTTCATTGCGACGAAGCGGCACCGGTTTGGGTATGGGCAAAGGAAAATCTAATGAATCGGGCAAGGGACAAAAAGGAGGTACGCCTGCATCGACACGAAGAACAAGGCTTGGTGGTGCTCTCGATGATGGAGCCAATACACCCAAGGACGACAACTTTGACGAGGATGGAGACGCTGGCAAAGATGGTGAGGGCGACGAAGCTATTTTGGGGAATGAACTTGAGATACCAGACCTAGGAAGGGATGCAGAGGGTGATGAAGTCATGGAAGACGAGGCTGTCGCCGATGCGGACTACGGTGATGGAGATGGCGCCGAAGAAAGTGAGGCTGAGAGCGATGAAGATGCAATGGAAGACTAATTAATGGTTTATATGGCTGGGTTGGTCAAGCGTTGTCTTGACATGCAATGCACGCGGGAGCATCGAGAGGTTCATGATATCCACACTGTAGAATAGGGCTACGAGAAACCAGAAACGCTCTGGAGCAACCAGAATCTTGATATTATAAAGACGTTTCAGACCATTATTCAAAATGGCATAGATCGGGCTGTCTGCGGAGAAAATCCCGTCATTTGCTCGCAGAATTGTGGCTGAGTTGCACAGCCCTATGGAAACAGGCCGGAACGCAAGGCAGAAACACCCTTCCCACTGATACTAGAATATATTACGGTATCATTCCTTTCTAATGTCGACTACACTCTAGCAAAACTGGCATTAGTGGGGCTGTTTGCGAAGACAGATTCGCCATTGTCCTCATTGCTGCCTGCCTGCAAACGGCTAATGGGACAACGCCTCATTATCTACACGGTCGATCCCATGCCCATGGCAAATGCAATCAAGGTATTGGCGGGTAGAAAGACCCACGGACGTATGGATGGTATAATCGATCAATGGTGCCTGGTGAACACATTATCTCGAACACAGCCATTGGAATTAGCTGTCTCGGACTTTCCCCGTTTGTACCACCTTACGCCAGTGGCAATCGACTGTTACACGAACTGTCATTCATATGTTCACCGTCTTCGATTATTTTCTTTCGCTCTTTAGGAACCGCGAAGCCGCTCATGAATCCAGATTGAACGATACGAACTTGGCAGTAGTGGGGGCAATTCTCTTATTCTTTGTAGTTATGGCATACGCAACGAGTAATGATCCAGACTCGGTTTCCAGTACTTATGATCTCAAGACACTTCAGGAACTCAAAGATTTGTATCGAAGGAGGAGAGATGAATTCCGATCTAATCCACGAGCTATGGAAGAGCTCTTGGAATGGAAACGGAAGAACGATCACTACAATTTCAAGATTCTGTACGCATCCTGTATTCTCTCTCATTATGCCGTACATCTCTTGCTCGAATAAAATACTCTGGTGTGCTATCAGCAGAGACACTGGCTAACCGAATGTCTGCTTACTATAGAAGATCTGGATTAGTCTCTGCAGACAGGGTTGGAAAGACCGTTGGGGACGCGCCTCTTGGAAGCTCTGATACAAACTTCTCCGTAGGTCTATTACATTCGACAGCGAATCATTTATGTCTGACTTTGTACAGGAGTATAAAGCCCACTACGCTCCGTTGATATTGAGCGAGTCCAGCGCTTCCTACATCATTGGGAATCGGGAAAGCTACGACAAGCGCCAGTACCCACAGTGGCTAAACCCCAAGTACAAGCCTGGACATACTCCAGAGGGACAAGGCTTTGGCCACTGTATGGTCATCCTCAAAGAGCGCGTCTTCAATATTGTCGATCCAGATGCGACTGCGAATGAGGCTGCGCTCCTCAAAGAAATGCAAGCCCACTTCATCATCTTCTGGGAGAATGGTGGACCGCCCAAGCTTCTCGAACATGTTCGTACAGCGTTTGACGATCAAAACAACAAGCTTGTGAGCAACGACAAAACCGACAATTCGCGAAACTTGGTCCCTACACTCAAAGCAGATTTCCAAGCGCTATCCGATGATTTCAACAGGCTGAAGCCAGGAGACTTTGAGTTTGGATTCCATGCTTTTCCCGATAATTCGGTGGGACATCTACATATGCATGTTTTTCCGAAGAAAAGCTTCTTGCGGAGGTTTTCGGCTACACAGCATGATTGGAAGACTATACCTCTGGAGGCTGTTCTGGAAGCCGAGATGGAAGACAGGGAGTGATTGCATATAGTTTGGAAGACATAATTGTGTTTCCTGGAGATATAGCTGAGAGCGACAGATTCACCACCGAAAAATGCCAAGAAGCTAACATTTAACTGGGTGGAACCACAGTAGTCAATTCACGTGGTCATTATCGATAAAAGACTTGGCACTGCTAGACACCATGACTCTCTGCTCTACGAGAATTTTATAAGCATTCATTGATTGTACGAAGTTCGCACTTGCCCCATGATACTGCCAGACCATTGGGAAATATCGACCGAACTCGGTCGTGGTTCAAAGATATCCTGAAACAATGAATTAGAGCACAAACATGCGAATTGGTCTTCCTCAGACAGCTAGCAGGCCCATATTAGAACAGTGCTGACAGGTGCACATCTACAGAAGTTGGGAGTCATTTCCTCCTGTGTATCACTATAGATCAAAACATTCTTTACAAGAACATCATCTATAGCGGTACCTGACAAATGGTAAAGGCAAGGTCACGGCTGCCCGGAAAGGAAAGCGGGCTCTGTGATTCGCTTCACTTTGTGTAGTCCCCATCTCGCACTCTTCAAAGTTCCATCGAGTGAGCTAAGACCAGTGTCAGTCCCTCATTAGACTTCAACAGTCAACATTTTGAAAGAAGCTCTTCAGCGCCACACTATCTCATCAGTCTCAAGGCATATTGCGTATGGTGAATAAAGCGAATATTCACACTAGCTTTTGACCAAAATTACGCTTACGACTTCGAGCGGTGTTGAAAAGCAGCAAACCAGTCAGTCTTTTGACTTCACAACAGAATCTTTCATCTAAAGTCATCTTATCGATCACGAGAGAATGCTATCTCCTCAGGAAGCAGCTACCATCGAGGCAGTCGAGTCCCTCTTACAGTACAAATACACGGACTCAGCGCTCCTTTGGGAAGCACTGAACACCAAGCCGGTCATTACCCCGGGACTTCCAGTCCCACCAGAGGGCAATAAGAGGCTAGCGATCATTGGAGATTCAGTGCTTCAGCTCTCACTAGCAGAGGAGTGGTACAGAGGTGGTACCAGCAGAGGTGGGTCTCATGTAGCGCCATACAAATATCATCGCTCATACCCGGCACAGGACACTGGTCTGTAAAGATTATCTCCAAAATAGGTGCCAATGCAAACCTCGATCGTCAAGCTCGTGCTTTGGGGCTTGAAAGATTCATCTCTGGCCCTCGTGGCGGCAAAGCCGTCGCAGACACAGTTGAGGCGATCTTGGGCGCGATCTACTTAGACAGTAGCATGGCAAAGGCCAAGACTGTTGTTGAAGCGCTGGATTTACTTACCCCCGTGCAAAGGGTTGAGCGAGAGCTTGATATGGAGGGCTTTGTGGAACTCAGTCAAGAAGACCTTTTAGAAACCCTCCCGAACAGACGTCGAAATTCGAGAGCTCCCAAGCCCGAGCTGTCCCCAGACATAGGATCTGCCTCAAAGAGGCGACGGCTAAAGAATCCACTTCGTCTCGGACATGGAAGGGTAAAAGCCAGACTCGGCGCTGCCTACTCACTGTCACCGGAATCATGCACAACGGGGCAGGTGGCCGACGCGTCCTTCACAACCCAGGTGGACTTCATTGAGATCCCTGATTAGGATTCCGACAGCACGAATTTGTTGGCATGGCTGTGGGCGTCCTTGTGGCTCCTTACGAAGCTCAAACAAAGCAACTCTCGAACCCAAGCGGCTGTGTTGGCCTACACAAGCCGTGAAGGCCGGAATTGCTCTCGATGAGTCTTTTGTAGGAGTCAATCTTGACGATCAGGCAAGAGGTGCACGGCTGTTAGCGAGACTAGGTATTTACCTGGCTATTACGGAATCACAATCAATATGTTGACTGACAGCAGCGATTTCGGGACCAGATGGCTTGGTTGACAGTTCTCAACAACATCCTTCGATGGGTATCTCTCTGCTGTCACATATACTATTCCATGGCAGCTCTCATGTGTGGATCAGGTTATCACACCTTAATGGGCTTGGTCCTTCTCCCTGTCATCCCAGCAGATCCATCTTCTGTCGGGCCTCATATAGCATTTCAAGAAAGAGAGCTCACCGTCCGGCACGTGTATCGATGCTTGATCAAACTCCTGACTCCAGCCATTGGTTACATGGATTGTTTGCATCCTCCATCTCGGATTTTATAGTCAATACTAGTCTCCTCTTTACGCGTGCGCGGTTTGTACGTATTGGCGAAAAAGGTCTCGGGCGCTTCACTGACGACATATCCCACGCTTCATTCCGACCCGTATAGCCGCTGTCAGAAGATAGTGATGTTGTATGCGATGCAGAATCATGTCAACGTTTGACACCTGCCTTCCCCGCTCACTTTTGAACCTCCTTTTCAATAGATCCCGTTGGGATGTACCGATCTGGCTCTACACAGCACATGCTACAAGGGTCGCAATGCGTTCATCTCATCCTGTTTTCCTTCTAATCACGTTTTACCTCCTCCTCAATATAACGTATGCGCTACCTGCCAACTCGCTTCCATCGCTCCAGCTTCAAAACACCACCGCCGCCACCGCCAATGAATCCCTCTCCATCCCCACGGTCACCACACCGCTCCACGCCGGTCGCTCCGTCGAGTGCTTTGCGCCCGATACTCCCGTCACCGCATCCGTCACCGTCGAGGATTGTGAGTTTGTCTTCGAAGCTATCCTGCGAGACCCAGCCGGCGTCATGGCCATGACAAAATTCACCCACACACCCGGTCTATTTGAGTACGGGGTGCCTGCGCACTGGTACGTCTTTATGTTCCCGCCCAAGTCTATGTCATTACCTGGAAACCACAAATGACTGACGTGGATGATTTCATGGATAGGGCCGTCGGCGGCTGTGTGGTCATCCTAACCTCCGCCAACGAAACAATGACCGATAGGTTCCAACTGGCCGACGTGATTGTCAAGGCGCGCGAGATCATCGCTATTTGTCCTGGGCAGAGCAAGACGCATTTGGGTGGGATAGCGTTGATTGGGCATGGGAAGACGTTTTTCGTCACGGTCAATGGACCTCATGATGATCCTGATGATCTCGTTTTGGATGGAGGGGAGGGGAGGGGGAATGGTACACGCTTGGTTTTGGCGCAGGGAGGTGAGGGAAGGGGCATGATTGGGGTGGAAGAGAGGGTGGCGGGAGTTGGAAGAGAGGTGGTGTGATTCTGCACAGAGAGGGCGGACGAAAGCTATCCCATGTCCTGGCGACTTTGGCACTCGTCTTGGCTAGGCCTTGGAGTGCCTTGCCAGGACATAGGATACCGCACACTCGGCTTGGAATAATATTGAACCGTCATGTGTGAGATTCAAAGCAGAGCGTCTCACATCTTCCTAGCATTCTTTGAAATATGAGTACGACGATGATTGCACGACCTAGAACGACTGAAAACCCCCCTACGAAACTCAGCCGAACACTTATACAAAATACTGGCCATCATATACTGCTTTCCATCAACTACTTACCAACCCCATTCTCACCCCCTCTTTCTCTCTCTTCCTCCCTCCCTTTCCACAATCTCTAAACTTTCAACTTTCAACTTTCTCTTTCTCTTTCTTCCCATATCATACCTTTCCACTAACCTACTAGCTCACTCACTCACTCATAATTCATATTTAAAATCCTCTGTCTATGTGGATGGGTGAGTGTAACCTAAAACATAGCGGATGGAGGGTGGAGGTGTTGTGATATTGCATTATAGAGGGGGAGAGGGTGGATTGATTAACTTTTGAGTTGAGTTAGGATTGATGGGGATAGGGATGGGGATAGGTATATATAGGTATAGGTATAGGGGTAAGAGGGTGTGGGGGTAAGGGGGTAAGGGGGTAAGGGGCTGAGGGGCTGAGGGGTATAGGGGTATGGTATGGGGATATAAGAATGGGGATGGGTGTAGTGGGTGTGGATAGGGGTGAGGATGTGGATGTGGATGTGGATGGGTATGAGGGTATGGATGGGGACGGGGATGGGTATGAATGGATGTATATGCGAAACGCCTTCGAATAGTAAACACACTGGGATGGAGTACAGGTAGCGAGGGAGGGGAGAGTTATGTTACTATTGATGCATAGGTGATCATAAAGACTGATGTCACCTCTTGAATTCTGTATGTATGTAAGTACAGAAGGTATATATGTATGTTTAGCGAATTGGTATTGATTTAGTGAGCTGAACATTGGTATAGGATAAGGATGGGGATGGGGATGGCGATGGGGCTTTGATGATAGAATTGTTAGTCGAGAGGAGAAGTTGGTGGAGGGGAGGGGAGGGGAGGGGAGGGGAGGAGGTGGTGGAGGGGGAGGGCATTGTTACTTGTGATGGATGATAGAGCGGGATTTGGATTTATATTAATGAGAGAATTCAACTAGGGATGAGAAGATGGGGTCGAGGGATGGGGTTGGGTTTTGTGTTCGTAGATGTGCTTGTGGTTGTGATGGATGATAGCTATGGAGGAAGGGAGGAGAGGAAGGAGTGGGATTTGGGTCTGTCTGAGTGAGCAGATAGGGGCGAGTGATGGGTTAGGGGTGGTGTGTTGGATGTGCGTCGGAGGTGGGTATACAACATAGGGTATGTTGGATTTGGGATCTGTAAGAGGGTCTGTTGAAGAAGCGTGGTTTCATTGCTGTAATGGAGATGGATGTAGTTGGGCGTATGTAGAGCGAAGCATCGTTGCCGTTCGTCATGGAGATGGATATAGACGGGCGTGTTGGAGGTGGGTATTGGGTATGTCGGATTTGGGATCTGCAAGAAGGGGTTGTGGAAGGAGCGCGATTTCATTGCTGCAACGGAGATGGATATCGGTGTATGATATCTAGAGCGAAGCGTGGATTCCTTTCGTCATGGAGATGGATATAGGCGTACAATATCTAGGCCGAATGAAGTATTTCCGTATCCGCCATCATGGTGTTGCGTCTGCACAATGCCTTGCTTATGCCTCTTCAGTTTTCTTTAGCCACCGTGAAATAGAAGACAAGAACATCCATACATCTGGAGAGATCGTTAAGCTGCCCTTTCGTACCTTTCGCATCTACGCTTGGTAGTAGCGCCATGCATTTGCCTTTCGCATCTCGAATGTTCCACCTCCTCCAGGCGCTGGCCCATATCAGCATATGTTGTAGGTGCCTACTCTACGGCTCCAACGCTGGAACTTCCAAGCCTTCGCTTTGTTCCTCGCTCGATGCCTGGTCGGAGTCCACATCAATTTGGTCCCAGAGGTCACCGAAATCGTATCGGAAACCCCAAGGCTTACCTCCTTCCCAGCCGTGAAAATGATGGCATTCGCGACAAGACGTGAAGTGGCAGTTTTCGCGTAGTCTCCGCATTCGCAATTCTTCCAGGGAGTACCACATTTGTAGCAGAACTCTGCTTTGCAACGGCAGCTGTCCCTTCGTCAGTCGTGTATGATGGATCATGTTATTTAAAACATACGTCATGTGATGGCTTCCAAAATTGAGAGATACCATAGTACCGCACTTGTAACACGCTTGACGCTCTTCCTGCTTTACAGAGGCAATGAGCCCTTCTCTTAACTGGCCCTTCTTACAGATGTGTATATCTTTCAGCTCCAGCGGCATTTCGCCTCTGCATTGTGTGCACGTTCTTCTCATGCAGGCAACGCAAGTGGCGCGAAGCCCATCGATCTTTTTTGAATTGATTCTGACACCACATCCAATGACGCCGCAGTACAACGCCGTAGCGTTTCTTATCTCTTCCTGTCGGGATTGGTATCGGTGAAATACGGTACTGGAGACATTGTCTGCAACGACGTTGAACGCAATTGGAATTTGACAACAGCAGGGGGGGAAGCCGTCGGGGGTCTCAACCTCGGCAGAGATCAACTTCTCAAAGCAATCACGGCAGTAGTGGTGCTCGCATGAGGCTTTGATCAGGTGGTCGAAATCCTCACAGGCGCAGCTTGCGCACTTGGCCTTCGGTGAGACTGGGTCTTCAGCTGCTGATGTGGATTTAGAATTGGTAGAAGTCAGAACGTCATCTGGAGGACTGGTCGGCCCCGTATCTGGGCAAGTCTCACATCCATCGGCAGCATCGTGTGTATGCTGCTGTCGCTTTTTGCGAGAATGAGAGTCGTCACTGGTGTCCGGTGAGCGAGGTAGTTTCCCATGAGATCTCGGTGGGCCTTCATCCTGCTGAGGATTCGTACTAGGTAAGGCTGCCTGGAACGCACAGATAGACATGGCTGAAACGTCGATTGAATGCAGTCAAATCGCCACCAAATCTGCACACGAGTCAGTCACATGTAGAGCCAGTCCTTGGTCTCTGGTAGATGCCTTATACCTAGACAGTCTAATCCTGTCAAGTTTGCGTTCTCTGAAAGTGAGAATCCTTGGTCGTGGTGAAAACCTCACTTTGGAGACGGCGATGAAGACAGAGTGTAACGATGGTGGCGACTAAGAGTTATTATCCAAACGCACACCACACATGATGCTGTGCGTCTATGTCCCATCTGATGGCATGGTGACTAGGTGGTGGTCACAGGCAATGAGAGCGGAAAAGTGGTTGGTGTTGGTGAGGTAGGAAAATGAATGACGAGTTTTGATACGAGGTCTTCACTAAAACGACTTAGCTCATTCGATGAAGTGAGAATTAGCCTCACGGTGTTAATTACTCTTGCTTGTGAGAAGTTGTCGAGAATTAGACTGGAGTTGATGGTGGGTATTAAATTTAGGGAGCCAGTTCCCATTTCCATCGTTCTTACAACAGAGTATGTTCGAAGAAAGCGAATCCTGTCAACCGGATGTTGTGCAATACACCCACAAATTCTCCAGATTAATTGCATTCATATAGGTGACCAGCGAGTACATGCATATAACATGGCTCTTCTTCAATCACAAGCCAGCCCAGCTCTTCTCCTTTTACAATCGAGGCTGCTCAAATTATCCTTGCCACTGCTGAAGACGGCTCATTCCCAGCTTCTCAAATCATCGCACCTCCTACAAGCTGTGAATTCGCAATCGTTGCATTGCATAATGTAATGGTGCTTTGAATCCCCTCCACACCTGTTATATCCACAATACGAGCATTTACCAGTGTAGGTTCTCTTTCTAGACAAATCTTCGTGCGTGCAGTTCCTAGATGGTTTAGGAGCCATCTTCGCCAGTGGTTCATTTAGCGGCTTTTTGTCGATGGGTAGACTAGGGGAACGAGCGGGAGCTGCAGGTGGCTCGACTTCTTGTTTGGTATCGCAAAGAGCAGAGCGTTTATTGTTTTTGTTTTGGCAGGCCAGGTACCTGCTAAATAGGTCCACGGGGAGGTACCGGGCTACATTGGTAAGAGGGATGGCGATGCCGCAGCAATCGACAGCACCGGTGGTGCTCACTTGAGCCTGGATGAGATTCGCGAAACAATCCTTGCAAGAGTAGTGTTCACAGGGGAACTTGACCATATTGGTTAGGCTCAAGGTATCGTCGCAACTGACGCAAGTGCCCGTGGTGAATGTTGTCTCGGTAGACTGTGGTGGCACAAGGGCCGCTGGTGCTTCAGGAGCTGGCGATAGCGATGGTACGGCGCCTGTAGTATGGCCACAGGTGCGATTACTCAACAACATACGACCAATTATTGGTGGGGTCCGACCATACGCACTTCTCCGCCGGACTGGCCGTCGAGATAGAATCGTGCCATTGTAACCATCCGCAAATTTTCCAAAGCCATAGAAAACCCTTATTCTTTTCTGTTGATATATTTCAAAGTCTGGGACCGGGACGTCGAGGTTTCCCACGCCTATGGAGGCGCCGTTACCACGACCTTGTGGGGACCCGTCTTCCAAATCAAACGATCTGGCTCTCTTGTGGGTCCGACTTCTCGTCTGACCAAGTCCATAGTCGAGAGTGTAGGTGATCGCGTGGAGGATCGGATCCAAGCGAAATAGATGACGAAAATGGTCAGCCTTCGAGGTAACGATCTTTCCACACTTCTCCAACTCGTCCACAATACGTAGCAGTCGGGGGTATCTGGTCGTAATACTAGCCATTCCACTGGTTGCTTCGGCCATTATCTTACACAATAAATTAGAAAATCTAATCAACTTAGTGCCTTTATCGACATAAATAAGGCTCAGCATACTATACTCAACGCTAGACCAAACTCGTACGAGCTTAGAGTGATAATGTTGCTTCGATTGAAGCTGTGTAAGCGTGATTTCAGAACAGAAGAATTCGCTGAAGTGAGACTGGGTAAATTCCTTCAAACAACGCGTGGCATTCACATTCTACGCTCCCATGACATAGCCCTGTAGTACCTTGAACATATTTGACCGCACTAACGCAAGGCATGTATCTGGGCGCATGAACGTATGAGTTAGGAGTGCAGTGCAACTGTTAGATGTGGAAGAGCGGGAGAAACTGAGGTGACGTAGGTACAGTATATGATATCGGCAGACTAGCGTGACCTCACTCCAGGACTCAGCCTGGATGGGTGGAGGTGACAAACACACTCATCCTCGGCAGCAAAAGCATATTCATGATGATTGGCGGTAAAGGGTAGGATCCACGTGTTGAATTAAAGGTTTCTCGAGGCATGGCAAGGATCGAAACTCTCGTCATTAGCTTACACTTCGACCACTTTCATGCTTCACCTGGGTATGCTTATGGGAAGGCTGCTCCCCAATTGATCCCACTGTGATGATCCTGCCTCAAGGTTCAGGATCGCGGTAGAAACGCTTCAGTAGGCGCTCCGCCTCCTCGTAGTCCACCTTGACCACTTCGAGTGTCGATCTAATCAAGCTCAATAAGCTTGTATCGTCCTTGTTGCTGGGGTTGCCATGCTCGTCTTTGAGGTCGCCGTAGTGCTGGATCTTTTCACACGAGTCTTTGACTTTGGTAAGGCCAAGCGTGGCGGAGCTGCCTTTGAGGAAGTGGCCAAGCGAAGAGAGACTGGCGAGATCCTTCTTTTGGCTGAGGGACGGTGTTAAGCTTGATATGGGCAGAGCGCAGACGGAGATGGGCGAACTCACAGGGCTGTATCCATCTTCATGAAGGTAGCATCCGCCTGCTCAAAGAACCCGTAGACAATGCTTTTCGAGAATTCCCGCTCGTCCTCGTCATCATCCATCTCTAGTATTTGTTCGAAGGTGAGGGGGTCAATGCTGTCTCCGCAGTCAGGGAGGCCGGTCGATCCATTCTCTGACTAGAACCAAAGAGTCAGCAAATGAGTGGAAAGGTGTTGAATATCAGGCGGTAGATCAGTGGAAGGGGACGTACTTCTGCCTTCTCCACCATCTTGCTGTGCGTTTAACCTTTTGCTTTTTTATATGCTGTCGGTTCTGCCGGGTTGATGTAGGTGATCGTACAGGTCCAATTGTGCTCCCTTAATCGGATGAGAAGGGTGAAGCAGCTTGTAAACAACGGACTACTGAAGTCTTTGCAGCCGCTAATAACGGAGGGAGAAAGGTAATGGTCTCTTATGTGATGTGGAAGGTTACAAGTGTTGACAAGGTATGTCTGCAGGCAACAGTCAGCTATCAGCGCTCAGCTGATGGGCAAAGGGGAGCCCACCAAGAGGATTACAGAGGTAAAGCTGGGTTTATTATGCTAAGCAAGGTATCGATAGGCAGTAAGGTACGGTGGGAGCAGTAGTGGAGCAATATGAATTATAATTACTGGAGTGGGGTATTGAAGTAGATACAAGCCAGCTCGTGCTGCAATCGCCGACCACGGAATTTCTAATTAAAGAGCGGGATTCAGCACCGCGTTCCTGGAGTTGCCAGCCAGCCCATATACGATGCCAGTCCGTTGTGGGTCGTGGCCATCGTCCTGGGTGGAGACGTGCCGTCGTTGGCATTTGGGCCTTTGGCCTTCACCCTCCAGAAAGGCGTGAGTGACACTAAAGCAAAATCCCACATGTCTGGCTATCCGAATGAGATCATATGGCTCGGCAGGGGATTTCTTCATTGGTTACGTAGTCTGCTCCGGGGCCCTTTCCCCAATGGCCTCTGGATCAGCGCTTTGCTTTCTCGATCGAGGGAAACATGCCGACTCGACTTTCCACGGCTATCCGCGCCAAACGACAAGTCGAGCTCATCCTGCATCCTCCCGCGCAACACCTCAGTACCCAAATATCGCCCATTCTACTGGAGTATGCCACGTCGATGTTAAGAGCCGGTACAGAAGCCAATAAGATTTATCAGCCGTGGTAATAGAGTGTTATGCGTAAGATTACTTTAGGGCAGGAGGCTACATGGTGGGACGTCACTGATGACGGCGAGCTGCATATAGGCACGAGGATCCCCGCCTTTAGGGTCTCCGGGTAAGCCTTATCTTCATATGGGCCTGTTCTAGATTCATGGCAATCACATCAGCTTCATCATCGTGATGCCCCTTTCCCCTCAACCCCAAGCCTATAGCTCTGATCTTACAGAGCTCTGACCGACTCTTTACGCCAGCCGAAGGTCATGCGACACGCGTGCATTGGCAATGAAGGGATCAGTGGCGCACAATCCAAGGCCTTGAAAACAACATACACAGTATGCACAGTCATGACTGACGTTGGGTCAAGCTCGGCCTCGTAACCGATAGCTCGCGCTAAGTCCGATGCAGGGCCTCGCAGATCATCTCGAGGTTCACCCGTATTTACTCCAACATATGCATGTGTCGTGTGTCTTTAATAGGAGATTCGCAGAGCCGCACCAAGCGTCAAAGCTACTCAGATGGACACTATTGTCGTCCCGACGATACCCTGCCATATATTGGCTACACCAGACGCTTGGGTCCGGAAGCATGTACAAAGTAGCGGGTTTGCCCCTATGGTAACAAACGGTGGAGGCCATGGGCTTGTTTTGAAAATGTGGAATCATTCACCACTCCAGCACTCATTAATGTTAATCTCCAAAAAGTAGCTCCGTGCGAGTCGCAACCGACACAGCACAACCACTTTAATTTGGTTCCCCCTTTCTATCTATCGTACACACAATGATCTGCTTACATTAGCTGCAGTGATCCCTGTCGTTTAGATTGTTATTAAGCTTGATGACGGTGGAAGGCTTCAGGACGATAGGGTCGAGGCTTCTCGTATTTGGGCCTCTAGCTGGTGACCTTGTGGATGGCCTCGGCCAGGCGCTTCACGTTGCCGGTTGTGATACCAGCAACTGATATTCTGCCATCTTTGGTTGCATACACGGAGTGCTTAATTGAGTCAGCATAGTGCAAAGAAGCTGTTCCATCTTGCTCACCTCATTTGCCAATTGGTCCATCTGCTCTGGCTTGAGTCCGGTGTACGCGAACATGCCGATCTGAATTCTTCATGTCAGCATCAAGCCTTTGGCCTGACACACTGGAAAGGGTCTACCTGTGACGTGATATGGCTCCAATCATGTTTGCTGCCCAGATCCTCGAGGTTTTTCTTCAGGAGAGCCCGCATTTCGATGATTCGATCAGCCATCCCTTTGACTTCCCCTAACCACTGCTGATTGAGATCTGGATTGTTCAGAATTTCCGAGGCGATACGAGCACCGTGAACCGGAGGGTTCGAATACAAGGGCCGGACCAGAATCTTAATCTGCGAGTCTACCCTTTTCTTCTCCTCGGTTGAATCACAGCATATTGAGAACGCGCCGACACGTTCGCCGTAAAGTCCCTAACCATTGTCAACATAGAAGTCATAGAACGCTTCGGAAAGAACGTACCATATTTTTGGCAAAGCTCTGTGATAGGCAGAAGGTGTGACCTTGCGATTGGAAGTATCTGACTGGGAAAGCGTCCTTATTTGTGTCACCGCTAGCAAATCCCTGATAAGCCATATCGAAGAACGGATAGTGCTTCTTTTGTTTAACAACCTCGCTGATCTGCTTCCATTGTTCTTGGGATGGGTCAATGCCAGTGGGGTTGTGAGCACAAGCGTGGAGGAGAACGATACTGCCTTCAGGAGCTGCCCTGAGATCCGCGACCATTCCATCGAAGTCCAGACCAATAGTGTCTTTATTGTAGTATCTGTATTTCACAACCTCGAGTCCCGAGTCTTTGAAAACAGCATTGTGATTTGCCCAGCTGGGAGTAGGTATAAAAATCTTCTTTCCCGACGGGTAGAAGCGTGCAAGGAACTCGCCCCCTATGCGAAGTGCGCCTGTGCCGGAGATAGACTGTGTGATTGCAATGCGGTCGTTCTTGATCGAATCCGATGCAGAGCCATAGGCAAGGACGGCAGCTGCCTTGGTGAAGGCAGGTACGCCTGTGATACCGGCATATTCCTTGTCGAGATTGGACCCAACGACTTTCTCCTCGGCAGATTTGACTGAGGGCAAGACATATGGTTTTCCCTTGTCATCACCTGGGAAAATGGATTAGCAGAAGCTATAGTAGTTCCTGCCCAGCTTGGAACTCACGATATGCACCCACACCAAGATTGATCTTTTCCTTGAAGCTGTCTGCTTTGAAAGCCTCTGTGATGCCTATAGTAACAGGTCATGAGCTGTTGGTAAAGACATGATGACAATATTTACCTAGGATAGCCTACAAGGAGACAGGCGTCAGTGGGGTTGGAGTAGGTACATGGTTGTCTGTACTCACATCCTGTAGTCTGGTCAGTCATGGCCTTGGAAATTAAATGCAGAAACGTACTGGAGGACCTTGGGGAACATTTGCCCACGTCGACGCAGTCCTTGCTGCTAAAGTCGTAGGCACAACAGCTCTTAAGGTCGCCTGCCGGGTTATCAATCGACAGGAAGAAAGCATGATGGGTATGAAATTGATAATACAGAAGGAATCGAGAGAGAAGAAAGCAAGAATTGAAGATTTTGAAACACGGAGACCGAAGTGAGGACGAAACATTCGACGTGTAGGGGTCTAGCTCTCGGGAGCGCTAACTGCGGAAAGACTAACCACTCTCATCATTCCAGACCTTGAACTTCTTAAGCACTCAGTTTGTCTACGAATTTCATTCTAGGACACTCTATCCCTACGTTATGCCCTGATCCCTATCTCGAACCCATCGCAAGGCGCGGAAAGCACGGTGTACGGGCCAATAGGTCGCCATCACGTTCCTGAGCGCTAGGTGCCCACTCGCCGGCTGGCCAGTTCTCACTCACAAGGGCACTGGAGGCCGCTGGCTTCGCGCCTGTCTTTAACCTACATCAGATTTCCTTAGACCCTCCGGTCTATCCACGATATGCATTTCGCACTGCCTCCTCGGAAAACCTCCCAACCTCCTCCTTATGCTAGAACATCTCGATCATCTCCAATACGGCGGAAACAATTCCAAGTTCTTGGAGTCATAGCATGCGCTGCACTAATGCTCATATACTTTGCGACCAAATTATTTTCGTCTTCGACTAAGCGGGTACCTCTTGGAACGCCTGATGTGGTCATAGTAACTTTGATGGACGATGCGACCATGAGTGATGAATATAGGCAAAGAATTATGGAGAACAGGAACTACTACGCGAAGAAGCAAGGTAAACTTCATGACCGCTGGGAAGTTCTCCAGTACTGACGACGGCTTCATACAGGATATGGCACTTTCTTCCCACAAGTTAGCGACTACGATATTGGTAATTCTCCTAGAAGCTGGGCTATCGTACCAGGGGTTCGACACGCAATGACCGCTTATCCCCAATCCACCTACTTTTACTTCCTCTCGCCACACGGATTGATCATGAACCCAACGCTGTCACTCTACACTCACGTCATGGAATCGAAGCGTCTGGAGTCGGTAATGCTCAGAAACAAACCAGTAGTGCCACCAGACAGTGTCATCAAAACTTTCTCGCATCTGAAGGGCGATAAGATAGATTTGGTGCTGACACAAGATGGCGAGGGTCTGTGCCAAGGAAGCTTCATCCTGAGACGGGGTGAATGGGCGAAGTTCTTCCTAGATACATGGTTCGACCCGCTATACCGTAGCTACAACTTTCAAAAGGCTGAAGGTCATGCACTGGTATGCAACAACGCTTCCTTGTTACAAGCTCGGTTCTAATATACATGCATAGGAGCATGTCGTACAATGGCATCCCACGATCCTTACAAAGCTAGCACTTGTACCCCAGAACCTCCTCAATTCGTACGGTGTCGACATTCCAAGCCGAGGCGGCAGGGAAGCAATGTACAAAGAGGGCGATTTTGCAGTCAGGCTTGTTGGGTGCGAGCTAGACTCCAGCCGGTACTGCGAGAAGGAATTTGATCAGTATTACCAGCAATGGAAGGCGTTGCAGAACAAGGGCAGCATTTAGAACCAATGCGGTAAATACTTTGGGGGCTATTAATCAGATATGTATTATACTTCGGCTTTTCATGAGTGACAGATATTGTTTTTCATAGACCGCTATGTCGGCTCACAGGTGGACAAAACTCCGAATGAGCATTCGCGGGGGTCAACATTGTATATCTAGTGCTAGTCGCTATGTTGGAAGTTGTATCTATTCATAAGGCTCAAAATTGGGGCATAATGAAATATGAGTCTCGAAGATCTGTCTATTTACATTTATATTGCCATTCACAGTGTTACTGCCAAGGCCAAACTCCTATGATACTGGGCATCACACAGACTCAAGAATGTGACCAATGGTATACTGGAGATGAAAGAAACTATACCCCTCGAATGAGAATGTAGACAAGTCATGGTTTTGCTCTTGAACCTAGAGATGGAGTTAGTAAATTGCGAGACCAACTGGCAGAATAGAAATCAAATGAGTAGCAGGCTATGAGGAGAAGTCTCACATATACGTACCTCACGGTCCGACGGACTTTGGCGAAGCCTTGGAATATGACGTCTTCAGCAACCCCTTCCACCGAGTTCAGCAAATGCGAGCTCAGGCTTCGAGAGCACCAATCGCTCTGAGATCTGTCGACCGGAAGATTGACATCACAAATTTTCTCGTGAGAGAAGAGATGGCTCCTTGACGTCGGATTGTCAACGATCAACCGAAAGACACCTAATGCAGAGCAAAAGGGCAACGGGATTGAGGACACAGACCTGTTGGCGGAAAAAGACAAAAATTGACTCGCTGCGATGAAATTTGTATAGTGTGCCAAGACTTTACGGGCGCTAGAATGTTAGCCGCGACCACCAGAGAAATAGATCGAGCTTCACATCTAGCATACTGTCATCCACTTTACTGGATTATAGCCGATCCTTCTCCATCAAATCATGGATTCGATCGAAGAAACGAACAGAATCAGGGCGTCCCTAGGACTCCCGCTTCTTCCTGTCTCTGGAGGAGGGCCTCAGTTCAAAACTGCCAGAGACAGCTCACCGGAGGGAGAGGAGCAAGGTAGTACACTAGAATCAAGGCAAGCACAAGGGTACGACAATTGGAAGAAACTGCAAGATGAAGCAGATGCTAAAGCGCAACGAGAAGCGAAAGCTGAGGCCATTAAAAAGGCTCGAGATGCCGCCAAAAAATACAGCAAGCTAGAGGGCAAGGGTCTGGGAGAGGTTGATGATGTGGAAGACTTGGATACTAAGACTTGGTTGCTTCAGCAGAAGAAGAGGAGAAAGAAGCTCGAGAAGGAGAGGCTGGCCAAGCTAGAAAAGGAACTTGCCGAAAGAGAGAACGCAACTGAGTACACTGCCGAAGACCTTGCTGGGGTCAAAGTGGCACATGAGATCGACGACTTCGAGGGTGGTGAAGAGCAGGTCTTGACACTGAAAGATGCTACTATTGATCAGTACGAGGAGGAGGGCGACGAGCTTGAGAATCTGGATTTGAAGGAGCGGGAAGCGCTCAATGAGAGATTGGCTGTCAAGAAAAAGAAGCCGGTGTACGATCCTCATGCGGAGACCGAAGAAGGAGGCTCTACAATATTGAAACACTATGACGAGACTATAAACGGCAAAAAGCGAAAGCGTTTTACTCTGGACGGGCGGGGAGCATCTTTAGAGGAGCGCGAGGCCATGAAACAAGCTGTGGGCGAGAAGCTCAAAGCAAAGCCGATAAGTTTAGACATTCTCCAAGAGGACGTGCCGATATTCGATTACATGGAAATCTCGGAAGCGAAGGTCAAGAAGCCAAGGAAAAAGAAGACCAAGACTATACGGCAGCGAGCGGTTGATGAGGATGGCATATTCCCTGTCGAGGCAGATGGTGGTGCACAGGCAAATGGTGATGCTATGGAAGCCGATGGTGGTAACATCGAAGTTGGAACTGTTCCACATAAGCCCACGGAGAGTGCTTCGTTTGTTGATGACGATGACCTACAGGCCTCGTTGGCTGTACAGAGACGAGTAGCCTTGAAGAAGCGGAAACGGACAAGGCCTGAAGATATTGCGAGGCAATTGCGAGAGGAAGCAGCTACACCCTATGCAGAGGAGGCAAAGGTAGAAGAAGGTGGACTGGTGATTGATGAAACCACAGAATTTGTGGCCAATCTAGAACGAAAGAAAGAGGAAGAGAAGGCTCGTGCGGATTCAGCGAAGCCCAGAGGTGACACGCCCATGAAGCAGGCAGCCTCCCCCGAAGACGAAGATGGAGATGTTGACATGGGCCGGTCATACAATGATATCGAGGACGGGGAAGATCTTGAAGCACGCATGAAGCGTGAGACGACTACACCCGGTACATCTGGAATCGTAGGCACCGGATTGGAGGAAGAAGCCTCATTGAAGCAAGGTCTTGGCGCTACGCTGAAGCTGCTCAGTGAACGAGGACTTGTCAAGCAAAACAAAGAACAAGACATCAATGCACTCGACCGCCAACGTGATCGCTTCCTCACTGAAAAGCAAAGGCGCGAGGCAGCTGTAGAAGCCAAAGCTCGCCTGCAAAGGGAACGCGATCGAAACACCGGCAAACTCGATCGCATGTCCGCCCGTGAGCGAGAAGAATATGCCCGCCAAGAAAACAAGAACCGCGATCAACTCGAGTCTCGCCAAATGACTGATATCTTCAACCGCGAGTACAAGCCCAACGTGCAGCTCAAGTATGTTGATGAATTCGGAAGGAGCATGAATCAGAAGGAGGCCTTCAAGCATTTGAGCCATCAGTTCCATGGGAAAGGCAGCGGGAAGCAGAAGACCGAGAAGCATTTGAAGAAGATTGAGGATGACAAGAAAAGAGAAGCGCAGAGTACACTGGATAGCAGTCAAGCCACTGGGATGAACAATGCTATGGGTGCCACAGCGAAGAAGTCGAGGCAGGCTGGTGTGCGACTTGCTTAGAGGTGTGCCCCTAGTGTAGAAGACATTTGATCGTTTCTTGTCTTGACAATTACACGCAGTCATTCTGCAATACAGGTCCGAGCAACCATTTGGTATTGAGCGCCTAGACTCCTTGCCATGCAGTTCTTGCCTTCCCCCATCATGACGCCTGCAATGCACTAAACCTGTTCCACACTACAGCAGCTTCAAATGGCCCGTAACACCATCTACCACACTCTTCGGCCCCGGCCCGATCCCAAGCACCGTCGCACTCCCACTCGCTATCTGCGTCCTCCCCGCATCGTGAATGACCTGCGCACACAACCCCAAACTCACAGCCTGCGCCTGCAACATCTCCATCTGCTCTTCCGACGGCACCTGCAGCGCTATCTTCGCCTGACCGAGCGCCTCCCAGCGTTTCAGCAGTGGAGACGAAGGGGCGTGACGGAGGAAGTATTTGTAGCACGCTAACGTTGCGTGAGAGCATTGAGCTGCGATTTTGCCTAGACGATATATCAACCACTGAAACTCTTCTCTGAGAAGATACACAAGCCTGTTCTGGGTAGCGCACATACCTTTTCCCATCCCCAAATCCGTCCTCACAACAAGCACAAGCTTGCAATCCTCCTGATTCCCTTCAAATGCCTTCAATTCGCCCTCCTGCTCCTCTTCACTATCCTCATCTTCTGAATCCCGAACCTCCTTCCCGCCTTTCAGATGCGTCATAAGCTCCTCATCCGAGCTATCGGGGTGGACTGTGACATCGTAACTGTTCGGCCAGCTCTCTTTCTTCGCGCGCTGTGTGCTGCCACTGCTACTGGAGGAGAAGAGGCCGAGGGAGGAGGCTTGGCCGATGAGGTAGCCGCCTGCTAGACAGAGGATGGCGGTTGCGAGGATGTAGGATGTTGTGGAGGGGGGTGGGCGGTCGGGGAGGGAGGTCATCGGGTCTGAGGCAGACAGATTGGGTTGTTGAATAATAGAGATGGAAGGCGGAGGGTGGAATTGGTTGAAAGCTAGGATTTTGATAGGGCTGAATTTGAGATTCTGAGTTTGGTGACATCGAGATATCACACTTCGTACACTCATGTACGGTGGCATTGAGCTGTAACCGTGCTTCGATGATGTCCTACCGTACCTCAACAGCATCGCAGTGGCAGTGACCGATTTATGCTACCGTCTTTCTTGCATTTGAACAAAGTGGCAAAGGTCCGCACCCGTTTCGGCCTTCACTCTATCCTACGACGACGACCTGCTCTTAGCTTCAACACTCCCAACAACCACAATGCCACCTCCAAAACCGCCCACCCTAACCCTCCTCCGCTCCTTCTCCACCACCCACCCCACCTGCAAATCCGTCGCCTCCCTCTCGCGCACCCGCATGCCCCCTTACCCCTACGGCCCCGCCCTCCAATACAAACAATCAAACAGCGGTCTCTACGGCGGCAGCACGATCCAATACGGCAACAAAGTCTCCTCCAAAAACGAACTAAAGTCGCGGCGCGCCTGGCGTCCCAACATCCACCAGAAGCGGCTCTGGAGCGACGCGCTGGGGAAATTCATCAGCGTGAAGGTGCAGGCGAGAGTGCTGCGGACGATTGACAAGGTCGGCGGGTTGGATGCGTATTTGCTTGGGGATAAGCCGGCGCGGATTAAGGAGCTGGGGGTTGAGGGGTGGAGGTTGAGGTGGAAGGTTTCGAGGACGCCGAGTGTGAGGAGGAGAATTGGGGAGGAGAGGGTTAGGTTGGGGTTGCCGGTTGAGGGGTATGTCGCGTCGGCTGTGCCGGTTGGGGAGGTGGATGGTGGGATTGAGGAGGAGGTTGAGAGGGTTAGTGGTGAGATTGTTGAGCAGATGGAATGGGAGGATGCAGAGGAGGATGCTTTGGGGCCGGAAGATCGGGAGGAGGTTGCTTTTGAAGAGGCAGAGAAAGATGAAACAATGGAGGAGCGTATTGCGCGGACAGCAAGGAATATTGAGCGTACTCATGGCAATGAAGTCAAGTATAGGAAGCCTACTAACAGGGATGCCCACGACGTACAGGGGGTTTCACATCCTCTTGTGGGGATAAAGGTAGAAAAGGGTGGGAAATTGTCTGATGACGAGGATACGACGAAGCGAGCTGGTAGGGAACAGGAGCGAGACGTTGTACAGGCGGATGATTCGAGTTCGATGTTCAGCAAATTAAGGGGAATACTGAAAAGATGATGTACGATAGCTACCTTATGTGCATAGGGGTCTGACAATGGCAGGCGTTGAGCAACGTTTAGGCAATCACCGTGTGGCATAGTGGAAGGTTTTCCAGAGCAGGGACTCAGCTCGTGGAATTCACTTAGTCAAGTATATACAATTAGATAAATCGCGAGAAGCGAGATAGAGACGGGTACATCCTCCAGGGTAAGACCGTATACCAATACGCTCATATGCAAGCTCCCACCCCATGCTAACAGACGCTCTGTGCAGACACCCGAACAAAAGAATTGACACCCTCCCAGACAAACCGTGAGTATCGGAACAAACATCCTACTTCCTGAAGGCGCCAATAACATCCTCCCTTCTCCATTCAACCTCTAAGCTGCCTTCGTACACTTCCTTGACGATCTTGTTGACCCTCTCTCCAATTTCGAAATACCTGCTCTCGCACTCTTTACACACTTTAGTGACCAGCTCACGACTCAAGCCCGGCGTATCGTCTCTTTCGCCAAAGTGCTTTTCGACTCTTTTCTTCAGAGTCTCTATGCCCCGTCTGATCTCTTTCGAATCGTACCCAGAGAGGATCTTCTTGAATGTAGAGCGCGAGTGGGAAGCACGAGTTGCAATAAGGGTAGGCGAGTCGGAATTGTTCCGCATGAGCGACTCTGTGGACTCCAGAAAGTCTAGAAGTTTACCGAGTGGTCGTCGCATCACAGCCGCAAGGTAAAGCTCCATGTGTTCGTCCATCTCAGCAAGAGCTCTGGAGTTCCAGTGTTGTAGCACAGGATTGTTTCGGGCAGCTACTTCTTCGATATAATGATTCATATTTTCAATCAGAAGGATATGGTAGTTGAGAGCCTCCTTGTCTTCATGATCGCCAATTGTACTAGCTTGAGCTTGAGTCGCTGTAGGATTTTCCTTAGCGATGAACTTCAAGCTCTCAAACATAGCCTTGTTGATTTGTTGGTAAGCGTCATTGACAGTGGCACGGATAGGGAGGTGGTCGAGCGAGCGAGTAGGTGGAAGCATATTTTCCAAGGCGATGGAGAAATTAGGGAAGGTTTTCATGAAAGCGATGACACCTTTGCGTTTCTTGATCTTGACTTTGGTGTCTTCGATGCCCCGTATCTGCTCCTCTACAAAGCGGGTGAACTGGGTGCTGATGCGATCATGGACCTTGGTGACAGTTTGCGCCAAGAACTCCTGGTTTGTCTCTTCGACTTCAGAGAGCTGCGACTCTAAAGCGAACAAAACACCAACGCTATTTAGAGCGTCTTGCTTTAAAGCCCAGTCAACAAGACTTTGTATATCGATAGGCCAAAAAGCGTAGATCTCCTCCATGGCTCCCAACACCTTTTTGGCCATGTTCCTGTCAGGGTCGAATGGCTTCTTCACGATGGGGTCTCCGCCTCTCCTTTGCTCAGGATCGGTCACCACTGCATCCATGAAGTCTTGAGTATCAAGAGATGAAGCGTGGAATAGATCCACGATGAAGTTTTGTTCCACGAATATCAGTCGAGCCATTTCGCTCAGAGCACCAGCGAAAGCCTCGTAAGCGGTGACTTTACCATCATTAGGCTTGTCGCCGCTTGATACTCGACTAGAGCCATCTGCGCGTACAGTCTTGGATCTTTTCACTGTCAGCTTGCGGCCCACCAGGCTCTCGACTTCCTTCTCTTGCGTCGTAAAAAGCACATCTTGCTCGTCGCCTGCCTGTTTTCGGGTGATCCGTTTCCAAGCGGAGACGTTGCCTCTGAATTCTTCCTGATAAGGTCTTTTGGCACACTCTTCGTACATTCGCATAAGGTCATCCCATTCTGGAGGCTCTATTTCTCGGGCGAAAAGCATCAACGGTGAATACAACCACAAGTCCTTCTTCGGTCCATCACGTAGGTGGTCATCGAGCTTGGTGTTGCTGGGCGAAGCTTTGTGGTTGCGGGTTCTCTCCAGGGCATCGAGGGTCTCCGCCTCGGTTTGGCGAAATTTGACAGACAGGTATTGCTTCAAGCGCAGAATGAAGTCCACACTCTCTCGGCGGTAGCCTTCTCTCTTCTCTCGCACAGCATGCATGGAGCTAAGCTCGCTCCCACCATGTCCAGCGCTGCTGGCCCGGTGAAGGCTCGCCTGATCAGCAGTCACGGGCCTTGTATCGTTATGGCGGAGCTTTGGGTCTATGGTTAACATCGCCGTATAGAGTTGTACAAGGGTGTTCTCAACGTCATGAATGCTTCGGCTCTTCCCCAAGGAAGCATCCTTAAGCACTTTGAGCTGAGATGCGGATATTGATATCGTATCAAGTAAATTTTTCAACTCCGTTTGCAGAAGCTTCTGGTTTGCGGTCTGAACTTGGAGTCCTTGTGATTGAGCCTCGATGTATGCGACGTCTTCACTCAAGGTCTGTATCTGGTCAGCGGTGATCACCGAAGCAGCAACTCAATTACGTACACCTAGCTCGACATTGTACAGGGTCAGCAGACAATCCAGTTCTTCGCACTCTGCTATGACCCTGTCCATCATGTCACCAACCGCTACTGTACGATCATCATTGTGTTCAACAGCACCAAGCCAGCTACCTGCTTCCACCCGCGCAAGTTCCTTGCGAATGCCATTTTCCAGCTCCTCAAAGGCATTTCTTTGGTCCCTTTCTTCTCCCCAGCCGAAATCGTTTAACATGGTCTCGATCTCAATTGTTCGACCCTCTATCAGACTTGGGTTTATTCCTAAGGCTTTGGCATACTTTGCTGAATGATCGGACTGTCGCTTTTTGCGCCGTTCTTCGTGAGCCTTGTCAGGGATCGGCGGCTTCTTTTCAGGTTCTGAGCTCTTCTGTACTAGCGTCTCTGCCGGGACTGAGTCCGGAGTTGAGACTGGAACCGTTGTGACCGCTTTGAGAGGAGAAGTGGTAATAGTTACTGCAGGTACTTCCTTGTTCTCGGGTGTCGAGGGGCGAGCTACCTCCCTTTCTCTCGGTGTAGGAGGCCGGGAAGCATCCTGGCTAGCGGCTCTGAGTAGAGAAGGTGCTTGAAAAACTCCTGTGATGCCATCTCCGCCTATTGTCTTGTCCTCTCGCAGTATCTCTCCGACACCGCCAGCCCTAGGTTTGAAAGCATTACATGCTGTCGCTGCTTTTCGGAACTTGTTTGCTACATCTGTGGTAGATTTCTTTGGCTTTATCATTGGGCCAAGGCCTGGTCGGTGTGTTCCTTCAGCAGGCGTATCTAGTGGAGGCGTTGGGGGATACGTCGTAGTGGCAGGTTGAGGTGTTGGGGTCCATTCATCGTTTGGTGGGACACTAGATGCTGTGACTTCTGAAGGGGCTACTCGACGGGCACGCATATCAAGGCTTGAAGCTGCGGATGGTCGCCGCTCTTCGGGAACATGGTCACTGGTTTCAGATTGATGTAGAGATGGTGGGCCCCGAGCTCCATTTTTCGACCCTCTGCTTGACGCTGAGTGATCTCGTAGATGCCCAGTCGGCCTTTCTTGGCGTCGAGGAGTGTCTAGGTCAATAGGTCTCTCATCTGAACGGGGATTGAAGTCAAGTGCAGGAGCTCGCTCCGACAGGCTATGATTCTGTGAAAGTGGAGATGGTCCACGGGTATCTCTTACCGCAGTCATTGGTCTTTCTTCTGCTGCATTTACCGCAAGACTACTGGAAGAATAAGATCCATTTTGCCTTGGTCTTTCATTGCTTGACCGAGAGCTCTCGTAAGATTCCAGACCAGTCCTGAAGGACTCTGTGCTCTGACTGGGGCCGGGTCTTCGGAAATTGGGCTGCTGTGACATAACTGGTGACTCTGATCTCTGCGTCCGGAATTGTGGTTGTTGATTAGGGTCGTTGACTGAATCTGACGAGGGGAAAGACCCCGGCAAGTGAATACGGTCATTGCTGTTGGTAGTCCGTAAAGGATGTGAAACGGCACTATGAAGCTGCCGTTCCTGTGGAGGCTGCTCCTGAGATGGCCGCTTCTGAGGTCTTTCCTGTGAGGCTCGTTCATGTGAAGGCCGAGACCGCCTCTCTCGACTTGATTCGGGTGGTATGTTGGGCGTCCGAGGCTCTCGTACACTTGGAGTTTCTTGACTGGGCCTCCTGACATTCGGTCCGGCAGTGAGGCCAGGTTGTGAACTGGGCTGGGATGCATTCGGTGCTCCGGGAGCTCCTCCGAGCTGATCTAATTCTGCAGAGCTGAAGCCGTGTAGCATGGGCAGCTTTCCCCCTGTATATTTCTTGAAGATCTTGATCAAGCTGAATATGAAGAAATCTTTCTCTTTTGCTGTGTGCGCGTTCCAATAGTACGGTTTCTGGACAGTAACAATGAATCCTGTTGGACCTGCTCGCTGCTTATTCTGCTGTCCCTCCGCCGTTTGAGGTACCGCATTGGTGAACGACTCAATCGCGGTCAAGTCGTCGAGTACCCAGGTCTTCCCTATCGAGAACGTGCTATTGGCATTTTCTTTGGCTTTGTGCATCCGCACACGCCCGGACTTTCGCACTGCGACGATGATGACTCGTGGTTTCTTGTTGGAGGGAGCAGACTCTCGAGGAGGGGGGGTCGAAGGAAACTGGCCGTCTTCTTCAATGCGAATGTGCGTGATATAGGATTCGGATACTGGGGCTATCAGCTTCTAGAAAGATTCGATCGATAATCTAAGCAGCTCACTGGATCCATCGTCCTCTTTCTTGCCAAAGCAGGTCTCAATGATCCGCCTTTTCTCGTCCTCAAACTTCTCGGCCCGGCTCATCTGCGTCCCAAGCGGCCCAGAGTTGTTACGATCGGTGCTCGAGGAGTATACACTTGCTGAGTTCATGCTGTTCCCATTGCGCTGATCTTGTACGGGTCGTGAATCCGGTCCCATAGGGGGAGGAGGACCGCGCGCACGCTGTGTTGTGTTGCTGACATTCATGGTGGGCAGTGGCTCGCCGCTTCGGGCTCACAGGAGCGGATCGACGTTTCGGACATGTCGTACGTCCAGTTCTACCAGGATAAAAGCAACAACCAGGGACTTGAGCCCGATCGAGGACTCGGTCTCTCAGCCAGTGCATTAAAGAGCTCCGCCGCCGCGCTAGTCAACGGCACTTCCCGCGCACTAGAAATTCTGTGGAATACTTTTTGATAAAGTTTCGATGTTCTCCCTAGGTACTACACGATACCGCAAAAATGGCAAAGAAGACCAAAGTGAAGAAGGCGCCGGTTGAGATCAAGCCAGAATTCGTCCTCGGCCAAGGTAAAGCTCAAATACCTCCACGTACGAAGCCAAAGAAGAAAAATGCTCCAGACAGACCACAACCAGAATGGATGTTCCCGCGAGACGAGGAGAATCCAGTGTTGAACCCAAAGCCCAAAACAGAAGCGCAGAGGGAAAAGGATGAAAAAGCTAAAGGCGAGGCGATCAAGTTTCTGCAGTACAAATCAGTCACCGCTCCACTCAAGGCCGCTCCCCCAGATTTACTACTTACTTTGGTGGGGGCTTTCTTGACCTCTTACGGCTTTAATAGTACATCGCGTCTCTACACAAGTCAATTGCAATCAAGGAAAAAGTTGGACGATTGGAAAATACAGCTTGATGCAAGATTACCCAAGGGGTTCCCAGACCTCGTCAAGGTCTTCAAGGAATGGTACAAGCTGTACCAAGAGCGGACACAGATGGATGAGACAAGCAGCGCCAGCAGCAGTGGCAGCGATGACAGCTCGGACACAAAATCCGCTAAGAAATCAAAGAAGTCAAAGAAGCAGGCGAAGGCTCGATCCAAGGCCAGTGAAGATGCAGCCACGGGAGTCCTCGCCGGGAACGAGACGAGTAGCAGTGGGGATAGTGGCAGCGACAGTAATGGTAGTGACTCAGATGTTGAAATGAAGGATGCAACCGCAGCACCCAAGCCTTCCGGCAAGGTTACCAAGACATCCAAGCCGAAATCGTCTTCACCCTCAACATCAAGCTCGAGTTCAGACAGTGATGCCGATGATGAGAAAGAAGCTACTGGTGCCAAATTACCTACCCACAAAATTTCACAGAAGCCAACCCTAAACGGAACGGCGAAACCCCTGAAGCGAAAGACAACCTCTTCCGCCTCCTCCCGTTCCGATTCCGACTCAGACGCAGACTCGCCTGAAAAAGCAAAGGCTCTTCCCGCCGAAAAGGCGAAAGTTGAGGGTGCAGCGATACCAGCAACTTCCGCACCTCTGAAGTCGGCCATATCATCAGACAATTCTTCTTCAGACAGCGGGTCTGAGCCAGAAGCTTCCAAGCCAGCAATTGCCACGGCAAAAGCAGCTTCTACGTCCTCCGATAGCTCGTCGTCAGACAGCGATTCCGCCAAAGAAGATTCAAAAAAGCCTGCAGCACCAATAGCAGCACCCACCCCAGCAAAGGCTGAGCCCTTGTCATCTGACACAAGCTCTTCAGATAGTAGCGATTCCGAGGAGGTTGATTTTTCCAAACCACCAAAGCCAACGAAAACAACCATTACAATTACTCAAAAGCTCACACCAAAAGCAACACAAATAGCCAGCGACTCTAGCGAGACTCTCCAAGCCGCCTCTGCCCAAAAGCCCTCTACAGCCAATACTAGCCTATCCTCAACCTCCAACTCTTCAACCTCTGATTCCGTCCCAGCAACTACAACCAAGCGCAAGCGCTCCGAGTCTCCAGCCCCCACCAGCTCCCAGAAGCAGCAGAAGAAACAGAACACGCCCTTTCAGCGCGTTCCAAAAGATACACCCGTCGAGCCTAAAATGGCATCAAATGCGTATCGTAGCTATGATTATGCGGAGCGAGCGCATCAAGATTTGAGTGTGACGAAAGGGAAAGGGTTCACGAAGGAGAAAAATAAGAAGAAGCGAGGTAGCTACAAGGGTGGCGCGATTGATGTCAGTGGGGGAAAAGGGATCAAGTTTGACGACTGATCGCAGATCAAGGCAAGACGTTCTATATGTATAGCCGACGTGAGAGATGCTGCAATTTTGATATCAGTAGAAGATGCTCATCACAACCAGCCTCTATGTGAAAAGTTAGCTCTACAACATGCTGATATGGTTTCCTGTAACGAAAATCCCTTGTTGTTGCCAATCGACCTGATGTGAAAACCGGAGTCTTCATGCTCTTCTTTCAGTTTTACAAACATACCGCTGAGTTTGCAACTTATGTTTCTGTTGTTTGTGATATTGATTTCAAGACAACCCATCAAATCAGAAGGAATGCCCTTATCGAGCAATATCAAGGTACGAAATGGCTACTGCTCAATCCGACCGCTTCATTGCTGAGGTACCCAATGCCTAATGCCCGTTTGCAACAGCTCAAAGACTCTAAATGAACATTTCGATCAGTTCTCGCATACTTTGGACTCGCTAGAAACACGGGTAAGCAAGCCGTGAATCATACTGACGGTGTTTCAGCATGGCATCTAAACATTCAAACTGCGATTGCGCATATCCCGACTCTCTTCCAAATCAACATCGTCACGAAGTCTGCCAGATCTAGCAAAGCAATTTACCAAACCTCGGTCCGAAATACCAGACACCAATTCAGTCGCCCTCTGCCACCCCTGCGAGCTCAGCATAGCACTCGCATCCGCATTCCTCGTCTTAACCACCCCGGGAGCATCCTGAGCCCACCTCTTGAGCGCTGCAACCACAGTCCGAAACCCCGGCGAATCTTTGCTGTCAAATTTGACCATATTCCTATGATCAGCGGCAATTCCAGATCTCTCGGTATCGTCCAAAATAGGGGCTGCGCTCGCTTCGTTGACGACGTAGTCTTTGGTGTATCTAAGGTCCATCCGTTCTTGTTCCCAGAAGAAATAGATGTGGAAGCGTGGCATTAGCGGCGCGAATTGGTCTGTGATGTTTTGAAGGACCTCGGAATCTTCTTCCAATGCTCGGATTAGGCTGGAGTCGGTCTCTAAAAGCTTCTTAGGGACGGTGAGGGCGGTCAACTTTTGGAGGCTGGAGAGGAGGTGCGCTTTGTTGGAACCGGCGTGGGGTGTGCCGAAGAAGAAAATGCCGTAGGTGCAGGTGTAGATGGAGTGGAGGTGAGCGATTTTGGCTGCTGTTCGACTCATGGAGTATGCGAGTGCCTGTCTCTGGTGTCAACTAAGTCTCTGAAGCTAGATTCTAACAAGACTGGCGTACTCTCTTGACGACTATGCCTCCCAGCGAATGACAGAGGAAAATGATCGGTCTTTGTGTAACTCCTTCGAGCTGTCCAACTATCAGCGATTCCCTATGAAGAAGTTATGGACAAGCCAAGGGAGTGTACCTCTCTGTCGGCGACGAGTTGAGCAATCAATGTCTGAGCATGTTGCAATATCCTGTCTGCTGAGGTGTGTCTCGCTTTGGTGGAGATAACATTGGCGTTGTAACCCCAGGTGAGGATGCGAGCATTTGGGAGGTATCTTGGTAGAAGATCTTTGTCATTCAACCAGCAGATGCTCCCTTTATCTGAGGTCCAGGTCGAAGAGGCGTCGCCGTTCAGGCCATGAACAGCGACAATGCTATTATAGGTTGTAAGCACACTTTCCAATAACCAGTATAGATCATGAGGTCAATCGCTGTCTGCTCAGCTTTGACCACTTACTCGATCTCAGCATTCGGTCCAGGGCAGTATAGCTCCTTGATTCCAAATGATTGCTGTGTGTTTGAATTTTCCATGGCTGAACGTGATGTTTGTATAGGTTAGTGCAAGGGGAGCAATTTAAAAGGAAAAAATTACTGAACATATCGTGGCTAAGCGCCGACGAATATTTGAGGCTGTGAAACAAGTGCCGTTTATGGTATTGGACGAGAGGTGATGAACTCGCACGATGCACCCTGCATACTGCATCCACCTTTAGTCTCGGCTTTCCGAGGGTGCAGAAATTGTTTTCGTCTCTGTTTATAGTTATTCCAAATGTATATAGTATTGCTTATATATAGAACTCTCCTTTTACGGCCCATGATTGGTGAATATATTCATGATCCATTTCGAAGAAGTGAACTAATTGGTTTGGACTGCTAGTATCCCAGTTTCACTCTACAGCCATCAGCGCTTGATAGCACCAGAGTAAGCCGTTGTCGTTCAGTCCCAGGCGGCTCATTGGTATCGTTGACAGGCAAAGATATGATTGGGAACGCTTGCAGCAATCTCACAATCGTATATGAGACCTCCATTAGCGCAAAGTCTTGACCCAGGCATGCTCTAGGGCCACCATTGAATGGGAAGTAGGCCCAGCCGAATCTGTTGGGCTCTTCTTCCCAACGCTCGGGGCGGAAATCATCTGCGTCTGGTCCATAGATGTTCTTTCGGCGAGCGTTAACATACTGCGAGAAGACTACGAGCTCACCCCGGCGCACAAGAATTGGGCAGTCCCCACGTGGTCCCCCGCCTCTGGGGAGAAGTGTTGTCCTGGTCGCTGTCCGATTGTTTAGTGGTACAGGAGGAAAAAGGCGGAGACCTACAGATTCCTGTCAAAAAGGGATTGATATAGAATCGGCAGAAAAATACTAACTCTCTCTGATGACCAGAGCAAGATAAGGCATCTTTCGAATTTGGTCTCGACTTAGGTGTTCACTCGAATCTCGAACGGTTGAGTCTATTTCTTGTCTTAGACGCTCCATTACGGGAGGATGGCGAACTAGAAGCCGGCTGTAGTCTGTGTTAGACCAACATTTTATGCGAAATTCTTCTTTGGAAGATCGTGAAAGAATTCCTCACATCGTCCAAGAGAGACAGCAAGCGGTGGTATCGCGTCCTGCGAGTAGAATATTGAGAAGCTGGTCACGAAGCATTGTTCTGCTACTCGACTCTTTCGCCAACTGATCGACGAAACTCTCGGTTAACACTGCATGAGTATCCTTCGCTTTCTCATTTTCTACCTCCCGCTCTCGAATGTAGTTGTCCACGAAGTCGTGAACGGTAGTACAAGCGCGTCGGAAACGAGGAGGACTGTAAAGAAGTGCCATGGAGCCAGCCGAAAGCGTTTCGCCAAGCCTCCTTGTGCTATATCAAAATTCTCTGCGAAAATTTTGAAGCCGTCGTCAACCGCTTTAGCTCTCAAGCTGTAGACAGATTTCCCAAATAGCAACGCCGTTGTAGTATCAAGTGTTAACTTGAAGAGCAGAGGTTGCAGATCGACCTCTCCAATAGCATCGGTCATACATGCGATGAGATTGTCAACATGCTCGGAGAAGTTGCCCAAATTGTGATACTGGGCTCGCACGAATTGATTCCTCAGCAGCTCTCTTGAATGCTTCCAAGTGTGTCCTTCTTGAGTGAAGATACCGTGACCAAGCAACGGTGCGAATACCTCATGCCGGACCCCAAAGCCATAATCTGAGAAGTTTGTAGACAGAATTGTTTCTACATTCCGAGGATCGAGCACATGGTATGCACGAGGTCCGAATAGCAGATATTGTGACAGATTATTGCGAGGCTCGTAGCCATCGGCAACTGAACACAGGAAAGATAGCAGTCGTTGCTCGGAATCCGAGCCCCAAAGTGCCTTCACCCAGTCGAGGCCCAAGGGCCATCGATTTGGAAGCTGTGGGGGAGGGAGGCAACCGTGGCGAGCGCCATATGCAGTATCTCTCTGGCCTTTATCAACGAATGAAAATTTTAGGGTATTATCTGCAGCCTGACTTACCTGGTATTCGCTAACTCTTTTCCATAGCAGATGGCTCGAAGGCCCCAAAACCAGGTCAACAACCACAGCTATGAGGACAGTTACCAGAGTCTCCCGATCGGAGAGAGTAGCCATATTGGCCAACAATTTTTGCATACTTCAGATGGAAAGCTTATTGCACAAGAATGCTGAACAGGAATCAATAATAAATGAGCGACTATATATAGGTTTCGGGTCACATTCGACGCTCGCTCCTCAGACTATCGCTTTCAACCCGGTGTGAATGCTATTTGCGTACACACACTTCTATATATATAATATATATGCTTTCACCCGATGAGACGCCACGACAAAAGAAATAATGGTGGGACTGATTCCAGATTCCAAGGACCTGCACTAGTGGCAGTGAGCCTATTGGTAGAAGTATATGTAGCTAGCCGCCGGGGCGCCAGGGAGCTCGCGTGGGGGCCGTGTCGTCCCTCGAGAGGAGTCCGCTAGGCGGGCTGACACACTGCCACTGTAGCACAAGCTCTGTAGCCTGTAAAGTGAGATTTTGCTCGAGGCAAGGAGTATGTCTAAGTGAGAGCAGGACAGAGACCTCCTGCTTCAACTCGTCTCATTTCAGAAGAATGTAAATTCATGCAGTGAGCACATCTTCTCGACCATCCATGTATGCACGGTGTTGCGCAGGGCGCCGCGCGCTATGTCGAACGATGTCATTGGCCCTTCACAGCAGCTTCTCGTTTGTGTGAATCATTCCCGAGTGCAGGATTCGTAAGGCTCGGATGTCACACTCGTTTCAGCCTCGTACGATAACATCGAGTCTTTAGGACGGAGAGAGCTGCTATGGTAACCCCCTGCTGTCGGACGATATATTACAGAACAATGTCTTCGTTGCTGCGCCGTAGTGGTACTATGATGGTAGTTAACTTCTTTCCCTCTGGGCTTGCTGTAACAGAAACATAGATCAGGTGTCCACCCTTTGGCAATGCCTCTTTTGCAACTCAGACAATCTTTCGACAGTCAGCATGCTTTGTATCCTAGGTCGAATGACATCTCGGTGGAGTATGCACAGGACTATTCTCAATGAAAGTGACATTTTGACTGATCAATCTTTCACCGTAGTGTCATTGCAGTCCATGGCTTGGACGAAAATATGACGGAGGCATGGACTGACGTGAAGTCTCAAATCTTGTGGCTTCGAGACCTACTTCCAAATTCGCTGGACGTCGCTCGCGTCTTAACTTTCGGATACAACGCAAACGGCACCTCATTCTATGGTGCCAGATCAGCCGATAGGATCCAGCAGCATGCACAAACGCTGGTCGCCGATGTACAAGCTGATCGATCACTGGAGGGCTGTTCTGAACGACCGATCATCTTCATCTGTCATGGTCTTGGAGGGATTTTGGTGAAAAAGGCGCTAGCGTACTCCTCCACGAGAACGTCCAAAAATGTAGAGCATCTATACTCCATATTCGTGTCTACATATGCCATACTGTTCTTTGGAACTCCTCACCATGGCATCGATAAACGAAGTTGGTTACCGGTCGTACAAAACAAGCCTTCATTGGCAGTCGCAGTTGCGCCTTCGCAGATCGATAGCCAACTTCTTTCTGCCATCGAAACGAATTCAGAGACGTTGCAGGCCATCACCGATCAATTTTCCTCGCTCATGAAACAATTTCACATCTTTTTCTTTTGGGAAGAACGTGAAACCAAGATACACGGACGGAAAGGTTACGTGGTCGATGAGTGCTCTGCAGCGCCTATTATAGACAATACCGAGCGGGCAGGTATCGATGCAGACCATGCGGAAATGATCAGGTTTTGCAACACCAAAACATCGTGCTACAGAACGGTTATCGAAGCACTCGGGCGATATTGCCGTAGTGCGCCGTCCATCATTTCTCGTCGATGGCAGCAGGCAGCGGAATCACTTTCTCGGGCCAGGTCCAACGAAGCTTTCGAGCTTGCGGGTACCGCATTTGATATTCACAACAACAATCGGCCCTTCCTATACGAACGCAAGTTATCAGAAAGGCCACGAAACAAATACTTTTCAATTCCCCAGGTGGTTAGCAGTATATTCACTGGACGTGAAGACATATGCCAAGCTGTCGAAGAAACCTTATTGGCGCCAGAAGACCTGGGGTCCTCACGACAGCAGAGACGGTATATCGTATATGGCATAGGAGGATCTGGGAAGACGCAGTTTTGCTCTAAATTCGCGCAAGACCATCGTGAAAGGTAACCTCCAGTACCATTCCCAGGAAGGAATCATACTGAGATGGATGAAAGTACTCAATTTCTAACATATGACAAGGTTTTGGGGTGTATTCTGGATCGACGCGACTTCCGCAGAAACAGCAAAGCAATCTTTCGCCAAGATCGGCAAATTGGGTGGACTTGAGGCTACCCAGAGTGCCGGTAAGCACTGGCTTTCTAACGCGGAGGAACCCTGGTTATTGATAATCAACAATGCCGACGATCCTAGCCTTGATCTTCCAAATCTGTTCCCTGAAGGTGAAAGAGGGCATCTTTTGGTCACCACAAGGAATCCCCATTTTAAGATCCACGGCACCGTTGGAGCTACTGAATTCAAAGGACTGAAACCCACGGATGCATTGCTTCTGTTCTTGAGGGCTGCTGATAGCCCGAGACCTTGGACACCTGCTGTCGAGCGTATTGGCCACAAAATTATCGACACTCTGGGCTACCTGGCTTTGGCTCTGATTCAAGCTGGCGCTTTGATACTGCAAAGAATATGCGGAATGCCAGATTACCTAGACTTTTACAACAAGTTTCGAAGCAACGTTGGCGCACGACGATCTATAGGAGATCCGAGAATCAATGATCAGCTCACCGTCTATGCGACTTGGGAGCATTCATTGGAGTCGCTAGAGATGCGGCAAACAGAACCCTGTCTTGATGCTGCCCAGCTGCTGAGCACTGTGGCTTTCTTTCATTTTGATCACATCAGAGTCGACATTTTCACCAGAGCACTTGATAATCGGCTTCGATCGATTGAAACACCTACTAGACCCTCGATCTTCTCTTGTTTATCCCGTGGACTCATTGCCCGGTTCCAACCTCCACCTATACTGCCTACCTTTCTTAGACAGGTACCCTCTGAAAGAGACCCATATCGGATAAGACGTGCGCTTCATGAGCTTCGTTCGTTCTCATTGATCAGCTATGACGGAAAAGATGATAGCTTTTCGCTCCATCCTGTCGTGCACTGCTGGGCCAAAGACAGGCTTGACAGCGGTGCTCAGCTCCTTTGGGCGCAAGTCGCACTCAACGTACTGGCCGAGTCCATTCAACTGCCACCGAACGACACTGGTGAGACGCACGAAGAATTTCGAAGGGACATCCTCGTCCATCTAGATCTTTGCCTCCAAGCGAAACCGTTGGACATCGTGGATTACCGAAGTTTGTTCGGAGGGTATAAGCTGCCCTTCTCGCTGCTCTTGCAAACCACGTGGCTCTTTGTATTCCGTGAGCAAGCTTTGACTGCGGCGAAGTGCGGTTATGTCTATCTTGAACGTGGCCGCTTCCATGAGGCTGCTAGTCTGTTCTCGGATGTCAAAAACGCTTTGGTACAGAGTAGAGGGTACAAAGATGACAAGACCATGAGTGTGATGCTGGCCTTAGCTGCGACACTTTGGGGGCTTGGCCGTTTGGAGGAGGGTGTGGCATTGCAGCAAACCGTTGTCGACTCTCGTACCATTGTTTACGGTCCAGATCATGCCGAGACTTTGTCAGCCATGGATCAGCTGGGAAAGTCATTTTGGTTGAACGGGCAATACAGCGAAGCGTTGAAGCTCCAAAGTGTTACGATGGAGCGAACGAAGGCAACGCTGGGTCCGAATCACGAAGGTACACTCAACGCTATGGACAATTTAGGTGTCACCTACGGCTCGTGGCATAAATACAAGGAAAGCAAGGAATTGCATCTCCATGTACTCGCGATTCGGAGGAAAACCCTTGGGCCTACAAATCTGGACACTCTAATAGCTATGAACAACCTTTCTATGGCTTTGATGGATCTTAGAGAACTCTCTGAAGCGCAAGGTCTCATCAACGAGGTCTACGAACAGCGAAAGGCAAAACTCGGCAAGGAGCATCCTTATACTCTCTGGGCGCTTTGTAATGCCGCCAAGGTCATGTCAGAGCAAGGACTGCTCAAAGAGGCCGAGGAAATGCTGGTCGGTGGACTGGCTGCCGCGAAGCGCAGCCTGGGTGATGATCATCTCGGAGTCCTGATGGGCGTGGGTGAGCTTGCCCGTGTATATGCTCGTCAAGGTCGCCTCGAAGCATCAGAGATTCTCTCAGGGGAACTGATCCAGCGCTTGGAGGCATCGCGCGGTCTAGGGCATCCAGATACCGTATATGCGCTTTTCAAAGTCGCGCAATTATACGAGATGCAGGGCAGAGTCGATAAAGCAATTGAAGCATGTACGCTCGCATGTGAGAGGGCAGAGATCAAATTGACGAAAGAGCATCCAATGGCGAAAAACATCGTTTCCCAGCTAAGGAGGCTCGAAGAGTGCAGGAAAGGCTTCTCAGGAGATAAAGCAGATGGTAACCTTCATACGGCGTCTGAGGTAAAGCCACTAATCAACGGACACCACAAGTCAGTTGATGCATCTCATTCAGACGTTGAATGGATGCCAAACCATTTGCGTTCATGCAAAACTTATTAGCAGCAACTTCGATTCATGATTCATGGGGGAAGAAGAGCATGCGTCGGAAGATGGTCGTTATAGTCGGGAATTCGGGCATGGAGTTTGGTATAGCCCGAAAAGGACTGGTACACACTCAGATAGTCGCAATCTTGTATTAATAGTCTCATCTTCCTCTCAGCATCTGAAAAAGTGCATTGAAAGCTTCACTACTGCGGCTCGTGTACTAAGCGTGATAAATTATGATGGCAACTGTCGATAGTATCAACTCTCCTGATACGTGTTACTGAGAGAGAATAAATCGAGGAGGGTACAATCGGTTCATTGGGGAAAAATGAGACAATGGAGTTATGAGAAATTGAGTACAGAGGAACCGGTAATCCCAACCCTTTCCTACAGCCGACCAGTATGCCCACGACCTCAATCCATCAAAGCCATCTCTCCGGGAGCGTATGAAATCTGACATTCAAGAAGAGAACGGATTCCCAGCTTCTTCCCCAGCCACTTACTCGGTTGCAGCTGGTGCGCCACCCAATGGAGCATTGCCACGGCCTGCGTTTCTGTTCTGCTCTTGCGCTGCTCTCTGGGCGTCGAGATTTGGTCCATTCCTCCTGGAGCTGTTCGAGGCGTCAGTTTCTCGACTTTTGCCAAAGGACTGCCAGTGGACAATTCAGGATCAACACTCACATTATACTTCTGCTAACCATGCTGATGACCAGCATGAACGCCCAGCTCGGAATCAACCCGAACGCGAACATGACGTATCCAACAATTTTGTTGACCCCGAACTGCGCAAGTTTCCCATCGAAAGGTTGGAACCAGCCCTCATATAACACGCCCTTTTCATACTGCTTTCCAGAATGCAGGGCCACGATGTCACCGACACTGGTCTCTGTAACGTTCAAGTAGTTGATGTGAACAGTACTAACGGGAGTTGATTGATCGGCCTGTGCAATCGGGCGCTGGACGTGCCAGATCGTTGGGGGCCTAGCCTGCCACGTCGCGCAAAGCACGGCCTGGGTGTCGCAGTTGACGTAGCCCAGCGTAGGAGCTGTAGGGTCGGCAGCGAACAAAGATGCAGTCTCATTCCATTCTTTCTCGAGCTTGACGCAATGCCCGCCGCATGTCTTGTTACCGCCAGAGACGAAGATCATCCATTCCTGTGGGCTCTTGGAGGACGATTGGTCCGGTGTCAGGAATTCTTCGTAATTGGACATTGTAAGAGGCGTGACATTCTTCGCGGCTACTTTCGAGGCGCTAGCTCCTACTGGATCCTTTACTGCGTTGGGGACGCCTTGAGGGAGGTAGGATTTTGCTTTTTCGAACCATGCCTGAGCCTGCTCGCCGAGCGGTTTCTGGGCCTGAGCTGCTGCAAGAGCTGGGAGAGCGAGCGCGATGGTAGAGGTGAGATGCATGGCGGCGAAAATTAAGAGGTGCGATGAAATCTGGCGAATTCTATTCAAGCAAAGCGGTTGATGTCTTGATAGAAGTCCAAAAGTACACGCGACGATTGAGCTGTCGCATCTAAAGTGACAGGGGTCAAGGGTCCAAGCGCGCTAATCGATGCTCCGCCTTGGCACCGCTTCGAAACCCATCTCCGCAGGCGGAGTAGCACAGGGGGCTGGAGGAGCTCTGCTGCCTTCAGAGTTGAGTGTAATTACTACATAGCAAAACCTCAATTCCTGGAGCTGTACGTTTGTTTAGCAAGAGATGGAAGGCGTAAGAAGGAGGACCAGCATTTGCAGTTGGATCACAACCCTTTTGCGTGCTTCTCTGCTGCTACCTTCTGCATCAGCAGGCCTGCTCAATTGGCGACAAGACGATGGTTCGTATTCTCCGTAGGAAGCAGACTCTGTTTTGAAACCCTCCTGCAGAGCTGACAAAACTTATTTAGGTGCAAGAGCAGCTTCTGAGGCTATCGCCGCCGCCTCTGGCGCGACACGCGCAGTACCTTCAGCCGTATCTACTATTCTCGCTGCCACGGCGCCCGCCGAGACTGCTGCGACTGCGATAGATACCGCCAACACTGCAGTAGCGTCCACAGCTACCGCGGCGACCCCAGCTCTGAATGGAACAGGAACCGCCAACTCGACCATTCCCGCTGCAGCTGCTGCGACCAGTGACTTCAGCAACCCATTGAACGCGACAAACGATCCGAACGAATGCCATGCTACACATCAAATTGGGGATTTGAATAATCCGTTCTGCAAACCCTCGATGGGGCAGACTGTTCTAGTGGGCAAGGAATACGAAGGTACGCCTCCGCTCTTTCTTGCTGACGCTCTAGCAACTTCGCTGATTCCTTGTAGTGACATGGGATCAGTCCCTTTTCACACCCAATTCTACCAACATCGTCACGCTGCTCTCCCTTGAAGACCTTGGCGGCGAATCAACCGATAATATGACGATGCTGCAAGAGACCAAAGCGCCGAATTCCCAAGGGACAGTCTTCCTCAACATGAGCTCTGAGTGGCTAAACAAAGGTTCAAACACAAACCTAACACTCTCCCTCCAAAACGACCAGACCAACGGCGAATCCAACAGCCTCCCAGGTCCAGTTATCACACTCAATGGCGTCAACATCACTTCGAACACAACCCACTCCACCCCTTCGGGCAAAGCCAAGAAATTAGGCGAAGCAGTCGGCATCCCCATGGGTCTCGTATTCCTCGTCATCGCCGGAGCCCTCATAGCAGCCTTCATCTGCATGCGAAAACGACGCGGGCTTGGCTACGGCGGCGGCAAAGCAGCGCGGAGTCAAAGAATGGAAGCTGCCGTCACTCCTGTTGCCAGTAGAGGCCATCGACGGGATGCATCTTTCCACGACGAGCCTACGTGCGGGATGGAGTTGCAGGATCGGAATAAGGGGTTGACCGGAGAGGATAATTGGGATTGGGGGAGTCCGGTTAGTAGCCCGACTACTGGTGGGAGGAATAGTAATGCGTTCAGGGATGAAATGCAGAGGCAGAAGAGTGGGAGGCGGTCTTGATGGATGTGTAGAGGTGATGATTTGATGCATTGCTTGTTATTTACTTCCTTTCGGTGTGGATGCTAATACCCTAGGTTATGTACTCGTACCAGCTCAGACATTTTCACATAGACACCAATATATCATGATGCTTCCGTCCAAGGATCTTCACCTTTGACCATAGTTTCTTTTCGGTTTCCAACGTTCACTCATTATGCATGACTCATGCCCTCTCGAGGCCTGGACACAATACCATGTGGCTAGCCAAACATCAAGCCTTACCGCCAAACTCCCCGGCGCCAGTGCTATCGCTACACCATTACCTCCCATATACAAGGAGATAACAGCGTATTCACCATCCATCCACATTAGTACCCACGCCTTTCTCCATCGCCAAAGCAACCAAGTCCTCTCCAACACAAATATCCATCAACCCAATCCCCACACTCTTATAAATGACATTCCCCTTCATCAACCAATCCCGCAACCCCTTTTCACCCTGTCCAGTCCCCATCTCTATCTCCTTCATACTCGCCTTCTTCACCATCAGCAGCTCTCCCACCTCCACAAGCTGCTCGGCCGAGATGCCCGCTTGGATGACCTCGCCAGCCTCCTTGAGGCAAGCTTCGAGACTGTCCACCACGATAACGCCGCCCTTGTCCGCGTGCTTGTGGTGATGATGTTTGTGATCGGGCGCCACAGCTTGACGGAAGATTTCAGGGTGGATTTCTACCATGTGCGGCCTATAGCTACCGATTGCACTGATATATCTTCCCTTCTTCCTGCCCTCCGAGCTAGTCAGGTACTCATGCGGGAAAAGAGGCGAGGTGCTAGGTGTGCAGAAAAATATGGCATCGGCTTTGCGGACGTTCTCTTTGACCAGGCGTTGGTATTCGCCATATTCGGAACTCACACTGCTGAAAGCTAGCTTTGGATTCGCGTTCCGTAGATCCTGCCATTCGGGAGAGGTGTAGATTTCTTGCATTAGAGTCTGTGCACGGGCGAAAGAGCGATTCATAATGTCGACGTGGTGGATTTCGCTGCCGCGGAGCATGAGTGCTAGGCGGATGTGCCAGGCTGCCTGTTTTCCTGCGCCGAAGACGGCTATAGAGTGGACGTTTGAGCGGCGGTTGAAGATTATGGTGGAGGCTAGGGCTGTGCGGAAGGCTGTGAGTTCTTCTGCGGCGAGGAAAGCGTACGGACTGCCGTTGGATGTGAGGAGAGTGAGGGAGCCGCGAGGCGTGGTGGATTGGGCGGAGGCCCATGATGGGTCTGTGGATTTGGAGCTGGCGATGGAAGAGATCTGGGACAAGGTGGGTACGCTAGACCTGGAGCTGGAGGTAGAGGGCGATTTCGGGGCCGGAGATGAGCTTCTTGAGGAGCTTCGTGGAGAGTCGATGCTCAGCTTGCTTATGCTAGGTTCGAGGGACGGCTTCCCAGCTAAAGCCAAGGTCAGGATCTTGATGCCTCTGCTTGTACTTGTACTTGCGGGCATGAACAGCGTGGTTTGCTTGTCTGCAGATGGGATGGCTATCCTTTGTGGCTGATTGGCACTGCATCCCACGGTCGTTTCTTGGGTTCCTGTTGAATAATCATGTAAAGCTTCCGCAAGATTGTGCTGGAGGTGAGCGATGTCATCTCGGTTCAGGGAGATCAAGAGAGCATGAATGTCAGAGTCAGAGAGGACAGTGAGGGGCATCGCGTCGGATTGCTGAAGGTATTATCCCAATCGTACTTTGCATATTCCGCTCTGTAGCACCCAGATATTATACAGGGTTGGCATGGAAAGAGAGTTATGTGAACGACCGTCAGAGAATCTCCTTTCACAGATCGTCTCAAATCTATGGGATCAATCGAATGTACACGTTCAGTTGCAGCTTCGTACACATCGTCCAATCAAGCCTAGCGCCACGTAGGCTTGGCAGTGGTCAATGCCGACATCCGAGGGTCGGTAACAAAAGTCGTTGCCGACTTTCCAGCCTAATCTCGGGAAAAAGTCGGCAACGACTTTTGTATACGGTCCTGCGGGTCCGACTACTGTACCATTCCAGTCGATAGACTGCACTGACAGAGCGGATATTCACTTGTCTCAGGTACTGGGAATGCGATGAACACCAACAGGTACAATGTCTCCCGGGCATTCTAATTCTCCATGTTCTGATCTCCAAGATTCACACCGTACGCATTAAGCCCAAGATCTGTACAGGGCAGGATAATCAATTGATCCATCTTGACGTACGCAGCTGTCCATCCCAGCCCACTTTTGGACAATCTGCCCGCCAGGAAGGGCTTGCATGCCGAGGCAATAGGATAGAATCCAACGCTCTGTATTGTGTTCAGCGCCTATCGACGGGACAACCCCCAGTCTGGTTGTTCGTACTGGATTTTGAGCCTAGACTCTCAGCCAATGCATACATCGTCAGCAATACCGTTAGATATCACACAGCGGTTGGCATAATGGAAATGTGTTCTGTGAGGCTATCTGACCGTCCATGGAACAAAGATCACCTTGCAACTGCGACATTTGCAGCTCACCGAAAGGTTCAACGTAAGATGGCGTAGCGAATGATGAAGCTGTCGAAAGCTTAATCGTCAACACCACGCTTTCCTGATATGACAAAGCTCCCTCCACTCTTGTACTTCATTACCGCATAAAGCTTTCTCCCGAAACAACATTCCTTCCAATTTCACTCGTCCTCAACACCTTCCTCTCTTCTACTATCTTTACCTACGCCCGTCATACGTAGTCAGTCACACTTGCACCGTTTGTACCCGGTCAAAAGTCCGCCCCAAATATCTGGTGTTCAAAGCTGACGTTAGCATCTGAGGCGAAGATGGTGAAGCGTATAGCTTCAGGCGGGACAGCTCACGCAACACCACGTCCGCGTAAGAGACAAGCAGTCACCAAGACGAATAGCGGAAAGATCAAAACGCTGTAAATTCGTGTCCGCAATATTCCCGCTTCCAAGGCTGACATTTATAGGATTCGAAAGAACGCAAATGACTCCCCACTGTTGTCACTTCCTTCCGAGGTTCGCGAGAAGATTCTCCTCCACTTGATTGGTGACAACCTCATTCACGTCAAGCACCTCAACTACGACGACCTCGCTAAGGCCAAGGGTATCTCATGGGACAACCTCTTCAAGGCTGATCCAAAGATCGCAAAAGAAGGTGCATTTCGTCACGCCATCTGTGTAGCTGCCCAATCTGAGCAGGACGTGTATGATGAGACAGTCTCAGGTAATGCTATGGTGCCAGAAGACGAAAGCCCAGACTACTTCGTTGCTTCTTGCATGAGGCTTCATGAAGGCTGCAGTATGAGCGAAGGAGGATCAAAGAGACTTCTTCCAGAGGAGTATGAGGCATTGACACTGGATTTGAGAGTACTTGGAGCCTGCCGTCAGCTGTACGAAGAGGCCAATCATTTGCTGTGGGCTACTAACACCTTCTCTTTCGATGATGCTAACTCTCTCAACCGATTTCTTGGGAGTCTCAACCCGGCACAAAAGCGGAACATGAGCGGCATGCATATCAGCGCAAAACTTGACCATTGGGGATCGGGGCGATGGGACCAAGCGTGGTCAGTAGCTTTGAAGATGCCTTACATTAACATGCTACGCGGTGTTCAGAACCTCCACCTTTGCTTCGAACAATGTTATGCCAGTGTCCGTGTACCCCAAACATTCGCGGCATCGTACAAGCTATGCAAGACAAGCCTTGACGATCACATCAAGCCATTCCTCCGCCTCCGTGCTCTTGACGTAAAGAGCATCACAGTGGTTCTCTGCGATAACATAGGAATATTGGACCAGGAGGACCAAGCTCTGTTTAGATGGGACAGGACCGCCAAGAACCAGTATGCAAGTGACATTCGTGTCCAACTCTTGGCCACCAACGGCGCAGAGCTTGTCAGCAAGGATGCAGAACTCGCGAACACAGCTCGTGAAATTGCGATGATGAACAACGCGGAGCTTAATGCCATCATTGCCAAGTCCAGGGTGGAGTCAATGAGAGACTCGGTAAACCAGTGGACAGCATACACAAAAGACGAGGAGGAGCAAGCAGAAATGAATCTGGCCAAGGCGGCAAAGATCACTGGGACGAGCAAGAAAGCGTTCAAGAAAGTGGCCAAACTTCAAGATGAAGCCCATAAGAAAAAGGAAAAGGCAGAGATGTATAGGAAGCAGTTGGGGAATTTGAGCAAACATTTAACCGAATTCCAGGGCAAAGCAGTGGAGGCAGTGGCGAAACACAAGCGGGCGAAAGCCCGTGTCTCGGCTCGCAAAGCCAAGAGCGGAGTACAGACGGGAGACGACACTCTAGAGCCCAGCACGGAAGACCATAGAATGGAAAGGCCGAGTTCGGTAGGTGGCGAGGATGAGGATGACGATGAAGAACCACCCTGGAGCTTATCATACTTGAGAAGAGAGCTCAACGAGGAGGAAGAAGTAACGTTAGATGATGAGAAAAAGATCGAGGATGACGATGAGGGAGAACAACCGCAACCCCGTCACATGACGGACATGGACGACGAGGCAGGAGATACGGACGAAGACGATGAGATGGACGACGACTTTTCTTCATTCTTCTCCCCGGATCCGCACTCCCCTACCCCACACAGCAAGCATTGACAGTGTTTTCAACACCCGTTTCGCGCGTGGCTACTGCGCCGCATGCCCATATCTACAGAGTCGGCTAGATGCTTAGCGAGTCGTCAAACAATGATGGCTATTAGCTTCACAGGCCAGGTGATTTGCAGGATAATGGCTGTTAGCTTCACAACTTGTATGATATGTTGATGCCATAGCTTAATTACAATTTGTATCTATGTAACATTTCTTCCGAGCGAGTGCTATCTCAAAAACATCGAGCCCCTCATGAAAGGGATAGGATAACAGATATTCTTCCGAGAGAATAGTATAATACAGTTCATCCATCCTAATGCCAACTATATCATACCATCGCATCCATCCATCAAATTCTCACCCATATCCCCTCTAATCCCCTCATTATCGTATACACGCTCCAGAGTGAATGCAATATAGTCAGATCTGCAACCGAAGAACCTGCATCCTCGATATCTCACCCCTTTCCATGTTCTTCTTTCCCTTTCCCTTCCTATGTTCTACTTTTTACTTTTTATGTGAGATGGGTCGTGTAGCACTCACATTCATGCAGGCGTGTATTTTGAAGGAGTTGTGGGATGGGAGATTAGGTTGGTGTAGTGTGGGATTGTGGGATTGTAGGGTTGTGGGATTGGGGGATTAGGGAATGCTGATAGGATGGTATATGGGAATTTCGGGATTGGGATTTGGCGGATTGTGAGAGTGGGGGATTGGCATTGGCGGATTGGGATCGGCGGATCGTGAGATTGGAGGATTGTGAGATTATGTGGGTAACTAGTTGGATGGTAGGATGGTTAGATGGTATTCTAGGATTATAAAACTATAAGATCATAAAATCATGGGTTCATGTGGTTAAATGGTTAGATGGTTGGATAATGTGAGATTGGGGGATGTGGGGTTGTGGGGTTGTGGCATTAGGTGGTGGGATGATATGTGGTTGTGAGATTGTGGGATTAGGGCCCAGGGGGGTTGGAAGGAGGAATGGAACCTTGCGGGAGATGGAGTCAGGGAGGGAGAATAGGATAGATGGATGATATGTGGGTGTTTAGATGATTGTATGGTGGGATGATATATAAGGAGGTAGGTAGAGGAGATGTGTAGAGGTGTAGGTACTTTCTCTGATTATATTATGGGGTTAACAGATTAGAGTATATATATTAGTTTAGATATGGGGGGTTTTTAGGGATATCAGGGTATACGGATATATGTATATATGGATGGGAGTAGGGATTTAGGGGGTTAAAAGAAGAAATAGAGACTTACGGGAGATAGAGTCAGGGAGGGAGAATAGGATAGTTGGATGATATGTAGGTGTTTAGATGATTATGTGGTGGGATAATCTGGTTGGATGATGTGTAGCGGATCTAGGTAAGTTCCCTGATTATATTATGGGGTTGGTGGATTTACGTATATGTGGATGGTATGATTTTGGTTTGGATGAGGGGGGTTTTGGGGGATGCTGGGGTGTGCGGATGTGTGCATGTGTGGATCGGAGTGGGGATTTGGGGGGTTGGAAAGGGGGGAGGGATGGAGAGGGATGAGAAGGAGGATGGAGGATGGAGGGAGGATGGTGGAGCGTGGGGGGTGTGGTTGTGGGAGTCTGGGGTTTGTGTTGTGAGTACCGCTTGGAAGGAGGGAGGGGTGACGGGGAGGTGTTGTGGTGTATTAGAAAATGGTAATGTCGAGGGCGGTCGTTGGTGGATATTTATGCAACGTCGGCGTTTTCGACTGGGAAGATTAAAAACTAACATCTGGATCTAATGTGTAAGATCAGCCGTTATATCGCGCACTTGGCATGATGATGTTTCTCAAGACAAGACATGCCAACCGATCATTTACTCGCAGAACCAGCTAAATTATCGCGTGAGAATGATTTAGCCTGATAGAGCCAGCAGCGCCGTTAGGGGTATCATTTCATATGAATGGCCCTAACCCCATAGCGCTCGTAATTGTGCTTTGACTGGTGCCTATTGCATGCGTGTTGGCCTGCAAGAAATGCTGTAATTGGTATGCACTTTCCATCATGGTGAGTGTGTAGACTTACTGGATGGGTCGTGGATCTTGTGATTGCTTAGATTGCAAGGCGTAGTCCTCTACCTAAAATTGCCATGCCTGATACTTGTGGAATTCTCTTTGCAAAGTAGGTCTCATTCTGATAATCGCATTTGTGGAGGAAGGTCCGTACGGGACTGTTGTTGAATGTTTGTCTTTCTCGGGACGGCAGGTGCTGGCATTGATCTTTTGGGCCAAGTAATGTCGTTGTGACCGCCCGTACGAAGTAACATTGGTGGCCTATAATAAAGCTGTACTTCATAACAGTACGAAGTCAACGTTTTCACCAAAGTGTTCCTGCCAATCCAAGAAAAGATCCTGCGGCCATGTCGGAGCGAGAATGATCGTGTTTGACCAATATGGCAGACCAGTAGAAGATCCCAAATCTCTCGTATATTGCGAACAGATGAGAATTGATTTTGTAGAACACAAGACCACGAATTGTTTCCAATATCTGCTGTTGTATTCAGGAAATAGAATAGATGCCATTGGATATTGCAATATAGCAGACGAAGCAATGTCGCCGCAAAGTCTTACCTGAACCGAATAGAAAGAGCGGCTTCTCTATCTTTGGATGTTCCTGTTTCATATGTCAGCATACGCACCTCTATAGACAATCCAAGCAAAGCGATGAGCTGCAGGGTCTTGCCCGAACGATGAATTCCTTCCCTATGTTCTGTTGTTGTGCGTCAAGTCTGGGCAAATGTCAGCGTCTTCCATCCCAAGTATACTTCTAGTCATGTCGCTTCCACAATGGGAGACAAATGCATTATCCAATTCGCCGCGAGTACAAATTTCTCTGCTTGTTTGTTTTCTCTTTCTCTCTTCCATCCCCTTCCTCCATCACACTTCTATCTTCAAGCATTATCCTCAGTGTCGACATCACCATCATCATCAGCACTGCTCGTCTTCGGTCATGTCTCGTCTGTTCCTAACAATCATACCCATCCCTGTCATTACCATCAGCACCGCTCTTCAGCCAGGCAATGTCTCCAATGTTCATCCCCATCCTTAGCATGACTACGAGCAGTGCTCTTCAGCCAGACACTGTCTCCATTCACCTCCATCCTTAGCATTACGATCAGCACTACTCCTCAGCCAGACATTATTGCCTTGCATCATCGTTGCAGTCTGAACCATTGACCATCACAAGCTACCGACTCAGAAATTTTTCTTGCAGCATCAGCTCTCCTAACGATGGTCCGATTCGTCCAGGCTGACGCCTGAAACAAAACATACATCGGATGGGGTGGCGTCCAGCATCATCATTGTCGGTCCCTTAGAAAGGGAAGGAAGCTTCTGCTCAAAGTGCGTATGTAGAGTAATCTACGAGCACATTTCTCAACTCAAGTCGAACTTCGTTTCGGCGAGGATCGGGTTATCCCCCTTCCGTCTCGACAGCATATGCCGATGGTTATCAATTTCGGATTATTGGAGAGCCCTCGGGCAATGATCTAGCAACAAATAAATCATACGACTTTTACTGCATGAGGCGATGATTGCACTCGCAGAGATTTTTCCTTCTAGCTTCGCGCTGTGGGACTGCGGTGGGCTGACCACCGCAGTGTATTTGACTCAGATTCGACGACGACCATCACCCGAGCCTCGAGAAGCACGATGGATGCAGCACCCGAGCAAGGGACTGTGTCGCCAATGGTCATCATCGTCGGAACATGAACCCCATTTCATGAGGCGTCCCCTGTGAGTCCAGTTGCCTTTTCCATCTGCTTCACGGTATTGAAGCACGATAGACTGACCCTTGTTATGTCTCATTGACTTAGATTTGACATGTTCGCCGAACCACTCGGGACTTGAGATGCAAAATGAATGAATTGGCCGACGCATAGAATACTATCACCATTAGCCATCGTCATCAAGCAACACTCGTCCAAGAATTACACCTCTGCATGGACTTCTTCTCCTTCGGACTCAGAAGTAGAAGATGCACTCCAAGGCACATGAAAAGAACATGTCATGGCGTGGTTGTTAGGTCCCGATGTCATGCCACCTTCCTCTTCTGTCATGATCATCCTAGACGTCGTGATGCTGCACACTCTTCATTCCCTCTTTGCATTGTTTACCAACGTTTCATGGACTCAGAGCTGATCATGCGACCAAAGACACTGACGCACATGTATGAATACACGACGACAGGTCGATGGATACTGACAGGTATGTTTCCACTTGCTTTTCATCATCGTCCTTTGCGTGATTGGATACGCCCTGTACACATGTTGTGCCAGATGATGACAAACTGAGCGGACCTTCTGACCCCATTTGCTGGTCTCTTCGGAGACCCTTGGGAGATTGAGGATAAAACGGAATAGGAAGATCTGATGGCAATGGGAAGAGAAAGTTGGGCACTATATGGCGAACACATTTGTGGGCCTCGGCTAATCATTCATTATTCCGTTAAGTCGACCCACTTTTAGATTGCCACCTTGTGGTCCCGCAATATCATAGACAAGCATTCATTCTGAAGCCAAGGGTTCAAAAGACGGCCCAGCAAGATAATGGGGAAAGCATCAAAGACAAGAAATTACTAAGGGTGACAGCGATAGTAGAGGTGATGAATAGGGACTCGAATTACAATGGGAGATTGGACACATTTTGAAGAATTCTACCTCCTTGTAAGCTTCGCTAGCTTTTGCACATCCAGAACATGCACCCGAACAGCAGATTGCCGAGCCTGGACTCGAAAAAGGTGCGAAATGACTCTGTCCGCTGCTGTATGAATTGACACTAATCTGTGATCGCCAGACAACGGAATTCAAGCCAGAATCTAGAACACACTTGAGCAGAGACGGATGACAGATGCTTGATGGTACGGGCAATTGCGGAGAGCGAGCCTGAGGAGAGTGCGGATGGAAAACAACATCTCGCACCGACAGTAGGATAGATGGAGAACGGCCAGACAGCGGTGGCTTGGACAATATACTGCATATTTCCATAGCATCGAGTTAATTGACCCAATTCCATCTTGATTTCGAGAAGTCCTCGACAGATCGCTCCGAATTGTTTCTCTGCAACGAATGTGACGTGCGGAGGTGGCTTTAGACCCCTTATCGTGCTCTTGCCGATGTATCTCCTTGACTTTGAAGAACACTGCTGAGGCTTCGGAATGCGAGCTTACTGGACGACGACTGCTACAAATCTCAAATCTGACAAAGATCACGGAAGGGACTCCTGTCACAGACTTTGCCGTACTTCCCAAGCTTTGACTGTGGCTTCGATGGCTTGCCAAGCCGGCCAAGCCAGCCGGGAAACTCAACGATTTAGTCCTTGGATTCCCAAACTACCATGTAGAGTACGGCAGAAGATCTCTTTGGCTATTCGCTGATCGAGGACAGAGTCGTAGCTTGCTCTTTCTCATTCTCAGGCCACCACTTAAACTTTGTGAAGTGACCCATAGAGTAGCCTAATTAAGCTCAAGACTCTAGGTGGCAAACCTCGACTGGTCCGTCAGATTGTACAAACATGGGTGCGTTAATCTCCTCCTCATTTTCATCCCTCACCAACCATTCGCGATAATGAGAATGCCGTCTTTATCCGCCGGACATGGCTTGAACGTCATACTAGAGGAAACTAGCGAAGTTGGAAAGAAGTGCCTCGCAATCACCGGAATAGACGTGAAAAGTATGATAGTCAATGAATTCAAACGAAGCAATGAGAAATTTACTTTCAAACTTACCTAAAGCAACGAGACTGTTCGCACGGCACCCTGCGTCGTCGCCTATGATCAGTTGCGTCAAAGGAGCCCGAAAGAGTAGGCAAGTTTCCGTGATCAGTCTTCGAGTCCACAGAGCACGCTTTGACCGAGTCTTTCTCCTCCTGGGTGACCATGTCTAGGTAATGACTCGGAATGTAGAAACCCGCGATCTGATAGCCAAGAAAATTGCCTTACTTTCATGATTTACTACAGCATTACGTACGTGAGGCTCGTCCTCGATGCGTTGACGATGTTTGCTCAGTCCCGGAGGAAACGACGTACAGCGATAGCTACCGAGCAATGCCGAAAAGCAAGCAGCAGCTTGTTACCCGCTCGTCAGGTTGCTGAAGTCCGAACCATGAAGCATAAAGGGGTCCAGGAGGAGCAATCTCAAATACATCGTTTTGCGCCGTGGGGTTGGTAGACGCGAGAAAGGCTGCAGCGTGTTGTCTTGACCGAAAAGTCGGAACACGTCAGGCTTGCATATGTCTCCCAGGGAATAATTAACTTTCAGAGGGAGCGGTGAGGATTGTCGGAGCGGTAGCCTGGGATTCAAGAATGGCAGGGTAGCAAACAGAATATGCAGGTAACATGCAAGTAGCCGCACAATACGTCTTGACACCTTTCTTTGATCAAAAACGTGGGTTCGTACATGGACTAGGGCCTGAAACATCCGCCAGATGCTGTCACTATGGGGAAGTAGTTCATGTAGTCGCCGCCGGGGTCTGGTGCTTCGACCTGTCAGGTTGCGGAAGGATAGGGAGTTGAGACGATAATCGCGCAAAAGGTGCAGAACACAATACTCAAACAGAGCATCCATTCTGAACAGTGCCTTGCCGAGGAGTCGAGCCAACCCCGGTCAACAACGAACAGGAAAGACCCTGGTTGCTGCTGGGATACGAGACATGCAAAAGACCGAGTGGTGTTCTGACCTCCTCGATAAGCCGGCCGGCTGACCGCCGCGACTTTGTTCGTTGACAGATAAAAGGCGTGCATCATACTAGCCTTCACGTTGTCGGAATTGGTCGGTTCTCTTCGTGATGAGTATTGACGCCTCATACGGCAGCACAAAGGACTTGGACTCGAGGTGACATTCTGGCCGTTTCGAACAGTATGCTCCAATCCGACGCCATCCCGGAATAGGTACTTAGCAGCAGCGGTCATTTTTGCGTTGTTGTCACCTCAGGTTTGGTAGTGCTATTTCGCTAATGCTTTCTCTTCAAGTTTTCCTTTCGGCAGAACCATTGTGGTGGAAACCTTGGAGATGACCAATTTGCTGTGACTGCCTACTTGCGTTGTCTTCGAAGATAGGTAGTTTGATGTTGATATACTTCATGCAAAAAGCGGGTATTATTTGTGTTTGCGACCCGTGGGATTGCACGAGCGTTCTTTCAAGGTTAATCCTTGGTCAAGAAGCTATGGTGTACTTATAGCCAGTGTCTTCGTACCAGCTGGCAGGAATCCCAGAGATTCGTCCTCTTTCTGCTGAACTTCGGATACCAATACTCCAACGTGAGAGATTCAAGCCTAAGGGTTCCAATTGAATTAGCCATCTTGCTTGCTCGAATTGCACACGTCAAACAGCACTCCATCGACATGACGGAAGTCATTAAGAGCGCTCCGAAATGGCATTTTCTCCATGTCCTGGGATTAGACCCTCAAAATCAGAGTCATCAAGCCAAATATTGGCTGATGAAGGTGAGTAGTCCGTATCTAGTCAGGAGTATAGGACGCTGACGTATGCTAGAGTGAGGCTATTTGGGCTTATAACCAACAATTGGATGGAAACCGTGCAGCCCTTCGACCGGAGTTCGCGAGGGCACCAAGTCCCTTCGCCGCCAGTCAATTCACGGATGCCGCATTCTTGGCCGCCATCCGTACCATCGAAGAGCAGGCGAGTCCACAAACGAGGGTTGTGTATGCTCGTGGAACACTCCCAAATGGCAGCAATTGGGTCATCCGTTGGATCCTGTACCACGTGTGCAGATACCGTGATGGCCGCAACAAGGCGAAGGCTCAGTCAAGGAAATTCCACGATGATGATGATCTCGATAAGGGGGGACCTAGTAAGTGATGGCTACCCAAGCTGTGAATCAGCGAGAGCTTTTGTAACATGCCATAGGTTCGTCCGCTGGTGGTGCTGGTGGAGCCGGTGGTCCTGGCAAATTTTACGACACTGCCAGGAATGAGGTTCGTCTTGCTGGAAAGTCGAGATAAGCTGTAGGACTTACCTCCTTCTGTATCTTGTTCGATCTGGCGGCTGAAGTGTTGCTGAGCATCTTGTGCCCGACGGAAATATGGTTTCCATACTTAGCTTTCTGCATTCGCTGTCTTCCTTGGCTCAAAAGTTTGGGTTGTTATATGATTCCTTGGTGACAATCATCCTTAAGACAAAAATCTCGGCTTCTTTCGGATTTACATGTTGCAAATTCAATGTCAAGGTCGCTGAATGCGAACCGATCTGCCCGGACTCCGCGTATCCATATTCATTGCACTTTTGAATTCGCCACGGCGGGGTATTTGATCGCCCTGCAGACCCAGGAGCGCCATCGCTGTGCTGAGCGAGAGAAGGCCAATACAAGGCCAGGTATGTACAGTCACCGAAGGATTATCTATCTCCAATCGCGGGCACCAGCTACTGGAACGAAACACCTAATCCTCTTCTTCCTTCTCATCCTTGTCTTTCCCCTCTGAATTCTTGTCGCTCCGAACCTTCCTCATGGCCTCTGTGACCTGCTCATCTTTTTCGTCCGCCTTCTCATCCCAGTCCACGTCGTATTCGCTTGCAATCTGTTTGATCTCTTTCCTGTAAGCATTCGCTTCCTCTATCAAGGAGTCCCACTTTTGGACATCGAAGCCTCTTTGCTGGTATAGCTTTGCCTGCTTCCGGGTTATTGTGAGATTGAGCGCCGATCTGTAAGAGACTTCTCGATTATGGTACAAGAACCAGAGATAACCACAGATTAGAGTGGAAAGCCCGACCAGATACTGTATAACGTTAGTCACAATGTTGATAGGCGTTTTGGGAAACATACCGTAACAGGCTCCATCGTATCCCAACCAAGGTCAGTCTCGAACGTGAGTCGGTAGACAGTGTACCAATAGCCGACAAGAGTAACGGCGCCACCTATGGCCCATCGTTGAGCGGTCTTATGGGCAGCCAAGTCACATTCCTTTTTGATGCCAGCTAAGTCAATGATTTGGGTGGCTGTTTTTCGCAGCCTGAGACGGAGATAGTGGGTCCGGTCGTTGAACGAAGGGACTCCAATTCGGATCTCTTCAGGAGCACCTTCAATTTCCACGGCAAATTCCTTACCTCGAGCAGCGTCGCGAATGAAGTCTCCAATTTCTGTAGATGAAGACCACCGAACGAACTTTCTGGGGCCTTCCCCAGCACAAGGCCCCTCGTGACCCATGCCGCTGTAGCTTTCTACGCCTCCTTCGCCTAGACTCGCAGCTTTCTTGGTCGATCTCTTGCCCAGCTTCCCAGTCTTTTCAGACTTGCCATCAAATTTGGTCTCCTCTAGCTCTCCCTCATAGTCTTCGTGCATGTCTTCGGGCGAATCGTCGGTCTTTTTAGCCACAGGGTCCATCTCGTCCTGTTGAGAGTCCTCGGCTCTGAAGTGAACGTCTGGGACTTTACCCTCGCCTTTGTCGTTCATTATGGTCGGTAGCTCAGATTGTATAAGACGCTCGAGATACGACAGCGGCTGGTGTGGATGCACAAGGAGAGCGAGTGGTTCCACATCCTTCCTATCTGAGTTCTTGTCCAGTGTTGTAAGAGGTATGATCAACTTGAGGAGTCGTGAGGGTGTCGTAAGGAGCTTTCCTGAGTAGTCAAGTCAACTCGGAAGGCCAGAGTAGACAAGGCTTTATCTGACCCTTAGTCATGGCCCCAGCAGACCGCGGCCTCCCAACCGGCGGCACATCCGAACCTTGTCGATGCCATGGTGCCTTGGTTTGCTTGTCTTTCTCCTGGGCGGTCACACTTCCTTGGGTCGACTTCCTCCGGACTTGCCATTTCAGTTGAGGAACGCCCTTGGGCCTTGGATCGAGGCAGCTCGTATGATTCGCCGTCCGGTGAGCCTGTGTAGAGTTCGTAGGTCCGTGCAGCGAAGATCTCAGGGGAGCTAGCCCATGGGTATGTTTCCGGAGAGCTGGGCTCCTTGGTGTCAGCAGTGGCTGTAGACAAGGTAGTGTCCGCTGCATTGAGGCGGACAGCCGAGTGTAACAAAGATAGTTGAAGCTGATCTACAAGACATATCCTGTAAACATAAACAGGTCCGCGTAAAAGGTGTGACGCGAGTGGTACGAGGCTGTAAGCTAGAGAAACTTGACTGCTGTTGGTGCCAAGGCGCTAATTGAATCGACCCTTTTCAGGGGAAAGATGCACCGGGACTTCATGGGTGAGCCCAATTTATAATGCATGATATTCACGGAGGATTTTGAGGACTGTCAATATATTCGTATGAATGGATATTAATTTGTCGTGCTTTCATAAGCTCATTATCATGCCAATTAACCTCTAAAGCCGTCATCAGAGACCATCGCTATGCCGAAACTAAACGAGCGCTGATGCAAGGCTGCATAGACACGAAAAGCGACCTCGCCAGATGGATGGTGCACAACGCTCAGAATGATGGTGATGGTATCCTCCCGAACATAAGGATCAAGATGCAACGCTTCCGCCCTATGGACTATTTCGTCAGAGTTCTCGCTCACTTTTGCTGCCCCCAATGAATGATTCTAGGTCGTGTCCGTCATGAAGTCGTGATCCCTCTTCGTAACAACCGTCGTGGATGATTGGTGATCATCGTGGTAGTTCCTGATAAGAAAAATATCCCCAGTTTCGTTCCCAAGGGACGAGCCGTGTGTTGAGCTCAGTACCGTCTTCCACTTCGATGCCCGGAGCTCCTGCTGCCATTACTGCCACTGCTTGCACCACTGAGCCTGTGGCTATGGCTGTCCTTTGAAGAGCGGCTGCTCTGATAGCTGCTCGGGCTACTTCCGCCGCTCCTGCTCCCGCTAGACCCAGAATCGTCCGTGTATACACTTCTCCTCTCCGAGCCAATGGCGATCGGGATGCCTTGAACAACATCGGCACCCCCTCGCCCCTTGTGGCGAGAAGGATACATGCCATCACTTTTGGAGAAGTTTTGGCAGATGAGGTAAGCTCGCATGGCGGCATTCTCCCGTGCTAGCCGGTCGCTTTCGAACGCGGTGTCGGTCTGGTATTCTCGATTATTGACACGTGCCACGCAGACGAAGCCAGTCCGAGTACGAAATGAGGCATAGAGGGGTTCTGGCCACTGGCGCCGGTGGCACAGATCTGATAGAAAGATGTCAGTACAAGCATATTGACTGTAAACTAGTCTCTGGTCACTAGTGTATTGGTGCCACAGATTCAGAGCCTGAGAAAGGGAAGCCCTGCAATTTCTTCGTTCTTCGTAGTACGTAGAATGGAATCCACCGTTGCCACTCGCAACACATGATCTCTTCAATTGATGTCTTCCGAAATCGTAGGTTCACCACGAATGTAGGCATAGATCAGCCAATAGGCTGGGCAGAAAGCCAAGAGAAAGCACAAGATCACGGAAAACAAGACCAAATCGAGGGACTGACTGGACAAATACTCCTGGTAATACATCTTGGTGGAGGGATGCAGATCCGAATCCAAATCCAGAGGATGCACCTATCAACAAGCTAGGAACCACTATCCTGGCGTATGCTGCTGGCGGCCGTTGCAAAGCACTGGTGCCCAACGTGGCCCTATGTAACAATCCTGGAGAGATGAATGGCGTGCAACAGCCGGTTATGACTACTTCTTTGGTCGGCTAGGAACGCTTGCTTGCAGATTCAGGCACAATGAAGTTCTAGCGAAGTAAGATGCAACTCGGAGATTATGAGGTGTGGGGGAAATCTGGATCTGGGGATTGGAAGCCCATAGGAGATTTATATCACTGCCAGATCCGTCCATATAGGAAACGATAAAGAAGTGGAGACAAAAACCCCTTGGCGACCGTAGGTAGGCGTGGTTTTTCTGCAGCATGTTCCATGTCTGCGGCTCACTGACTAATTTCACGCGACGATGCGCTGGCGCACGCTTTGCCAGAGAGAAGAGTTTAGGGGCCGGTTGAAGTGGCATTGACCTATCAAAGTTTTCGCTTCCATCGGTCCAGGCAAGGAGCTTTAATGATTGACGTGCAGATGGCAGGTGCCGCAGATGTTGTTTGGCCGTCTCCACACTAGAAATGCGCGTCAGTGGGGAAGAAAACGTCTGATGCGATGATGGACAATCTTTGTGGGCACATCCTCGGAGAGATAGGTACCAGACCCCGCAAGTTCTGGTCCGTGTATACACGGGGCATGACGACGTCTGCAGAAAATCGCCGTTTTGACCCTCGTCCTCGCTAATGCGCACGGCTTACCTCCGTGGAGCCAGGCATTTCGCATTGTCGAAGTCGAGCTTTGCTGTCTGGATTACGAGCGGAACGGGCAGCGACCCCACAATGAGCCAGCACAATGTTCAGGGTACATGGCCAACACATACCTCTCGTGGGAATGGAATACGTACCAAGACACCGAAAAGAGGGTAAAGTCAATAGGCTAACCGTCGGCGGCGCTCGTTGCGCTTAATTAGCACTGGAGCTAAGGTGCTTGGGATATCCCAGGGCGGCGGGCACTCTCTGCCGTTGTGCTATCAATGGCCTGCTTCTCGAAGGATAACTTAAGCTACTGGAGATGCAAATCGCGCTCTGACAGTACATGGGATTGGCAGGCCAAAGAATTCGGGCGTGATTTCGTTTCGACGGTCTCTGCATGCTTGATGAGTTGGCAAGGCGCTTGTTGGTGCAGACATGCATGCGTGCAGTCCAAGAACGGCTACTGGCCTCGGACAAACCAGAAGTGTAAATTGTAGCCTGTTGCTTCTGCTTCTGATCACCGTGAGAACTAAAGGAATCAGATTGCCAGCCTACTCTCCTGATTGATGTTCCGTTCCAATCAGAAGGGAGGCGTGATCTGGACAGTTTGGGGTCGTACTCCGATGCGATGCTAATGTGTACCGTCGTCATACTATCAAGGACTGCCTTCTTCTTACTCCGCAGAGATCTTCAGTTGCAGGGAACAACGGCGCTTGGATATCTGTCTTACTGGGGAGTGCCGGCGTACCCGTTTGACCCAGTGCTTCTGGCTGAATGTACAGAAGATAAGATGCGGAGTGTTTATCGAGTCCCAAATTAGGCTGAATTATAGCTTCTTGGCAATTACCAACGTAACCCTAAGCCCTAAAGGCCTAGGTACTAAGGTGGAACTTCAGATTGGGTTGCTCTGCCTACCTGATACTTCTTTGTTTACAGTAGTGGTAGTAGGTGGTTTAATAGAGACTGGTTACTGAAACGATCTAATCTTTGTTGTTGTTGTTATCGTTGTTGGTTGGTAGAGTTTAGATATGGCTTTACTATGATTGGTCATAGGTTAAGCTTACCATGTATCCGGCTTAGCGGCAAACGTTTCGAATGAATGTTCGAAGTAAATAACTGAAAAATTCAAAGCTATGATTTAACCAACGCAAAACGCATGCAGCTAAGGTGTCACCCGCTATTTGCCAGCGGGATGATCTGGCGGCTTGTTTTGTCTGAGGGACAAGAACATCCTTAAAGTATAGAGCATCATTGATACCGTTTACCCCATGCATTCGAGCTTCTCGCAACTTGGGCGATCAAGGCGACTCTAAGTACCGATGGACGTGAGTTTAGAGTAGGGACAAGGATGTGGCGATGAGGAATTGTCGGCTTTGCCCGATTGGGTGATGCGATCAGGCTATCATCATTCCACAACCGGTGAGTAGCATGCCCATCCGTACTCCACTATGTACATTGAAGACTACTTACCAAAGCCCCTCTTCACAAACCAGTCTGCTTGAACAAATCGTGGCATCGCACTGCGGCAGCCCAGGGAATTACATAAATTGGATGCACCGCCGCTAGCTTGTCTCTTGCATCAATGGCTTTCGCTGGCTCACACCCATCTACGTGCATGGCATTTGCATTGTATGTCCAATGCATAGCGAAGTTGAGTCTGTTGTCATCTGCTGTGTCACCAGTGACCGAGTAGTCGTTGTAGTATTGGGTAGAACTGAGGCCGGCTAACACATAACATGAGTGGTATCCATCCGGATATCTGGTTTGTCAGTAGTCCGCGCTTTCATATCGGATTTCAACATACAAGTATGGCTTGTCTCTGAGACCACCCTCTTTAGCCTGGCAGCATGATAGGATGTATCTTATCAGTCCTTCTTCACTGTAGAGGTTGCCAACATGTGGCTTGTCGGGTAATTGGCTTGACTGAGGCCTGTTGAGGGCGGCTTGTAATAGTGGCCAGCACCCTCCTACCCAGTGACTGTAGCAACCGTCGACAAGCTTGTTGGTGCGTCCTGAAAATCCGCCTTCTGGCGCATACTGTCGCGCAGAGAGCCAGGACATCAGAAGCGGCAAATCAAGGTATCTCAAATTCATCAGCAAACGTAGCTATACTGAGGAAGGAGAAGTCCGCTTACTTTGGGAGCATCTCATGGGGAGGTCCGAGAATGCATAGGCAAGCAAGCGCGCAGAAGACGTACGCACCATGAGCCTCGTTCTGT